>Ga0307376_10000064_pt1 | contig 172462 bp, 146 predicted proteins | sample TR2MG_FD_202536 | JGI IMG/M metagenome (GOLD analysis project Ga0307376, IMG submission 202536) | Soil microbial communities from Risofladan, Vaasa, Finland - TR-2 | ecosystem: Environmental > Terrestrial > Soil > Coastal area > Acid sulfate soil | place: Finland: Risofladan, Vaasa...
GCGTTTTCGGCGTACGCTTCGATGGCGTTCAGGAATTTTGTAGTGGATCTCATCGATGATTCCTTTCATGGTTGGAGAGGGGCCGGTGCCATGGGCAGAGCGGCAGGCGGGTTGGGGTTCGATGGGTAAGGCTGGCGTGGCATCGCGCGAGGTCTCCTTGCGGGCACTCACGGACACTCACGGGCACTCAGGGGGTGGTGGGGATGGGGGCGAGCACCGCACGCACCGCTGGGTGAGCAGCGGGCGTGGGCGTTCGACGATCCGGATGCGGCGGCGGGTGCCGCCGTATCAAAGGCCGGGCCGGTGAGGGCCTGGCGCTTCTCGGGTCAGGCCGCCGCGGAAGATTTTTTCGTGACGGGCGAGGCCTGGACTTCGGCTGACGCGGGTGCCGGGTCGGCTGCAGGCGCGGTAGCCTGCGGGTCGAAGGCCGTGCGCGCCGTCGCGAACTCGGTTTCCCGGGTTAAGCGGCGGACCTGGGCCAGGGCCGGTTCCTTGACTACTTCGGGCAGGAATTCGACGGCGATGTCGCTGCCGTGACGCAGAACCTGCTGCAGGCCGCGCCAGGGCCTGATAAACAGACCGTGGCACAGCCAGCGGACGAACTGACCGATCCGCTTGTTGCGCGCCTGGCGGACCTTGTGCTGGCGCAGGGATTCCTTGCAGCACAGGTACAGCGCCAAGTAGGTGCGCTTCATTTCAGGATCGGACTCGATCTGGGCCATGACTTCGGTCGCGATGGCCGGATTACGGCCGACGCGCTGGTAGAAGCCGACCCAGGCACGCTCTTCCTCGTATTTGATGCCGGAGCGCCGGGGGCGAGGATGGGATTTCTCAAGGGACATGGTGTTTTCTCCAAAGGTGAATTGAGAGAACACCTGTCCCAGGTCGGGGAGGCGGTGGACTCCCCGTTAAGCTGCAAGGATGGTTGCAAGGACGTGCGGTGCTGCTAAGCTGAACGCTCACACCTCAAGAGGCCCACACACCATGCTTCGTGCAGGCGACACGCTACGGTTCACGCCCGAGGAAATCGAAACCTATGAGAAACTCGGTCTCGACTTCGACGGGGCGCGAACACAGGACGACATCGAACAGGCATTGGCCCGATGGGTCGACACGCTGAACGATGAACGCCCCGATCTGCTGGAGAAGATCGCTGCGGAAATGGCGAAGGCCAGGGGCATCACGCTGCCCGCGCGTTTGACGCGGGTGCGCTGATGGCGTGCCTGCTGTTGTCTTCGGCAATCCTGATCCAGCGGTCGGCGATCCGGTCCAGGTAGACCAGATCATCGGCTTCGATCTCGCCCGACTCTCTCAAGCGGGCGATCACCTCCTTGACCAGGAACGGATCGTCCTTGGTCAGTTGGATCACGGTGGCGGCAATGCGCCGACGGTAGAGGCTGATCGGCATGATCAGGCTCCCGCCACATGAAACTCGGAAGCGCTGCCGGGCCGTCCGGAGACGGTGGGCAGCGGCCTCAACAACCACGGCACGGCTGGTGTGCGCGTGGCAGGCCGGCCATACCCGGATCCTCCCAGCAGCACGGCGACAGGGCACGACTCTCTGGTCACAGGGTTTGCGAACATGATGTTCTCCTTCAGGAATGAAAGGGAACACCCGTCCCTGGCGGGGAACTTGGGGTTCCCCGTTCGGGATGCTCCGCCGAAATCGGCAGAGCGGCTCGGCGTCGTACCAGACGGTACGCGCAGGATGAAGGCTCACGGTTCTTGCGAACCGGGTCTTCGCTCGATGCCGGTAGACCCGAAGGTCGCGCGGCATGACATAGCGTTCAGCCGTGCGGCTGAACAAGACACGTGGCCATGGACATGGCCGGACCCGACCGAAGTCGGGCGCTCAGGAGGCAGGTAACGACTGCGACGCCAGCAGGGCTGGACTTCAGGGAGACCGGAGTCGCCGATGAAGGCTTTGCAGACACGATGTCCACAGGAAGCCCTTGCAGTATCGCGCGTTGGCTATCTGCGGATCAAGCCTGCAACTCCGGTTGCCACCTTCAAGCGACGGAGATTGCGGGCGTTGTCGGCAGGGTACTCTTTGTTCAGGTAATGCGTCGCTATCCCTTATCGGGCAGACGGGCGTAGCCCTGGTTGATTCGCTCCGCCATTTCGGGGAAGAGCGCGCTTAATACGGCATCGAAGGTGGCGGGCCGCATGTAGGCCTCGTCATTGGCGTCGACCTTTGCGATGAGCGTTTGTCGCCAACCCTCGTATTTGCGGGCTTGGTCCGGCGTGAAGTGCGTTTCAAGGTCGTAGGCCTTCACGGCGATGGCGTACAGCGTGTCCCAGCACTTGTTGTTTTTCCCGCTTTGCATGATGGCGTTGAGCACCTGGTATCCCGTGCCGACGTCATAGCCGACACCCTTGTTATGCTGGATGGAAAGTATCCGCGCGATCAATCCGGCCTCATCGAGCATGGCGGGATTGGCCGCACCCGGCAGACCATGCGCCGACATGGCTTCAGCCGTCTCCGTGATTCTTGCCCATGCGTCGCTCTCTTCGCCGAGCAGCTTTGGTTTCGGACCGTCGCCTTGATGTTGCCGTTGGGCCCTCCTGATGATCACGTTTTCGTCGTGAAACGCGGTCACCGCTTCGAGGTAGAGGACAGCCCAGTGCGACACGGGCATGCCGAGCCAGCGGGGGCGTCTCAATTCAATGAGGCGTTCCTGGTAACGGAGCGTCACCGGATGAGCGTCGAGCGCTGCCGTGAGTTGCCGGTGCTTGACTGGAAAAACCGGGTGATGCACCCAGCGCTTGCCGACCGTCTGATTGACGACCAGGTCGCGCAACCCTTCCCGAGTTATGCGACCGCCGAGAATGCTCAAGTCGATCTCGAGCGTGGCCAGGTTGAGTTGGCGTATGCGCTGTCCTTTCTCTTCGTCGATGCCATGCGTGACGGTGACCTCCACGAGCAAGGTGGGCGGCCAGGCCATGCTATAGGTGTCCTCGATTTCTTCCTCAAAGTCATCGTTCACCCATGTGTCGGTGATGCCTCCCGTGTCGCTCTGTCGTCCGACGAGATTGGCAATCACGTCGGGAACGATTCGCCCAAGGCGCCTTTCAAGTTTTACGTCGTCCAGTTCCAGTGTTTGTGTCGCTGTAAGCCACGTCATGCGCAGACTGTCGGATTCCCAATCCCCGTCAAACTCTTCAGGCGGATCCCGCGTGACCGTGACATCGAGGCCGGGCGTCGCGATCCGTTGCTCGCGCGCGAGAATTGCCTTGACCTCCCGGTGCAGCAGTGTTTCGCGTCGCAGGTGTCGCGCGGTTTCCGCATCGACGCCAGGCGTCAGGTGGGAACGGAAGTCGGCCTCGTCTTCGTCATTCCAGTCATCCAGTGCGTCGCGGGCAGCCTGCGATGCCTCGGCATCGCCCTTGGCGGCCAATGCACGGTCGTTCCAATGGGCACACCAACGGATGTCCGGCAGAATCCGTAATCGAGCACGGATGTCCTCCGGGCTGAGCATGGCGAATTCCGGATCCGACAAGGAGATCGTGACAATGGCTTGGCCGTCGAGATCGCTGGTGGGCTCCCGTCGGCCCGTCAGGTCAACAAGTAGTTTGCGACCGTCATCCAAGGTGAGTTCGGCAGTTGCGTAGTCATGCAGCCGTGCGCCGCTTACCAACCTGCGTTCGGCAGGTTCCTCTACCCATACTTCGTAGTCCTGGCCGCTGAAGCCGGTTGCGGTCCGCGACATGGCTCTTCGGGGTAGTTCGATGAAGCCGTTTTCCAAAAGGAGATGTGTCGCGGCCAAACGTGCGGCGACGAGTGTGCAGGCGTTCTTCTGGGAACCCGCCGGGTGGCGGAAGTGCGCGGTGGGACGAGTGCGGAGTGGCTGGCCCGGCATGACAGGTGTCAGGCTCAATTCGCATGCCGGACAGACACAGGTGCACTTGCGCTCTACAACCTCGCTGTCATGGATGTAGCGGGGCTCGCCGGTAAGCGTGTCGTGCGCCCACTTCAAAGGCACCTCCGACGCATTTGACGTTCTCAGTTCTGGTGGTGTGTCGCTGCTGTCGATTTGCCAAGTGGCCACCAGATTCTCCAACGGCGATGGTCGAGGCTGTGTCGACCTGGAATCACCAGTCACTGAAGGCGAAGACGACCCGAAGCCACTCGAATTTCATCGTGAATATCGTGCCGTGTGGTGGCAGCTTCATGCCTTCGCCGCCTCGAAGGCAGCCTGTACGGCGCGTACCAAGGAGGGATGCAGTGTGCCCAGTTTGGGCGTTTGCCCATGGGGTGCGGCGGGCGGCACCGAGAACCACTCGGTGGTATAGGGCAAATCGATGGCCTGTTTCAGGTCGAACTTTGTGTCGTAGCTCAGGCCGGCCGCCTCGTAGGCGGCACGGTTGCGATCGCGCAGGATCGAAAACTCGCCCCGATGCAATGTCGTCGTCCGCTGGCTGGTACCGTAGGCAACGCGCACTTCGAAGTGCGGTGCGTCGTCGTCAAAGACCACCAGGATCAGCGCCGGTCGCGGTTTCGGTCGCGGGGTAATGTTGTCCGGGAAATGGCACCATACAATCTCGCCAGCGGTGGGTTCACCCCACCACTGGTGTGTCACGCGGTCTCCGTTGCAAATAGACTCGAACGAACCGAGCGCTTGCTGCCCTGCGGGACGCGCTTCTTGATCTGGCGCACCTGGGTGGCCGTCAGCGGACCAGCGTCGGCTTCGTATTGCGGTAGCAATTTGATGGCCAGTTCGTGCAGCGCTTGATGGATTGCCTGGGTTTCATCCACACCCAGGTATTCTGCCAGGCGTTTGGCGGTTTCGCGTGTGATGCCGGTGGCGCTATCGACCGTGCGGTAGCGAAAGGCGATCTGCTTGGCGGTAGTGTGGGCGGACATGGCAGTATCTCATTTGTTAGATATCATTAAGATATCTATATTTACCTTGTTCGTCAAGTTGAGTGTTGCAAGTGTGTTGCGAGTTCATGATCTGCAAGTGTTGCGAGTTAATGGTCCGGTTTTGTAGCACGCCAAGTGTCCGGTCGTCATAGTGTCCCGAAGGGGGCAGGAGATGAGACGAACGGAACTGCTACAGGGGATCCGGAAGATGAGATTCGAAGAGGCTTACGAAGGGCGGAACGCTGGCCGGCTGACACAAGCGGCTGCGGCGCAGGTACCGGGGATGTGTGAGCGCAGCTTCCGCCGATATCTGACGAGATACGAGGCGGAAGGGCGGGACGGGCTGATTGACCGACGGCTGGAACAGGTCTCGAACCGTCGGGCACCGGTGGATGAGGTGATGGCACTGACCGAGCAGTACCGAAGCCGGCACATCGGCTGGAACGTCAAGCACTTCCACAGCTGGTACCGGCGATGCGGCGGGGAACGCAGCTACACCTGGCGCAAAAAGCGTCTGCAAGAAGCGAAGCTGGTTGCCAAAGCCGAGAAGCGTGGCGCGCATCGGAAACGACGGGAGCGATCGCCGTTGCCGGGCATGATGATCCACCAGGACGGCAGCACCCACGAGTGGGTAGCCGGGCAGATGTGGGATCTGATCGTCACCCTGGACGATGCAACCAATGAGCACTACGCAATGTTCTTCGTCGAAGAGGAAGTCACGGCCAGCAGCTTCCGGGGCGTGCGGGATGTGGTCAGCGGACGATTGCAGGCGCAGCGCGGCGGCAGCGTACAATTTGATTTTCGGTTGCTGCCCTCTGCCCATGAACCTTCTCGTCGTCGAGGACAACCACCAACTGGTGGCCAACCTGTTCGCTTACTTCGAGGCGCGCGGCCACGTCCTTGACGCGGCGCCCGACGGCGTCACCGGGCTGCGGCTTGCCGCGGACAATCACTACGACGCGATCGTGCTGGATTGGATGCTGCCCCGCATGGACGGCGTTCGCTTCCTGCAGTCCCTGCGCCAGAGCGTGCGCAAGGACGTTCCCGTGTTGATGCTCACTGCGAAGGGCGAAACCGCTGACAAAATCGAGGCGCTGCGCACGGGCGCCGACGATTACCTGGTCAAACCGTTCGATCTCGCCGAACTGGAGGCGCGGCTGCTCGCGCAGGTCCGCCGCGCCAGCGGCCAGGTGACCGATGCCCGCCTGAAGGTCTACGACCTCGTGCTGGACCGGAGCACGGCCGAAGTCTCGCGCAACGGTCAGCCGATCGCCCTGCAGCCGGCTACCCGCCGCCTGCTGGAGGAGCTCATGCGGGCATCGCCGGCACTCGTGCCGCGGGAGCGGCTGGAGAAAGTGCTCTGGGGCGACAGCCTGCCCGACCGCGACTTGCTGCGCTCGCAGATGCACGTGTTGCGCCGGGCGATCGACGCGCCCTTCGCGCAAAAATTGTTGCACACCGTGCCGCGCGTCGGCTACCGGCTTGCCGCGACATCGGACGCCGACGACAGTGAAGACGAATAGCCTGCGCGCCCGCATTACCGTCGGACTGCTGCTGTACGCGGTGGTCCTGAGCACCGTTTTGATCGCGGTGGGAACGTTCCTGAACGACCGCCACGAGCGCCTGGTGTGGATGAGCCTGCTCGGCGATGTGATGGTGCGCGATTTGAAAGCCGCGCACCTTCCAGCCGGCGACGTGAATCCGCCCAAGGTGCGTCTGGTTGACCTCGATTCGCCCGCCGCGGCGAGCCTGCCGCCCGAGGTGCGCCGCCTCGGTCCGGGCCTGTACGACGACATCGCCCCGGAGAATCTTCCCTATGCGGTGTTGGTGCAGGACGTACAGGGGCACCGCATGGCGGCGCTGATCGACATCTCTGCGCAACGCGCGCAGGAGCGCCGTCTGGCGTACCTACTCGACGTAGTGGTCATCGTCGGGTTAGGCCTGCTGATGGCGACCACCTGGTGGCTTGCGGGCCGCCTGCTCCGCCCGGTCTCGCGACTGGTCGACTCGGTGCACGCTCTCGACCCGTCGCGCCGCGAGACGCGCCTTGCGCCAGGGTATCGGCTGCAGGAGATCCAGGCGCTAGAGGTTGCCTTCAACGGTTTTCTCCGGCGCCTGGACGGCTTCGTTCTGCGCGAACGCGAGTTCATCGACACCGCGAGCCACGAGCTGCGCACGCCGATCTCGGTAATCGCGGGCGCTGCGCAGGTGCTAGAGGCCGAACCGCTCGGCGCCGACAGCCGGCGGGCGCTGCAGCGCATTCGTCTGACCACCGAGGCGATGCAGGACACGCTGGCGGCCCTGCTGCACCTTGCCAAGGAGCCTGCGGTTTCTTCCGCGCTGGCACCTCTGGCGCTGGAAGGCTGGCTGCCCGACCTGATCGCCGACTATCGGCCGCTGCTCGACGGCAGGCCGCTGACGCTGGAGGTCGGCCCGGTCGAGCCGGTGTCGGTGCGCGTGGCTCCGGCGATCGCCGCGATGATCTTCGGCAACCTCGTGCGCAACGCCATCGAGCACACCCCGGCCGGCCATCTGGAGATCGCGCTGCGCGACGGTGTGTTTTCGATCGATAGCCGCGGCGAGCCGCTGGATGCCAACGCCGTAGCCCGCCTGTACCGATCGCTTGCGTTGGCCGAAGCCAGCCGCGTTCGCGGCGCCGGCATCGGGCTGTACCTGGTGCGGCAGTTGTGCGAAAGGCTCGGCTGGGCGCTCGCCTATGCGCATAACGAGGCCGGCGAGTTGCAGGTGCGGCTGGACCTGAAGGTCGGCAGCAAGGGCGGCGGAGAGCCGACGACAAAATAACGACATGCGCGTCCCTAGCATGAGGACTTTCCCCCTCCTGACGCGATCCGATGAAGACCTGTTTGCCGGCCGCTTTGCTCGTTTCGGCGCTGCTTGCCGGATGCGCGAGCTACACGCCACGGCCGCTGAATCCGGAGACGACCGCGGCGACACTGAGCCGGCGCAGCCTGTCCGATCCCCGTTTGCTACGCTTCCTCGCGGCCGAGCAGGGCCACGCCGGCCCGCTACGCTGGAATCTCGACACGCTGACCCTGGTGGCGACCTACGAGCGGCCGGACATGCCACTTGGCACGGCCAAGCTGCGCGAAGCCCGAAGCGAGGAGACGACCGCGGCGGCGCTGCCCAATCCGACGCTATCGATCGCGCCGACTTACGACACGACGACCACCGCCCGCCCGTGGACGGTCGGACCGGTCGTCACCTTCCTGATCCAGTCCTACGGCGCCCGCCCCGCGCGAATCGCCCAGGCACGCGCTCGGACCGAGGCGGCGCGGCAGACCATCGCCGTCACCGCGTGGCAACTGCGCGACCAAGTGCGCACGGCCATGCTCGACGTGTGGTCCGCCCAGGAGGCCGCGACGCTCGCCGCCCAGCGTGCGTCGCTTGCGGGCCACTACCGCGAGGCCGTCGAGCAGCGCTACCAGGCGGGCTTGGTCTCGGCGGTGACGTTGACGACGGCGACGGTCGCGCAAAACGAGGCCGAGCTCCAACTTGCCGCTGATCGCAGGAGGTCGCGGCTCGCTCGCGCTGGTCTGGCGGCCGCGCTCGGCCTGCCGACGGCGGCGCTCGACGGTGCCGAACTGGACCTGTCTGGGATCTCCCGTCCGCGACGGCCCGGCAAGCTCGCTCCGCTGATCCACGCGGCGCTCACGACGCGGCCCGACGTTCTGGCTGCGCTGTCGCGCTACGCGGTGGCCGAGGCCGCCCTGCGCCTGGCCGTCGCCCGGCAGTACCCCTCGATCGACATCGGCCCCGGCTACCACTACGACCAGGGCGATAACAAGTTCATTCTGTCGATCTCCCTGCCGCTACCCGTCTTCAACCAGAACCAGGGCCCGATCGCCCAGGCCCGTGCCGCCCGCCAAGTCGCGGCGGAGCAGTTCCTCGCCGCGCAAACCAAAGCGCTAGCCGAGATCGACCGCGCCCGCACGGACTGGCACGCCAGCGAGTTCGAACTGGAAAGCGCGCGCCGGCTGCGCAGGGCGGCCGCCGACGCGCTGGACCGGCAGCGCAGCGCCTTCGCCGCGGGCCAGATCGGTCGGCTGCGGCTGCTCGGAGCCAAGCTGGCGTACGTGCAGGTGCAGCAGGGCGCGCTGTCGGCGTCGGCGCACGAACGCACGGCGCTCGGCCAGCTCGAAGCGGCGCTCTATCACCCTTTCATGGTTGCAAACCGGAGCCAATGATGTACAGGAAACTCTTCAAATGCTTTGCGTTGGCAATGGCCGCCGCGGCGGCGGGCACCGCCGGCGCGCAGCAGCTTGCCACCGTCACCCTCGACGCCAAGGCCATCTCCGCAGGAGGCATCCGGACGGTCGCGCTGCAGCAGGTCGAGCGGGCCCCCCAGATGACCGCCTACGGCATCGTTCTCGACCCCGGCCCGCTGATCACTTTGTCCGCGCAGATCGCCGCCGCACGCAGCAAGCTCGCGGCCGCGCAGGCCACGGCGACCCTGGCGCGCAGCGAAGCGGCTCGGGCCGCCGACCTGTACCGCGCGCAACACAACATTTCCCAGGCCTCCCTGCAGACCGCCCAGTCGCACCTGCTGGTCGCCGAGGCCGACCAGGCGAGTGCGCAGGCGCAACTGGCCGAGCTCAAGGCCCACGCCCGCACCGACTGGGGCGCCACGCTGGCGGCTGCCGCGGCCTCGGCGGCGGCACCGCTGCCGCAACTGGAAAGCGGCGCTCAACTGCTGATGGAGGTGAGCCTGCCGCTGGGCCGGTCGTTGCCGGTGCTGCCGAGCGATTCTGTGGCGACGACGCCCGACGGCGGACAGGTGGCGCTGCGCCTCGTCGGCCGCGCACCGCGCGCCGCCGCTGGCGTGGCCGGGCCGAGCCTGTATTGCCTCATGGCGGCGCAGGACTCGGCGCCGATCGGCACGCCGCTCGCGGTCGCCCTGAGTCAGCCGGGGGTCGTGGCCGGCGTTCTGGTTCCGCCGTCCGCGGTGGTGTGGCACGACGGGCAGGCGCTCGTGTTTCAGCAAACCGGCGCCGACACGTTCGCGCCGGTCGCGGTACCGACCTCGTCGCGCACGGGGCAGGGGTATTTCGTGCCTACGGGCGATGGTGCGGCGCTTCATGCCGGACAGCGGATCGTGGTCACCGGCGCGGCGCTGGTGTTTTCCGCATCGGAATCGCCGCCGGCCGCAAAGGCGAAGGCTGCCAAACCCGAAGATGACGACGATTGAAGGGGTCTTTTGATGCGTGCAATCGTCGAGTTTTGCATACGCCAGCGCTGGCTGGTCCTGTTCGCGGCGCTGGGGCTGACGCTGCTGGGCATCATCGCGGTGCTCCACGCGTCCTACGACGTGTTCCCCGAATTCGGGCAGCCCACGGTCACCGTCGTCACCAACGCCACGGGCCTGGCGCCTCGACAGATCGAGGCGCTAGTGACCATTCCCGTCGAAGACGCGGTCAACGGCATCCCCGGGCTGGCGACCCTGCGCTCGCAGTCGATGGAGGGGCTGTCGGTGGTGACTGCGGTGTTTCGCGGCCACACTGACGTCTACCGCGACCAGCAGCTCGTGGCGCAGCGGGTGGCGCCGCTCACGCCCACGCTGCCTCCGGGGGCGACGCCGGTGATCGCGCCGCTGCAGTCGTCCACAGGGGTGGCGCTGTCCATCGGATTGACCTCCTCCAAGCTGTCGCTGATGCAGTTGACCGAGATCGCGCGCTGGACCATCCGGCCGGCCCTGCTGGCGGTGCAGGGCGTTTCCAAGGTCGTGATCTTCGGTGCCCAGCCCGAACAGTTCCAGGCCCAGTTCGATCCAAAGAAACTCGTCGCGCTGCACATCGGCCTGAATCAGTTGATCGCGGCGGCGGCCGACTCGAGTGCCGTGCGCGGCGCCGGCGTGGTCAACACGCCCAACCAGCAGCTCTTCCTGATGAGCCACGGTCAGGCCACGACCCCTTTGGCGCTGGCTGACAGCCTGCTGGTGCGCCGCGCGCACCGCAGCGTCACCCTGGGCGAGGTCGCACATGTCGTCGCTGCAGCGCCGCCGCCAATCGGCGGCGCGCTGGTGGGCACCAAGCCCGGCCTGCTGCTGGTCGTGGGTTCGCAGTACGGTGCCAATACGCTGGATGTGACCCGAGGGCTCGACCGGGCGCTCGCGACCCTGGCGCCGGCGCTCCAGCGCGACGGGATCGAGGTCCAGCCCAACGGGCTGCGGCCCGCCTCGTTCATCGACACCGCGTTGCGCGACGTGCGCAACTCGCTGAGCATAGGCGCCGTGCTGATCGTGCTGGTGCTGTATCTCGCGCTGCGCAACTGGCGAACCGCGGTGGTCTCGTTTGCGGCGATCCCGCTGTCGCTGCTGGCTGCCGCGCTGATTCTCGACCACTTCGGCTTCAGCCTGAATACGCTGTCGCTCGGCGGCCTGGCGATCGCCTTGGGCGAAGTGGTGGACGACGCGGTGGTCGGCGTGGAGAACATCCACCGCCGCCTGCGCGAGAACCGCGCGCTGGCGCAGCCGCGGCCGGTGCCCGAGGTCATGCTGCGTGCGACCATGGAGGTGCGCAAGGCGGTGATCTTCGCCACGCTCTCGGTGGTCATCGTCTTCCTGCCCGTGCTGCGCCTGACGGGCGTCGCCGGGCGGATGTTCGGGCCGCTGGCCCTGGCCTACATCTTCGCGATCCTGTCGTCGCTGGCGGTCGCGCTCACGGTCACGCCGGCGCTGGCGATGCTGCTGCTCGGCCACAGCCGGCTCGATCCCGCCGATCCGCCGGTGGTCGCGCGCGCCAAGCGCGTCTACGGCCGACTGCTCGCCGCGGTCCACCGTCGCCCTCGGCCGGTGTGGGCGCTGCTGGCGGTCCTGGTCGTCGGCGGCCTGGCCAGCGTGCCGCTGCTGCGCACCAGCTTCCTGCCGCGCTTCAACGAGAACGACCTCATCGTGCACTTCCAGACGGCGCCCGGCACGTCGTTGGCCACGACGATGCGCATCGGCGAGCGGGCGGTTGCGACCATGCAGCGCATGCCTGAGGTGGCCCACGTGGTGATGCATGCCGGCCGCGCCCACCTGTCCAACGGCAATGCCCTGACCAACAAGGCGGAGATCGATGTGGGCCTGAGCTCCAAGGGCAACGCCGACAGCTCCGCCGCAAAGCGGCGCATCCTGGAAGCCATCCAGGGCGCGCCGGGCGTGCGCTGGTGGGCAAACACCTTCCTGACCGAGCGCATCCATGAGACGCTCTCGGGCGTGACCGCGCCTGTGGTGGTGTCCCTCTACGGCCGGCATCTCTCCACGATGAACGACGACGCTCAGCACGTGGCCGAGGCGCTGAGCCGGGTGCCGGGCGCGGCCGGGGTGCGAATCCAGGCGCCGCCCGGTACTCCCGAGCTCTCGATCACTCTCGATCGCGCGGCGCTGACACGCTACGGCTTCACCCCGGCAGAGGTGCTGCGGGTGATCCAGACCTGCTACAGCGGCCGTACGGTCGGTCGGGTCTACACGGCAGGGGCATCCCTTCCGATCGTGGTGGTGTTGCCGCCTTCGCTGCGCTCCGATCCGATGGCGATTGCCAACGTGCCGCTGGTCAACCGTTCGGGCACCGTCGTGCTCCTGGGCGCACTGGCGCAGATCCGCGAGCGATCCGGCCAGTCGCTCATCCTGCACCGCGGCGCCCAGCGCGTGCAGCTCGTCACGGCCAACGTCAGCGGCAGCGCCGGGCAGTTCGTCGCACTGGCCCGCCAACAGCTCGCGAGCCTGCCCCTGGCCTCGGGCGACTACCTGCGCATCGGCGGCACGGCGGCCGCCTCGGGACAAGCCAGGCTGCAACTTGCGCTGGACTTCGGGCTGGCGCTGGCGGCGATCCTGGGGCTGCTGGTCATCGCCCTGAGCGACGGGCGAACGGTGGCGCTGCTGGCGGTCAACCTGCCGTTCGCGCTGGTGGGCGGGATCGCTGCGATCTGGATCGCCCGCCTGCCCGTTTCGCTGGGAGCGGCGGTCGGCTTCGTGACCGTGTTCGGGATCACCTTGCGCAACGCGATCATGCTGCTGTCGCACTACCGGACGCTGGTGACCGAGGAAGGGCTGCCCTGGTCGTGGGAAACGGCGCGGCTCGGCGCGATGAACCGCTTGGCGCCGATCCTGATGACCGCATCGGTAACCGCGCTGGGCCTGCTACCGTTGGCGATCGGAGCGCACCTTCCGGGCCAGGAGATCGAAGGGCCGATGGCGATCGTGATCCTCGGCGGCCTGTTCAGCTCGACCGCATTGACCTTGCTGGTGCTGCCGACCCTGGCGCTGCGCTTTGCGCGGTTCGAGACCGCGGAGCAGTGGGGCGGAGCAGCGGCGCAGTCCGGGGCGTCGTGATGCCCTCGCTTGACCTCGCAGGCGCCCAAGCTCTCCGGCCTGGCACAGGAACGCGCTAGTATTGGCCGCGGTCGCACGATGCAGTGGTCGCCTGCGTGTTGGCCAAGGCGCGCTGGTGCGCTACATCCCCCGCAACCACGAAGTCTTCCTCTGGGAATCGGCGGGCGCGTCCTTCGGCGGTGTCGAGCTCGAGGAACAGGCGATCCACGAGTCGGCCGACGGCAGGCGCTACCTGGTCCTGCACGGCGATCGCTTCGACATGGTTGCCACGTATACGCCGCGGCTCGCGCGCTTGGGCGCCGCCGCCTATCGGGCAGTGCTCGCGGCCAATATATCGCTCAACCGTGCACGGTGCCTGTGCGGGCTGCCGTACTGGTCACTGTCGGCCTGGGCCAAACCGAAGATCAAAGGCGTGGCGAACTTCATCAGCGATTACGAGACTCGCATCGCCGCCGAAGCAAGACATCTGGACGTGCACGGCAGTCGTCGAGCACTTCGGCGGTCGCTTTGAAATCGTGCGCTGGTCCGACGTCCCGTGCCGCGGGGGAGACGCCGAGGTGGTGAACCTCGGGGGGTGCGCCGGGCGCGGACGGCATTCCGCCGGCAGCTAGACGAAAATGCGGCGCGGGCGGCGGTGAATCTGCCGGCCATGATCTCTCCCGACATTTGGCCGAACTACATCGGCAATACGGCTATGCGACGAACTCCCCCTTGAAGATTAGCCCGGATATTTCGTGCGCCGTGCAAAGGCGGCGTCTTCCGGCGGGTGCGAATCCCGCCCGGCAACTTTCGCTCCAGCCGGTAGCAACTGGAGCACTCGGCCGTCGAACACAATGCTCTTCGGCCTCAGATGCCGCTGATCCGGTCCATCATCATCAGGCAGATGTTGCGCCAGGCTTTTGCAAACAGGTCCCGCTGCGATGTGCCAATGGTGCTGAGGTCGAGCAGGGCCACATCGGCCTTCTGGTAGGCGAAGTCGGGGCTGTCGGTGCGCTTCAGCCCCCAAAGCGCCACCCGCGCCAGCCGCAAGGGATCCTCGCTGAGCATGGTCAACGGAATGGTCTGCCTGCGCTGGTACTGCGCTTAGAATCCTTGAACCAAGAGGTTTATTGCGGCCACTATATCAGCTCGCAGCTGCGCAACTGCGACGGGATGCGCCGGGCATCCTGGTCGTAGTCGCGCAGGCGGCCGAGGTAATCGGCGTCGCGACCGGTGCTGTCGCGCTGGTTGTCGGAAGTGCTCATGGGAGCCCCCAGTGAACAATAAGAAAGGTGTCTGATGGGACACTCGTCACCCAGGGTTGAGCGTCGGCGCAATAGGGCTGCAACATGGCGCTATCGACGACACATCGTCGATCCAGCCAGTACAAGGGATGTTGAATCAGCCCCTTGATCGACAAGGCACGGAATTTTCTGGAGGCCGGCAAAAAACTTCAGGCTTTCGCCTTCGTCGGCAATCTGTCCACCCAGCAGGTGGCTCCGGTGATGATTCAGCCAGGCAGCGGAGAGATCAAAGATCAGTCTGCGCGGGAGATTCAGGTGGCGGCTAGGATATTGGACGCTGATTTCGCTTTCGCGATCATGGAAGCCTGGTCGCTTCGGCCAGACAAGATGTCGCAGATGGACGCGATCCTGGACAAATACGGCAGCATAGGGGCGTCGCCTTACGCGATCGATGTGTGCGCGCTTTCCTTGGAGACGAGGAGGGGGTATGGGTTGCGCAGCAGCCGATCAAGCCCATGGGGATTTCCAAGAAGAAACGAACCATTGGGGCCGTCGAATTCCGCTATTACACCGAAGTTGAAGGCCGATTCATGCACCTGCTGCCCAAAAAGGACGACGACGAGATGCCGACGATTTTGCATTGAGCGTAGCGCCGCCCCCGGTACATTGAATATCGGGGAGTTGCGGCTCATTATTTTCCCGCTGATTGGTAGCAATTGACAGTTCAACCGTTGATTGCCGACCGCCATGGTGACCATGGCCGAGCGGCGCAGATAGTACAACGGATTATTACGATGCATCCCTTGTATAATTCGTCGCTCTTTAGAACGGGAGAATCCCATGGCGAATATCGCTCTGGCACTTAAGGAAGAAATAACACGCTTGGCTAGACGAGAACTGCGCGTGGAGACGGAGAAAGTAAAGAAAGCGTCGGCTCAATACAGGACCGACATTGCTGCCCTCAAGCGCCGCGTATTGCAGTTGGAAAGGGAAGCCGCCAAACTCCAAATGCGGCGTGCCAGAGAGGCCAAATCCCAACCCGATGTCGCCGCGAGCGGCAATATCCGATTCAGCCCCAAAGGCATTCATACCCTGCGTGAGCGGCTAGAACTGTCAGCGGCGACGCTGGGTAGCATTTTTGGTCTCACTGCCCAGACCATATACAACTGGGAGCAGGGCAAGACTCGTCCCAGCAAGGATCAGTTAGTCGCCATCGCGGCCTTGAGAAAAATGAGCAAGAAGGAGGTCTACGCCAGACTCGAAGATCAAATATCGCGCGGATGACACTTGGTCGGTCAATACAGATGCTTCATCGTTCTGTGTCTGCACGATCAACTTGTACGGCAAATCTTGGCCGTCGGCCGAATACATTGCAGCACCACTTGTGTCCGTCTGGCAAAAATGGATGAGCATCGCAACAAGCTTTTTAGAAGGACCGATCACACGCGCACTGGTTACTCGGATTCGTTGTCATTGATTTACCACTGAAAGTCTACGCGGATGATATAGTTTGTCAGCGGGCTGTACGTACTACCTCTACTGTGGCTCTGAGACGCCCATAGCAAGATTCGTCCTTCGGGTATGGAATGTCACGCACCTCAAACCGGCTCATTGGCGGCGTTAGGCGCTTACATCAAAATGAATTAGCGATAACTAGGAATTATGTCTGTGTCCGACCCGTCGAAAATCCTCGATAAACGGCAACCGGAGCTCGTAAACCGGGAGCAAGACTTGACGCTGCTCCTGGGCCTTCTTCCACCGCGACGATCGGGTTCCTCGTTCATCGTTCTCAAGGCACCCTCCGGGTTCGGCAAGACGCGCCTCACTACAAAGGTCATCGAGCTTCTTCAAGCGGAAGGCGTGTTTGTCGTTGCCTTGGAGCCTCAAGTCCGGGCCAAGAACATTGCCAGCAGCGTGTATCAGGGCTTCTACATTCAGCGCTGTGCGGAGGCACTGGACTATGCAGTCAAATTGCCGGCAAACAATGCCTTGGCGCCTGACTTCGAAGCCTTCCTCAAGACTGAGCGAGTTCGCCGGACCAAGGCGGTGGACGTCAAAGGTGCGCTGAGAAGGCTGCCAGGCCTCAAAACTGCCTATGGCGTTGGCGTGGAGTTGCTGGATCGACTGCTCAACACAGGCGATCACAGTTCGAAGAAATTGCTCACCAGCGATTCCCGCGAGGCGGTTGAGACATGCTCCCGATACATTAGGCATGTTGCCAAGGCAGTACGCGTGGTTCTGGTGGTCCGCGAAGCCCAGCACATTGATCAGGCCAGTCTGAACCTACTGGCCGAGGTCGCGGACTCGGGCTCACCGCATAGCGTCATCCTGGAGTACACCCTCGATGCGTCGGGCGATCTGAACCAGCTCTTTTCAGACCTGGTCGAGACGGCCTACTTGCAGGATGCCGATTGGCTGCACATCGTGGAACTTCTACGATTGACCAAGCCGCATCTTGAACAGCTGCTTAGATTGACCGTACCTGGCGCCGGAGATATCAACGGCGAGTACTACCTAAAGTGGGATGGTAACGTGCGCTTGATCCGCCAGTTGCGTTTCTCGATTTCGGTGGAGCACCGGCGTAGCGAGCCTTTGCAGCTACAGAATCTGAAGGACGGGGTCGTACGGCAGTACCAACACCAGATCCAGCAGTTGACGCCGACGGACCGATTTACCTTGTGCCTGCTGTTGGTTCATGGCGAAGCAATGCCGAAGGCGCTGGCCGGCTTGCTGCTCGAAAAGCTGAATGCGCTTGCCACCAAAGGCGTGGTAGATCAGATAGTCGCCGGATTGGTCACGACTGAACTAGTTGCCGTCCATACTGGCGACTTGCTGGGACTGGAAAATGAAGACGTTGCAGAGGCAGTACGAACGTATCCGCCCTTAGGCGGCAACCTTATGTTGGCCCGTGGAGCGCTGCGAGACTACTACCGGGTCATCGTCACCAATGCTGCGACACATCCGACAGACGTGTCATTCGCGGTACGGCAAACGTTGCGCCTGTCGGTCGAACTGGGCGACATGACCACGGTAGAAGAGCTTGTCGCGCACCTCTCGAATGGTGTGACAGCGAGCGTAGACCAATCTTGGTACGTTGCCCAGATTGTTACCGCCATAGGCGAAAACGCCCGCCTGTTCGCTGACCAGCAAGACCGTCTCTTGCTGTGGGCAGCTGAGCTCGCGTATGAGATTTCCGATTTTCGGAAGGCCCGTGATCTCTTGCGACAAATGTTCTCGAAATCGGCCTTCTCGGAGGCACTGCTGTGTGCATGCTGCACCGAGACGGGAGACCACGAAGAGGCGTTGGCGATGGCTGGGCAACTCATGATGGGCAGCGATGCCAATGAGCGATTCGCAGGGCAACTGGTGGAATTGATACTACTCCGCTGCATAGGAAAGGTTGGCGAGGCTCGGCAGCTCTGGGATAAACTGGAAGCCCAATCGGGCGTCAGTGAGTTGAAGCTGTACGGATACCTGCTCCGGTTCAAAGAACTGGTTGCCGACTTCCCGGACTGCCTCGACGCGCTCCGTGCCAGCAGTGAATGGTTCATCGCACACGGGCTACCGAGCTCGGCGGCATACTCAGAGCTGACACTTGCGAGCCACATCGCGCGCCAAGGTGAAGGCATCGCGGCTACGGTTGCGGTTTCAAGAGCTAAAGACCTGTTGGCGTCGGCGGCAAGGGACCAACATATTTTGCTCAACAACGAGGTTGCCGTGAACCTTCTTGCCGACGATCCGGACCCCGCAGTGTGCTGCGACAAACTGATTCGGGCGATTCCGTGTTCGGGCGACGACTATTCCGACCTAGTCCTTTACACAAACCTTGCTGTAGCGGCTGCGCTCGCTGACCGACAAGAGCTTGCAATGGAGAGTGTTGGGCGTGCGCTTCGGATTGCTGGCAGCCCGCGTTTTGCGGACCGGGATGTGTTCTGGGGCGTGTCTTTCAATCTCCGTTTTGTCGACGCCCGCCTTGGCTTGCATTACGACCCCAAACTAAACCAGCTGTTCGGTATCCTCAGGCCGCATTCGCTACAGAATGACTATTGGCAACACCGAAATAGCAGCGCGAGCCCGGTTCCCGAACGGTTTCGCCATATGCTGACCAAGCCCTACCATCCGATGTTTCTCAGCCACTGGACGATTGATGTGGACGGCTTGCGCGCTCTGAATTCAGTACCCTCGCCAGCACTTCCGGGTACGTCCAGCCTGAATTCGTGAAGCTCAGGGGAAAGGCGCCGACGGGGTCAAGCCAAGCGTCCGGGGTCAGCTCCAGAAAGTGAAAGCGTCCGTTCTGAAGCTTGCCATCGACGCGGCAGTATCCGATGTGTCCTATCGCGTCGGCCAGGCGGTGGAGAGCCCTTCGATCTTCGTCGGCCAGCCTATCGTCGATCGACAGCACCTCGATGCCCTTCCAGGCAGACTTTTCCTCCGCGCAAAACAGGTTATCATCGAAGTAAGCCGGACGTCCGGTAAGCCTGATTTCGGCAAACCGTCCGTGGACAGTTTGCTTCTCCTCGATGATGTTGTAGCAAACCTCCTGCCCGGGGACGAACTCCTCAATCAGCACAGGTTGCGCAAATGTATTGAGCGTTTCTGCCGCAACTTCCCGCAACTGCTCCATGTCCTGTACGAGGGAGCGTTTGGAGATGCCGATGGAGCTACCTTCAAAATTCGGCTTGACGACCAGCGGGAACTGTTTCGCAGCAATCCGGCCCAGATCTGACTGGCTTCGTATTAGGTAGTGGCGTGGGGTCAGCACCCCACACTGCAGGGCGAGACGCTTCGAAATCTCCTTGTCTTGGCAAACAATGCGCCCGTAAACATCGGGGCCGACGAACCGAAGATCAAAGGCTTCACAAATCGCAGGCACTAACGCCATGCGGTTGCGAGAACGCTGCCCTCCATAGATCGAGAGCACCAAGTCCCCCGATTGATGCTGCGCGGCTCGCTCCGACAACTCTTCGAGAGATTGAATGTGAATGACGGGCAAGCCAAGGTGTTCGATGCCTTGCATGATCGACGCGACTGTCCGTGTTGAACTCTTCTCAAGATCGCGGCGCTGATCGACAAGGGGTATTAAGTCTTCGCCAGAGTATAGGTCGGCCACCAACAACACTGTATTTATGTTGAAAAACCCAGGAGGCGGCATCTTGATAATTCCTAGTTATCGTATTTGTCCTCCGGCGACCCGCAAGAGAGCCTCCCGCAAACTCTGATCAGATACATGGGTATAGATTTCTGTCGTGGATATGCTGTGGTGACCTAGCAGTTTCTGGACGTAACGAATATCTAGGCCCGACTCTAACCATTGAGTTGCGCAGGTATGCCTTAGCATGTGGGGAGTAAGGTGACGATCGATACCCGCCGCAGCAGCAATATCGTGTAGCGAGACGCGAACCCGATGGGGCGTTAATTCGAGGCCGGTTTCGGTGACGAAGAGTTTTTCACTGTCTGCAAGGAGCTTCTTTCGCTTAGCGAGGTAGAAGTCTATGGATCGGTAGAGCGGGACCGATAGGAAGTAGACAAGTCGTTGTCGGTTTCCTTTGCCATGAACCATTACACATCGGTCCGAAAGGGACAAGTCCTCAACACGAATATTTGCGAGTTCGCCAACCCTTATTCCGGTCTCAAGAAGCAAGTGAATTGCTGTTTTGCGACAAAGAACGTCAAAGTCATCGTTCCTGGAGACCGTAACAATAGCTTTTTTCAAAAGGCTAGTATGGTAGCGGTCAAGCGCACGGGGTAACCGTTTTGGAAGTCTGATCCGTTCGTTTAGAGTATCGAACGGGTTAGAGAGCATCATGGATTCCTGCAATCCCCATCGGAACAAAAGCTTCAAGCAAGCAACCCTACGCTTGATAGTTGTTTCCTTGAATTCTCGTTCCGCCCGTAGATAGCGAATGTATTGACGAAGCCCTTCTTTATCGATCGCTTTAAGCCTCTTTCCCGGTCCGAAATACGTCTCGACATCCCTTAGGTCGCTCGTATACGCCCTCAGGGTGTGATCGGAAAGGCTTACAGCACATTGACAGTGACCCAAGAACTTTTGACAGGCTTCGGAGATAATCATGATTCCCTCTCTACAGTTGGCAAAGGGATGAGTCTCCATGCAACAGCATAGCCAGATCAAGTGGTCTGGAAAGGCTCTTTGTGCTTCGTGGTTTGATTGTGGTAAAAGACGTGAGACTGATGCTCCGGAATACCCAAGACTGTTGCCCACCCTGTTGCCCACCCATGACGTGCAGGCGGTTACCGGCTACACTCATACCCATGCACCCGTTCGCTTGTTAACATCACAGCCGTTCGACTCCAGATCGAAAGCCCTGCGAACTGATCTGGCGATCGAACGTCTGCCCAAGGAGAGGAAACTGGGGGCGCTAATTTCGCCTATCTGCTTGGAATACCTGATAATGATGACACCGCTTTTAACACCACACAAAGGAGCCGCAGCGTGAACAAGTCGGAACTCATAGAAATCGTCGCAAAGGAAACTGAACTCAGCAAGGCCGCTGCCGAGAAGGTCCTGGCTGCCGTGATCGGCGCTGTGACCAAAGCCGTATCCAAGGGTGATAGTGTTACCCTGATCGGGTTTGGTAGCTTCAAGTCGTCCAAGCGCGCTGCCCGTACCGGGCGCAACCCGCAGACCGGCAAGGAACTCAAGATTGCGGCGACGACAGTACCGCGCTTCACCGCTGGCGCCACCTTCAAAGCTGCAGTGGCCGGCAAGAAGGCCGCGAAGAAGAAGTAGCCGCGTAGCTGCCGACTGCCCGGCCGAGGTCGTGTCACCTCAACCGGGCTTTACCGAGTAGCTGCCGCGTCCTCGTGGTCGATTGAGCCGCCTGCCAAATAGCTCAACCTGAAGTGGCGTCAGCACTGTCGTCCGGTGGTGGACGGCGCAGGACCGCGCCGCAGTATGCCGAAGCAGCGCGGATACGCGCATGTCCGGCAAGCTTCGACACCACCAGGCGGGCAGCCCGATCAAGCGCCGGATCAACCGGCGTGCCGCCGCGAACTGGTGATGGGACTCCAGATGTATCCTCATAGGTGTCGTTGAGCAACTCGTGACGCAGCCCATGTCCGGTGGCGCCGCGCTCGCGCAAGGTGATGCCGAACTTTTCCAGCACATAGCGGTAGCGCCGCAGGTTCTGCTTCAGGTTGTGGGCTGGATCACCCATGTGAGCATCGCGGCTGGAGACCACGCTCTGCGCGAAAGCGATGGCGTCCAGACGGGAGTCACTGTCCAGCGGGATGAGGCGCACCCGTCCGCCCTTGCCCTTGATGCGCACATATTGATCCGCTGCCTTCTCCTCCAGAGGTAGTCCCGTCGCTTCGAAGGCAACGATGCTCTCGAAAGGCCTGAATTGCACCGACTCCTTGCTCCGTAGCCCCATGGTCTGGCTCAGGCGCAGCGACGCTCCGACATAGGCGTCGTATGCACACACCTCAGCTAGCAGCACCTCGATGTCGATGCCCTGGGCAGACCAGCTCTTGTCGCGCCGGGCGTATTCGTGACGTTGGTATTCTTCAAGACTCAGACCGTAGTGGTCCGGCCCACGCACGAAGCCGTGCTTACCCATCCACATCGCCAGTCCCCGCAAGAAACTCAGGTAGGTCTGGATCGTCGCCGGTGCCAGATGCTCCTGATGCCAAACCTGTACCATGGCGTGAATGTGTTTCTGCCCGAGATTGCGCGGGTCCGGTACCGTCTTGAAGCCGGCCTTGATTTTCATGTCGCGAAAGAAACGGCGCAGGAAGTGAGCACGCTCATGCCGCGTCTTGTGCGAGACCGTTTTTTCCAACGACGTGTGCAGAGTGTTGAAGAGTTCGATCAGGATCTCCAGGACCTTCAGGGGTGCTGCCTTTCCCGGTTTGTAGCGCGCCAGGATGTCCTGGGGCGACAGGCCCGCCCAATCTTGGCGGCGAACCGGTTGCTGCTGGCTTGAACGGCCGGGACTGGTAGGCTCCTGCACCCGGCGGCGAGAGTTACGGCGAACACTATTGTGATGAATTGCGTCTGACATGATGACATCTCCACAGTCGAATACCCGTCGCCCGAACGGCAGGTAATGTTGCCCATAAAGGTGGAATCCCTTGAGGCCACCGGCAGGACGGATTCCGTTGCCCTTGCCGGTCAGTGGTCAAAAATTTCAGCGCCGCACGCGACCACAACTTCGCGACACTTACCCAGTGGGTTTGTCGGTCAGCGCACACGCGCTAGCCAACTCGGTCTGTCTTAAAAACGAAACTGTTGATCCGGCCCATCCATGCATTTCTGCAATCATGGGGGTTGTGATGCCAGCCGACCTCTAGGGCGTGGCGAGGGCATCGGCGACGAGGTCTTGCCTCGCGCTTCACTGTTGGATCAGTTCTGGATTCGTAGCGCCATCCACTCGCATGGGTCCGCCCCTGACCGAAAGTCCAGGGCGGTGCCGAGTTTGTGAGCGTGGACGCGCGGGGAGCCTATAGAGGCAAACACAGCCGCGCGCTGCGGAAAACCGCGTGCTCAAGGGATGGCGGGAACAGGGCTCGGCATCGGGTGCCGGCCAGGTGCTCTGTTGTCCGTGGCGCGCTTCAAAGAGCGCCCAGCGCGAACGCTGGCAAGGCCACGGGGACATGCACTACGAAGAAGACCTCGGGCCGCCACCTCAAGGGTGACGGCACTTCCGGCCACATTGGATCGGGACCGGCGCTTCAAGGGCAGGTAACGACTGCGACGCCTTTTGCTCCGCGATGGAGCTGGGCCAGGATGGCCCTCGGGAAACCGTAGTTGACTCCAAGCGGGGCAGGGTAGTCAAGCAGGCGGCGCGAAAGCGCTGTGAATCCCGGGGGATTGAGGGTGGCAGTTGCGTGCTCGGAAGATTGCGGTAAGGCGCATTTATTGCGCCGAAGTGGCGAGCAGCGAGACGGCATGTGGGCTTGACAGGAGAAAACTCTGCCTCTGGCGCCTGGCGGGACAACTCAAGACGATTCGCGAGCGCCGAATGCAACGGCTGTTTCTCCGGCGCACGGGCTTGACGTTTGACACTTGAGTGCGACTGTAGTGACACACACGCAGTCCTCGCCAGGGAATGACGACCTCAGGTATCAATGCAATGACGATGCAGTTCATGTCGAGTGACAGCAATCCAGTCCTGATGTCGAAATCTGGCTCAGTGAGTGGGGATTCCGTGTGGTGGGATCAGATCGCCGAGTCGATGCTGATCAACCTGAAACCTACCTCGGAGTCTTGATATGGAATTGATCGTCAGAGCGGTGGATGTCGGATCTGGCAACACCAAATTCGTTACGGCTGCAGTCGGTACCGACATCCGCTGCGCCAGCTTCCCTTCGATCGCCTATCCGTCCAGTGACGACTCGCCGTCGTGGCCGACGAGTGAGCGCAAGAAAACGGTGTGCATTCCCATCGGCCCACTCTTTTACGAGGTTGGGCCTGACGTGAGCCTCGCCGCCGATACCTTTCGCGCCAAGCAATTGCACGACGAGTACACCGAAACGCCCGAATACATGGCGTTGTTGAGAGGCGCACTCAGCATGATGAAGGTGAGCAATATCGACTTGCTGGTGGTCGGCCTGCCCGTCGCGCTTTTTGCCGCCAAAAAGGCCAAGCTGGAGAAAGCCATGACCGGCCGGCATGACATCGGCGGCGGTAAAGCCGTGATGGTGGGCAAGGCACTGGCGGTGGCCCAGCCTCAGGGGGCGCTGGTGCACTACGCCTCCGAGCAGCAGAGGATGGCGACCATCGGCAACGAGCAGAGTTTGATCATCGACCCTGGCTCACGCACCTTCGACTGGTTGGTGGCCCGGGGCATGAGACTGGTTCAGAAGCAGAGCTTTTCGTTCAACCGCGGCATGTCAGATGTGTTGCGCATGCTGGCGGCCGAGATCACCAAGGACATCGGTTCGCCCTACCGCGACTACGACGCCATCGACCTGGCACTGCGCACAGGCAAACAACCGGTGATCTTCCAGAAGTCGTATGACATGAAACGCCTGCTGCCGCTGGCGCAGACCGTTGCCGAGCAGGCCGTATCGACAATGAAGGAGTGGATTGAGGCGCCGCATAGCATTCAGAACATCATCTTGGTCGGCGGCGGCGCGTTCATGTTCCGCAAGGCGGTGAAGGCGGCGTTTCCGAAGCACCGCATCCACGAGGTTAAGGAGCCGATGTTCGCCAATGTGCGGGGTTTTCAGCTTGCTGGGCAGAACTACGCGCGCAGCGTAATGGCCGTGGCGGGACTGGATCGTTCCCAAGAGGCACAGGGAGACAGCGAATGAACACTGACGCGCAGAACGAGGCCAAACCCATTCGTCTCGTGTTCGAACTGGCGCGTGCCGATCATCCGCGTTTGTACGACGACCTGATCCAGTTTCATAAAGGCACCAAGCGGGTCAACCGCCTGCGCCTGCTGGCTCATGACGGTTTGCTGGCACAGAATGGTCTATTCGTCGGGAGCAATCATGCGCTTTCTCGGCCGGTCTCACCAGGCGCCGCACAGGAAGGCAGTGCCGATGTCACCAACGACCTGTTCGCCTCATCGCTTGAGAGATGAGGCGCAAATGAGGAAGCGTGGGGATCCGCGAGCAGATGAGCGCCAAGTCAGTGCTTCGGAACTGGCCCAGATGGGTGTCTGTGAGCGCTTGATGGTGTTCGAGCAGCGCCACGGCAAGCGTCTAACCCTGGCGCAGCAAAATGCGATTAAGCGCGGACTGCGCGCCCATCGGAGGTTCTATCGCGACCGCCACCCCGACATTGCCGCCAATGGGCATTGCGTCATTGCCACCCAGGTGGCACGAGCCTGCCGCCGACTCGCGGCGGGCCTGTATGGATGGTTTGCACATTGGTCTACAGCAAGGCTGTCGGTGCGCGCTGTTTTGCGGCCTATCAGCTGGTGTATCGCTCTGTGGTCGAAAGCAGTGGGGCGCGGCGATGGCATTTGAGGCGGCGCTAATTACATTCATCGTCGTCCTTGCCGGCCTGTGGCTGCTATGGCGCCTCCATTTCGCTCGCACGATGGGGGTGCTGCCACCCGAGTTGCGAACTGCCCGGTTGATCTATGCGGAGCGGTTGTTCCGCTCCGTTGGACCGGTGTCGATCACGGCTAAGGTCGATCGGGTCTATCGGAACGCAGCGGGCGGACTGGTGTTGCTTGAGTTGAAAACTCGGCGGGCAAGCCGCGCTTATCTGTCAGACATTATCGAACTGTCAGCGCAACGCATCGCCGTGATGACGCAGACGGGCGAGGCTGTGGCAGAACATGCCTATGTTCTTACGGAAAGTCCGGATGGCCGCAAAGCCCGATTCCATCGGGTGAGGCTGATGGCACCTGCGGGTGTAGTCGCTTTGGCGCTGCGACGTGAGTCTCTGCTCGTCGGGGAGACCGAGGCGCGACGCGCCAGATGGCCGGGGGTCTGCCGGACATGCGCTTTCCTTCAGAAGTGTAGTCCGCCGCGGCGTGATCTTCGCTCGCCATGCGCTTGAGGGCGATGCGAACATAGGCGTCCTGGTTGAAAGAGGGCGCACTCACGGCTACGTGCCGGCATCCGAATGTTCTTCCATACCATCAAGGCCATCGTGGCAGTCACTACGAGCCTACCAAAAATTACCAAGAATCGCAGGGTTTCATCCCGCAGTTTTCCCAAATTCAACGGTCAACACGTTACTTTCGCCGCTGGTCAGCATTTCCAGTCGTTCCCCCAGCAACGCCCAAGCCTGCCGCATTTCGTTCTCATAGCTATGCCGTTGGTAAATCCGCTTTACCTTGTTTTCCTCTGTATGGTTTAGGCAACGCTCTGCCACTTCCGGCAGAACGCCCAGAGCAACCATCATAGTCGCCCCGGTGCGCCTTAAATCGTGCGGCGACCAATATCCATCAGTCAGTCTCAGTGCCCCAGTTTGCGAGCTGCGCCGGGTCATTGGCTTTGCCTTTTCTTCGTTGGCGGCCGGTTCTCGCTGACGGTCGGCCAATTGTTTCGTTACCGTTTTCGAGGAAACTGCATCGCTTTCCTTACGGTTAGGAAAAACCCAAGCCAAGGTCTTTACTGATTTCCCTGCCTTCTCGTCTTTCGCTCGCTTCTCATTTGTGGCATCTCGGATTTCCTCAAACCGAGCCGCTGCAAAGTCAGAGAGATAGACCGTATGGGGGCGTCCGTTTTTTGTCTCGGGAATTTTCCAGACGCGACCGGGTAAATCAAGATCAGCCCACCGTGCCGAGAGCAACTCCCCGATCCGGCAACAAGTCGAAAGGGCAATCCAAACCGCTGCCTCGGTTGATGCAATCAACCTGGCCCCCGGTAGCTTGCCATGAAGTTCACGGACTTCAGCCTCTGACAAAACTCTTTCCCGTTCCGTGTCTTTGCCACCAATCGCCGCCTTACGAATTGATGCAGAAGGCTCAAATTCGATGACGCCGCGATCTACAGCAAACCTGAGCATTTGCCGCATTAAGCCAAAAGCAAGCTTTGCGGTCCGGTTCTTGCCCTCCGCCAGCAGTTTGTCAGTTACCCCTGTGATATGACCCTTACGCACATCCTCAACCAGCATCGTGCCGATAAAGGGTAGAACATGGCGGACCATCTGGTCGCGAACGTATGTGCCCCCGTCTTTGTGCCTGACCAGGTCAACAGTGGCCCACCGTTCAAACAGCGTCGCCATTGTGATCCGTGCCGCTTCTTTTGCTTGTGCTCTAGCCTCGATCTCGGCTGTCAGCTTTGCTGCTGCCTCTGCTGCCTCTTTCTCTGTTATCGGGTCAATCCCTTGCCGCCGTCTGCCGGTCATTTCTCCGCCAATCGTTCGGGCATCAGCAAGCCCCATGTGCGGGAATGCTCCGAGCTGAATCTTTCGAGCAATCCCGCCCATCGTGTAACGGTAGAACCAGACCTTTGGAGCGTCGCCCGCACGAACTCTCAGATAAAGGCCGTCGCCATCGGCCAGAAATCTTTCGCCGCTATCGACCTTCGCGGCACGGATCGCCTTATCGCTTAGGTTGCCCATGTATGCCAAAGTCCTAAAATTGGGTACAAGATTGGGTACAAGATGGCGTGGGAAAGTATGGTATTGTATGACACGTCATGAGATGACTATAGCATGCGATATTTAATAAAACAACTATTAAACAATGCAGTACGGTACACTATGCGACGTCGTGAAATCACCTGAAAATGGCATTGGCTTGCATGGGGTGCAAGGGGTCGAGTGTTCGAATCACTCCGTCCCGACCAATAGAATCAATCTAGTAGGCCAATCTTTGGATTGGCCTACTAGCTTTTTAGGCTGCCATGTGACACTTTCGCTGTGGTGTCGTGAGTTCGGCTGGCGGCGCGTTTGTATAAGAGACTTCAAAAAATCGTCGCGCGAAATACAAGGTCTCCCACAGAGGTTGTCATTTCTGGCTAGGGCTTCGCTATTCTTGGCCGGCGTTCAATATTCCAAATTCAGACACATTGATCACCGCGCCAGTTATCTCTGCTAAGTAGCAGATAGAGATCCGCGCCGCAATTATCTATTCAACCGTGATGGTCGCGCCAGGTCTCTAGAGCAACCCAGCGTCACCTATTCATACTATCATCGTATGGATAGACAATCGTAGGATCTCATTGCGATGAGGCTATTTGCTGCGCTACATGACGACTCGCATCAAGGTTGGATTTGGCTAAAAGATTCCCAACTGCCTGCGCGATGCGTGGTCAAAATTACCAATCCGACAAACCAGAAGAGCGTCTATTGCGAGGCGCTCCAGATCGACACTAATTTCCTCGGTATATACAATCAGTCGCCGCGCCTCCCCATCACTGACCCAGCTTCTTCAATTGTAGTGAGTGCCTGGTTTCGCGCCAAGCTCGGTGGCTTGGATACACGGTCCGATGTACCGCTGATCGTTAAACCCAGCGAATGTTATTGGGGGAAATTCAAAGCCTGCACAGATCATCCACAAACCGTTGTACGGGTGGCTTCTTGGCTTGGCGTTCTAGGTCTGCTTCTCGGTATCGTCGGTGTTTTGCTCGGTGTGTTGAGTCTATTTCCACAAGCCTAACCCATCTTAGTCACCCCCGTCGCTGCGCGACGATGGTTTGCACATGGAGTTCGAGCATGGTTAATGACAAGATTGTCAATGCGGTAGTGCGAATAGCCATCGTCGTCTTTGCAGCAGCCGTGATTGTCGAGGTTTCGCTTTTCGCGCTCGGTGGAACGCGTGCTGTGCAAAATGGGGTTGTCGTTTACATCAAAAATTATGTCTATTTGATGTCGCATGAGGAACCCAAACCTGCACCTGCACCTGCAGCTGCACCTGCACCTGAACCTGAACCTGAACCTCGTTCTATAACCGATCCCGCGTCGAGGTGACTGACGTGCAATGCATCGGCTATACAGACACAACGACAATAGCACCGTCATTTGCTATTTGAATTTGGTGGTTTGTCACCCCTTCCAGAGGGTGACGCAGGGGGTGACAGAAAGTTGGATGCCGTCACCCCGACGCCTTACTACTTCTGTCACCCCCTCAAAGCTATGCGCGTTCGCGCACGTCGCCCAACGGAGAACACGCCCCGGTGACGACTGTTTTTACATCTTGCAGCGCGCAATCATCCTCAACATCGGGTTTCAATATAAAAAACAATTTGATATCAATGTGGAATGATACATGCATATAGACAATATACTTATTACATTACCTACTCACCTACCCGGAATCACCCAGAAGAAGACTCACGTAGCGAGCCAGTGAGAGAGGTAATATTGCTTGCAACCGATACGGAGATGAGGTCTGGATCGGCCTGATGATCAATGGCTGATCATTGCAGCCCGTAAATCGACAGAGGTGTGAAGCATAGCCATGAGCCACGGTGATTTTTAAGGATTGTCCGAATAAGTAGCGACAGATGAAAACGGCGAGCACATTTTCTGAAGCGAGGGATGAAATGGGCGGCGAATCGGACCCTGAGGCCCCAACTCGCACGCCCTGTCCGGCCATTTTGCATTCAAGGGGCGCGCCTCCGCCGCTGAAGTCCGAACAGGTGGGGCGGGCTATGAAGATATTCGCCAAGGCGGCCACCACGGTTCTGTATCAGCTCTGCTGACTTGACGGCGGTGAAATCGTTCACGTCTTATTTCGGGAGTTAAACAATGGACTGCTGCCATGGCTAGAATTCGCGACAGTAGTCGTGTGGACCACGGCGGCAATAATTTCGGCAAAGTAATCATAGATCAACCCGTACTGATCGTCGAAGACAGCTACTCGTTAGCCAAAACGATCGCGGCCATGTTGACCGAGCGCTGGGGATGCGAAGTCCACATCGCTGAAAGCCTGAAAGAAGCCGGAAAGTATCTGGATAAGTATGGCTGGGACTACATCTCGGCGATATGCGATGTGGTACTTCCCGATGCGCCCAACGGCGAAATCATCGATTTGGTCAAGGAACTGGCCATACCCACCATCGCCATCACTGAAATTCTTGACGACAAGCTGCGCGAAATGATCGTCAAGAAAGAGGTGGCTGACTACGTGCTAAAGAGCGACACGATCAACTATGAATACATACTCCAACTGATAGGACGCATTTACAAGAACCGCGGCATCAAGGCGTTGATAGTAGACGATTCCCTGAGTGCAAGAACCACGTTGGAACATATGCTCAATACCCAATGTTTGCGAACCCTTGTGGCCGACGATGGCAAAACCGCGTTCAAGTTGCTGAACGAGCATCCTGACATTCAATTGTTGATTGTCGATTATTCAAAGCAGGAGCCGGTGATGCTCGATTACCCCTTGCCCGCAACGCCCGCGATGGACGTTTTTTTATTCACGCAGAAAGCACGCAAGCTTCTCGGCAAAGATAAGCTCGCCATCATCGGCATTTCGGCATCCTCGGACGAGAGCGTGGCTGCGCGGTTTCTGAAATACGGAGCAAACGATTTCATTTCAAAACCGTTTTCCTACGAGGAGCTTTCTTGCAGAATCGCGCAGAACCTGGAAATGCTGGAGCAGATCGAAACGATACGCGACGTGGCGAACCGCGATTACCTCACGGGTCTGCACAATCGGCGATTCTTCTTTGAACGCGGCCAGGAAATCTATCACGACGCTGCCAATGACGCCGTCTGTTTGATGTTGGCGATAATGGACATCGACAACTTTAAGTTGATCAACGACAGCTATGGTCACGATGTCGGCGACACCGTCCTGAAGCATTTTTCCCAGCTCTTGTCGCAGAGCTTCGGCCAAGACTTTATTGCTCGTTTGGGCGGAGAAGAGTTTGTGGTTCTCATATGGGAGGCGAGTGTGCCGGATGACCGGGCCCGCTTCGAGGAGTTTGTCCGCAAGGTCGCATTGACACCCGCGGTTCACCAGGGCAAGGCGATTCCTTTCACTGTGAGCGTGGGAGTGAACAGCCAACCGGGAAACAATCTGAATGAGATGTTGAAAGTCGCCGACGACAGGCTTTATCAGGCCAAAAACGCAGGGCGAAACAGGGTACTGTGAAGCGCTGGGTTTTCCCGGGCCGGAGCTGCTTGGCTTTCGGCCAAAACCCGGTGACCGCGGTTTCCCGGGTTCCGCGGCTATCTTTCACGCCATCTTGTCGTCCGCCGGCATTGGGTCTATGATTTCGCTTAATAAAACGAGAACCGGCCATGGCATCCGTTTCCTCCATTTCCAGCGTGGTCCAGTACGGCATGCAGCAGATCATGGTGCAGCAGGCGAAACGCAATGCCGATCAATTGGAGCAGACAGCCCAGTCGCTGCAGTCACAGGCCAACGACGCACAGCGGGTAGCCGAAAGGGCGCTGGAGGATGCCCGCTCCCTGGCCATCCAGTCCGATCAGGCGCAGCAGAGGGCCGGACAAGCGCTCCAAGGGCTGGCGGCCTTGAGTGCCCAGCAGCAGAGCAGCACCCGGCTGGTGAATGCCATCAACGGCGTCGCCGGCAGCCAGCAGACGGCGGCAGCGACAACGCCGAGCACCAGCAGCAGTTCACCTTCGCCGGTGGTGAATAGCCAAGGCCAGGTGACGGGCAAGACCATCAATACGACGGCATAGTCCATCAGGAGGAAGTGTCATGGCTACCAGCGCAATCAGCTCCACCACCACTGCAACGCAACTGTTGCAGCAGCCGCGCCAAACCCAGCAATCGCAGCAGGCAGATGCCGCAAAGGCCGCCGATGATGCTGCCAAGGCCAAGCAGGCGCAACAGGCTCAGCAGGCGCAGCAAGCCCAGCAGGAGCAGCAAGCCCAGCAGGCTCAGCAGGCGCAACAAGCCCAGCAGTCTCGCCCCGTGACGAACACGCAGGGACAGCTCACGGGCAGCGTGATCAACGTCACCGCCTGAGTGCCCGCGTCCAAGGATGGCGGGGATTTGCCATCCCGCCATCCTGAATTGCTCCGAGGCGCTGTTGTCACCGGCGCCCGCGCTTTGGACCTGAAACCGCTCCTCTAGCCCTTGCCCGTCGCCACGAGCAGGCTGCACGGCAAGTGGTCCAGCAGTTTGGCACCCACCGAGCCCTGAAACCAGCGTGTGAGCATGCCTTTGCTGGTGTGCCCGAGCACGACGAGGTCCGCCTCCACTTCACGAGCATAGGCCGCGATTTCGACCGCCGGATCGCCGTGACGAACGCAGGCAATCACGGTCAGGCCTTGGCTGTGAAGGTCTTGTGCGACGGCCGCGACGACCCGCTGCAGATTCTGCTGCTCCAGGCCCCAAACGTCACTTGGCCCGACCGCCTCGGCGATCGCCATGACCCCGGTCGTGACGACAATGCTCAGCAAGTGCAGTTCCGCCTGGCACAGGCTCGCAAGTTCAGCGCCTTGCCGCAGGACGGCGGCGCTGAAGGTGGAGTCGTCGTAGGCCAGCAGTATCTTCCGGTACATGTTCCGCTCCCTCAATCGTCGCGCGTTGTTCCCAGACCGGGATGGCTATCGACTTCCGGCCCCGAGCCGCCCAGCGCCAGGAAGAGCTGCGCCGTGTCCAGATAGCGCTGGGCGCGTGCGCGCACATAGGCGAGGCTCGCTTGGCTGTAGCGCCTCCCGGCGTCTACCACCTGCAGCACGCCGATGCTGCCTTCGCGGTAGCTTTTGCGCGTCAGGTCGAGGTTGTCGCGGGCGGCCCGCCGGGCACGGGTCTGCGCCTCCAGCGCCTCGCCGTCGTGGTCCAGCGCTTGCAGGGAATCGGCGACCTGGCCGAAGGCGGTCAGCACGGTCTGCTGGTACTTCGCCGCGGAGGCCTGCATGGCGTCCACCGCCGCCCTTCGCTCCGCACGCAAGGTACCGCCGTCGAATATCGGCGCGACCAGCCCGCCGGTGAGACTCCAGGCACTGCTGGCTCGGGCAAACAGCTGGCCGGCCGCGGTGGACTGCTGAGAGAAGGAGGCGGCCAGGTCGATATGCGGATAGAGATTGGCTGTCGCGACGCCCACCGCAGCCGTTGCGGCGTGCAGTTCCGCCTCGGCCGCCAGGATGTCGGGACGCCGATGCGCGAGCTCGGAGGGCAGGCTCACGGGCAGGTGCCGGGGCAGGCGCAGCCGGGCCAGATCGAACTCGGGCAGCGCCCGGTCGGCGGGCGCCTGGCCGAGGACGATCGCCAATGCGTGCCGGGCGAGACTCAAGGCCTGGCGCAGCGGCGGCAATAGCGCGGCATCGGTGGCGAGCTGGCTATCCGCGCTGACGACGTCGAGGCGCGATACGGCACCGGCAGCGAAGGCCTCACGCACCAGCCTCTGGTTTTCCCGGTCCTGCTCGAGCAGGGTCTGGACGGTCGCGATCTGCGCGCGCAGCGAGGCGATCCCGAGCGACTGGATGACCGCATTGCCGGTGACGGCAAGATAGGCGGCAGCGAGCTGCTGCCGCTGGTAATCGGCCCGGGCTAGCTGCTGTTCGACCGAACGGGCGCCTCCGCCCGTGTAGTCGAGCGAATAGCTGACCGTCGGCCCGACGGCGAAATAGGTAAATGGCGGCGGCTTGGGCGAGTTGCCGAGAAACTCGGCGCCGTATTTCTCCCGGCCCATCCCGGCCGTCACGCCGACCCGGGGCTGGAGCGTCCCCGCCTGGGCGGCGGCGAGTTCCTGCGCCTGCGCGAGCGTATAGCCGGCCGCGGCAAGTGTGCGGTTCTGGGCCAAGGCGCGCTTGACCACGGCATCGAGCGCACCGCACCGGAACAGCCGCCACCACGCATGGTCGAGCTGCCCGCCCAGGATGGCCTGCTGCGATTGGTCGCCCGCGTCCTTGCGCTCCAGCTTCAGAGGCTGCGCCGTGTAGCGATCCGCGTGCGGCGGATCGGGGCGCTCGAAATCCGGACCGGCAGCACACCCGGCGAGCAGCGTCGCCGTCGCCAGCATGGCGAGGCCTGTTGCGCTTGTTCGAGTCATTCGATCACCACGGGCTCTGCCCCCTTCTGCGTTGCTCGGCCGGTCTTCAAGAGCGCGATCAGCGGGATCGCGCCAAGCGTGAGCAGCATCATCAATTTGAAGTCGTTGTTGTAGGCAATCATCGCCGCCTGGCCGCTGACCAGCTCGTTCAACCGGGCCAGGCCCCCGGTGGTCGACAGCGCCGCCTGCGGCAGCGCGTGCAGCCCGTTGCTGCCGTAGGGCGTGAGCTGTTCGGCGAGGCGGGCGTGCATGATCTGCGTATTCCGCGTCAGCAGGGCCTCCACCGCGGAGATGCCGACGCTGCTGCCGACGTTGCGGACGAGGCTGAACATCGCCGTGCCTTCGTTGCGATATTGCGGCGAGAGGGTCGCGAAGGTGACCGCCGCGAGCGGCACGTAGACGAAGCCGGTGCCCAGGCCCTGGGTGAGCCCCGACCACACCACTTGCGAGCTGTTCATCTGCAGGTAGAAGCCGGTCATCTGCCAGAGCGAATAGGCGGTGAGCGCGAAGCCGCCCGCGATGATCAGGCGGGTGTCGAGCTTGCCCATGATCCGGCCGACCAGGAACATGGCCACCAGCGTCCCGACGCCGCGCGGCGCCGTCACCAGACCGGTCAGGACCACGGGATAGCCCAGCAGGTCCTGCAGCAGGGGCGGCAGCAGCGCCAGCGTCGCGAACAGGACGACGCCGACGATGAAGATGAACACGTTGCCGGTGAGGAAATTGCGATCCTTGAACATCGCGGGACTGACGAACGGCGCCTTTTTCGTCGTCAGCATGTGCACGATGAACAGATACAGCCCGAGACCCGCCAGGACCGCCTCGATCCATATTTCCGTCGAGCTGAACCAGTCCTTGAGCTGGCCGCGGTCCAGCATCAACTGGAAGGCGCCGATGGCGAGGCTCAAGGTGGCGAAGCCGAAGAAGTCAAAGCGCGATCTGCGCATCGGCGTCTCGGGCATGAACGAGAGGATGCCGAGAAAGGAGAGCACCCCGAAGGGCACGTTGATGTAGAACACCCAACGCCAGTTGTAGTTCTCGGTGAGCCAGCCGCCGAGCACCGGGCCCAGGATCGGACCGAGCACGACACCCATCACCCACAGCGCCATCGCGCGGGCGTGCTTCTCGGGCGGATTGATGTCGAGCAGCACGGCTTGCGACATCGGGATCAGCGCCGCACCGCACAAGCCCTGAAACAGGCGGGCGATGACGATCTGCGGCAGAGACTGGGCCAATCCGCACAGCGCCGAGGCGATGGTGAAGCCGACGATGGACGTCAGGAACACGCGCCGTCGGCCGACCTGCCCGGCCAGCCAGCCGCTCAAGGGCGTCATGATGGCGGCGGCGATGATGTAGGAGGTGAGCACCCAGGTCATCTGGTCCTGGGTCGTCGACAACGAGCCCTGGATGTGCGGCAGGGCCACGTTGGCGATGGTATTGTCGAGCGCCTGCATGATCGACGCCAGCATCACCGACAGGGTGATGAAGCCGCGATGCGGTGCGCCCGCGGGTTCCTCGGCGGCGCTCATGGCGTCGTTCAATGGCTGTCACCGGAGGCGTCGGCCGGGCTCGCCTCGGCGGTGCCGAAGAGATGGCGCCGGTAGCGCGTATCGACGCTGACGGAGGCGCTCAAGCCGCCTTGCAGCGGATGAGCCGGGTCGAGACGGTCGAGCTCTATCCGCACCGGCAGGCGCTGCACCACCTTGACCCAGTTCCCGGTGGCGTTTTCCGGCGGCAATACCGAGAACTGCGAGCCGGTCCCGGGACTGACGCTCGCCACCTTGCCGGCGAAGGTCCTGCCGGGGTAGCTGTCGATCTCGACCGTCGCCTTCTGGCCCGGGCGCAGGTGCGCGAGCTGGTCTTCCTTGAAATTCGCTTCGATCCAGACGTCGCGGCTGGACACCAGCGCGAACACCGGCGCCGAGGCATTGATGTGGCTGCCCGCCTGCAATTCCTCGACGCGCGTGACCACGCCGTCGGCCGGCGCCCTGACCACGGTATAGGAAAGATCGAGCTTGGCCCGGTCGAGCAGCGCTTGCGCCCGTTGAACCTCGGGGTGGCGCTCCGGCGCGATGTCCGGCCTGCCCGCGAGGCTCGCAACGACGGCGCTGATCTGCTGCTTGACCCCATCCACCCCCGTGCGCGCTTCATCGAGCGCATGGGCGGCCAGATCGAGCTGCGAGCGCGAGGCGATACCCGATGCGGACAGGCGCCGCTCGCGGTCGTACTCGGTCTGCCGGAACTTCAGCGTGGCCTCGGCCGACGCGAGATCCGACTGCCGCTGCCGATAGTTCGCCTTCAGCATTTCGACCTTCAGCCGTGCGGCGGCAAGCTGCGCGCCGGCCTCGTCCACCGCGATGCGAAACGGCGCCTGGTCGAGGCGGAACAGCACGTCGCCCCGGTGCACCCGCTGGTTGTCGCGCACGGCGACCGCCTGCACCCGGCCGGCGACGTCGGCGCTGATCGCCACGCGCGCGGTCTGCACGTAGGCGTCGTCGGTCGCTTCAAAGCGTCCGCCGCCGAGATAGAAATAAGCGGCGACGGCGAGCACCGCGATCGGCCCCAGCAGCAGCAGCGGCAGGCGGAGGCGCCCGCGCGAGTTCCCCGTCGGCAATGCTTGCGGCGTGCCGGCGGATTGCTGGTCTTGCTTGGCTTGATCCATGGTCGTCATTCGCTCGGGGGTCTGCGGGAACGGCGCTTGCCGCTGGTGGGTTTCGGTGCGGGCGCGCCGACCGGGACGGTCGGCGCGGTTTCGACGGACGGATCTTGAAGCCTGGAGAGGTTGCCCTCCAGGCGCTCAAGGACGTCGAGAAAAGCATTTCGTTCGGCCTGGCTGATGCCGGCAAATGCCTCGGAACGAGTCAGAGCGGCGAGGTGCCAGATTTCTTCCAGCGCCGGCTTTGACTTCGGGGTGAGATAGAGGCTGCGCGCCCGACGATCGGCCGGGTCGGGCTTGCGCTCAACGAAGCCGTCGATTTCCATGCGATCGAGGATGCGCACCATCGCCATCGGTTCGATGCTGGTCAGGTCGGCGAGCCTGGCCTGGCTGATGCCCTCGTTTCGTTCGAGATAAGCCAGAACTTTGCAAGTCGGCAGCGTCAAGGACATTTCCTGCGCCCGCTGCTCGAAGCGCAGTACATATCGACGACTGACTTCCTTGAGCAGAAAGCCGAAATTGCGTAAGCGATCCATTGCGTTCATCTCATCGGAAAATATGGAAACTCATAACATAACAAATGTTATCGTATCGGCAGTTATGAGTATCGTCAACGACGTCAGGGCAATCGTCGCCATTCACCGGGGTTCAAGTCCTGCCGCGCCGCCCACCATGGGTGCGCTGCCGTACGGAACAAAGCCGAAACCGCGCCTATGCTGATTCTCCTGCTGCGGGCCGCTTCTCGAAGGCGAACCGTCGGCTCGCGGCGCTGTCACAAACATTGATTGCATCGCGACAGGCGATCGGCGGTATGCTGAAAAGAGAGAAAATTTCCCATGAGTCCCGAACCTTCGTCCCCCATTGCCGCTGCTTCCCTGGACGAGCAGTGCGTAAACGCCCTGCGCTTCCTTGCGGTCGACGCCGTGCAAAAGGCCGACAGCGGCCATCCGGGCCTGCCGCTGGGCGCCGCGGCGATGGCCTACGTGCTGTGGACGCGCTTCCTCAAGCACCACCCGGCCAAGCCCGACTGGTTCGACCGCGACCGCTTCGTGCTTTCCGCCGGGCACGGTTCGGCACTGCTCTACAGCCTGCTCCACGTGAGCGGCTATGCCCTGCCGCTGGAGCAGATCAAGGCGTTCCGCCAATGGGGCAGCATGACCCCGGGCCACCCGGAGCGCGGCCTGACGCCGGGCGTCGAGATCACCACCGGGCCCCTGGGCCAGGGCGTCGCCAACGGCGTCGGCATGGCGATGGCCGAGGCGCACCTGGCGGCGCGCTACAACCGTCCGGGCTTCGAGATCGTCGATCACCATACCTACGGCATCGTCGGCGACGGCGACCTGATGGAGGGCGTCGCCTCCGAGGCGGCCTCGCTCGCCGGCCATTTGCGGCTCGGCAAGCTGATCTATCTCTACGACGACAATCGCGTCACGCTCTCCGCCGGCACCGCCATCAGCTTCACCGAGGATCGCGCGCGCCGCTTCGAGGCCTACGGCTGGCATACCCAGACGGTGGCGGACGGCAACGACCTGGCGGCGATCGAGCGGGCGCTGGAGAACGCCCGCGCCGAGACCCGGCGGCCCTCCCTGATACTGCTGCGCACCCACATCGGCTATGGCTCGCCGCACAAGCAGGATTCCTTCGAGGCGCACGGCTCGCCCCTGGGCGTCGAGGAAGTGCGCCTGACCAAGGAGCGGCTGGGCTGGCCGACGGAACCGCCGTTTTACCTGCCCGAACCGGTGCGCGCGCATTTTCTCCAGGCGCTGGCGCGCGGCGAGCGGGTCGAGGCGGCGTGGCAGGAAAAATTTTCCGCCTATGCGCGAGCGCATCCCGAACTGGCCATGGAGCTGCAGCAACGCCTGCGCGGCGAATTGCCCGCCGGTTGGGATGCCGATATCCCGAGCTTCCCGGCCGACGCCAAGGGCCTGGCCACCCGTGTGGCCTCGGGCAGGATCATGAACGCCATCGCGCCGCGCCTGCCGGCGCTGATCGGCGGCTCCGCCGATCTCGATCCATCGACCCACACCGCATTGAAAGGTCTGGGCGATTTCGAGCCGCCGGATGCGGTCGTCTCCGACCGGCAGGGTTCGGACGGCGGCGGCTGGTCCTACGCCGGCCGCAACCTGCACTTCGGCGTGCGCGAGCACGCCATGGGCGCCATCGCGAACGGCCTGGCGGCGCACGGCGGGGCCGTGCCGTATTGTTCGACCTTCCTGGTCTTTGCCGACTACCTGCGACCGGCGATCCGCCTCGCGGCATTGATGGGCTTGCCGGTGATCTACGTCTTCACCCACGACAGCATCGCCGTGGGCGAGGACGGCGCCACCCATCAGCCGGTCGAACAGTTGGCCAGCCTGCGCGCGATTCCCGGCCTGATCGTGATCCGCCCGGGCGACGCCAACGAAACCGCCGCCGCCTGGCGACTCGCCCTGAGCACGCACGACCGGCCGGTGGCGCTGGTGCTCTCGCGCCAGAACCTGCCCACGCAGGACCGCACCCGGTTTGCCGCCGCCGACGGCCTGGCGCGCGGCGCTTACATCCTCGCCGATGCGCCCAGCCCCGATCTGATCCTGATCGCCACGGGTTCCGAAGTCGCGCTGATCGTCGCGGCGCGGGAAAAGTTGCTGGCGCAGGGGCTGCAGGTGCGCGTCGTGTCGATGCCGAGCTGGGAACTGTTCGAGGCCCAGCCGGCGGAATACCGGGACGCGGTGCTGCCGCCGGCGCTAAGCGCCAGGCTGGCGGTCGAAGCCGGGGTGTCGCAGGGCTGGCATCGCTACGTCGGCAGCCACGGCGACGTGCTCGCGGTGGATCGCTTCGGCGCATCGGCCCCCGGCGAGATCGTGATGCGCGAGTATGGCTTCAGCGAAGACATGGTCTGCCGGCGGGCGATGGCGCTCCTGGCAAGGCCGCCCGTAAGCGGCTAGGAAAGGACACAAGATGCAGCTCGGCATGATCGGCTTGGGACGTATGGGGGCGAGCCTGGTGCGGCGCCTGGTCAAGGACGGACACCAGTGCGTGGTCTATGACGCGAACCCGGAGGCGGTCAAGGGAATCGCGGGCCAGGGCGTTCTGGGCGCGGACTCGCTCGCCGACTTTCTCGGCAAGCTCGCCAGTCCGCGCGCGGTCTGGCTGATGGTTCCCGCCGGCGTCGCGGGCAAGATGGTCGAGGAACTGGCCGCGCGCATGGATGCCGGCGACATCATCATCGACGGCGGCAACAGCTACTACCGCGACGACGTCCGGCGCGCCAAGGCGCTCCATGAGCGCGGCATCCACTACGTCGATTGCGGCACCAGCGGCGGCGTGTTCGGGCTGGAGCGCGGCTTCTGCCTGATGATCGGCGGCGAGGAGGCGATCGTCGAACACCTGGAGCCGATTTTCAAAAGCATCGCGCCGGGAGTGGCGGCGGCGCCGCGCACGCCGGGCAAGCGGGGTGCGCCGGGTCCCGCCGAGCAGGGCTATCTGCATTGCGGCGCGAGCGGCGCCGGCCACTTCGTCAAGATGGTGCACAACGGCATCGAGTATGGCCTCATGGCGGCTTACGCAGAAGGGCTGAACATCCTGAAGAACGCCGACGCCGGCAAGCGCGCGCACGCCGCCGATGCGGAAACGGCGCCGCTGATGGACGCCGAGTATTACCGCTACGACCTGGACCTGGCGCAGATCGCCGAACTCTGGCGCCGGGGCAGCGTCATCGGCTCCTGGCTGCTGGATCTGACCGCGAGCTCGCTCGCCGCCGACCCGGATCTGGAGCACTACGCCGGCCGCGTCTCGGATTCAGGCGAAGGGCGATGGACGATCGCGGCGGCCATCGACGAAGCCGTACCGGCCCCGGTGCTCAGCGCCGCGCTGTTCGAGCGCTTCAGCTCGCGCGGCAATGCGGATTTCGCCGATCGCGTGCTGTCGGCGATGCGCAAGGAGTTCGGCGGCCATGAAGAAAAACCCGAAAAACCCGAAAAACCCGAGAAGCCGGGGGGCGGCTGAGATGAAGCAGAGCCGGGGCGGCGCGTCGGACGCGCTGGTGCTGTTCGGGGTCAGCGGCGATCTCGCGCACAAGAAGATCTTTCCCTCGCTCTACGCGATGGCCAAGCGCGGCAAGCTCGAGGTGCCGGTGATCGGCGTCGCTTCCTCCGACTGGAGCCTGGCGCAATTGCGCCGGCACGCCGAGGACGGCATCCGGCAATCGGGGAAGATCGACGACCGGGCGGCGCTGCGCCGTCTGCTCTCCCAATTGCGCTATGTCGACGGCGACTACCAGGACCCGGCGACCTTCCAGGCGCTCAAGCAGGCGCTGGGTGACGCCCGGCGCCCGGCGCACTATCTCGCCATCCCGCCGGCGCTGTTCGCGACAGTGATCGAGGGCCTGGGCGCCGCCGGTCTGGCCGAGGATGCCCGGGTCATCGTCGAAAAACCCTTCGGACGCGACCTGGCTTCCGCACGGGCCTTGAACCGCGTCGCCCATGCGCTGTTCCCGGAAGACTCGATCTTCCGCATCGATCACTTCCTGGCGAAGGAGGCGATCATGAACATCCTCTATTTCCGCTTCGCCAATGCCTTCCTGGAGCCGATCTGGAATCGCAACTACGTCTCCAGCGTGCAGATCACCCTGTCCGAGAACTTCGGCGTCGGGGGCCGCGGCGGCTTTTACGAGACCGCCGGCTGTCTGCGCGACGTGGTCCAGAACCATCTGTTCCAGATCGTCGCGCTGCTCGCCATGGAGCCGCCCGCCTACCGGGGCTTCGGCGCCGTGCACGGCGAAACGGCCAGTGTCTTCCAGGCCATGCGCCCGGTGAAGCCCGAGGACCTGGTGCGCGGCCAGTACGCCGGCTACCGCAAGGAGCCGGGCGTGGCCAGGAACTCCGACGTCGAGACCTTCTGCGCCCTGCGCCTGTTCATCGACTCGTGGCGCTGGCAGGGGGTGCCGTGGTATCTGCGCTCGGGGAAGTGCCTGCCGGAGACGGCGGCGGAGGTGATCGTCCAGTTGAAGCCGCCGCCGCAGCGGCTGTTCGCCGACTCGGCGCCCGCGGACGGGCAAGCCAACTATCTGCGCTTCCGCCTCTCGCCCAATGCCGCCGTGGCGCTGGCCGCGCGCGTCAAGAGCGCGGGACAGGAGTACCTCGGCGAGCAGCGCGAGCTCTACCTGCTCGACGAACGCCCGGGCGAGGAGGCGCCCTACGAGCGGCTGCTGGGCGACGCCATGGCCGGCAACGGCGCGCTGTTCACCCGCGAGGACGCGGTCGAGGCCGCCTGGGCGGCGGTCGATCCGGTGCTGAAGCAGCATCAGCCGAGCCTGCCCTACCGGCGCGGCAGCTGGGGCCCAAAGGCAGCGAACGCACTGATCGCGGCGGACGGTGGCTGGCACAACCCGAGGCTCGCCGATGTCGCTACCGATTGAAGACTACGCGCTGATCGGCGACTGCCATACCGCGGCACTGGTCGGTAGCGACGGCTCCATCGACTGGCTTTGCTTGCCCCGATTCGATTCGGGCGCGTGCTTCGCGGCGCTGCTGGGCAACAAGAAATGGCGGCGCAGGGTAAAGCATGTCGTGGAAGGCTTCCGCCAGGCACTGTTGCCCGATTACATCATGCTGGGCGGCGGCAATGTCGAGCATCTGAAAAAGTTGCCGCCGCAGACTCGCCGCGGCGACAATGCCTATGCGTTTGTCGGCGGCTTCCGCTTGTGGCAACGGCAGGACAGCGCCGGGCAAGTGATCTTGCCCACCGACGCAGAACAGGAGAAACCATGAATGCGACACGACAGCTTCACGAGCTGGGCCAAAGCCTCTGGCTCGACAACATCACCCGGGGTCTGCTGACCAGCGGCACGCTCGGCCGCTACATCGAGGAGTTTTCGGTGACCGGGCTCACCTCCAATCCCACGATTTTCGATCAGGCGATCGGGAGCAGCGGCGCCTACGACGAGGCCATCCGCAACAAGGCCGATGAGGGCAAGTCGGGCGAAGCCTTGTTCTTCGAACTCGCCCTGGAGGACCTGACCCGGGCCGCCGATCTGTTCCGTCCGGTCCATGACGCCAGCGGCGGCGTCGACGGCTGGGTGTCGCTGGAGGTGTCGCCGATGCTCGCCGACGACACCGCCGGCACCGTCAAGGCGGCGGGGCAACTGCACGCGCGCGCGCAGCGCCCCAATCTGTTCATCAAGATCCCGGGGACCGGCGCCGGCCTGCCGGCGATCGAGGAATCGATCTTCGCCGGCGTGCCGGTCAATGTCACCCTGCTGTTCTCGCGCGAGCACTACCTCGCCGCGGCGGCAGCCTACATGCGCGGCATCGAGCGGCGCATCGCTGCCGGCCGCGATCCGAGGGTGGCCTCCGTGGCATCGATTTTCGTCAGCCGCTGGGACGTGGCGGTCAGGGACAGCGTTTCGGAGGCGTTTCGCAACCGTCTGGGCATCGCCATCGCGATGCGCACCGACCAGGCCTACCGCGAGCTGCTGGTCTCACCGCGCTGGCTGAAACTCGCCGCAGCCGGCGCGCGGCCGCAACGCCTGCTGTGGGCCAGCACCGGCACCAAGGATCCGGCGGCCCCGGACGTCCTCTACGTCGAAGCGCTGGCTGCACCCGATACCATCAACACCATGCCCGAGAAGACCTTGCTCGCCTTCGCCTTGCACGGCAAGCTGAACAAGGTGTTGCCGCTTGATGAGGGCTATGCCGAAGCGGTGATCGCGGAATTCACCCGCGAGGGGGTGAACGACGAAGCGCTTGCCGCCGACCTTCAGCGCCAAGGCACCGCCGCCTTCGCCGCGTCCTGGCGCGATCTGATCGCCCGCATCGCCGCTAAGGGCGCAGCGCTGCAGAAGGGAAAGCAGGCATGAGCGGCGCGCCGGTGCAAAGCCTGACCCAGCGCCCGGCATGGCGGGCGCTCGAAGCGCATTGCGCGACGATCCGCAATCTCCCGCTGCGCCAGCTCTTCGCCGAGGATCCCGGCCGGGGCGAGCGCCTCTGCCTGGAGGCCGCCGGAATTTACCTCGACTACTCGAAGAACCGCATCAGCGACGAGACGATGAGGCTGCTGCTGAGACTGGCCGAGGAATGCGGCTTGGGCATGCGCATCGCCGCGATGTTCCGCGGCGACAAGATCAATGCCACGGAAGGGCGCGCCGCGCTGCACACCGCCCTGCGTGCGCCCGAGACCGAGCGCATCGTGGTCGATGGCGTCGATGTCGTGCCCGAGCTTCATGCCGTTCTGGAACGCATGGCGGCCTTCTCGGACCAGGTCCGCAGCGGACAATGGCGCGGACACACCGGCCGGCGCATCCGCAATGTCGTCAATATCGGCATCGGCGGCTCGGACTTGGGCCCGGTGATGGCTCACGAAGCATTGCGCCATTACAGTCAGCGCGACCTGACATTGCGCTTCGTCTCCAACGTCGATGGCAGCGATCTTGCCGAGGCGACACGCGATCTCGACCCGGAAGAGACCCTGTTCATCGTCTGCTCGAAGACCTTCACCACACTCGAAACCCTGAGCAATGCCCGCAGCGCCCGCGCCTGGAGCCTGGACAAACTCGGCGACCCGCGCGCGGTGGCCAGGCACTTCGTCGCCGTCTCGACCAATGCCGAGGCCGTGGCCGGGTTCGGCATCGATACCGAAAACATGTTCGGCTTCTGGGACTGGGTCGGCGGGCGCTACTCGATGGACTCGGCGATCGGCCTGTCGACCATGATCGCCATCGGGCCCGACAACTTTCGCGCATTGCTCGCCGGCTTCCGCGCCATGGACCAGCACTTTCGCAGCGCTCCCTTGGCGCAGAACCTGCCGGTGCTGATGGGGCTGCTGGCGGTGTGGAACAGCAACTTCCTGGAGGCGCAGACGGTCGCGGTGCTGCCCTACGAGCAATATCTGAAACGCTTCCCCGCCTACCTGCAGCAACTGACCATGGAGAGCAACGGCAAGCACGTCACCCAGGACGGCGCGCGCGTCGACTATCAGACCTCACCCGTCGTCTGGGGCGAGCCCGGCACCAACGGCCAGCACTCCTTCTACCAGCTCATACACCAGGGAACGAGGCTGATCCCGTGCGACTTCATCGGCTTCTGTCAGCCGCTGAATCCGCTCGGCCGTCATCACGATCTGTTGCTGGCGAACCTGTTCGCGCAGAGCGAGGCGCTGGCCTTCGGCAAGACCGAGGCCGAAGTTCGCGCCGAGGGCACGCCGGAGTGGCTGGCGCCGCACCGGGTCTTCGAAGGCAATCGCCCCAGCAATACCCTGCTCGCCGAGCGCCTGACGCCGGAGACGCTCGGGGCACTGATTGCGCTCTACGAGCACAGCGTGTTCACCCAGGGGACGGTCTGGAATATCGATTCCTTCGATCAATGGGGCGTCGAGCTGGGCAAGGCGCTGGCCGAACGCCTGATTCCCGCACTGGAAAACACCGTCGAGCCGCCGCTCACGCATGACAGTTCGACCAACGCCCTGATCCGGCGCTACCGCCGGCTCAAACAAGGACCTTCGTGAAAGTCAGTCCCCTGGCCGGCAAGCCGGCTACGCCGGCGTTGCTGGTCGACCTGCCCAGACTGGTGACGGCCTACTACGCCAAGGTGCCGGATCCTTCGGTGCCGGCGCAGCGGGTTGCCTTCGGCACCTCGGGGCATCGCGGCTCCGCCTTCGAGAGCAGCTTCAACGAAGCGCACGTCCTGGCCATCACTCAAGCCATCTGCGATTACCGCAAGCGGCGGGGCTTGGGCGGCCCGCTGTTTCTCGGCATCGACACCCACGCCCTTTCCGTGCCGGCTTGCGCCAGCGCGCTCGAAGTGCTGGCGGCCAACGGCGTCGAACTCATGATTGCGGATCGCGACGAATACACGCCCACGCCGGTGATCTCGCACGCGATCCTCACCTATAACCGCGGCCGCGAGGCGGGCCTGGCGGACGGCATCGTCATCACCCCCTCGCACAATCCGCCCGAGAGCGGCGGCTTCAAGTACAACCCGCCCAAGGGCGGGCCGGCGGGAGGCGAGGTGACGGGATGGATCGAAGCCCGCGCCAATGCGCTGCTGGAGGGCGGTCTCAAAGGCGTGACCAGAATTCCCTACGAGCGGGCGTTGCGCGCTGCCACCACCCACCGCCACGATTATCTCAACGCTTACGTCAGCGATCTGGGCAGCGTGCTCGACATGGATGCAATCCGCGGCGCCGGCATCCGCATGGGCGTGGATCCGCTCGGCGGTGCCGGTGTCCACTACTGGGAGCCGATCGCCGAGCGCTATGGCTTGAATCTCACGGTGGTCAGCGAGGTCGTCGATCCGAGCTTCCGTTTCATGACGGTCGATTGGGACGGCCGGATCCGCATGGACCCCTCGTCGCCTTACGCCATGCAGGGCCTGATCGGGCTCAAGGATCGCTTCGACATCGCCTTCGCCTGCGACACCGACCATGACCGGCACGGCATCGTCACCAAGAGCGCGGGATTGCTGCCGCCCAATCATTATCTTGCAGTCGCCATCCACTATCTTTTTCAGAATCGGCCCGAGTGGGGCGGGGAGGCGGCGGTAGGCAAGACTTTGGTCAGCAGCCAGATGATCGATCGCGTCGCGGCGAAGCTCGGCCGCAAGCTCTACGAGGTGCCGGTCGGCTTCAAGTGGTTCGTCGATGGCTTGCTGGACGGCTCGCTCGCCTTCGGCGGGGAAGAGAGCGCGGGTGCATCGTTCATCCGTCGGGACGGCAGCGTCTGGACGACGGACAAGGACGGCATCGTTCCGGCCTTGCTGTCGGCGGAAATTGCCGCGACCCTGGGTCGCGATCCCGGCGAGCTCTACCGCGAGCTCGCGCGCGAATTCGGCGAGGCCGTCTATGACCGTATCGAGGCGGCCGCGACGCCTGAGCAGAAGCGGATGCTGGCGCAGCTCTCGCCGCAACAGGTGCTGACCACGGAACTGGCCGGCGAAGAAATCCGGACCATCCTCACCCGGGCGCCCGGCAACGGTGAGCCCATCGGCGGCTTGAAGGTGGTGACCGAGAACGGCTGGTTCGCGGCGCGCCCATCCGGCACCGAAGAACTCTATAAGGTCTATGCTGAGAGCTTTCAGGGAGCCGATCATCTGCGTCGCATCCTGGAAGAAGCGCAGGCCATCGTCGACGCCGCGCTCGCGGCGCCGGCACAGTAGACGCGGATCGTGCCCAGGAGAAGGAGGGGCCATGAGCGAACCAACGCGGGTCATACACCCGAAAGAGTTTCTTCTCGCCACGGACGTGGAGGGATTCGATGCCCTGTCCGAGCTCGCCCTGGATATGCGTTCGGCGTGGAACCACGCCACCGACCAGGTGTGGCGGCAGCTCGATCCCGTGCTGTGGGCGCTCACGAATAATCCTTGGGTCGTGCTGCAGACGGTCTCGCGGGAAAAGCTCCGGCGTGATCTGGCCGATTCCGCTTTCCGCAAAAATGTCGATGAGCTGGTGCGGGCCAGGCGGGATGCGGTCGAGGCGCCCGCGTGGTTCCAGCAAACCCACGCGCAAACGCAGCTCACCTGCGTTGCCTATTTCAGCATGGAATTCATGCTGAGCGAAGCGCTGCCCATCTACTCGGGCGGCCTTGGCAACGTCGCCGGCGATCAACTCAAGGCCGCCAGCGATCTGGGCGTCCCGGTGATCGGCGTCGGGCTGCTCTACCAGCAAGGCTATTTTCGCCAGACGCTCGACAAGGACGGCGCGCAACAGGCGCTCTTCCCGTACAACGACCCCGGACAGTTGCCGATCACGCCCTTGCGCAAACCGGACGGGGAGTGGCTGCGCCTGGAGATCGTGCTGCCCGGCTACTCGGTCTGGCTGCGCGCCTGGCAGGTTCAGGTCGGGCGCGTCAAGCTGTACCTGCTGGACAGCAACGACGCGGCGAATTACCCCGCGCATCGCGGCATCACCAGCGAGCTATACGGCGGCGGGCCGGAGCTGCGCCTGAAGCAGGAGCTGCTGCTCGGCATCGGCGGCTGGCGACTGCTCGCAGCACTCGGCATCGCGCCGGAGGTCTGCCACCTGAACGAGGGGCACGCGGCCTTCGCGGTGCTGGAACGCGCCAGAAGCTTCATGGAGCAGACCGGACAGCGCTTCGAGGTGGCGCTGGCCGTCACCCGCGCGGGCAACCTGTTCACCACCCATACGGCGGTGGCCGCCGGCTTCGATCGCTTCGCGCCGGCGCTGGTCGAGCAATACCTCGGCGCTTATGCGCACACCGAGCTCGGCATCGACCGCCACGATTTGCTGGCCCTGGGCCGGCAGAACCCGGACGACGCATCCGAGCCCTTCAACATGGCCTATCTGGCGATCCGCGGCAGCGGCGCGGTCAACGGCGTGAGCCGCCTGCATGGGCGGGTGAGCCGGCATCTGTTCGAGCCGCTCTTTTCGCGCTGGCCGACGGAAGAAGTGCCGGTCGGACACGTGACCAACGGCGTCCATATGCCGACCTGGGATTCGGCCGCGGCCGACGATCTGTGGACGGAAGCCTGCGGCAAGGACCGCTGGCTGGGAACGGCACAGACCCTGGCGCAGGACATACGTCGCATCTCCGACGCCAGGCTCTGGCAATTCCGTACCGCCGCCAGCCAGGCGCTGGTCGCCTACGCCCGCGAACGATTGTCCCGGCAACTGGCGGCATCCGGCTCATCGCACGAGGCGGTCGAGCGCGTGAAGCATCTGTTCGACTGCAATACCTTGACGCTGGGTTTCGCCCGCCGTTTTGCCAGCTACAAGCGGCCGAATCTGCTGCTCCACGACCCCGAACGGCTGCTGCGCCTGCTGACCAATCCACAACGCCCGGTACAGCTCATCATGGCCGGCAAGGCCCATCCCGCGGATCTGGCCGGCCAGGCTCTGATTCAGCAATGGCTGCACTTCATCTGCCGGCCCGAGGCACGCCCCCACGTGATCTTCCTCAGCGACTACGACATGCTGCTCACGGAAAACCTGGTGCAGGGCGTCGATGTCTGGCTCAACACGCCGCGCCGCCCCTGGGAAGCGTGCGGCACCAGCGGCATGAAGGTGCTGGTCAATGGCGGCATCAATCTGTCCGAACTGGACGGCTGGTGGGCGGAAGCCTACACGCCGGAAGTGGGGTGGGCCTTGGGCGATGGCCGGGAGCACGATAACGATCCCGCCTGGGACGCCGTCGAAGCCGAAGCCCTCTACGACCTGCTCGAACGCGAAGTGATTCCCGAGTTCTATGCGCGCGACGAGCAAGGCATTCCTTCCGCCTGGGTGGCCCGGATGCGGGAGAGCATGGCGCAATTGACGCCGCGTTTTTCCACCAACCGCGCGGTGTGCGAATACACCGAGCAGCACTACCTCCCGGCGGCATCGGCCTATCGCGAGCGCGCTGCCGATCAAGGCAAGTTCGGCGTGGACCTGCTCAATTGGCGGCAATCCCTGGCGCAAAAATGGAACGCGCTGCGTTTCGGCGAAGTGAAGCTCGAAAGCGATGGCGAGCAGCATGTATTCGAAGTGCAGGTGTATGTCGATGAACTCGACCCGGATGCGCTCCGGGCCGAGCTCTACGCCGCTGGCGTTGCTGGTGCGGCACCGGTGCGCGTGGCGATGCAGCGCGTGCGCCAACTGGTGGGCGCAAACGGCTACGCCTATCGCGCCGCGGTGCCCGCAAGCCGCCCGGCGGCGGACTACACGGCGCGCCTGATGCCGCAGCGCGACGGCGTCGCAATTCCGCTGGAAGATGCTCACATCCTGTGGCAGCGATGATCCTCGACCCATTTCCGGAAACCCGAACCATGAAAACCAGCATGCTCACGCCAGAACTGCTCGCCAAGATCGACGCCTACTGGCGCGCCGCCAACTATCTCTCGGTCGGGCAGATTTTTCTCCAGGACAATCCGCTGCTCGCGCGGCCGCTGGCGCCCTCGGACGTGAAGCGCATGCTGCTCGGACACTGGGGCACGACCCCCGGACAGAACTTCATCTACGCGCACCTCAACCGGGTGATCAAGGAGTACGAGCTCGACATGATCTACGTCTGCGGCCCCGGGCACGGCGGCCCGGCGGTGGTGGCCAACACCTACCTCGAAGGCAGCTACAGCGAGATCTATCCGAACATCAGCCGGGACGAGGCCGGACTGCAGAGGCTGTTCAAGCAGTTTTCCTTCCCCGGCGGCATCCCCAGCCACGCTTCGCCCGAGTGTCCCGGCTCGATCCACGAGGGCGGCGAGCTGGGCTATTCGCTCAGCCATTCCTTCGGGGCGGCGTTCGACAATCCCGATCTGATCGTCGCCTGCGTCGTCGGCGACGGCGAGGCGGAAACCGGACCGCTGGCCACCGCCTGGCATTCCAACAAGTTTCTCGATCCGGCCACAGACGGCGCCGTGCTGCCGATCCTGCATCTCAACGGCTACAAGATTTCCAACCCGACCGTCCTGGCCCGCATCACGCGCGAGGAACTGGATCAGTTGCTGCGCGGCTACGGCTGGACGCCCATCTTCGTCGAGGGCCACGAGCCCGAGAAGATGCACGAAGCCATGGCCGCGGCGCTCGATGCGGCGGTGGAGCGCATCAGGAGTATCCAGCAGGAAGCCCGCGTCAACGGAGACTTGACGCGGCCGCGCTGGCCGATGATCGTCCTCGACTCGCCCAAGGGCTGGACCGGCCCGAAGCTGGTCGATGGCCTGCAGATCGAAGGCACGTTCCGCGCGCATCAGGTGCCGCTCAACCCGAACAGCCATCCCGGGCATCTCAAGCTGCTGGAGGACTGGTTGAAGAGCTACCGGCCCGAGGAACTCTTCGACGAACGGGGCCGCCTGAAGCCGGAGCTGGCCGAGCTGGCGCCCCGGGGCAAACGGCGCATGGGTGCCAATCCCCACGCCAACGGCGGCATGCTGCTGCGCGACCTGCGGCTGCCGGATTTCCGCGACTACGCGGTCGAGGTTCCGAGCCCCGGGGCGCCCGGCATCGGCGACACCCATGTGCTCGGGCGCTTCCTGCGCGACGTGGCGAAGCTCAACACTGAGCAGCGCAATTTCCGCGTCTTCGGACCCGACGAGACGCTGTCCAACGGCCTGGAAGCCCTGTTCGAAGCGACCGACCGGCAATGGGACGGCGCGACCCAGCCCGCCGACGAATTTCTCGCGCCCGAGGGGCGGGTGATGGAAATGTTGAGCGAGCACCAGTGCGAGGGCTGGCTCGAAGGCTACCTGCTCACCGGGCGGCACGGCCTGTTCAACTGCTACGAGGCCTTCATCCACATCGTCGACTCGATGTTCAACCAGCACGCCAAGTGGCTGAAGGTCAGCGCACAGCTGCCCTGGCGGCGCAAGATCGCCTCGCTCAACTACCTGCTCGCCTCGCACGTCTGGCGCCAGGACCACAACGGCTTCACCCACCAGGATCCCGGATTCATCGACCACGTCGTGAACAAGAAGGCCGAGGTGGTGCGGGTGTACTTCCCGCCGGATGCCAATTGCCTGCTCTCGGTGATCGACCACTGCCTGAGCAGCCGGCACTACGTCAACGTCGTGGTCGCGGGAAAGCACCCGGCGCCGCAGTGGCTCACCATGGACGCCGCCGTCAAGCACTGCACCGAGGGCATCGGCATCTGGGCCTGGGCCAGCAACGACCAGGCGGTCGCAGCCGACGTGGTCATGGCCTGCTGCGGCGACGTGCCGACGCTGGAGACGCTGGCCGCCGTCTCCATCCTGCGCGAGCACCTGCCCGAACTGAAAATCCGCGTGGTCAATGTCGTCGACCTGATGAAGCTGCAGCCGCCATCCGAGCACCCGCACGGCCTCTCCGACATGGATTTCGACGAGTTGTTCACCAAGGACAAGCCGGTGATCTTCGCCTACCACGCCTACCCCTGGCTGATCCACCGCCTGACCTACCGCCGCAGCAACCACGACAACATCCACGTCCGCGGCTACAAGGAGGAGGGCACCATCACCACGCCCTTCGACATGACGGTGCTGAACGACCTGGACCGCTTCCACCTGGTGATGGACGCCATCGACCGCCTGCCGCAGACCGGCGACAGGGGCATCTACCTCAAGCAGCAGTTGAAGGACAAGCTGATCGAGCACAAGCAGTACATCGACCGATACGGCGAGGATCTGCCGGAAATCCGCGACTGGAAGTGGGAGCAGCGCCAATGAATGCCGCTGATGCCCAATCGGCGGCTGCCGCCAAGGATGGCCTGACCAGCGAGGCGGCCGGCCGCCTGCTGAAGAAGTTCGGCACCAACACCATGCCCGATACGAGCGTGCATCCGCTGCGCATGGCGCTGGCAAAATTCTGGGCACCGGTGCCGTGGATGCTCGAGGCCGCCGTCCTGCTCGAACTGGTGCTCGGCAAGTACGTCGAGGCCGGGATCATCGCCGGTCTCCTGGTGTTCAACGCGGCGCTCGGATTGTTCCAGGAAAGCCGCGCCCAGGCGACCCTCGCCGCACTGAAGTCCCGGCTGGCACTCTCCGCCTCGGTCCGGCGCGACGGCGCCTGGAAGACCCTGCCCGCAGCCGAGCTGGTGCCCGGCGACCTGGTGAAGCTCTCGCTCGGCGGCGTCGTCGCCGCGGACGTGCACATCACCGGCGGCGAGGTTCTGCTCGACCAGTCCATGCTCACCGGCGAATCGGTGCCCATCGAAGCCGGCGCCGGCGTGCAGACCTTTGCCGGCGCGCTGGTGCGTCGGGGCGAGGCGGTGGCGGAGGTCACGGCGACCGGCGTGCGCACCAAGTTCGGCCGCACCGCGGAGCTGGTCCGCACCGCCCATGTGGTGAGCAGCCAGCAGAAGGCGGTGCTGCGCGTGGTGCGCAATCTCGCCGCATTCAACGGCGTCGTCATCGTGGCGCTGGTGAGCTATGCCTACTTGCTCAAGATGCCGCCGGCGGAGATCATCCCCCTGGTCCTGACGGCGGTCCTGGCCTCGATCCCGGTGGCGCTGCCGGCCACCTTCACCCTGGCGGCGGCGCTGGGCGCGCGCGCCCTGGCACGGGTGGGGGTGCTGCCGACCCGGCTCGCCGCGGTGGATGAGGCGGGAACGACCGATGTCCTGTGCTCCGACAAGACCGGCACGCTGACCCGGAATGCCCTGACGGTGACCACCGTTCAGCCCCTGTCCGGCTTCGACGAGGCGCATGTCCTGGCGCTGGCCGCGCTGGCGAGCGCGGACGGCGGACAAGACCCGGTGGATGCCGCCATACGCGCGGCCGCCGCGCGCCAGAGTGTCTCCGAGCTACCGACCCTGGTCAAGTTCTTGCCCTTCGATCCGGCGAAGAAGCTATCCGAGGCCACCGTAAGCGATTCGACTGGCGCCGTGCTGCGCATCGTCAAGGGCGCCTTTGCCGTAGTCACCGGCCTCGCACCAGCGTCGCCCACCGCGGCGGCCGCGGCGGACGAACTCGAGGGCCAGGGCTTCCGGGTTCTGGCCGTGGCGGCGGGGCCGCAGACGGCGATGCAACTGGCCGGGCTCATTGCGTTGAGCGACCCGCCCCGTTCGGACTCGGCGGCGCTGATTGCCGAACTGCGCGAGCTGGGCATACGCACCGTGATGGTGACCGGCGACGCGCCGGCGACCGCGGCCATCGTGGCTCGCGCGGTGGGGCTAGACGGCGCCGTCTGTCCGCCCGGCCCGATCCCCGACAGCGTCCACCCCGGGCAATTCGCGGTCTTCGCCGGCGTCCTGCCGGAGGACAAATACAAGCTCGTCAAGGCGTTCCAGAAGGGCAATCACACCGTCGGGATGTGCGGCGACGGCGCCAACGACGCGCCGGCGCTGCGCCAGGCGCAGATCGGCATCGCGGTGTCGACGGCAACCGACGTCGCCAAATCGGCCGCCGGCATGGTGCTGACCGAGCCCGGACTGGCCGGCATCGTCGCCGCGGTCAAGGAAGGGCGGATAACGTTCCAGCGCATCCTCACCTACACGCTGAATGCCATCATCAAGAAGATCGTCACGGTGCTCTTCCTGATCGCGGGGCTGATCATGACCGGGCACGCGATCCTGACGCCGCTGCTCATGGTCATCGTGATGATCACCGGCGATTTCCTCTCCATGTCACTGACGACGGACAAGGTGCGGCCGTCTGCGCTGCCGAATGTGTGGCGCATCGGCAGCCTGACGCTGGCCGGCATCACCATGGGCGTGTGTCTGCTGATCTTCTGCATCGGCATTCTGGCCATCGGCGAATTCGGCATGCATCTCGGAACCGGGGCGCTGAGGACCCTGGCCTTTGTCGTCCTGGTGTTCGGCAGCCAGGCGACGATCTACGCCATACGCGAAAGGCGGCACCTGTGGGGCAGCCGTCCGAGCCTCTGGCTCGCCGTGTCGTCCATCGCCGACATCGCGATCGCTTCGACCCTGGCCGTCGGCGGCTTCGCCATGTCACCCTTGCCGCCATCGGTGGTGGCGGGCACGCTTGCTGCGACGGCTGCGTTCGCATTCCTCCTGGACCTGGTGAAGGTTCCCGTATTCGCCCGCCTCGGGATCGCCGATCGCCCGACTCACCAAACCGGGAGCGCAGTGAAGTCCGATCTGACCTCGCAGATCGCCCAGCGATCCTATCAACTCTACGAGCAGCGAGGCCGCCAGGAAGGGTTAGCCGCGCAGGACTGGGATCAAGCCGAGCGAGAGATCCGGAGCGCCGAAGCCGATAGATGAACGCTACCAGCCCCAGCTCGGCGAACCTCGGCGTGGTCGTCACGGTGCGCGCGCCGGCCGACCACGACCGGACCGTGGCGCTGGGCTCATGCGCGTGCTTGCGCGCCGCCGTGCCGGGGAACCGATGAATCGCGCCGGCCCGGAATCTTGCCGCTGGCATGCGTTTGCCGACGAGCGGGCCCTGCAACAAGCGGCGCTTGAGACCATCCTGGCCGTCGCGGCACGGGCCATTCGGCAGCGCGGCCGATTCCACCTGGTGCTCGCCGGCGGCAACACGCCGCGCGAAGTGTATCGCGGCCTAGGCGCGGCCCGAAGCGACTGGTCCGCGTGGCACATCTATTTCGGCGACGAGCGCTGCCTGGCGCCGGACGCTGCGGCGCGCAACTCGCGCATGGCCGCGGCGGTCTGGCTCGACCGCGTGCCCATCCCCGCCACGCAGCGGCACCCGATACCGGGGGAGCTGGGCGCGCTGCAGGCGGCCAGAAGCTACGCCGAAACACTGCGCCCGGTCGGCGACTTCGATCTGGTGCTGCTCGGCCTGGGCGAGGACGGCCACACGGCCAGCCTGTTTCCCGGGCACGAGTGGGGGACGGCGCCCGGGTCGCCGGATACGCTGGCGGTGTTCGACGCACCCAAGCCGCCGCCGCAGCGCGTGTCCTTGAGCGCGGCGCGGCTCGGCCGGGCGCGGCGAGTGCTATTTCTGGTCAGCGGCGAGTCCAAACACGGGGCGGTGGCAAAGTGGCGCGCCGGCGAAGACATTCCGGCGCGGGCGATCGTGCCGGCGGCCGGTGTCGATGTGCTGGTGGCGTCCGCGCTGCTCATGCCCTTGGTCGTCTAGATTGGATATGACGCCGATTCGGTGAGCTGAAGGGCTTCACCGCCGATCTGAGACCGAGCAGAAAACCAGCGTCATGTCGATGGCATGCTCTAATTCCCTGAGCGGGAAAGGGAATCCCGGTTGCCCACAGTTTTTGTGGATAAGGCTGTGGATAGGGGCCGAAAATCCGGCGCCGCGCCGCGCCGGAACTGGCGCGCTGTCACCTTGCTGAAACATTCGGCAATACTTTTGGCGCGATGAAAAGCGCCGCAGCCTCGATGTTCGTGACCGGGAAGTTTTTGCGCGTTTTTCGGAGATTCATCAATGCTTATGAATTGAAACCATTTAACATTATAATAAATAAGGTTATAGTATCACCAGGGGTCTATACGGATCGAACACTTGCGCACTACGGAAAAAGATCGGGAAGCGCCGCCGGACGGGAATCTTTGCGCGCGCTCGAGCGCCGCGCAGACCGTGCTCTACTACCACGATGACCAGGCGAGGGTCGGGGAACTGCGGGCCTTCCTGGAACGCCGCTTCGCCAGGCTGCTGATCGCCGAACACGACTTCGCGGCACTGGCGCTGCTGCGCCGGCACCTGCCCGATCTGGTCGTGGCGGACCTGACGTTTTGCACCGGCCATGACCTGTTGTTGTTCCAGGCCCTGCGCCAGCTCGACCCGGCCATCCCGCTGCTGATCGCCACCCCCGACGGCGATCGGCACGCGCGCCTGTCGGGACTCGACCCGCGGCCGACCCGCTACCTGGAGCGGCCGATCGATATCGCACTTTTGGCGTCGCTGTTGGACCAGGTTCAGGTGCAGCGCTGAAGTCCGCCGGCTGCCGGCCGTGCGCCGGTGTGGCCAGTGTGGTAAGGTCGCCGCTCAAAAACTGGCGGGGGCCGAGGCTGGCTGGTTCGCCCGGCGCGCCCGCCTGACCCCGCCGAACGCTTCACGGACGAGACCCACGAGCGCTTATGGCCTCCATCGACAGACTGTGCATTGCGGCCGAGATCGGGCTGGACCGCGCGGAAATCGCCGAGCGCAAGCGCTGCCTCGAGTTCGGCGCGAGCGATGTCGCGCTCCTCACGGAACTCCGCGGGTGGCTCGAGCCGGCGGGCGGCGCCGTGGTCGACGCCGTCTTCGAGCGGCTCTCGCAGTGCTCCCCGCTGCCGGGCGGCGAAGCGCTGGCGACGCGTCTCAAGACCGCCCTGGCCCGCTGTCTCGGCGGCCTGACCCGGGGCGAGCTGGGGGAGGGCTATGTCCTCGACCGGTTGGAACTGGGCTGCCTCTGCCAGCGCGCGGGCCTCGCGCCGAAGCGGCTGATCGCGCTCTATCGCCAGTACCTCGCCGCGCTGTTCGGTCTCGCCGCGCGGGCCATGCCGGGCGACGGCCTGCGCCAGGCGGCGGCTTGCGATGCGGCGCTCAAGCTGGCGGCGCTCGACATCGGCCTGGTCCTGGACGGTCACGCCCACTTCGAGCAGCGCGCCCTGCGCGAGAGCGAGGAGCGCTTCCGTAGTCTCGCGGCGCTCTCTTCCGACTCGGTCTGGGAGCAGGACGATCGGCTCCGCTACACCTTCCGCAGCAACACCGTCTTGAGCGACGGACGCGACTCGGCAGCCTTCATCGGCAAGACCCGCTGGGAGCTGCCCATCGTCGGCGTCAGCGCTGAACAATGGGCCGAGCACCGGGCGCTGCTGGCCGCGCATCAGCCGTTCCACGACTGGGAATACCGGACCCGCGACCAAGACGGCACGATCAGCTGGCACAGCAGCAGCGGTTCGCCGCTGTTCGACGCCCAGGGCAGATTCAAGGGTTACCGCGGCGTCGGCCGTAACATCACCGCGAGGAAGCGGGCGGAAGAAGCGATGCGGCTGCGCGAGCGGGCGATCGAGGCGAGCATCAACGGCGTCATCATGATCAAGGCGTCGAAGGATGAGGACAACCCGATCATCTACGCCAATCCGGCCTTCGAGCGCATGTCGGGCTATTCGGAGGAGGAGGTGATCGGGCGCAACTCGCGCTTCCTGTTCGGCGAGGATCTGGACCAGCCCGACATCGAGCGGCTGCGCGAGGCGACGCGCAAGGGTGAGGAAGCCCAGGTCGTGGTGCGCAACTACAAGAAGGACGGCAGCCCCTATTGGATCGACCTGTCCGCGGCGCCGGTCCATGACGAGGAAGGGCGGCTCACGCATTTCATCAACGTCTTCAACGACGTCACCGAGCGCATGAACTACCAAGCGGCGCTGGAGCGCCAGGCGAACCACGACGCGCTCACCGGGCTCGCCAACCGCAATCTGCTCAACGACCGGCTGGAGCACGCCATCGCGCTGGCGGAGCGGCACGGCAAGACCATGGCGGTCATTTTCATCGACCTCGATCGTTTCAAGGACGTGAACGATAGTCTGGGCCACGACGTCGGCGACCAGTTGCTGAAGAACGTGGCGGTCGCGGTGTCCGGCTGCGTCCGCGACGTCGATACCGTCGCCCGCGTCGGCGGCGACGAGTTCGTGTTGATCCTCGCCGAGGCGGAGTCCGAGAACGACGTGGTGATCGCCATGGGCCGGATCCTGGCGGCGGTGTCCGGCCAATACCAGGTCGCCGGACACGAGCTGCACGTCGGCTGCAGCATCGGCGCGAGTCTCTACCCGCGCGACGGGCGGGACGTCGGCACCCTGCTCAAGAATGCCGACGCCGCGATGTACCGCGCCAAGGAGGGCGGCCGCAACCGCTTCCAGTTCTATCAGGAAGAGATGAACGCCCGGCTGAGCCAGCGCCTCTCGCTGGAGACCAAGCTGCGCCACGCCCTGGAACGGCAGGAATTGCTGCTCCATTACCAGCCGCAGATCTCCCTGGACAGCGGTGCGATCGTCGGCATGGAGGCGCTGCTGCGCTGGCAGCATCCGGAGCTCGGCCTGGTGTCGCCGGCACGGTTCATCGCCATCGCCGAAGACACCGGCCTGATCGTGCCGATCGGGAAATGGGTACTCGAATCCGCCTGCGCCCAGGCCAGGGCTTGGCAGGAGGCCGGGCTGCCGCGGCTCAGGATGGCGGTGAACATCTCCGCCCGGCAGTTCCGGCACAAGGGCCTGGTCGATGCGATCCGGCGGGTGCTGGAGCGCACCGGGCTCGAGCCCGGGCTGCTCGAAGTCGAGATCACCGAGAGCATGGCGATGCACGATCCCGAGGAGACCCTGCGCCTGCTCGGGGGTCTCAAGGAGAGCGGCCTGCGCATCGCCCTGGACGACTTCGGCACGGGCTTTTCCAGTCTCAGCTACCTGAAGCGCTTTCCCATCGACGTGCTGAAGATCGACCAGTCCTTCGTCAGCGGCATCGCCGGTGACAGGCACGACGCGGCGATCGTCCGGACGGTGATCGGCCTGGCGCGCAGCCTCGGCCTGCAGATCACCGCGGAGGGCGTGGAGACCGCGGAGCAGGCGGGCTTGCTCCGCGCCTGGACCTGCGACGACGCCCAAGGCTACCACTTCAGCTCGCCGCTTTGCGCGGGGGACGCCACCGCGCTGCTGCAGCAAGGCCGGAGATTCGAGACCCGGGAACCCGGCATCGCGACGGCGAGCAAGGTCCAGCGGCGATAGAATAGTCTCCCCGCGTCCGTCCCCGCCCCGGGCGGGGCGCGCCAAGAGCCCCCATCGGACCAGCACCCATGTTGCGACTGACCGAAGTCAAGCTGCCTCTCGACCATCCCGAGAGCGAGATCCGGGCCGCCATCGTCAGGCGCCTGGGCATCGCGGCGGCGGACCTCGTCGCCTACAGCGTTTTCCGCCGCGGCATAGACGCGCGCAAGTCCGCGGCCATCGCGTTCATCTACACGCTGGATGTCGAACTCAGGGACGAGGCGGGCGTGCTGGCGGCGCTGAAGGACGACCGCCACGTCGCGGTCGCGCCGGACACCGGCTACCGCTTCGTCGCCCGGGCGACGCCGGGATTGCAGTCGCGGCCGGTGGTCATCGGCACCGGACCGTGCGGGCTGTTCGCCGGGCTGCTGCTCGCCCAGATGGGCTTTCGTCCGATCATCCTGGAGCGCGGCAAGCCGGTGCGCGAGCGCACCAAGGACACCTTCGGGCTGTGGCGGCAGGGCCGGCTCGATCCCGAGTCCAACGTGCAGTTCGGGGAGGGCGGCGCCGGGACCTTCTCCGACGGCAAGCTGCACAGCCAGATCAAGGATCCCGGGCAGCGCGGGCGCAAGGTGCTGACCGAGTTCGTCGCCGCCGGCGCTCCCGCCGAGATCCTCTACCTCTCCAAGCCCCACGTCGGCACCTTCAGGCTGGTGGCCGTGGTCGAGCACATGCGCGCGGCCATCGTCGCGCTCGGCGGGGAAATCCGCTTCCGGAGCAAGGTCGAGGATCTCGACATCGAGGCGTCGGCGGGCGGCGGCCGCATCCGCGGCGTGCTGCTCGCGGGCGGCGAGCGCATCCCCTGCGATCACGTCGTGCTCGCCGTCGGCCACAGCGCCCGCGACACCTTCCAGATGCTCTTCGACCGCGGCGTCGCGATCGAGGCCAAGCCCTTCTCCATCGGCTTGCGCATCGAGCATCCGCAATCGCTGATCGATCGCGCGCGTTTCGGCAAGCACGCCGGTCACCCGCTGCTCGGCGCCGCCGACTACAAGCTGGTGCATCACGCGCGCAACGGCCGCTCGGTCTACAGCTTCTGCATGTGCCCGGGCGGCACCGTGGTGGCGGCCGCTTCCGAGCCGGGGCGGGTGGTGACCAACGGCATGAGCCAGTATTCGCGCAACGAGCGCAATGCCAACAGCGCCATCGTCGTCGGCGTCACACCCGCCGACTATCCCGGCCATCCTCTCGCCGGCGTGGCCTTCCAGCGCCATTGGGAGGAACGCGCCTTCGCCGCCGGCGGCGCGAACTACGCCGCTCCGGCGCAGCGGCTGGGCGACTTCCTCAAGGGCGTCCCCTCGGCAGCGTCGGGCAGCGTCCTGCCTTCCTATCGACCGGGCGTGCTGATGACCGATCTGGCCGACTGTCTGCCCGATTACGCCGTCGCGGCGCTGCGCGAGGCGATCCCGGCCTTCGACCGGCAGATCAGGGGCTTCGCCCAGGACGACGCCCTGCTGACCGGCGTCGAGACGCGCACCTCTTCGCCGATACGCATCCGCCGCGGCGAGGATTATCAGAGCGTGAATATCCGCGGGCTGTATCCGGCAGGGGAGGGCGCGGGCTACGCGGGAGGCATTCTCTCCGCGGCGGTCGACGGCATCAAGGTGGCGGAAGCCGTGGCCCTCGACGTGGTCGGCGGCTAAGACCCCGTCTGCGACACGGTCACGCCCCCGGCCGGGTCTCTGTTTGCGCCGACTTCGGTGCCGGCAACGCGCCATGGGGTAGAATTTGGCCCGGGGAGCGAATTCCTGTCAGATCCGGTGCGGCGCCGGGCGCTCGAGAACAGGTCAACACTGTCGATGGCAGTAGAAGGATGGCAATGAAGTGTGTGGATGATTTCCGCCTGCGGTTCGGCAAGCAGGAACTGGTGCCGATCATCATCGGCGGCATGGGCGTCGATATCTCGACGGCGGAACTGGCCCTGGAGGCGGCGCGCCTGGGCGGCATCGGGCACATTTCCGACGCCATGGTGCCGACCGTGTCGGATCGGCGCTTCAAGACGCACTTCGTCAAGGAGAAGCTCAAGCTCTACAAGTACAACGTCGCCAGCTCCGACAAGTCCGCGGTGCTGTTCGATCTCGGGCGGCTGGCCGAAGCCACGCACAACCACGTCGGTCGGACCATGGAGGCCAAGGGCGGCAGCGGCCTGATCTTCGTCAACTGCATGGAAAAGCTGACCATGAACGCGCCGCGCGAGACGCTGCGCGTGCGCCTGACCGCGGCGCTGGACGCCGGCATCGACGGCATCACGCTCTCCGCCGGGCTGCATCTGGGCTCGTTTGGCCTGATCGAGGACCATCCGCGCTTTCGCGACGCCAAGCTCGGCATCATCGTCTCCTCGCTGCGGGCGCTGCAGCTCTTCCTGCGCAAGAACGCCAGGTTGAAGCGGCTGCCCGACTACGTCGTCGTCGAGGGACCGCTCGCCGGCGGGCACCTGGGCTTCGGCATGGACTGGGCCAAGTACGACCTCGCCGTGATCATGGCGGAGATCCAGGCATACTTCAAGGCGGAGCATCTGGATATTCCGCTGATTCCCGCGGGCGGCATTTTCACCGGCGGCCAGGCCGCATCCTTCCTCGACAGCGGCGCCGCGGCGGTGCAGGTCGCGACGCGCTTCACCGTGACCCGGGAGTGCGGCTTGCCGCCGGCGGTGCAGCAGGAATACTTCAGGGCGGGCGAGGACGACATCGAGGTCAATACCATTTCGCCGACCGGCTATCCGATGCGCATGCTGAAGAACAGCCCGGCGATCGGTTCGGGCATCCGGCCCAACTGCGAGGCCTTCGGCTACCTGCTCGACGGCTCGGGCAATTGCGCCTACATCACCGCCTACAACCGCGAGCTGCTGGCCCATCCGAAGCTCCGCCACGGCTCGATCAAGCTCTCGGTGAAGGACAAGACCTGCCTGTGCACCCACATGCGCAACTTCGACTGCTGGACCTGCGGCCACTACACCTACCGCCTCAAGGACACGACGCGGCTGCTCCCCGACGGCAGCTACCAGATCCTCTCCGCCGAGCACGTGTTCCACGACTATCAGTTCAGCACCGAGCAGCAGATCGCCCTGCCGGCCTGACAGATCGGGCTTGACAGTCGCCGGTACGCGGCGTAAATTCCGCGCGTCTTCATTTCAGGGAATCCGCCTTGGACAGTAGCAGATGTAGCGGCATCCGAGCCTAGCGCCTCAAAGCTTCTGTAACACAGTATTCCTATACTGCTCACGAGGCTTTCCCGCCGGGCAAAGAGCTTGGGGAAGATCGGAGCAGTCATTCACGGCGTCCTGCCGTGGATCGCAGCCCAATCACTTGTTAAGTTAAACGCACGCCGTGCCGACGATGCCAGTCGCACGGCTTGCCGAGGTATTCGGAACAGGGTGACGTAGATGGCGCTGAAAACCACAGGAATGACCGGGTCGGTCGGCAAGCAGCAGGCCGAACTGCTCGATATCGCCCGGCTGTCCGCCGAAGAGGTGCTGGCCCGGCTCGAAGCCTCGCCGGAGGGTCTGCTCGACCGCGAAGCCGAAGAGCGGCTGGAGCAATACGGTCCGAACGCGGTCGCCCACGAGCAGAAGAAGAGCGCGCCGCGCCAGTTGCTTGAGCACTTCGCGACGCCGCTGTCGCTGCTCCTCTTGGGGCTCGCCACCGTATCCTTCGCGACCGGCGAGGTCAAGGGCGCGGTGGTGATCTCGATCATGGTGGTGCTCTCGGGGCTGCTCTCCTTCATCCAGGAATTCCGCTCCAACAAGGCCGCCGAGAAGCTGCGCGAGATGGTCAGCACCACCGCCTCGGTGCTGCGCAAGGACGTGACCGCGGGGGTGCCCGAGGAGGTCAATCGCCTGTTCGAGGTCAAGCTCAGGATCCGGCCCTCGCACACCACCGAGGTGCCGATGAGTCAGGTGGTGCCAGGCGACATCATCCATCTCTCGGCCGGCGACATGATTCCGGCCGACCTGCGCATCCTCTCGGCGAAGGACCTGTTCGTGAACGAGGCCGCGCTCACCGGCGAGGCCATGCCCAAGGAGAAGTTCTTCGGCCCGGCGAGCCCCGAGCTCAAGTCGGTGCTGGAGCTGCCCAACATCTGCTTCATGGGCACCAACGTGGTCTCCGGCACCTCGGTCGCGGTGGTCGCCGCCACCGGCAGCCGCACCTATTTCGGCTCGATCGCGCAGACCGTCTCGGCGACGCGCCAGCAGACCAGCTTCGACCTGGGCATCCGCAATTTCACCTGGCTGATGATCCGCTTCATGCTGGTGATGGTGCCGCTGGTGTTCCTGATCAACGGTTTCTCCAAGGGCGACTGGATGGAAGCGCTGCTGTTCGCGGTCGCGGTGGCGGTCGGCTTGACCCCGGAGATGCTGCCGATGATCGTGACCATCAACCTGGCCAAGGGCGCCATCGCGATGTCGCGCAAGAAGGTCATCGTCAAGCGCCTGAACTCGATCCAGAATTTCGGCGCGATGGACGTGCTGTGCACCGACAAGACCGGCACCCTGACCCAGGACAAGGTGTTCCTGGAGCGGCACGTCGACATCGCCGGCAACGAGAGCGAGCACGTGCTCGAATACGCCTACTTGAACAGCCATTACCAGTCCGGCTTGAGGAACCTGCTCGACGTGGCGGTGCTGGAGCACGCCGAGGTCCGGGAGAAGCTCCACGTCGCCGAGCGCTTCGCCAAGGTCGATGAGATTCCCTTCGACTTCCAGCGCCGGCGCATGTCGGTGGTGGTCGAGGAGCGAGGCGGCAAGCACATCCTGATCTGCAAGGGCGCGGTCGAGGAGGTCTTCAACGTGTGCACGCGCACCGAGCTCGCCGGCACGGTGGTTCCCGCCGAGCGCAACCATCTCGAAGAGTTGCGCGCTGTCGTCAATGAACTGAACGAGGACGGTTTCCGCGTCATCGCCGTGGCCTACAAGGAATTGCCCGTCGGCCAGAAGACCTACACCCTGGCGGACGAGTCCGACCTGATCCTGACCGGCTACATCGCCTTCCTCGATCCGCCCAAGGAGACCGCCGCGGCGGCCATCGCCATGCTGCGCCAGCACGGCGTCACGGTGAAGATCCTGACCGGCGACAACGAGGTGGTGACGCGCAAGGTCTGCCGCGAGGTCGGCCTCGAGGTAGATCACGTGGCGCTGGGCAGCGAGATCGAAGCGCTCTCGGACCTGGCGCTGGCCGAACTGGCCGAGGAGGTGTCGGTGTTCGCCAAGCTCTCGCCGCAGCAGAAGGCGCGGGTGATCAAGGCGCTGCACCTGAAGGGCCACGTGGTCGGCTTCCTCGGCGACGGCATCAACGACGGCCCGGCCCTGAGGGCCGCCGACGTCGGCATCTCGGTCGACACCGCGGTGGACATCGCCAAGGAATCGGCCGACATCATCCTGCTGGAGAAGAGCCTGATGATTCTGGAGGAGGGGATCATCGAGGGCCGCAAGGTGTTCGGCAACATCGTCAAGTACATCAAGATGGGCGCCTCGTCCAACTTCGGCAACATGTTCTCGGTGATCGGCGCTTCGGCCTTCCTGCCCTTCCTGCCGATGGCGCCGGTGCAGATCCTGTTCAACAACCTGCTCTACGACTTCTCGCAGACGGCGGTGGCGACCGACAGCGTCGATGAGGAATACGTCAGGCTGCCGCGCAAGTGGGACATCGGCAACATCGCGCGCTTCATGTTCTTCATCGGTCCGATCAGCTCGATCTTCGACTACGCGACCTTCTTCACCATGATCTATTTCTTCGGCGCCTGGAACGATCCGGCACTGTTCCAGGCCGGCTGGTTCGTCGAATCCTTGCTCTCCCAGACCCTGATCGTCCACGTCATCCGCACCGGCCGGATTCCCTTCATCCAGAGCAAGGCCAGCGTCCCGCTGATGGTGATGACCGGGGTGATCTGCGCGATCGGCGTGGCGCTGCCCTATTCGCAGTTCGCCCACGCCCTGGACCTGGTGGCTCTGCCCATCCACTACTGGTTCGCGCTGGCGGCGATTCTGCTCGGTTACATGACCTTGACCCAGCTGGTCAAGACCTGGCTGATCCGCCGCTTCGGCCTGGGCTGAATCCGTCCTACAGGGGTTTGGCGCCCAGGCGTTTGGACAGGACCCGGGAGAATTCCAGCACGGCGGCGATCTCGGGCTGATCGCGGCCCGGCTCACCGTCGCGCTTCAAGGTGCTGACGGCGACCGCGGCGATGGCGCGGCTGCCCGACGCGTCGAACACCGGAGCGCCGATGCAGCGCATGCCTTCCCGCGTCTCCTCGTCGTCGATGGAGTAGCCCTTGAGGCGCGCCTCGTGCAGGTCGGCGAGCAGACCCTTCAGGGTCTTGTGGCTGTGCGGCGTCAGCCGGCGCAGCGGGACGCCGCGGTAGAGGGCGCGCACGCGCTCGTCGGACAGCGTGGACAACAGCGCTTTGCCGGTGGCCGTGCAGTTGGCGGGCAGGCGCATGCCGATGCGGTAGGTGACGCCCAGGGGCGAATCGCCGTTGCGGCAGGCGATGTAGACCACGTCGGTGCCATCTTGCAGCGCCAGCACCACGCCCTCGCCGGGCAGCATCGCCAGCGCGTCCCAGGTGCTGGCGAATTCTTGGGTCAGATCGATGTTGGCGAGATAGGCGTGGGCCAGATCGACGAGGTGCGTCCCGAGCTGATAGGCGCCGTTGTCTACACGGCGCACCAGGCCGGTACGGGCCAGAGAGGTGGCCAGGGCCAGGACGCTGCTCTTGGGCAGTGCGAGGCGGGCGGTGAGCTCGGCCAGCGACAGCGGCTCCCTTGACCCGGCCAGCGTGTCGAGGATCTGGACGGCTCTCAACACCGAAGGCACGGCGCCCTTGGGCAGAGGGCTCTTGTCGATCTGGGCGGGATTCGGTGTTGACATGGGTTCCGGGAGGGACGTATTCTTCGTGCACATTCTAGCATGACGTTCAGTATCCTGTACGATGACCGAGGCGCTGGCAAGCTGATGATGAACCCGATTCCCGATCCCACGTCCGTTGCGGCCCTCGGCCATTTCATCGGTGGCGCGCCGGTCGCCGGCGCGAGCGGCCGCTGGAACGATGTCTTCGATCCGGCGAGCGGCGCCGTGACGGCGCGCGCGCCCCTGGCGAGCCGTGCCGAGACCGAGCGGGCGATCGCCGCCGCCGCCGCGGCATTCCCGAAATGGGCGGAGACGCCGCCGCTGCGCCGCGCCAGGATCTTGTTCAAGTTCAAGGAACTGATCGAGCGCCACGCCGACGAGCTCTCCGCCCTGATCAGCAGCGAACACGGCAAGGTGTTCACGGACGCCAAGGGCGAGCTGACCCGGGGCCTGGAGGTGGTCGAATTCGCCTGCGGCATGCCCCAGCTCTTGAAGGGGGAATACACCGAGCAGATCGGCAACGGCATCGACAGCTGGTCGCTGCGCCAGCCGCTGGGCGTGTGCGCCGGCATCACGCCGTTCAATTTTCCGGCGATGGTGCCGATGTGGATGTTCCCGGTGGCCATCGCCGCCGGCAATACCTTCGTCCTCAAGCCCTCCGAACGCGATCCCTCGACCAGCCTGCGGCTCGCCCAGTTCTTCTCCGAGGCGGGTCTGCCGGCCGGGGTATTCAACGTCGTCAATGGCGACAAGGAGGCGGTCGATACCTTGCTCGCCGACCCGCGGGTGGCGGCGGTGAGCTTCGTCGGCTCGACCCCGGTCGCCGAGTACATCTACGCCACCGGCGCTGCCCACGGCAAGCGCGTGCAGGCCCTGGGCGGCGCCAAGAACCACATGGTGGTGCTGCCCGACGCCGACCTCGACCAGACCGTGGACAACCTCGTCGGCGCCGCCTACGGCTCCGCCGGCGAACGCTGCATGGCGATCTCGGTGGCGGTGGCGGTGGGCGAGGTCGCCGACACACTGGTGGCGCGCCTGGCCGAGCGCGCACGCACCCTGAAGATCGGGCCGGGCACCGATCCCGAGGCGGAGATGGGTCCGCTGGTGACCCGCGCGCACTACGACAAGGTGCGCGGCTACGTGGACCTCGGCCTCAGTGAGGGCGCCGAACTGGTGGTCGACGGCCGCGACTTCGTGCTCCCCGGCCGCGAGCGGGGTTTCTATCTCGGCGGCTGCCTGTTCGACCGGGTCACGCCCGCGATGCGCCTGTACCGGGAGGAGATCTTCGGGCCGGTGCTGTGCGTGGTGCGCGTGCCCGACTTCGAGTCCGCGGTGAACCTCATCAACGCCCACGAGTTCGGCAACGGCACCGCGATCTTCACCCGCAACGGCAACGCCGCCCGCGAATTCGCCCGGCGCATCCAGGTCGGCATGGTCGGCATCAACGTGCCGATCCCGGTGCCGATGGCCTTCCACAGCTTCGGCGGCTGGAAGCGCTCGCTGTTCGGCGACCACTCGGTGCACGGTCCCGAGGGCGTGCGCTTCTACACCAAGCTGAAGACGGTGACGGCGCGCTGGCCGACCGGCGTGGCCGGCGACAATTCCTTCGTCATGCCGACCAACGGATGATGCCGGCTAAAATTCTGGTCACCCGCGCGGTGTTCCCCGAAGTGCTGGCGCGTCTCGCGGCGCACTTCGAGGTCGATTACCACGACTTCGACGAGCCGCTCGCGCCCTCGGCGCTGGCGGCGCGGCTGGCGGACAAGGCCGGGGCGCTGACGATGCCGACCGATCGCGTCGACGCCGAACTGCTCGCCGCCTGCCCGCAACTGCGCGCGGTCTGCAACGGCGCCGTCGGCCACAACAACTTCGACCTGGAAGCCATGAGCCGCGCCGGGGTGATGGCCACCAACACCCCCGGCGTCCTCGACGACACCACCGCCGATCTGGCCTGGAGCCTGCTGCTCGCCAGCGCGCGGCGCGTCGTCGCCGCCGACCAATGGGTGCGCGCCGGGCGCTGGGACGGCTGGCGGCTCCAGGGTTGGCTGGGCCAGGACGTGCATCACGCCACCCTCGGCATCCTCGGCATGGGGCGCATCGGCCAAGCCGTGGCGCGGCGGGCGGCGGGTTTCTCGATGCGGGTGATCTATCACAACCGCCACCGGCTGCCCGAGGCGAACGAACGCGAATGCAACGCAACTTGGGTGGATAAGACGACGCTGCTCTCTGATGCGGACTTTCTGGTGCTGGTGCTGCCCTACACGCCGGGCTCGCACCACATCATCGGCGCCGCCGAATTGGCGCTGATGAAGCCGGGCGCGCATCTGATCAACATCGCGCGCGGCGGCATCGTGGACGACGATGCGTTGATCGGCGCGCTGGCGGCGCGTCGCATCGGGGGCGCGGGGCTCGACGTGTTCGAGGGCGAGCCGACGCTCGACCCGCGCTTCTTCGCGCTCGACAACGTGGTGCTGACGCCGCACATCGGTTCCGCGTCGGCGGCCACGCGCATGAAGATGGCGATGCTGGCGGCGGACAACCTGATCGCCGCGCTCACCGGCGGCCATCCGCCCAATCTGCTCAACCCGGAGGTGCGCGCGTGCTGACCCTGAACGAAGCGAAGCGGATAGCGGCGGCGGCGCGCGTCGAGGCGGAGAAGAACGGCTGGACGGTGGTCATTGCGATCGTCGATGACGGCGGCCACCTGATGTATCTGGAACGGATGGACGGCACGCAAAAGGCTTCGATCCGGATCGCCGAAGAAAAGGCCAGGACCGCGATCCTGTTCAAGCGTCCGACCAAGGTCTTCGAGGACGCGGTCGCGGCCGGGCGCGTCTCCGTGCTCGGCCTGCCCGGCGCGCTGCCGATCGAGGGCGGCCTGCCCCTGGTCAGAAGCGGCGATCACCTCGGTGCCATCGGCATCTCGGGTGTCCGCGCGCACCAGGACGGCGCCGTCGCCGCCGCCGGCGTGGCGGATTTCGATACCGCGGGAGCGCGCTGATGCGCTGCCCTTTCCTTGCTTCACATCTGAACTTCTGAGGGTATAGTCCACTTTTCAAGATTGACCGATTGCACCGATCAAGTGTCCGGGAAACCTGGTGCGGACCCAGCAATGGGGAAATTAGAGACACGGTTCGAGGAGTTTAAGACCATCGCTGTGGTGGCGAGCTGCCCGGGAGAGCGGTTCCCGACGGGCGGGTCGGCGTCGCGGCGATACCAACGAAGCAGGATCCACCAAAAGGAGGTTGCACATGTCTGATAAGAACTTGTTGGAGACGAAAATCAGCCGTCGCGGCGTGATCAAGGCGGCTGCCGCTGCCGGCGCGCTGCAGGTCGGCGCACCGTTCATCGGCAACGCGCGCGCCGCCGAGCCGGTCAAGATCGGCCTGGACAACCCGCTCACCGGCACCTATGCCGCCGTCGGCAAGAACGAGATGATCGGCTGCCAGCTCGCCATCGAGCAGATCAACGCCAAGGGCGGCATACTCGGCCGGCCGGCCGAGCTCCTGGTCGAGGACTCGACCAGCGGTGATGCCGGCACGGCGGTGCAGAAGGCGCGCAAGCTGATCGAGCGCGACAAGGTGAGCTTCCTGCTCGGCAACGTCAATTCGGCGCTGGCGATGGCCATGGCCCAGGTCGCCTACGAGAAGGGCGTGATCCACGTCGTGCCCGGCGGCCACACCGATGCCGTCACCGGCGCCAGCTGCCACTGGAACGTGTTCCGGGTCTGCAACACCACCCAGATGGAAGCCTACGCGGTGGGCCCCGAGCTGCTCAAGAAGGGCGGCAAGAAGTGGTACTTCATCACCCCCGACTACGCCTTCGGCCACACCCTCCAGGCCGGCCTGGAGAAAGCCGCGGCCAAGATCGGCGCGGTCAAGGTGGGTGGCGACCTGACGCCGCTCGGTACCACGGATTTCTCCTCCTACCTGATCAAGGCCCAGGCGGCGAAGCCCGACGTGATCATCTTCCTGACCCAGGGCAACGACATGATCAACGCCCTGAAGCAGGCGGTGCAGTTCGGCCTGGAGAAGCGCTTCCACCTGGCCGGCGCCCAGCAGGAGCTCGAGGCGCTCGAAGGCCTGCCGCCCGAGGCGCGCATCGGCACCTGGGTGTTCGAGTGGTACTGGAACCAGCCGGGGGTGCCGCACGTCGCGGAATTCGTCGCCGCAATCAAGAAGAAGACCGGCCGGGTGCCGACCGCCCGCACCTGGTTCGGCTTTGCCTCGACCTGGACCTGCGCGCTGGCCGCCAACTCCGCCAAGTCGCTCGACGCACGCAAGATGGCCAAGGCACTGCAGGGCATGAAGCTGCCGCCGGAAGTGGGCCTGATGCCGGAGCAGCCGTTCTTCCGGGCCGGCCAGAATCAGCTGATTCCCACGCTCTACGTGGGCAATGCCCGGGCCAAGGGCCCCGCGGGCCCGGACGACCTGTTCAACGTCACCGAGGTCGTCAAGGGTACCGATGTCGCCGGCACCCTCGAGGAGTCCGGCTGCAAGATGGTTTGGCCCACCTGAACGCTGCTTGGCTAACCTGAAACGTCCGGGACCGGGCGTCGCGCGTTTGGCGGCGACCGGCCCCGGGCTGTGCCGCTTCGCCCCGGTCGTCTCGGCCGGCGCGGCGCGCGGCGGACTTCACTTGGTGGATAGGTGTGACCCTCCATGACCCAGTTGATCCTGTTTAACGCATTTAACGGGCTGATCGTCGGCGCATTTTATGCGCTGATGGCCCTCGGTCTGTCGCTGATCTTGAATCTCAGCGGCGTGATCAATTTCGCCCACGGCGGCTTCCTGGCGATCGGCGCCTACATCGCCTATTCGCTCATCCCCTACGTCGGCTTTTGGGGCGGGCTGCTGCTGGCACCCATCCTGACCGCGCTGATCGGTCTCGTCGTCGAGCGCTTCCTGATCCGCCGCCTGTACCAGCGCGACCCGCTCTACAGCCTGCTCCTGACCTTCGGTCTGGCCTACATCCTGGAGGACGGGACGCGCTACATCTGGGGTGCGCAGAGCCTGCCCTACCCGGTGCCCGACTGGCTGACCACGCCCTTGTCCACCGAGTTCTTCTTCCTGACCGGCTATCGCCTGTTCATGGTCGTCCTGGTCGCGGCGGCGGTCGGCGCGCTGTTCTACATCCTCTCCCGCACCCGCTTGGGGATGCGCATCCGCGCCGGCACCGCGGATCTGGAGACGGTGTCGGTGTTAGGCGTCAATGTCCGCCTGCTGCGCAACCTGAATTTCGGCCTGGGCATCTATCTCGCCGGCCTAGCCGGGGTGCTGGCGGCGGGCATGCTAGGCCTCGATCCGACCATCGGCAGCTCGCTGATCATGCCGAGCTTCGTCGCGATCATCGTCGGCGGTCTGGGCAGTCTGCCGGGTACGCTGCTGGGCGGCCTGCTGATCGGCGTCGCCTCGGGCCTGACCACGGTATTCTTTCCTTCGGCGACCGAGGCGGTGATGTACGTGATGATGGGTGCGGTGTTGCTGGTCAGGCCGCGCGGCCTGCTCGGCGAGGAAGGGAGGCTGCAATGAGCGATCTCAATCGACAACGGGCGGGTGCGGCGCTGGTCTGGCTGGTGCTCTTGACCATGCCCTACTGGATGGGGATGATCGGCGGCTACACCGAGCTCGGCACCCGGGTGCTGGTGCTCGGCCTGGCGGCGATGGCGCTCAATTTCCTGCTCGGCTTCACCGGCGTGTTGTCCTTCGGTCACGCCGCCTACTTCGGTCTGGGTGCCTACGGCGCGGGCATGGCCATCAAGTACCTGGCGCCGAGCACGCCGCTGTCCATCGTGGTCGGGGTCATCCTCGGAACGCTCGCCGGCGCCATCGTCGGTGCCCTGATCGTCAAGCTGCGCGGGGTCTATTTCGCCATGGTGACGATCGCCTTCGGCCAGGTCTTCTTCTTCATCGCCATCCGCTGGAACGCGGTGACCGGCGGCGACGACGGCCTGACCGGTTGGCATCGCCACGCCCTCGATCTGGGCTTCGGCAAGATCGACATCCTGGGCAGCGACAAGGCTTTCTATTATCTGGTGTTGCTGCTGTTCGCCATCGCCGTCGGCCTGATGGCGCTGCTGCTGCGCTCTCCCTTCGGCAGGACGCTCTTGGCGATCCGCGAGAACGAGCGGCGGGCGCGCTTCCTCGGCCTGCCGATCGAACAGCATATCTGGCTGTCCTTCGTCATTTCCTGCCTGTTCGCGAGCCTGGCCGGCACGATGTTCGCGCTGCTTTCCAACTTCATCGATCCGCGCGCGCTGCACTGGAGCCAGTCGGGAAATTTCGTGATCATGGCGGTGCTGGGCGGGATGCGCTCCTTCTGGGGACCGCTGGTCGGCGCGGCGATTTTCGTCGTGCTCCAGGACTTCGTCTCCAGTCACACCGAGAACTGGATGTCCGTCATCGGCCTGTTCTTCGTGCTCGTCGTGATGTTCTTCCCGCGCGGCGTGCTCGGCATGCTGCGGCGAAAGGCCAAGTCATGAGTCTCTTGAAAGTACAGAACGTCTCGCGGCATTTCGGCAGCCTGATCGCGGTCAATGGCGTCACGCTCACCGTCGAGCCGGGCGAGCTGCGCGCGGTGATCGGGCCCAACGGCGCCGGCAAGACCACCTTCTTCAACCTGATCAGCGGTTTCTTCCCGCCGAGCCAGGGCAAGATCCTGTTCGACGGCCAGGACATCACCGCGCTGCCGCCGCACAAGCGCGTGATCATGGGCATGGCGCGCACCTTCCAGATCACCGAGATCTTCCCCGAGTTGAACGTGCGCGAGAACCTGCGCATCCCGGTCGAGATCGCCTCGGGCCTGCGCCTGAGACCCTGGCTGAGCAAGAGCGCCGACGCCAAGATCCGCGAGCGCGTGGCCGAGCTGATGGAACTGGGCGGGCTCACCGAGAAGGCGGACCGCCTGGTCGGCGAACTGTCGCACGGCGACCAGCGCGCCACCGAGATCATGATGTCGCTGGCGCTGAAGCCCAGGCTGCTCTTGCTCGACGAGCCGACCGCCGGCATGGGCGATCAGGAGACCTACGACATCAGCCGCTTGATTCGTCGCTTGCACCGGGACCAGGGGCTCACCATCGTCCTGATCGAGCACGACATGCGCGTGGTTTTCAATCTGGCCGACCGCATCATGGTGCTCGCCGAGGGCGCGGTGCTGGCCGAGGGCACGCCCGACGACATCGCCAACAGCGAAGTCGTCCAGGCGGCATATTTGGGGAAGGCGGCGGCATGAATATGCTCGAAGCGGAAGGCCTGCACACTTTTTACGGCAAGAGCCACATCCTGCACGGCGTCGGGCTGGTCGTCCGGGAGGGTGAAATCGTCACCCTGCTGGGCAGAAACGGCGCCGGCAAGACCACGACGCTGCGCAGCATCATGGGGCTCACCCGCGCGCGCGAGGGTTCGGTGCGCATCTTCGGGCAGGAGACGACCGCCTGGCCGCCCTACCGGATCGCCGCCACCGGGGTCGGCTACGTGCCCGAGGGCCGGCGCGTTTTCGCCGCCCTGACCGTCGAGGAGAACCTCAAGGTGCCGCTGGAGCGCCCGGGACCGTGGACCATTCCCCGGATCTACGGCCTGTTCCCGCGCCTGGAGGAACGCCGGCTGTCCAAGGGCGGGCAGCTCTCCGGCGGCGAGCAGGAAATGCTCGCGATCGCCCGGTCGCTGCTGCTCAATCCCAAGCTGCTGCTGCTCGACGAGCCTTCGCAAGGCCTGGCGCCGCTGATCGTCCAGGACGTGTTCAACGTCGTCGTGGCGATGCGCAAGGAGGGCATGTCGGTGCTGCTGGTCGAGCAGAACGTGCGCGCCGCGGTCGAGATCGCCGACCGCGCCTACGTGCTGGAAGACGGCGAGGTGGTCTATGAAGGCCCGGCCGCCGAGTTTGCAAAGGACGAGGAGCGGGTCAGGGCACTGGCCGGCGCCAGCGCCGAGAAGTGGGACGAGATGGATTAGTGCCCGTTTTGTCCCGGGAAGATTTTACCCGGGGCAATTACGGGCACTTATGCCGCGCAGCGGCGCCGGTGGCCTGTCCCCGGGGGTTCCAGCGACATTACGGGCACTTATGCCGCGCAGCGGCGCCGGTGGCCTGTCCCCGGGGGTTCCAGCGACATTACGGGCACTTATGCCGCGCAGCGGCGCCGGTGGCCTGTCCCCGGGGGTTCCAGCGACATTACGGGCACTTATGCCGCGCAGCGGCGTAGTGCCAATCCGCAGCGCTTGCCTGTCCCCGGGATGCTTTTACCCGGGGCAATTACGGGCATTTATGCTGCGAAGCAGTACTTATGCCGCGCAGCGGCGTGGTGCCGGATCGCCACGCCCCTTTGGGGCTCGCGCTGACGGACTTCTGCAGGTTGCCGCGCTACTGTCACCGCGAGGCCGAAGGCCGTGGCAATCGCAATGACGTGTACCCCGCGTCATTGCGAGCCGCAGGCGAAGCAATCTCTAGAAGTTGACGCTCTCGGCGACCTGGTCGAGCCCCCGGCCGGGGCCGCCGTTGCGACGAATGCGCAAGGGCAGGTACTGCTCGTCGATTCCCAGCCATAGCTCAAGGCCCGCGGCGCGGCTGCGCAGGTGCAGGACGCGCAGCAGCTTGCCGCCGACCGCGGTCCGCTCCTCGCCGACCACCTCGAAGTCCCGCCGCAGGATGCCGCCGCCAGAGGCGATCGCGGCGGTCAGGGGCTTGCCGTGCAGCACCGCCTGGCCGAGTTCGTAGGGCAGGCTCAGCTCGTCCTGGGTTCCCGCTTCGAGTTCGAGTTGGCGTGACGCCGCGCCGCCCGCGGTGATGGCGACGCGCAGCGCCTGCCAGTCGAAGCTGAGGACTGCGCCATCCGCCTCGTCCTGATAGTTGAGCGGCACGAGACCGTCGGCAGAGACCACGCCGCTGCTTTGCGCCAGCGCTGGCGCGGTCGCTGCAAAAAGTTCCGAGCGGCGCAAGATGGCGTAGCTGCTGCCGTCGTGCCGCCATGCATCCTGCCGGTGCCCGATCAGCCGCCCATCCCGGTAGAGGGCGTAGCGGATCTGTCCTCGATGCGGCAGGCTCATCACCGAGCTCGGCTCAGCCGGCGCAGCGTTCTCGACCGGGGCCGCGAGGGCGGGAGCGGTCGCGACGGATGTGCGGACCTCTTTCCGGACCGTCTCGGCGGCGTGTCTGGGCTTGGACGTCGGGGGGCTTGCCGCCCTCTGCGGGGCACGCTCCGCAGAGGCGATCAGCAGGCTCGCTTCGAGCGGAGCGGCACCCGTTCCGACGGCGGCCGGAGCCCTGGCCAACAGCGTCACCAGCGCTGCGTGGATCAGCAGCGAGAGCGCCAGCGCCGCGGTGAGACGCGAAGCGGGCATCGCCTACTGGTCGTCCAGCAGTTCGTGCCAGGACACTCTTCTAGCCCCCTGGGTGCTGCCCGAGGTCGGCACGTTGGTGACCGAGGTCGAGGTGTCGGAGAGCTTGATCAGGCTCACCACGACGCCGTTGGGCAGGCGCACCATCACCGGTCGGGTCGCCAGCGCCTGGCCCAGCTCGACGCCGACGGTGTTGGCCGCATAGCTGCTTGAGGTGATCGGCGCGCCGGTCTTGTAGTCGAGGAAGTACTCGAAGCTGTAGCCGCCCACCGAACAGGCGCTGCCGTTGGGCACGTTGGTGGTGAAGGTGAGCGTGCCCAGCGCCAGCGCCGGGTCGGTATCGCTGATCTCGACCGTCGCCGGCGTGTCGCCGGTCGGGGGGAAATCGATGTACCAGCCATTCTTGGTGGATAGATCGACGCTGTTGCTGGTACCGGTGCGGATCCTGGCCCCGGTCGCCGGGTTGGTGGTGTCGGTCAGGGTCTGCTGCACCGCGTTGCTCTTGAAGCCGGTGCCGTAGCTCACGGTGCCGAGCAGATCCTTGACCGCGTAGAAGGACTGCGGCGTCAGGTTGCCGATGTCGCTGGCGCCCAGATAGCGCCCGGTGCCGACATAGACCATGTCGGTCGTGCCCACCAGTCCCAGCTCCGGCTTCTCGGTGACCGGCTGGACGCAGGCCCCCGAACTGCTCCTGAACGAGGCCAGCATGAAGGCGTCGATGCCGGCATTGCCGATGTCCTGGGTCGTGCCCGAGCTGTCGACGTAGGGGCCGTTGATGTCGAAGCGCCACAGGTTGCCGTACAGGTCGCCGCCATAGACCTGGGTCGCGGTGTCGTCGGCGCTGGCGTTGTCCACCCAGGCGTTGATCCGGGCCAGGCCGCTCGGGCCGTTGGCCGAGGTGACGCAGCCGGTCGGCGAGGCCGAGGTGGTCGGCGCGGCGGTGCTGGTGTCGCCCACGCCGGTGGAAATCTTGCTGATGATGGCGCCGGTCTGGGCGTTCAACACGTAGAGGTAGCCGATGCCGTCGCCCGGGGAGACGTTGTTGTAGCCCGAGCTCATCATCACCACCCAGGTGCCGTCGCGCTTCTTGGCGATCACCGGATTGCCGTAGCTGTAGCCCAGATCGGCGTCCGAGACGTAACCGCTGCCCGCCGAGATGTTCGAGGTGAACTCCCAGAGCACGGTCGGATTGGTCGGATCGGTGACGTCCAGCGCGTAGTAGCCGCGGCCGCCGGCGTTCAGGCCGCCGACCAGGATGGTGTGCCAGGTGCCGCCGAAATAGGCGTCGCCCTGGGCCGGCGTGCCGTCGACGAAATAGCGATGGTTGGTGCCGTAATTGGCGTCGGCCAGCTTGTACAGGTTGGGCATCACGATCGAGGGCACGTAGGCCCACATCTCCTGGCCGGTGGTGGCGTCGAAGGCGTGGAGCATGCCGTCGTTGGCCGCCGCATAGACCATGCCCTCGCGGTTGGCGTTGGCGGTCTTGAAGGCGCTGTAGCCGGCATCGACGTAGTTGAAGCTCGGCGCCTTGACATAAACCGCCTCGGCCGAAACGATGTCGCCCAGGACGTGCGCCCGGGCCCGGTACAGCGTGCCCTCGTTGCTCCGGTCGCCGTCCAGGTAATCGACCAGATTGGTGCCGCCCAGGCTCGCCTGCTGGGTGGCGTTGAGCGTCGGATACTGGGACAGGGTCGCCGCGACGGTGCTGTCGAAATAGCTCTGCTCGGCCACCGCCACCTGCGCGCTGGGCGCCGAGGTCAGGGTGCTCCAGCTGAAGGCCTTGCGCTTGTTCGCCGCGGAGGGATCGAAGGTGTAGATGTTGCGCGCGGTGTAAGCCTTGGCGTCGAGCAGCCCCTGCGCCGACCAGTCCACGGTCGGGGAGATGGCGCCGGTGGTGAGGTCGATCTGCTGGCGCACCAGTTCGCCGGTCCAGTCGACGGTGGTGAAGGTCGAGCTGAAGATGAAGTTGTCGCCGGAGGTGACGTTGGGATTGCTGGTGGTGGCAGCGGCCGCGGCGCCGACCCGGGCGCTGACCCCGGCCAGGGCGTCGGCCAGGCCGGTGGACAGCGAAGCCGGATTGGCGGCGCTGTAATAGCTGCCCCGGCCATTGACCGCGGCGTGCCACAGATCGTCGATGGCGCTCGGCTGATCCGCGGCCGGGACCGGCCAGTTGCAGGGGGAGTTCGCCCCCGACCAGGCGCAGGGGCTGGAGTTGGCGTCGTTGACCGTCCCGGCCTTGACGTTGTAATAGTCGCCTGCGACGTCGGTCTCGTAGCTCGGCGAGTAGCTCATGTTTCCGGGTGCGCCCAGGCCCAGGGTGAAGGTGGTCATGTGCTGGTGCACGGCGGTGTCCTTGGCGTTGGTCGGAACGTTGTCCTGGGACACGTCGGTGCCCAGCGCGCCGATCGAACCGGCCGGGCGCAGGTCGGTCTGGTAGTAGTATTCGGCGACGTCGGCCAGGGTGCCGCTGGCGTTGGTCGCGGCGCCGCCGTCGAACAGCGGGCGGGGCGTGGTGGCGACGTCGTTGTCGTAATTGCCGACGGCGCCGCCGCCGATGATGGAGCCGGCGCCGCTATTGATGCAGCCGGCGCTGCCGCTGTTGCAGGAGCCGGAGTTCCAGTAGCCATCGGTCGACAGGATGGTGAAGTTCTGCTGGCAGGAATACTGGATCGGATCCGACACCGCCTGGCCGTTGTAGCTGCCGATGTCCTTGGCGTAGATCCTGCCGGCCACCGACAGCAGGGAGCGCAACGGCGTGCTGTTGGAGGGCTTCACCGCGTAGAACTTGGCGTACCAGTTGGCCTTTTGCGTCGCGTCGAAGTCGGCGATGTTGAGGAAATCGCTGCCGGTATTGTTGTTCATCGACATGAAGCCGACGCGGTAGCGACTATCGACGTTGGCGAACGCCAGCCCGGCTGCGGTCTTCATCATCTGCATGCGGGTGCGGTAATAGGCGTACCAGTTGGCGAAGTTGCTCATCTCTTCCGCATAGCTGCAGGTGGCGCCGGCGCAATCGGTGCGCGTCGCGGCTTTGGCGTAACTGGTCGTGGTCGGCACGATGTCGACGCGCTGGAACACCGCCGCCGGCATCACCGCACCCGGGCTCGCCGGGACCGCGGCGGCGCCGCCGCCGATGATGGACGGCGAGGGCAGGGAGAGAGTGGCCTTAGCGTAAGCGATCGAGAAGGGCCAGCCGTTGGGACCGGCGCCGGTGCCGGGCAGCGCGGTGACGGTGATCGTCGCCCAGCCCGAGCCGCCGCTGGAACAATTGCCCGAACAGGCGACCGTGTATCCGGGCGAGGAGGTGTAACTACCGGCGAGGCTGACGACGCTGGCGGCCAGCGCACCGATGTTGGCGCCGCTGGCCGTGGCGCCGAGGATCTCGATGCCATTGACCTGGATGCTGCTGATATTCGCACCCGAATACACCTTCTTGATCTTGAATTTGGCGCTGGCCAGCACTTCGGCTGTGGCGCTCGTGCCGCCTGAGCTCGCGCCGTAGATGTTGAGCTTGGTGTAGGAACCCGCCTGGGTGGCCTGGCAATGGGTCAGCGCCGTATCCGAGCACCAGCGGATCCTGGCGGGATAGGTGTAGCTGCCGGTGGGCACGGTCGAGTTGGTGCAGGTCTTGAGATCGGCGGCGGTGCAGTATTGCTGCGGCACGATGATGTAGTAGTAGGGCGCGCCGTAGACCGTCTTGGCGGTACTGTAGGTGCTGTCCGGGTAGGTGTAGTCGTTGTTGGCGACGCAAACGGAACTGCTGTTGCACCATACCCGGTCGGGATAGCCGGCGGTGAGATCGGTGCTGGAATTGCTCTGCACGCCGAAGCCATCCTTCGGCACCGCCGTCCAGGGCGAAGCCATGCTCGGGAAACTCGTGCCGTCGGCATTGACCGGCGGCTCGTAGGTGATCGCCGGGTTGTAGGCGACGCCGTTGAAGTCGGCGTCGTTGTAGGGCGGGTCGCCCAGGCGGCAGCCGGTGGTGCCGCCGCTGCCGGTCTTGCAGTAGCTGTTGACGACGTAATCGGGAATGTAGTCCCAGCTCATGCTGCCCGAGTCGTCGAGCGCGTACATCAGGTTGGGCTTGACCACGGTGTTGGAGGAATTGACCAGCGGCGTGGTCGACAAGTCGGTCAGCGCCGCCTGAGCGTTGCCGGCGAGGGCCGTCAGCGCGACGATCAGGCAGCAGCGGAAAAAATTATGGCGCATGTCGTTCTCCCCGGTAGGGTTCGCTAATCTGCTCACATCGCCACCACGGTCTGGACGAAGCTCACGGTGCCGCGCGGCCCTTTGGTGCGCGCGGTGATGCGGTAATAGACCTGGGTCGAACCGAACAGGGCGACGTTGCCCGCCCCCTTGCTCGACGAGCTGCCGCCACCCGAGACCGAGGTGGCGCAGCTCATGCCCGCGCTGGTGGGCGCGCCGGCGGCGGAGCACAGCCGATGGATCACGTAGGAGACGGTGTTGCCGGCGCTGTCCGGCGGCAGGGTCTTGGTCAGCCCCAGGCCGTCGAGATAAGTCCAGAACGCCGTCCAGGTGGCGGGCGACACGGGTGCGGTATCGGGCGCGTAATACTGCGGGTTGAGGCCGTTGGCGAGATAACCGGCGGTGGCGCCGGGCACCGCGTTGCCGGCGTAGCTGACGCCGTCGAGATCGTAGGGCGCGGTCGGGGTGGCGGTCGAGGCGGAGCTGGCGATCAGCTCCGCCACCGCCGCCTCGATGCCGGCGTCGCTGGACATCGCAGCCGACTGCTGGAAGGCGACGTTGCCGGCCACCAGGGTCGCGGTATCGACCGAGCGCAAGAGGGCCAGGGCGGCCAGCGTCATCACCACCAGCACGATCAGGGCGATCATCAGGATCACCCCGCGCTGGCGGCGCGCGAGCGGCGGGCGATGGTTCAGCATCCGGTCTTGTCCATCCAGAGAATGTTGCGCAGCGGGATCAGCGTCTGGAAAACCTTGTAGCGGTAGTTCTGCCAGTTGGGGATGCCGCTCATGTCGAAGGTGTAGGGAGGGGTGAAGGGACCCCCTCCACCCACCCGCCACTTGGGCGCGCTCGGAGTGACAGGGGGCGCCCCATTGGGGGTCTGCTCGTACTGGTTGCTGCGCGCCAGGAGTGCCACCGCCACGGCCGGAATGCGCGCCCAGGAGCAGGCGTTGGCCGGGTTGTCGCTGGCGTCCTCGGCGTCATCGGTCTGGTCCCAGGTGTCCGGGATCACGGCGCGCGTCGCCAGCGAGCCGGCCCCGGTGTCGCGGCCGTAGCTCGCGCGCAGGCCGACGATACCGGCGGTGATCGTCGGCCACACCGTCGGGTCTCCGGTCTTCGTGGCATCCTCGCACGGGCTGTTCAACAGGTCGCAGCGGGTCAGGTTGCCGTTCCTCACCGCATAGACAACGACTTGCGGCGCCAGGCCCAGGTCGAACAGGTGGGCGGCGCTGCTGTAGATCACGCCGGGGCCGCCGGCCGGATTCCACTGGTTGGCGGCGGTGCTGATCACCGAGCTGGAGGCGGGCGTGGTCGGGGTGATCTGCCCCAGCCAGCAGGCCTTGCCGGCCTCCGCCAGGACGATGAACTCGCCCGGCGAGAGGGCGGCGACGTTGTTCATGCCGTAGGTCGGGAAGCTGCTGTTGGCCGCCAGCGTCGCTCCCTCGACCACCCCGTCGCTGTTGCCGTAGGCGATCTGGAGGACGTCGCTGCCGCTATCTCCCGCCGGTATCGCGGGCGGGTTGATGATCACCGGCGCCGCGGCGAAACTGAAGCTCGCCGGCGCGCGCGCGCTGTTATAGGCATTGACGGCGCAGTTCAGGGCATCGACCGAGGCGAAGCCGTAGCCGGCCAGGCGCAGATCCTGGGACAGGCTGTAGAGGCCCAGGGTGCCGTTGATCTGGGCGTCGCCGCCGCTCGTGGTGCTGCGTTTCTGGTGCTCGGTCGTCACCAACATCTGCATGATGACCACGACGCCGATCAGGCCGATGATCAGGCCGACCAGGATCTCGATCAGGGAGAAGCCGCGCTGTCTGGTCATGGGCTTCACCACGAGCAGGCGCTACCGGCGGCGTCGGTGACGGTGCAGTTCAATTCGGTCACGGTGCTGTAGCTGTGCGCGACGTTCTGTCCGGGCAACTGCCAGTTGACCGTGACCGCCAGCTGGATCGCGTTCACCCCGGAAGAACTGATCTTCGTCACCGCTACCGTCGGCGCGTTGGCCGAGGCGGTGACGCCGGGCAACTGGCTCGCCACGTCGCCGGCCCAGGTCGTGTAGTAGCTGCCGCTCGGGCTGTTGTAGGCGCCCTGCAGCGTGGTCAGATCCTTGCTGCTGATCCAGGCGTCGCTGATCAGTTCGTTGGCCAAGAGCGCCGCGTCGGTGCGGTACTTGGCGTCGGCGACGTCCTTGATCGACATCGCCTGCAGGCCGACCACCGCGAGCACGCCGATAGCGAAAATGAGGATGCCGATCAACGCTTCGAGCAGCATGAAGCCGCCCTGCGCGGTGCGGATTGCCGCGGCCCTTCGGCCCCTTCCGTGACCCCGCCGCTGCGTCCCACGGGGACTTCCTTGCGATCGGGATACCCGAACGGGTACGGTCGTCCCACGGGGACTTCCTCCGGTCGTCGTTGCGAGCCGAAGGCGAAACAATCCAAGATCGCCACGCTGCGCTCGCGATGACGAGGCTTTTTGCCACGGTTCATGGGCCATCTGCAGTTTTGGCGGCGCCGAAGCAGGCAACTCGCAATGACGGTCATTCATCACGCTAGCATCCCTGGGAGTTGGTCAGCGAGTAGGCAACGCTCGGATCGCACAGCCTGATCATGCCCGCCGGGCTGACCACCACGCGCAGGCAGCGCATGTCGGAGGCGCCCGTGCCGCAGTTGCCGCCGGCAGGATTGGTGACGTCGATGTCGATGTCGTAAGACTGAACCGGCGTCACCCGCCCGAAACCGTTGAAGACGATCTGGCCGCTCGCGGCGACGGTGTTCTGCGTTGCCGCGACGACGGCGTTGGCCGTACCGTCCGCCGCTTGTTTCCGGATCACCTGGGCGCCGCTGCCGCAGGCGGCGGTGGGATCGCTGCTGCTCACCGCCCAGTCGGGTCCCGCCGGAGAGACGGCGCAGCCGTCGTCGATGCTGGTGGTCAGGCTGAACAGCGCCAGGGTGTTGCCCTTGATCGCTTCGGCGCGCGCCAGCTGCAGGCCGCCCAGGATCGATTCGGCGGCGGTGCGGATCTGGTTGTTCTGGATGAAGGTGGTGAAGGCCGGCGCCGCGATCAAGAGCAGCAAGCCGGTGATGACCAGCCCGGTCATCAGTTCGATCAGCGTCATTCCGCTTTGCCTGCGCACCGTTCTCTCTCCCGGCGCTCAGCAGCCGCTGGCCTTGGTGTACCAGCAGGAAGCCGGCAGGCCGCTGGCGCCGGGAAATGCGGTGGTCTGGCGGTTGTCCGACTCGTCGATGGTGTAGGTGAAGCCGCTCATGCCCTGGCTGGCGACGCCGGTGGCGGTGATCGTGTAGGTGGTGGCGGTGGGGATGGCGCAGCTGTAGGTGAAATAGGTGCCGGCCGGCGGGGTGGTGCATGGGCCGCCGACGTAGCTGTGATTGGCGCTGTCCAGGAAGTACTGTTCCATGCTCATATGCATCGCGGCGAGATTGGATATGGCCTCGCCGATCTTGCCGCGCTGGACGTAGGCGCTGTAATTGGGCAGCGCGATGGCCGCCAGGATCGCCACGATGGCGACCGTCACCATGATCTCGATCAGGGTGAAACCCGCCTGAGTCTTCGCCTTCATGCGCCCATCCCCTCCGGTCGGCCATCCGTCTTCGCGACGGCTCGGTGGCCAGCATAAGGCATTTGCCAAGCAACTCAAGCGCATATGACTGACGGTATATTCCGGACGACGAAAGGCATATTTCGGGGCTATATCCGCAGTTGCATCGCCGGGGATTCCGGGGCACAATCCGCCGTTCAGGGGCCGCGACGCGGCTAAACAAAGGAGAGAATCCGGATGAAAAATTCTAAATTGACCCTACTGGCTGTGGCGCTGGCCGCCACCTTCGCTGCGGGCTCCGCGCTGGCCGACGGCAACACCATCACCCTGGGCGCCGCCGTGCAACTGACCGGCGCGCTGGCCAATACCGGCCGCTACTACCGCGATTCCTACAATTTCGCCATCGAGCAGATCAACGCCAAGGGCGGGGTGAAGGTCGGCGGCAAGCAGATGAAGCTCTCGCTCAAGCTGCTCGACAACCAGTCCGACGTGAATCTCGGCGTGCGCCAATACGTGCAGCTCCTGACCCAGGACAAGGTCAACTTCCTGCTCGGCCCCTTCTCCAGCAACGACGCGCTGGACGACTCCTCGGTCGCCGAGAAGTACCAGGTGCCGATGGTGCAGGGCGGCGGCGCTTCCGGCCAGATCTTCGCGCGCGGCTACAAGTACATCTTCGGCACCCTGCCGCCGGCCGGCGACTATTACGCCAGCACCCTGGAGATGCTGAAGGAGCTCAAGCCCAAGGCCAAGACCGTGGCGCTGATCGCCGCCGACGACAGCTTCGACGTCGCGGTGGCCAAGGGCACGCGCAAGCTGGTGACCGCCGCCGGCCTGCAGCTGGTGGTCGATAGCCAGTACAGCGAACACAATTCGGACTTCTCCTCGCTGCTCTCGCTCACCAAGTCCAAGCATCCGGACGTGATCCTGTGGAGCGGCCACGAGCCCGAGGCGCTGAACTTCATCCGCCAGGCCAAGAGCCTGGCCGTCAGCCCGACGCTGATGTATTCCTTCACCGTCGGCGTGCCGACCGCCGACTTCCGCAAGGCGCTGGGCAAGGATGCCGAGTACGCCTTCGGCATGACGCCGTGGCTGCCCAACGCGGCGCTGAAGGACGAGTGGTTCGGCGATGCCGCCGCCTTCGCCAAGCAGTATCAGCAGAAGTTCGGTTATGCGCCCGACTATCACGCCGCCTCCGGGGTGGCCGACGTCGAAGCCTTTGCCAAGGCCATCGAGGCGGCCGGCTCGCTCGATCCGGCCAAGGTCCGCGACGCCCTGGCCAAGGTCGATTTCAACAGTCTCTATGGCCGCGTCAAGTTCGCCGCCAACGGCCAGATCGCCATGCCGCAGACGGTGATCCAGATCCAGGACGGCCAGGTGGTGCCGATCTACAGCGACAAATTCCTCAACAAGCCGCGCTATCCGCTGCCGGCCTGGACCAAGCGCTGAGTCTGCTCGCGACGCAAACCCTCGCCTCCGTCGCCCGCCGGGTGACGGAGGCTATGCGATGACCGATTCCCGACTCGTCTGATGGAGCTGTTCGCCCAAATCGTCGTCAACGGCATGCTCCTGGGCGGCCTCTACGGCCTGATGGCGCTGGGCATGGGCCTGGTCTGGGGCGTGCTCAACATCGTCAATCTGGCCCACGGCGCGCTGATCATGCTCGGCGGCTACGCCGTCTATTACCTGTACACCGGCGCCGGCATCGATCCCTTCGCGGCCCTGCCGATCGCCATGCTGGCGCTGTTCTGTTTCGGTTTCGTGTTGCAGAAACTGCTGCTCAACCTGATCGTGCGCTCGGCGCTCCTGAACACCCTGCTGATCACCTTCGGCCTCGACGTGGTATTCACCTACCTGGCGCAACTGGCCTTTTCCGCCGACTTCCGCACCATCAATCCGCCTTACGCCGGCAACAATTTCAGCTTCGTCGGCCTGACCATACCGGTGGGCCGGCTGGCCGCCTTCGCCGTCGCGCTGCTGCTCGCCGGTCTGCTCTGGCTGTTTCTCGAACGCACGCGCACCGGCCGCGCCATCCGCGCCACGGCGCAGAACCTGACCGCGGCGCGGCTCTATGGCGTCAATCCGAAGACCATCTACGCGTTGACCTTCGGCATCGGCGCCGCGCTGGCCGGCGCCGCCGGCGGACTCTACGGCGTGGTCGGGCAGATCACCCCCTATATCGGCGTGACGCTCACCGCCAAGTCCTTCGTCATCGCCATCCTGGGCGGCCTCGACAAGCCGCTGGGCGTCATCGCCGGCGGCATCGCCCTGGGCGTGGCCGAAGCCCTGACCGCGCTCTACATCGGCCCGACCTACACGGATGTGATCGGCTTCGGCCTCTTGGTGCTGGTGCTGGTGTCGCGGCCGGCGCAGATCTTCGAGCGCGCCTGATGAAGAACATCGTCACCGTGGCCGCCTTGGTCGCCCTGGTCGCAGCGCTCGGGGCCGTGCCCTGGCTGGGCTCGGCGCCGATCGTCCAGTTCGGCATCAATGCGCTGCTGGTCGCTACCCTGGCCCAGGGCTGGAACATCATCGGCGGCTATACCGGCTACGCCTCCTTCGGCAACTCGGTGTTCTACGGCCTGGGCACCTACGGCACCGCCATCGCCATGGCCAACTACCACCTGCCCTTCGGCGTCGGCCTGGTCTGCGGGGCGGTGCTCGGCGTCGCCTGCGCCTTGCTCTTCGGCCTGCCCATCCTGCGCCTGCGCGGCCCCTACTTCGCCATCGCCACCCTGGGACTGTCGGCGGTGATGGGGGCGCTGGTCTCCAACCTGGACATCGCCGGGCGCAACATCGGCCTGATCCTGCCGTTGTTCCGCGGCGACGAGCTGTTCTACGAGCTGGCCCTGGGCCTGCTGGTGCTGGCCACCCTGACCGTGTTCTGGGTGTCGAGAAGCCGCTTCGGCGCCGGCCTCGTGGCGATCCGCGAGAACGAGGACGCCGCCGCGGTGATGGGCATCAACACCACCCTCTACAAGGTGCTGGCGCTGGCGCTGGCCGGCTTTTTCAGCGCGCTGGCCGGCGGCATCCACGCCTACTGGATCACCTTCATCGATCCGTCCAGCGCCTTCGATTCCACCTTGAACGTCAAGATGGTGATCATGGCGGTATTCGGCGGCCCGGGCACGGTGTTCGGGCCGGTGATCGGCGCCTTCCTGCTCTCGGGGATTTCAGAGCTCCTGGCGAGCAACGTGTCCACCGTGGCCAGCCTGTTCTACGGCCTGGTGATCGTGCTCGCGGTGGTGTTCATGCCCAAGGGACTGGTCGACATGGGCGGCGGCGTGCGCCGGCTCGGCTGGAAATATTTCATCCAGAACATCCGGCAGAACCGCCTGTGAGCGCCGTGCCGAACACCTCGCCGATCTTCGAAGCGCGCGGGCTCGCCAAGAACTTCCGCGGCCTGACCGCGCTCGCCGAGATCAGCTTCAGCCTGAACCGCGGCGAGATCCTCGGCTTGATCGGGCCCAACGGCGCCGGCAAGACCACCCTGGTGAGCCTGATCAGCGGCACGCTGTTGCCCACCGTGGGCGAGTTGCTGTTCGAGGGCCGGCGCATCGAGACCCTGCCGAGCTACCGGCGCGCCCATCTGGGCATCGGCCGCACCTTCCAGGTGATGAAGCCCTTTCCCGGCCTGTCGGTGCTGGAGAACGTCACCGTCGGCGCGCTCTTCGGCAAGGATGGTGGCCTGCACAACCGCGTCCGCGCGCGCGAACGCGCCCGGCAGTGGCTGGAGTTCACCGGCCTGGGCGCGCGCGTCGAGCAGCGCGCCGACGCTCTGGGCGGCCCGGATCGCAAGCGCCTGGAACTGGCCAAGGCACTGGCGATGCAGCCTACGCTGCTGCTGCTCGACGAAGTGATGGCGGGACTGAATGCCACCGAGGTCGATGAGGTGGTGGCGCTGATCAAGAAAATCCGCGACGAAGGCGTCACCATCCTGGTGATCGAGCACGTGATGAAGGCCATCCGCAACCTCTCCGACCGCCTGCTGGTGCTGCACCACGGCCAGATGATCGCCGAGGGCAAGCCGGGCGAGGTGCTAGAAGATCCGCGGGTGGTCGAAGCCTACCTGGGCAAGCGGCGGACATGAGCGCGCCGCTGCTGGAGATCAAGGGACTCTCCGCCGGCTACGGCGAGGTGCCGGTGCTGCGCGGCATCGACCTGGTGATCCAGCCGGGCGAGATCGTCACCCTGGTGGGCAGCAACGGCGCCGGCAAGACCACCCTGCTGCGCGCCGTCTCGCGCATCATCAATGCCACCGGCACGCTGCGCTTCGACGGTCAGGACGTCGCTCAGGCCACGCCCGAACAGGTCTTCGCCCGCGGCCTGGTGCAGGTGCCCGAAGGGCGCCAACTGTTCGACCGGATGTCGGTGGAGAACAATCTGCGCATGGGCACCTATTGCCGCCGCGACCATGCCGCCATCGCGGCGAGTTTCGAGCGGGTGTACCAGCTGTTCCCGCGCCTGAAGGAACGCCGCACCCAGATCGCCGGCAGCATGTCCGGCGGCGAGCAGCAGATGTGCGCCATCGCCCGCGCGCTGATGGCCGCACCCAAGCTGCTGGTGGTCGACGAGATGAGCCTGGGTCTGGCGCCGGTGGTGGTGGACCAGCTCTTGGGCGTGCTCACCGAGATCCGCAAGCAGGGCATCACCGTGCTGCTGGTCGAGCAGGACGTGTTCGCCGCCTTCAGCGTCGCCGACCGCGGCTATCTGATGGAGACCGGGGAGATCGTGCGCGAGGGCCGGGTGTCCGAACTGTCCGAAGATCCCGAGGTGCAGCGCGCCTATCTCGGCGTGCAGTAGGCGTCGCGCTATTTTGTCTTATCCTGGCCGTTGAGCCCGTCCGTCTCGGCTGTCGAGGTCTCCGATTTTCCGTCCGGCGGTTCCGCTGCGTCATCCAGTTTGCGGGCACTCGTCGGATCCAGTGATCCGGACCGCGCGCCGACGATGTGAGGGGTGATCAATACGATGGTCTCGGTCGAAGTCTCCGTGTTCTCGGTACTGGAGAACACCCTGCCGAGACCCGGCAGGTCGCCCAGAATCGGGACTCCGACACGGCGGTAGCCGCTTGAGTTCTTGATCAGTCCGGCGATCAGAATTCCCTGCCCATCGTCGGCAACAAGTTCCGTTGAGACCTCGGTGGTGTTCTTCGAAGGAATCCCCGCGGATATCGTCCCTGAACTGACCTCGGGTCGAATTTTCATCACGATCCGGCCGGACGAATCCACCGACGGCGTGACCCTGAGAATGACGCCCGTTTGCAGGAACTGGATCGATTCGGTGGTCACGTTGTTTATGGTCGTGGTAAGACGATAGCCGAGCTCGTCGCCGATGTTCATCCTGGCCTCTTGATTCTCCAGCGTCAGCAGCTTTGGCGTAGCGAGCGTGTGTACGCGCCCCTTGTTGCTCAGCGCGCTCAGGAAGATCTCCACATTGCGATTGACGAGATTGAAGAAAAGCCCTGGCGATCCCCTCGTCGCCAAGCCAGTCGTGCCGACGCGGTTGACGCCGTCGGCGCTGAAAATTTTGCTCCAGTCGATGCCGAAGTTCTCGGCGGCGTCGAGCGTGATCTCGAGAATTTTAGCTTCGATCATGATTTGCTGCGGCTGCGCATCGATTTTCCGCAACAGGTCTTCAATTCGAACGAGGTTCTCGGCGGTGTCCTCGACGATCAGCATCTTGCGTTGCGCGAGCACCGTGACCTTGCCGCCTTGGGAAAGGTGCCTGGCGACTATGTCGCCGACCAGCTTCGGGTCGGAATATTCCACCTTCATAGAGCGCACCTCCAAGTTGCCGACCGGCGCTTCTACCGGCGCCTCCTTGGCGTTGGCGATGATATAAGCGTTTCCGCGCATGGTCACCGCGTAGCCGCCGGCCTCGGCAATCGCGTAGATTGCCTGACGCGCCGTCAGGTCGTACAGGTTTATCGACACGTTTCCGCTCACGCCGCGCGCGAGCATGATATTGACCCGCTCCTTGCGCGAAATCATTGCGAACAGCTCCGCGATCGGAGCCTCGCGGAACACGAAGGACATCAGTCCGGCGCCTTTTTTTGCTGCGCTCTCCGCCTTGGCCGGCGCGGGCGCGAGCAGCAGCAGCAGGCCGAATACGGCACATTTCAGTTCCCACGATTTCATCGGAGTCCTTCCTTGTCCAGCATGAGTTTGATCCGGACTCCATCCTTCGACAGGACGGCGCTCCGTTCTTCCACCCTGATGAGCCGGTATCCAGCCATCGACTCGCCCGGTGCAAGAATTTTGCCGCCGAGATCGATCAGTGACCGGCCATTGCCCCGCATCACAGCGCGCAGCTCGGGCCTCCACTCGGGGTTCCTCGGCGCTTCCGGTCCAGACTTGGCGACGGGTGTCGCCATAGGATGATCGAATGGGTCGCGCAACAGCTTTTGCGCTGCCGAGTCGGCACTCCAGAGCGCGGTGCCGACGGCCAGCGCCGCGATGCCACGTCTCATGAGCCTCATGGATGCCCCTCCAGCGGCCGGTAGGCGGCAATCCGGATTTTCATCGCAAGCCGCGGCGGCGTGTCCGTGGGATGAATCTCGAAGCGGCTAATCGACAGCGTGGGGAGGGAGCGTTCGATGTCCTCCATCCAATCGACCAGCGATTGATAACTTCCCCTGGCCTCGATGTCGAAGGGGATTTCATCGAAAATCACCGTCTTGCGCGTTGGGCCCGGTATGGTGCCCCTGATTTGCACGCCGTGGCGGGAGCCCGCGCGGTCGACTTCGCTGATCAGGTGCACCAGCATTTGGTCTGCAGAGCCTTGCCAATCGGCCTTGCCGCGATCGCGCGACAGGGCCGCCACCTCGGCCGCCAGGCGTTCGTTCTGAAGCCTCAGGCCGGCCGTGTCGGCCGCCGCCGTTTCCAGCCGCGTCCGTTCTGCCCGCATGGTGCGAAGCGATGCCAGCGGCGCGCGCACGGCCAGCAGCCAGGTCAGCGCGCAGGCGATCAACAGCGCGCCCATCAATACCAGGTTCAGCCGGCGCGCCGGCAGGCGCGCCAAAAAGCTTGTCAGCTGGCTGTTCATGGCTGAGCTCCGCGCACGCTGCGGGTGGCCGCCGTCACGGTGAAGTCAAGCACGTGGCCGCCCTCGATGGCACGCACGCTGCTGTTCACAAAGCGCACGTCGGCGATCGCCGGCTGGGCCGACAGACTGCGCATGAAGCCGGTCAGCGCCGCATGGTCGACCGCTTCGCCGCTGATTTCGATGTTGTTCGACAGCCGCCAGGTTTGGTTTGCGGTGGCCGAGGGCTTGCCCGCGGTCTCGATCGGCAGCACGATCAGATAGCCCGTTGGCTGCGGCGGCACCTGGCCGGCTGCCAGCAATTGCTGGTCACGCGAAAAGCGCAATTCCTTGAACCAGACGCCGCGGCTCAAGGCCCGATCGATCGCGCCGGTGACGCGCTCGATCCCGCCCGCGTCGCGCAGTGCCGATAAGGCCGACAGGCTTTGCTCGATCCGCACCTTCCGCAGGCGCGCTGCCTCAAGCTGTTTTCGCGCCGTTTCGTTCTGCTCAGCGAGACCGCGCAGACGCGCCAGCAGCGGGGTCTCGACGCCGATGCGCCAGCGCAGCGCAGCGCCCGCGAGCAGGCCGAGCAACAGCAGCGCGCCCAGCGCCAGCCCGAATGCCTTCAGGCTTCGCCTCAAGCGCATCGCCTCGCGATAACTGCGCGGGATCATGTCGAAATCAGCCATGGCGATCCTCGCGCAAGGCCAAGCCCGCTGCCAGCGCAATGCCTTGCTCGACGTCCGCCCCGGGCGTCACGGAAGGCGCCGTGGCGAAGGCGTCGAACGGGTTGAGCACGTCGACCGGCAGCGCGACCAGTTCACTGATTCTGGATTGGATGTTCGGGTAGCGCGCCGCACTGCCATTCAGGTAGACGCGGCTGACCGAACCGCCGCGCGTTCGCGAGGCGACGTAGACCTGGGTCCGGCTGAGCTCTTCCGCCAGCAGCGCGAGCTCCGGATGCAGGATTTCCCTGATCGTCCGGCCGACGTCGAGCGGCGCCGCGCCGTCCGTGTGCTGCCCGCGGCCCGGCCCGCCGATACCGTGTTCGCGCAACAGCGCGAGCGCGATGTCCTGCTCCAGTCCGAGCGAGTTGGCGAGCTTGCTCGCCAATTTCGTCTCGCCGAAGTCGATTTCCCGATCGAGCATCAGGCGCCGACCCCATACCACCGTGAGGAAGCTTTTGTTCAGGCCAAAATTGATCAGCAATACCGACTGCTCATAGTCTTCCCGGTGCATCGCGGCCAGCAGCCGCGCGATGGCTGCCGGGCCGATATCCAGCGCCACCGGGTCGAACCCGGCGGCGCGCAGCGTGTCGAGATAAGCCAGCACCTTTCGCTGCTGCGCCACCGCCACCAGCACCTGTCTTTCGGGCCCCTCCGCTTCGAGGCTGCGCACCTGACAGTAGTCGACCACGCTCTCGGCAACGGCTACGCCGAGATGCTCGCGAACCGCCTTCGCCACCGCCTGCGCTTCGCTCTGGCCGGCGGCCACCTGCGCGGTCAACGGCAGTATGCGCACATCGGCCGGCGGCAGGGAGGAATAGACGCGGCGGCCCGAAAAGGGGGCGTCCGACAGCGCCGCCTGGACAAAGCTTTTGAGCTTCCGGGTGTCGGCAAACAATGCATCCCGCTCGCCCGGATAGGGCATCGAAATCGCCGCCCGCACGGCCGTCGCGCCGTCGCGCGTTTCCATTTGCAGCATGTTCAGCCGCTCGGCGGCAAAATCGGTGCCTATCGGCGCTGCCCGCCGGCGGCCGAAGATGGGTAGCGCAAGCCGCTGCTCCAGCGTGCGCAGGTTCATCGGCGTGGCTCGGTCGGTGTGGTGGCGGCGTCTTGCGTCAGCGCCGCTTCAACGGCGCGCTGCCTGATGCCGTTGCCACCGGCGCGCTTGGCTTCATAGAGCAGTTCGTCGGCGATCTTGTAAGCCTGATCGAAACTCGGCCTGGCGTCGGGCATCAGCCTGATCAAGCCGAGGCTGACGGTCGGCGCAATGCGCGCCAAGGCCGCATCGCCGGCAAAAGCTACGATCGATCCGAGCGCATGCGCGATGCGCTCCGGGACGCGCTCGCCGCACATCAGTACAGCGAATTCGTCGCCGCCCACGCGCACCAGGTATTCTCCTTCGCCGGACAAGTCACCGAACGCCCGATGGACGGCCTTCAGGATCTTGTCGCCATGACGATGGCCGAGGGTGTCGTTGATGAGCTTGAATCGATCGATATCGAACAAGCCGAAATAGCTGTCTAGTCCGCAGCGATGATGGGAACCGACCGCCCGATCGAAATCGCGTTCGAGGTAGCGGCGGTTCCATGCGCCGGTCAGATGATCGCGATTCGCCAGCGCTGCCATTTCATTGTGCGCCCGCTCCAGGCTGAAGCGCATGGTCAGATCATGCTTGCGCAAACCCAGCGCGCGCGCCACCAAGGCCAGCGCAATGAGCGCCGCCATCAGCATCAGGAACTGCAGAATCCATAAGTCGACCGAGGAAAATCGCAGCCTGGTGAAGAACGTCGATACGGTAAACATCGCATAGATTGCGCCGGTCGTCATGGCGGCTTCACGCAGTCCCCAGGGCATAACCGGCACCAGCATGAACAACACGGCAACGCTCAGCAGCAGCATCATGTGCAGCTGGCCGGACCGTTGCGCCAGCAGCACCAGCGCCGATGCGCAGACGATCAGCAGCAGCATGGCGAGCAGGTTGAGCGCGCGAACCTGCGCCACCCGCGCCGCCGACAGGCGAATGTGCAGCGACAACGCGGTCAGCAGTGCGTAGGTATAGACGTAGCCATCACCCAAGCGGAAAACCGAACAGAGCAGCGCCGCGGACGCAAGGAACAGCAGTGCCGCGAGACTGAGCAGCGCCACGCCATTGCGGGTTTCCAGGGCGATGTGCGGCTCGGCGTAGGCCGACACATCGGCAAGGGCGAAGCTGGTCGATGACCAGACGTTTGCCAGCCGCTTCGAGATCGCTTGCTCGTTCACGACCGATTGGTCCGCATTGCGCTTCATCCGTTCAATCATGATGAATCGTCAACACGGCGGCAAATAGCTGACGTCGATGCTCGGTTTGCTGGACGTGCTGTTTTCCTCGCTGGCAAAACGCGCCTGTTGCAGCGGTCCGTCCGGTTTCAGCAACAGCCCGTAGTTCGGCAGGGTGTTGTTGACCCAACCGTCCAGCAGCGCCACGATACTCCAGGTGTAGGACTGGTTGCCGTTGATGGTGGCGACCGCGACGTTGCCGCCGCCGTAGTCGCCGCCGGCAACGGCCCACGGCGTCAGGAGCTTGGCCGAGGCCCAGGTGGCTGCCGGCGCGTCCCAGTCGCGCAACACCCGGTGCACGCTGACCACCTGCGACGGCTGGGTCGAATTGGACTGGTACTGAACCAGTTTCAGGTCGGCCTTGATGATGCTCGAACCGCTCGGAATGCTCGCCAACGAAAATTGCAGCAGCGCCGTCGTCTCTCCCTGGGTGAGTTCGAGATAGCGCGATCCGTCCGTGCTCAAATTCGGGGAATCGCTGTCCAGATAGGTGTCGCTGATGGTGCCGGGTTGCGCCCCGCTCAGGGTCACGTTCGTTGGCCTGCCGAGATTGTGTACGACCACGTTCATCCGGCTGATCTGGAACCGGGCGCCGCGATTGGATGTGCCGGTCGACACGATATCGAGGGTTCTCGACGACTCCCTGGAAACGGTCGCCGAAAAGCTCCCGATGCCCGGCAGGCTGGTCGGCGCCAGGGCGGATTGGCTATTGCACCCGGCTTGCTCATTGCGCCATTTCGCCAGGCTCAATCCGGATTCCGCCAGATAGCGCGCGACCTCGGTGTCGTATTGCGCTTCGACAGCCTGAGCGTTCATCGCGCCTGCGCGGTTCATCACGAACGCCAGCGCGGCGATGATGCTCAGAATGATCGCGACCGACAGCAGCAGCACGCCGCGCTGGTGTCGCTTCCTCATCGCGCGCCGCCCATCCGCGCCACGAGGCTTGCGCTCGCCCGCGAATTGCCCCGGGCCAGCGTGATGCGCACCGCAATCAATGTCCGTCCCGCGGTGACCGTCGGCGAGGTGATGCTGAAGCTGCTGACCGGTTCGGCCAGTACCTTGCCGGTCGCAGCTATCGTTTCGGTCAGCGCCAGGGTGCCGGCGACCGTACCGCTGCGCAGGTCGTAGGTGGCCGGCGCCAGCCAGGTGCCCGAACTGGCGTCGTCCGATTTCGGCGGCAGCAAGGCGTTCGGCGTTTGCCGAATTCGCAGCGCCATGCGCCGCAAGGCGAATTGCGCCTGCGTCTGCAGATCTCGCCGTTCCGAACCGTCGTCGCCGGCGGCGGACGCGCTGACGAGCATCGCGACCAGCGATCCCATCAGCAGTGCGGTGATCGCCAGTCCGACCAGCAGTTCAAGCAGCGTCAGGCCCCGCTGCGGCGGCTTCGGCATCATCGGCGGCTCGGCGGTCATCGGGAAAGCAGTACGGTGAACGCGAACGTCGTGCCCGGCGGCGTGACGCTCGGGTCGGGCGACGACACCGTGAGGTACAACAGACCGGTGTCGGTCGCGACGAAGCTCGGTGCGGCGTCGGGGTTGTATCGGGCAATGTAGACATTGCGCGCGGGGCAGTCGCTGTCTGCAGCCAGCGAATAGCTCGTCGATGCAGCCGCGATATCGCCGGCGGCATTCAGCAGATTTTGATAAGGCTCGGCCAGGATCTTTTCCATGTGGCTGTTCACGCACAGCAGGGCACGGGCGGCGTCTTCGGCAATCTGCGGCGCGGCGATGGCATTCTTGACCGCGTCGACCGCGGGCACCACGCATACGCCGAGCAGGAGCAAGGCAAGGACGACTTCGATATAGGAAAACCCCGACCTGTGTCGTTCTGGACGGGGCCTGAATGTGCGGGTCGCCATCGCGTCAGGAAGACAGCGTTACTCTGCCGGTGACCGCATCCACGCTGATGGTGCGCCGAAATGCGCCGTACGATAGCTGCACCTGCCCCGTGCCGACCAGGGCCTTCACGTCCGCCGGATTCGGGCCGGCGACGTTCACCGGCGATCCGTCTGCGGCAAAGCCCAACTGCGAGGTGATCGATCCGTCGGAGAACCTGAACACCGAACTGGCAATCGCGACGCCCTTGGTCGATGCTCCTGCCGAAAGCGCCAGGTCGTAGATTTTCTTGTCGATCGGGTCGAAGACCGGGTTCGCGGTGTCCTCGACCGGGGGCGTCTGGGTCATGTCCAGGCCGAAGACACGCAGCCTTCCGGTCGCGGCATCGATGCTCACCACGCGGTAATTGCCGGTGCGGATCGCGTCGCTTTGCGCAAAGCGCAGCGCCAGCGCCACTTCCGTCGCCGCGGCCGCCACCGCGGATTGCTTGATCGGTTCGGCGCTCGGCATAGCGAGCATGGACGCTATCCCCAAGATCGCCAGCACCGCCAGCAGTTCGACCAAGGTATGCCCGCGACGCGCGGCGAGGGGCGAAGGCGCGCGTGTTCTCATGATCTCCCTTGCCGCTTCCGGAATCCTAGTATTTGTAATAGGCGACCGGGGGGGTCTTGCTGTCGTTCGCGGTGCTGTTCATCACGATCTCACCGGATTTGGTGTCGATGATCCAGCCACCGGTGGTGACGGTCGGAAGAATCGGCGCGCCCGTGGACTGCACCGCAATGTCGCCCGCGGCGGAGCCCAGGTTGTTGATGGGCTCGTTGGGAATGCCCTTGCGCACATAGGGACCGTACTTGTAAGTCGTGTCGGCGACGGTGCAGGTGTTTCCCGCCTCATCCGATGCGGCGGTGAGCTGGTCGATGAACGCTTGCGCGCTGGCCGCCGTTCCCGTGCCCTTGGTACCGGCTGCGCAGCCGGTACCGGCGCCGCTGGCGTTGGCGCCCGGGTACGCGCCATTATGCTGGATCTTGTACAGTTCCATGGCCGAACGCATGGCACTCAGATTCGCGCCGAGGGTCGATTCCTTGGCGTCGAGCGTCGAGTTGCTGAACTGGGGCACCACGATCGCGGCCAGAATGGCGAGGATGATCACGACGATCAGCAATTCGATCAAGGTGAACCCTCGTGCGGCGCGGCGCCGGCTTGGTCTGAGCGTAAGCATTTCTGTCTCCACATGAAAATAGATTGGCTGGAACCGGATGTCATAGGGGCTGCAAATGCCGGGCGGAGCCTGGGGCGAGATCGACACGGACATATTCTCCACGAGGTTGTTGTGCATCAGAGGATTGCTCGACGATTCAATGAACAGCGCGTGACAATTTGAAAATCGGCAAGATGAGCGAACTCACGATCGTGCCCACCAATACCCCCATCACCAGCAACATCACCGGTTCCGCCAGCTTTGCCAGCTGGTTCAACTGCTTGGTCAGTTCGCGATCATAGAAGTCGGCGATCCGTCCCATGACCCGTCCGAGCGTTCCGGTTTCCTCGCCGGTGCTGATCATTTGCTGGACGCTGACGGGAATCAAATAGCTATCCTTGAATCCCGCCGCAATTCCCTTTCCTTCCGTGACCTGGGTTTCCAACTGCGCGATGAACCGCCGGAATTCGGTGTTCGGCACCACGTCGCGGCACGCCGACAGGGTCGCGAGTATCGTCACGCCGCGCTGCAGCGAGATGCCCATGATGCGCATCAGCCGGGTCAGATAGATTTTTATAAAAATCTCATTGATCACCGGCGTGCGCAGCTTGAGCTTGTCCATGGCGAGACGCGCAGCCGGACGCGACAGCAGCGCGAACACGACGGCGACCAACGCGGCCAAGCCGACGAGCAAGCCGAGCGCGTGCCGGGTCAGCAGGTCGCTGACGTTCATCAGTACCTTGGTGGTGATCGGCAACTCGTTGTAGATCGAGACGAAGAGGATTGAAAATTTCGGGAACACGAACATCAGGACAAACACCACGACGGCCACGGAAAACACCAACAGGAAGGCGGGGTAGGACAAGGCCGAGACCAGCGTGCTGCGCAGCCTCTCCTGCTTTTCATCCATCTCGACCAGCTGATCCAGGACTTGCGGCAGGAAGCCGCCGGCTTCGCTGGCAGCGATCAGATTGACGTAGGTCGGCGGAAATAAATCGGCGTGCCGGATCAGCGCCTCGGAGAAACGGCGGCCGCCGACGATGTCGTCGATCAGGGCGCCGATCACCGCTCTCAGACGCGGATTGACGGTTTGCTCGTGCAGCGATTTGAGCGCAGCGTGCAAGGCGACGCCGGTCTCGAGCAGGAGCGAGAGCCGCTCGGTAAACAGCATGCGATCGGCCGGACCGATGCGCGCGCTCGACCAACCCAGCCACGACGAACGCGCAAGCGCTTTGTGCGGGACGTCGTCGCCGCCGGTCGGAACAGTTTCCTGGCTCAATTCGAGCGCCATGTCGGTCCCTCTTCGGTCAGCGTCGCATCCGTTACAGCGAATGGACCACGCGGGCAATTTCCTCGGGGGTCGTCTCGCCGGCGAACGCATGCGCCATGCCGTCGGCGAAAAGATCATGGTGCCCGAGGCGCGCGACGTGAGCGCTCATCTCTTCCTTGCTGGCACTGCTCACGATCATTCGTTGCAGATCGCCGTCGACTTCCAGCAACTCGTAGATCCCCATGCGTCCCTTGTAGCCCGAGTCGTAGCAAGCGGGGCAGCCGCGCCCGCGCGAGAGTCTGAGGTCGCCATGGCCTCGCCAGCGATAGGCGGCGGCGGCCTGGGGTGGCACCAGGTAGCTGGTCTTGCACGACTGGCAGATGCGCCGGACCAGGCGTTGCGCCATCACGCCGATCAGCGCGGAGGACAGCAAGTACGGCTCCAGCCCCATCTCGACCAGCCGCGTCACGGCGCCCAGCGGGTCGTTGGTGTGCAAGGTCGTCAACACCAGATGGCCGGTCAGGGCGGCCTGCACCGCGATCTCCGCGGTCTGACGGTCGCGGATTTCGCCGACCATGATGATGTCCGGATCCTGCCGCAGCACGTGTCTGAGTATCTTCGGAAAGCTCAGGCCGATGGCGTCATTGACCTGGTTCTGGTTGATGATATCGAGCTGGTACTCGACCGGATCCTCGATCGTGACGATGTTTTTCTCGATGCTTCTCAGATGGCTGACCGCGGCGTACAAGCTGGTGGTTTTTCCGCTTCCGGTCGGACCGGTGACCAGGATCAGGCCGTGGCTGCGCGCCAGCAGCTTCTTGAACAAGGCCACGGCTGCCGCGTCCATGCCGAGCTTGTCGACGTCGAGGATCGAGTGGTTCTTGTCGAGCACGCGCAGCACGACCTTCTCGCCGTAAATGCCGGGCAGCGAGCTGAAGCGCAGGTCGACGGTACGGCCCTGCGTCGCCACCTGGATGCGGCCATCCTGGGGCAACCTGCGCTCGGCGATGTCGAGATTGGCCATGACCTTCAGACGCGACACGAGCGCCGGATGCATCTCCACGCGTGGCGACATCACCTCGTACAGGATGCCGTCGATGCGCAACCGGATGCGCGCGCGATTGTGCGAAATTTCGAGGTGAATATCGCTGGCGCCATCGTGGATGGCGCGCTGGATCACGGCATTGACCATGTTGATCACCGGGCTGGCGCTGGCCATCTCGTCGATCTGGGTGTAGTCGTCGGGAATCCGGTTTTCGATCAGTTCCAGGTCGTCCGCGGTGCTGTGAATGAAGTCCGGCATGGTGCCGCCATAGGCGTCATCCCGCGCGCGGTTGATCTCGTCGGGGGAGGCCAGCACCACGCGGACCTTGCATCCCGTGCGCGCCTTGATATCGTCGAAGTTGTGAATCGCCTGCGGTTCGCCGGTCGCGATGGTCAGCGTATTGTGCACGACGAACAGGGGAATCACGTTCAGCCGCCTCGCCACATCCCGATCGAGCAATGCGACGGCCGCCGGGTCGTACAGGCCGCAGCGCAGCGTGACGTAAGGCAAGCCCAATTGCTCGGCCAAGGCCTGAAAAAGGCTGCTTTCGGACAGCCATTTTTTCTCGACCATGATGAATCCCATCCGCTTGCCCGTCTGCTCCTGCAGGCGGGCCGCCTCCGTGACTTGGGCGGAGTTGAGCGCGCCGCGTTCGATCAGGATGTCGCCGAGCTTGCGATGCCCCGGTGCGCGCTGCGCCTTCGCTGCGGCCGGCGGTGCGTCGTACAGGGCGACCTGGTCGGACACGCCGGTCGCGTCGAGTATGTCCTGCAGCAGCGGACTCGGATAGGCGATTTTCAGCCAGCCGCCGAGGCCGCTCAGCTTGGACGCGATGCTGACCATCAATTCCAGCGCTCGGCCGGAAACCAGCGCCACCTTGCCGAGATCGAGGACGATCGTCACCCGATGCATCGCCACGCAATTGGCGATGGCCGCCTCGAGTGCTGCAACGGCTTCATCAGCGACCAGCGCCACGGTCGGCGCGAGATAGCTCATCGAGCCGATCCGATTCATCGTGACGGTATCGTCAGTCACCGGCGGCTCGCTGCTGTTGTGCTGCTGGCGCGACCGCCTCGCGCTGGATGCTGAAGCGCTGCAGCCATTCCGGCTCGGTCAGGCAGATCTCCCGGAACACCGCGACGATCGCCGGATCGAGCTGCGTGCCGGCGCAGCGTTCGATCTCCAGCAATGCCGCCTCGTGGCTGCGGCCTGCGCGATAGGCCCGCGAACTGGTGATGGAGTCGTAGGTGTCGGCCACCGCGATTATGCGCGCATTCAGCGGAATGTCGTTGCCGGCGAGTCCGTGCGGATAGCCGCTGCCGTCGAATTTTTCCTGATGATGACGAGCGCCGGGCATCGCGCCCTTGAGACGGTCGATGTGGCGCAGGATTTCGTAGCTGCGTTCCGGATGCACCATGATGAAGGTGAATTCGTCGCGCGTCAGGCGCGCCGGCTTGCACAGCACGGCGTCCGGGATTCCGATCTTGCCGACATCGTGCAGCAGCGACCCCCAAAACAGATTGTCGAGTTCTTGCGCGGGCAGCTTCATCGCGCCGCCGATCTGCATCGCGATATGATGCACCCGCTCGGAATGGCCGCGGGTATACGGATCCTTCGCCTCGACCGCCTCGATCAGCGAGGCCGCCATCTGCTCGTTGAAAGTATTGGTTTCCGCGAGCATGCCGTACATGCGCGAGAGGCTCGACAACTGGTTTGCCAGCAATTCGCCGAGCTTGCGATCGCTGTTGGTGAAATCGGGCTTTGTCACATGGTTGACCAACACCAGAATCGCCACCACGGCCTTTTCGTCGAGCACCGGACAGCACAGGATCTTGAACGGCAGATCGGTGAAGATGTAGGCGCGACGCGGGTCGGCCAGCTCGTTGATCACAATCGGCTGGCGTGACGAATTCGCGAAACGGAACAGATCGCCGCGCATTTCCACCAGCACCAGATCCAGGTTATGAATCGGACTGCTGAGGTTGGTCGCCGACACGCACAGATTGTCGCCCGGCTTTACAAATGCGGCGACGTCCGCGTTCATTTGAACCGCCCAGCTCTTGAGCAGGCTCTCGAACAGGTCGCCGCCGGGCTTCATGGCGCGTACCTGTCTGTCGATCGCGTACACCAGATGCAACTCTTCGTAGCGCTCCGACAGTTCGTCAGCCATCGCGTTCAGCTCGGATTTCATGGCATGTTCGGCGACGATTCCCGCGCAAACGTCTTCCAGGGTCTCGGCGAGGGTGTCCCAGGCCGCGGGGACCGTGCTCGTGCCTTCGGCTCTGACGGTGACGAATCCCAGCGCGCCGGTCTGGCAATGGATAGGCGCATACAGCAGCGTCGCGTCGTCCGCGTCGTGCCGTTGCATGCCGTCGCCGCTGCAGTGCCACCGAAATCCGTGCGCAACCAGCTGCTGCAGCCAGGCCGGCAGATCGCCCGCGGCATGACTGTGCCAAACCGGCGCGCCGCTGGCGTTACAGACAGCCATCTCGTAGTCGGTGCCCGTGAGGCGACGCAACCAGCGTCCGTACTTGGTGAAATCAATATCGGCCAGCGCCTTATCCGGCATGGTCGATCTCCAGATCTCCCGGCGGGGCAAAACAATAGCGGGCGAGTCGCGCGACCAGCTGGCGCGGACTCAGCGGCTTTTCGAGGAATTCGATATCGCTCAGCTCCCGCACCCAGTCCCGCTCGTCCATTGCGGTCATCGACGTCATGACCAGAATCAGGAAGCTTCTCAGCGGATAGCGTCGGCGCGCGGTCCGGCACAGCGTGCGCCCGTCCATGCCGTCCATTTGGATATCGCTGATCAACACATCCGGCGCATAGCCAGCCATCTTCTCCAGCGCTTCATTGCCGTCATTGGCGGTTTCGACTCGGTAGCCTTCGCGTTCCAGCGTCAGCCGGAGGACGCGAATCACGTGCGGCTCGTCGTCGACGATCAAGACCTTCCTCGGCTTCATAGGACGTTGGCTCCTTGCATCAACGCCGGCATTCTTTTCAGGTGAATCGAGAACGCGCTGCCCCGCCCGGGCTCGCTCTGCAGCGTCAGCCGACCGTGATGCAGCCCGACGATTTGGCTGGCCAGATAAAGGCCGAGACCGTGCCCGCCTCGCCTGTTCTCGTCGCCTTCGCTGACCCGGTAGAATTTTTCGAACACACGCGCCTGATCCTCCTGCGAAATGCCGATGCCGCCGTCGCGCACGGTGATCACGATGTCGTGCTCGTCCTCGTCTGCAATCAACGAGACCGAGCCACCGGATTCGCTGTACTTGATGGCATTGTTGAGCAGGTTGTTGAGGGCAATCCGGAATAGATCCTTGTCGATCGATACCGCGGCCATCTCGCGCGGCACCTGAATATCCAAGCGCACCGATTTGCTCTCGGCGAGCGGCAGCGCATGACTGAAGGCATCGCGCAACAGCTCGTCGAGCTTTACCCGGTGGCACTCCGGGCTCATGCTGCCCATCTCCAACTTGCTCACGTTGAGCAAATTGCCGACCAGCGAATTCATCCGCTCCACCTCGTCCTGGATCACGTTGGCCGCCTCGACGCGCAACTGTTCGTCGCCGGCGCGCGCGCCCTGCAGCATTTCGCTGTACATCGCTATCACGTTCAGCGGCGATTTCAATTCATGGGAGACGTGTGCCACGAAGTCATTGCCGGCCTGTTGCCCGAGATGCTCGCGGGTCGCATCCCGCAGCACGATCAGCGCGCCGAACGCCATTCGGCCCGAGCCGCCAACCAGCGGCAGCGCCGTGGCCCAGAGACGCTTGTCCGGAACCTTGGTCGGGGTGAATTCGATCTTCAGTTGTCGGCTGGTTTCCGGACCGTCGCTTCGATAGCGGGAAAGCAGCATTTTCAAGTCGGCGTCTTCACACCAGGCGTCGAGCGGGTTCGACAGCACCTCATCGATGGCGACGCCGAGCAAGGGCTCGATCTTGCTGTTTGCGAATGTCACTTCGCCTGAGGGATCAAGAATCAGCAGGCCGTCTGGCAGGCACTGCAATACCGCGTTCATCTTGTTGCTGCCATATTCGAGCAGCCGGCCGCTGGCAAGGGTTCTGGCGCTACCCTGCTCGAGTTCCCTGATGCGAGCGGTGGCGATCTCCAGATAGCGATGCAAGGCGTCGGCCAGGCAGCGTACGTCATAGGCTGCAACCGGCACGTGCGCGGCCGTTCCGCCAGCCATCGACTGCAGTTGCCTGACAATCGCCCCGAGCGGCGCCATCTCTCGTTTGCCGGTGAAATAGATCAGCGGCACCAACAGAAACATCGCCAGTGCGAGCAATGCGAAAAACGGCAGGTCTTGTACCGCGAATAGCTGGCTCGGTCCGAAATACCCGATGCGAACGAATGCCTTCAGGTTACCGCCGTCCATCACCGGGCCGTAAAATTCCCGGATCTTGCGCTCACCGCGCGGCGACTCGATCATTCGCTCGCCGAATAGCGACGCTGTTCCGGTGGGCAGCGCCTTGGTCGGCACCACGGCACCGGGGCTCCTCACCTCCGCGAGGGTTGTGCCGTCCGGCGCGCTCACCGCGGCATAGCCGAAATCCGGGTTTTCATCATAGACGAGAAGGGAATGGAGAATGCTCGGCTCGCCAGCTTTCGGGGCCAGCAGGGCAAACGGTAAGGCGGTCAATGAGCGCGTCACCTCGAGCCCTTGCAGCCGGATTTGGGCGGCATATACGGCTTGTTGACGCCGCAGAACGAGACCGACAACCAGCGTGATCACGAGCAGGGCAGAAGCAATAAGCACTATGCCGAATCGGTTGTTCTTCATTTTTTAGGAAGCGCTTGCCGTGGATCGTCGGTGTCGACTCGTACCAGTACGTCGGCATATCGTTAAGCCGCCTGCTGGAAAAAATACCGAAACAAAACGATACCTTAGGCCTAAAGTATAAAGTGAAAAATCGCCATACGTAAATATGATATACGTATACGTACATATTGCAATTAGGCGGTGGTCATATATCGTTAGGTCCATTCCGGCGGCTCCGGCCGTTAGTGAGGCCTGAATCTGCTGTAAATTTCCCTCGGTTCGTTCAATGACGAATGATGTTCAGCCGGCGAGGGCAACAACCTTGTCGCCCTCGCCGGCTGCGGCGCGCGCGCAGACCTCTGCTAAAAATTGCTCATATCCTATAGCGGTATTCCGGGCATATGTTCATCGTATATTTGTGTCGATTATTCTTACATTGGCAATCGCCGCATAGCCATTTGGTATTCATAAAATTCTGCAAGCTGCTAATTACATGTAATTATCAATATTCGGCCCGATTTATGCTGCCGGCAACATGGCAAGCATATGTACTTACCTTAACGGGACTCATAGGGAGAAATTACATGAGAAGAAAATTGGTATTCGGGGCTGGCGTGGCCGCGGTTGCGCTTGCTAGCTTGGCCTGGGTGACGGGCGCCAATGCGGCGCTGCTCATCGACCGCGGACTTCCCACCACCAACCTCAACAACAGCGCAGGCACCAATCGCTCCAACGTTGCGTGGACCGAAACTGGCTACACTTCGGCAGACTACTGGATGGTCGGGGACACTTTCGCGAACACGAGCTCGAAAATATGGTTCATCGACACGATTCGGTTGTGGACCGTGGGCGTAACCAGCACCGCGGCGCTTTGGGGCGGAATCGACGGATCACCCATCGGTCTCGTGTCGGGCTCAGGGACCATATCGAACGCGGTTTACGCGAATTCGAGCACCTACCAAGGCTATTCCGGCGCTTACAGAGACATGCACCAGGTCGATTTTGCCGTCAATATCGCATTGGCTGCCGGGCAGACTTATGACTTCTTTCTGGACGGGAGCGGCGGCGATTATGTCGTTCCTTTTGTCCATGCGTCCAATGCGGCATTGAGCGGCTCCCCCCAGGTTGGGGCGAATGACTCGTTGCTTGAAGCAAACGTCGTCGGCGGGAGCGTTGCTTCGGTAGACGCGTGGACTTCGCTCGGCAATGGTTGGGACAAGGGATCGGACGTGAATGTGCAGGCTTTCGGGTCCGTCCCGGAACCCGCAACCTACGCGATGCTGATCCCCGGTCTCGGCTTGCTCGGTTTCATGAGGCGTCGCAGCAAGCAGAAAGAAGCGGCTTAATCCAATTCAGCGGCGCTCGCATCGACCCCGCTTCGGCGGGGTTTTCGTTTGTGCAAAATGCAGGCCAAAGCGATGCGCGGAAACGCGCGTTTTTCGCCGACCGGAAATTCCCACACGGTTTCGCAGAATCGCGCTAGAATTCAAACAATCGTTTGAAACGGACGTTTCCTTCGGCATTTCATGAGCGACACCGAACCCTCCGACACCCGCCGCCGCATCCTCGACGCCGCCGAGGCCCTGTTCACCGCGCACGGCTTCGAGGCCACGACCTTGCGCCAGATCACCGGCCAGGCGCAGGTGAATCTGGCCGCGGTGAATTACCACTTCGGTTCCAAGGAGTCGCTGATCCAGGAGCTGTTCCGCCGCCGCCTGACCTGGCTCAACGAAAAGCGTCTGGAAGCGCTCGACCGCCTCGAAGCCGAGGCCGCCGGCGCGCCGCTCAAGCCGAGCCTGATCCTCGACGCCTTTTTCGGCGTGGCGGTGAAGATGGCCGCCGACCGCGAAGGCGGCGGTCGCACCTTCATGCGTCTGCTCGGCCGCACCTACACCGAGCCCTCGGAATTCGTGCGCAACTTCCTCGCTGCGGAATACTCCGAGGCGATCTCCCGCTTCAAGGCGGCGCTGGTCAGGTCCCTGCCCGACGTGCCCAGGGAGGAGATCCTGTGGCGCTTCCATTTCATGCTGGGCGCCATGTCCTACGCCATCTCCGGCGCCGACGCGCTCTCCATCGTCGCCGAGGCACCGCTCGATCAAGACGATACCGAGGCGCTCTATTCCCGGCTGATGAGTTTCCTGCTGGGCGGCCTGCGCGCGCCGCTGCCCGCCGCCGCGCGGAGGCCGGTCAAGAAGCCGCGCGCTAAGCGGGCGGCGTGATGAAAACCATCGCTGCGGCTTGCAGCAATCAACCCCTAGGAGAAAATCATGGGTCAATACGTCGCTCCGCTGCGCGACATGCAATTCGTGCTGAACGAGCTGCTGGAGGTCGAGAGCGCATTGAAGCAGTTGCCCAGGCACGCGGAGATCGATGCCGGGATCATCGCTCAGGTGATCGAGGAGGGCGGCAAATTCGCATCCAAGGTGCTGTTCCCGCTCAACCATAGCGGCGACCGCGAGGGCTGCCATCTCGACCGGGATACGCACGAAGTGACCACGCCCAAGGGCTTCAAGGAAGCCTACCGGCAATACGTGGAAGCCGGCTGGCCGGCGCTCTCCTGCGATCCCGAGCACGGCGGCCAGGGCCTGCCGCTGGTGGTGAACAATTCCCTCTACGAGATGATGAACTCGGCCAACCAGGCCTGGACCATGTATCCGGGACTGTCCCACGGCGCCTACGAGTGCCTGCGCGCGCACGGCACCGCGGAGCAGAAGCGCCTCTATCTGGCCAAGCTGGTCTCGGGCGAGTGGACCGGCACCATGTGCCTGACCGAGGCGCATTGCGGCACCGACCTGGGCCTGCTGCGTTCCAAGGCCGAGCCGCAGGCCGACGGCAGCTACAAGATCACCGGCGCCAAGATCTTCATCTCCGCCGGCGAGCACGACCTGGCCGAGAACATCGTCCATCTGGTACTGGCGCGGCTGCCCGACGCGCCCTCGGGAACCCGCGGCATCTCGCTGTTCCTGGTGCCCAAGTTCATTCCCGACGCCGACGGCAGCCTGGGGCGAAGAAACGACATCTCCTGCGGCGCGCTCGAGGAGAAGATGGGCATACACGGCAACTCGACCTGCCAGATGAACCTGGACGGCGCCACCGGCTGGATCATCGGCGAGCCGAACAAGGGCCTGAACGCGATGTTCGTGATGATGAACGCCGCCCGCCTGGGCGTGGGCATGCAGTCCCTGGGCCTGACCGAGGTCGCCTACCAGAACGCCGTGGTCTATGCGCGGGACAGGATCCAGATGCGCAGCCTCTCCGGCGTCAAGGCGCCGGAATTGCCGGCCGACCCGATCATCGTCCACCCGGACGTGCGCCGCATGCTGCTCACCGCCCGGGCCTACGCCGAGGGCGGCCGCGCCTTCTGCTCCTTCGTCGCGCTGGAAATCGACAAGGAGCTGAACCATCCCGACGAGTCGGTGCGCAAGGATTCCGCCGACCTGGTGGCGCTCTTGACGCCGGTGATCAAGGCCTTCATCACCGACAACGGCTGGATCGCCACCTCCGAGGCGATGCAGGTCTATGGCGGCCACGGCTACATCGCCGAGTGGGGCATGGAGCAGTACGTACGGGATGCCCGGATCAACATGATCTACGAGGGCACCAACACCATCCAGTCGCTCGATCTCCTGGGGCGCAAGATCCTGATGGACAACGGCGCCAAGCTGAAGAAATTCGGCGCGCTGGTGACCGCCTTCGTCGAGGACAACGGCACCGACGAAGCCCTGAACGAGTTCGTCACGCCGCTGGCCGATCTCGGCGGCAAGCTGACCAAGCTGACCATGGAAATCGGCATGAGAGCCTTCCAGAACCAGGACGAGGTCGGCGCCGCCGCCGTCCCCTACCTGCGCGTGGTCGGCCACCTGGTCTATGCTTACTTCTTCGCCCGGATGGCGAAGATCGCATTGGCCAAACGCGACTCGGGCGACGGCTTCTACACCGCCAAGCTCGCCACCGCGCGCTTCTACTATGCCCGATTGCTGCCGGAGACCGCGATGCTGATCCGCCAGGCGCGTTCGGGCGCCGCCAATCTTCTCGATCTCGAAGCAGATCTCTTCTGAAAGGAGTGCCATGAGCAATTTCATCGTCAAGAGGGTCGCGGTCCTGGGCGCCGGCGTGATGGGCGCGCAGATCGCCGCCCATTGCCTCAACGCCAGGGTGCCGGTGCTGCTGTTCGATCTGCCGGCCAAGGAGGGCGCGAAGAACGGCATTGCCTTGCGCGCCATCGACAACCTGAAGAATCTCTCCCCCGCGCCCTTGGGCAACCCGGAAGACGCTTCATTGATCGTCGCCGCCAACTACGACGACGATCTGGAGAAACTGCGCGATTGCGACCTGATCATCGAGGCGATCGCCGAGCGCATGGACTGGAAGCACGACCTGTACAAGAGAGTGGCGAGCTTCATCGGACCGGAGGCGATCTTCGCCTCGAACACCTCGGGCCTGTCGATCACCGCGCTGTCGGACGGCTTCGATGCGGGACTCAAGGCGCGCTTTTGCGGCGTGCATTTCTTCAACCCGCCGCGCTACATGCACCTGGTCGAACTGATCCCGACCGCCGCCACCCGTCCGGAGATCCTCGACCAGCTGGAGGGTTTCCTGACCACGACGCTGGGCAAGGGCGTGGTGCGCGCCCGAGACACGCCGAACTTCATCGCCAACCGCGTCGGCGTCTTCGGCATGCTGGCGATCATCCACGAGGCGGAAAAGTTCGGCCTCACCTGCGACGTGGTCGATGACCTCACCGGCGCGAAACTCGGAAGAGCCAAGTCGGGCACCTTCCGCACCGCCGACGTGGTGGGTCTCGACACCATGGGCCACGTCATCAAGACCATGCAGGACCAGCTCCCCGACGATCCCTTCCTGGCCATCTACCAGACGCCCGAAGTGCTGACCCGGCTGGTGGCCGCGGGCGCGCTGGGCCAGAAGACGGGCGCCGGTTTCTACAAGAAGGTCGGCCGCGACATCCTGAGACTGGACTTCGCCAAGGGCGATTATGTCGCCGGCGGGGGAAAAGCCGACGAACTCGTCGGGCGCATGCTGAAGGAAAAGGATCCGGCCAAGCGGATGAAGACGCTGAGGGAATCCACCCACCCGCAGGCGCGGTTCCTCTGGGCGATTTTCCGCGACGTCTTCCATTACATCGCGATCCATCTGGAGGCGATCGCCGACAATGCGCGCGACATCGATTTCGCGCTGCGCTGGGGCTTCGGCTGGAACCAGGGACCGTTCGAGACCTGGCAATCGGCCGGCTGGCGTCAGGTGGCCGAGTGGGTCAATGAGGACATCGCGGCCGGCCGCGCGCTCTGCAATACGCCGCTGCCCGACTGGGTGTTTTCCGGTCCCGTCGCGGAGGGCGCAGGCGTTCATGCCGCCGCCGGTTCCTATTCCCCGAGCCGCAAGGCCTTCGTGCCGCGCTCGGATCTGCCCGTCTATAGTCGCCAGATTTTCCACGCGCCGCTCGTCGGTGCGAGCGCGGCGGACGGCCGGACAGCCGGCACGACGGTATTCGAGGACGATGCGGTGCGCCTCTGGCACCTGGGTCAGGAGGTGCTGATCTTCTCCACCAAGACCAAGATGCACGTGATCGGCTCCGGCGTCATCGACGGCCTCACGCGCGCGATCGCCGAGGCCGAGAAGAACTACCGGGGTCTGGTGATCTGGCAGCCCGACGCCGCCGAGGGCGGCGCCTTCTCGGCCGGCGCCGATCTGCAATCGATGCTGCCGGCGTTCATGGCCGGCGGCGCCACCGCGATCGGGCCGGAGGTGGCGCGGCTGCAGCGCGCGCACCAGGCGCTCAAGTATTGCGCCGTGCCGGTGGTCGCGGCGGTCTCCGGCCTGGCGCTGGGCGGCGGCTGCGAACTGCTGCTGCACGCGGCGAAACGCGTGGCGGCGCTGGAGTCCTACATCGGTCTGGTCGAGGTCGGCGTCGGCCTGATCCCCGCCGGCGGCGGCCTGAAGGAGGCGGCGCTGCGTGCCGCGCGGCTGGCCCAGGGCAACGACCTGCTGCAGTTCCTGAAGCACGGCTTCACCAACGCCGCGATGGCCAAGGTCTCGAAGTCCGCGCTCGAAGCGAGGCAGATGGGCTACCTCTCGGAAGGCGACGTGATCGTGTTCAACTCCTACGAGCTGCTGCACGTGGCCATCGTCGAGGCGCGCGCGCTGTCTGATGCCGGCTACCGGCCGGCGCTGCCGCCCCGGGTGCCGGTGGCGGGACGCTACGGCATGGCGACGATCATGGCGCAGCTGGTCAACATGCGCGACGGCGGCTTCATCTCGGCGCACGACTACAAGCTGGGCGCGATGATCGCCGAGATCGTCTGCGGCGGCGACGTGGAGCCGGGCAGCCTGGTCGATGAGCAATGGCTGCTCGACCTGGAGCGCCGCGCCTTCGTCGAGCTGCTGGCGAACCCCAAGACCCAGGAACGGATCATGGGCATGATGCAGACCGGCAAGCCGGTGAGAAACTGAGGAGAATGTGATGAGCAAACAATTGCAGGATGCCTACGTCGTCGCCGCCACCCGCAGCCCGATCGGACGGGCGCCGCGCGGCATGTTCAAGAACGTCCGGCCCGACGACCTGCTGGTGCGGGTGCTGCAGTCCGCGCTGGCGCAGGTGCCCGGGCTCGATCCGCAGCTGATCGAGGACGCCATCGTCGGCTGTTCCTTCCCCGAGGCCGAGCAGGGGCTCAATGTGGCGCGCATGGCGGTGCTGCTCGCGGGCCTGCCCAAGACGGTCGGCGGCGTCACCGTCAATCGCTACTGCGCTTCGGGCATCACCGCGGTGGCGATGGCGGCCGACCGCATCCGCGTCGGCCAGGCCGAGGTGATGATCGCCGCCGGCGTCGAATCGATGTCGATGGTGCCGATGATGGGCCATCATCCCTCGATGAACATGGGCATCTTCAAGGACGAGAACATCGGCATGGCCTACGGCATGGGCCTGACCGCGGAGCGCGTGGCGCAACAATGGAAGGTGAGCCGCGAGGCGCAGGATCAATTCGCGCTGGTCTCGCACCAGAGAGCGATCGCGGCGCAACAGGCGGGTCAGTTCGCCGACGAGACCACCGCGGTGGAGATTGTCGAGCGGCTGCCCGATCTCGCCACCGGCAAGATCGAGACCAAGACCCGGACCGTGACCCAGGACGAGGGCGCGCGCGCCGACACCAGCCTGGCAGCCCTGGGGAAATTGAAGCCGGTGTTCGCCGCCAAGGGCTCGGTCACCGCCGGCAACAGCTCCCAGACCTCCGACGGCGCCGGCGCCCTGGTCCTGGTCTCCGAGCGAATACTCAAGCAGTTCAACCTGACGCCGCTGGCACGCTTCGTCTCCTTCGCGGTGCGCGGCGTGCCGCCCGAGATCATGGGCATCGGCCCGAAGGAGGCGATCCCGGCGGCCTGCAAGGCGGCGGGCATCAGCCAGGATCAGGTGGACTGGTTCGAGCTGAACGAAGCCTTCGCGGCGCAGTCGCTGGCGGTGATCCAGGACCTGGGACTCGATCCGGCCAAGGTCAATCCGATGGGCGGCGCCATCGCGCTGGGCCACCCGCTCGGCGCCACCGGCGCGATCCGTTCCGCCACCACGATCCACGCGCTGCGCCGGAACAACTTGAAGTACGGCATGGTGACCATGTGCGTGGGCACCGGCATGGGCGCGGCGGGGATTTTCGAGCGGCTGTGATGAGGCGTCGGCAATGGCGCCGGCTTGCGGCTCTTTCAAGACTGCCGCGGCCTACGGCCTCGCAGTGACGAGCCATTTCATCATTGCGAGCGCAGCGTGGCGATCCCGCACAAGCCGCCGTCATTGCGATCCGCCTGTTTCGGCGTGGCCAAAACTGCACACGGACCATGAACCCACCACCAAACCCGTCATCGCGACTGCCGCGGCCTGCGGCCTCGCAGTGACGGCAGCGTGGCGATCCAGATTGCCACGGCCTTCGGCCTCGCAACGACGCAGAGGAGGGTTCATGGAGAGCGTAGCGAAGCAATCTCAGCGCCTGTTGGGTTAATGCCGCTGTGCGGTCCGTAGGTCGGGCTCCAGCCCGACGACTGAGCGGCATAAGCGCTGCAGTGGGGCGCTACGCCGCTTTGCGGCATAAATGCCCGTAATTGTCGCCGGGGAACCGGTGACAAACGGGCCTACGCCGCTGCGCGGCATAAGTGCCCTGGGCGATCCCCGGGGAAATGCATCCCGGGGACCACTACTGGCACTAGTATCCCAGCAGGTTGCGGCGGACGTGGATCAGATGCGCGAGGATGGCCGCCTTCGCCGCTTCCGCGTCGCGATTCTTGAGCGCCGCCCATAGCGCCCGGTGCTCGTGCTGGTAAGCGTCGCGGCGCTCGGGGGTGACGCTCTTCTTCTTGAGCATGCCCCACTCGCCGCGCTCGCGCACCTTGGACATCAGATCGAAGACGCTGATGACGAACTGGTTGTGGGTCGCCTCGGCGATTTTCTGATGGAAGGCGTTGTCCCAGTATTCGAACTGTTCCAGGGTTCCGGCTTGCTCGGCCTTCAGGCAGCACTCCTCCATCCCGGCCAGATCCGAAGCGGTGCCGTTCCTCACCACCAGGTCGATCAGGCCCGGTTCGAAAATCAGCCGGGCGTCCATCAGTTCGGCCGGGCTGATGCCCAGATCGAGCGAATCCGGCTGGGGTAATTTTTCCGCGAGGCCCTCGCCAATGTAGGTGCCGCTGCCGACGATCTGGGTGATCAGGCCCAGCTCCTTCAGTTCCCTCAGCACGCGCCGCACCGTCGAGCGCCCGACGCCGTGGGATTCGGAGAGCTGGCGCTCGGTGGGCAGCCTCTCCCCCGGCCGCCAGCGTCCGTCGCGCAGATGCGCCAGCAGCTCCTCCTTCAGCAGGTAAGCGGGATCGGAAGACCAGGGCATGACGATCGCTTTTTTTTGCAATGTGTTTCCGGATTATAGCGGCGCCGGCTGAAAATTGGTATCAATTGGTTGCCGCGGCCTGGCTAAAGGCGCGGCTGAAATCCCCGAGAGCCGCGATTGACGTGGTCGCGCCCAGCCAATATCATTGGTGACTATTGGTTACCAATAAGACCAAGTTTGACCAGTTGCCACTTAGCGATAGACATTCACGATAACAGGAGACCCGCCATGCTGCGTCAGATCGCCAGAATTCTCGCCCTAGGAGCACTCGCCTTGGCCGCCGCCGGCGCCAGTGCTCAGGATTATCCGACCCATCCGGTCAAGATCATCGTCCCGTTCGCCGCGGGCGGTCCGGCGGACATCTACGCGCGCTTCATCGCGCAGCGACTGGAAACCACCCTGAAACAGCCCTTCGTCGTCGAGGATCACCCCGGCGCGGGCTCGATCATCGGCACCGACATCGTCGCCAAGAGTCCGGCGGACGGCTACACGCTGCTCTTGATCTCGAACACCCATACGGTCAATGAGTCGCTGTTCGCCAAGAAGCCGTTCAAGCTGATGCGCGATTTCGTGCCGATCGCCCCGCTCAACTATTCGGATCTGGTGCTGGTGGTCAATCCTTCCGTTCACGTCAAGACGCTGCAGGATCTGATCAAGCTCGCCAAGGCCAAACCGGGTGTCCTGACCTTCGCTTCCTCCGGCCCGGGCACGCCCTATCACATGGCCGGCGAATTGTTCAAGGCGATGGCCGGCATCTCGATCCTGCACGTTCCCTACCGGGGCAGCTCGGGCGCCCGTACCGACGTGCTCGGCGGCCAGGTGAACATGATGTTCGACGCGGTCACGACCATGACCGGCTTCGTCCGTACCGGCAAGGTCCGCGCGCTGGCGACGACCGGACTGACCCGTTCGGCGGTGCTGCCCGACGTGCCGACGATGTCCGAGGCCGGCGTTCCCGGCTACCAGGCGGTGATCTGGCTCGGCCTGGTGGCGCCGGTCGGCACCCCGGCGGCGATCGTGAGCAAGCTCAACGCCGAGATCACCAAGATCGTCGCCGAGCCCGAGGTGCGGGCGCAATGGGCGAAGCAGGGCGCCAGTCCGATGTCGATGACCCCGGCCGAGTTCGCCGACTACATCAACAAGGACATCGTCAAGTGGGCGCGCATCGTCAAGATCTCCGGGGCGCGGGTCGATCGCTGATCTGGAGCTGACGGGAATTATCGCGTGCTGGTGAATCTGCGGGTCAATGGCACGCGCCACCAGCTCGACGTCGATGCTGATGCGCGCCTGCTCGGCGTCCTGCGCGACACGCTGGGGCTGAAGGGCAGCCGCTTCGGTTGCGGCGCCAACCAGTGCGGCGCCTGTCACGTGCTGATCGACGGCGCCGCGGTGGCTTCCTGCGACACGCCGATGTGGGCGGTCGAGGGCAAGTCGGTGACCACGGTCGAGGGCCTGGGCACGCCCGACTCGCCGCACCCGCTGCAGCGGGCGCTGATCGAGGAGCAGGCGGCGCAGTGCGGCTATTGCAGCTCGGGCGTGCTGATCAGCGCCGCGGCGCTGCTCCTGCGCTGTCCGCAGCCGAGCGCGGAAGAGGTGCGTCAGGCCCTGGAGCGCAACCTCTGCCGTTGCGGCAGCCATAATCGCATCGTCCGGGCGGTGCTCTCCGCCGCGGCAGAGCGCGCGCGCTCATCGTGACTGCTGCCGCCCCGCCCCTGCCGGGCAGTCTGGAGAAAAATCGCCGCCTCGACCGCTGGCTGCGTTTTTCTGCCGACGGCGTGCTGCAGGTTTTCTCCGGCAAGGTGGAGCTCGGACAGGGCATACTCACCGCGCTGGCGCAGATCGTCGCCGAGGAGCTGGATCTGCCGCTGGCCAAAATCCGCATGATCGCCGCCAATACCGCCGCCAGTCCGAACGAGGCGGTCACCTCCGGCAGCCTGTCCATCCAGGATTCCGGCGCGGCGCTGCGTCAAGCCTGCGCCCAGGCGCGGGCGATCTATCTGGCGGCGGCCGCGGCCCGTCTGGGCGTCGCCGCAGAAGCGCTGCGGATCGACGCCGGCCTGATAACTTGTCCCGACGGCCGACGCACCAGTTACTGGGATCTGGCCGAGGACCCGGCGCTCGAACATCTGCTCGAACGCGAGGCGGGCGCACTCGTGGCGGAGAAGGCGGCCGCCGATTACCGCGTGGTCGGCACGGCGGCGGCGCGGCTCGATCTGCCGGACAAGGCCTTCGGCGTCCCGCGCTTCATCCACGACCTCGAACTGCCCGGCATGCTGCACGGCCGGATGCTGCGGCCGCCCTCGGCATCGGCGAAGCTGCTCGCGCTCGAAGAAGCTGCGGTCCTCGCTCTGCCAGGCGTCGTCGCGGTGGTGCGCGACGGCTCCTTGCTGGGGGTGATTGCCGAGCGCGGAGCGCAGGCGGAGCGGGCATGGAGCGAGCTCGCCCGCCTGGCCTTGTGGAACAGTACGCCCGGCTTGCCGGACGCGTCTGCGCTGGCGAACTGGCTCAAGAGTCAGGCCGCCGACACCAGCGTCGTGGCGGTCAAGGGGACGACCGAAGCGGCGAATGTCGCGCGTACCTTGAAGGCAGCTTACGCCAAGCCCTATCTCGCGCACGCCTCGATCGCGCCGTCGTGCGCGCTGGCCCGCTGCGACGGCGCTCGTCTCTCGGTGTGGAGTCACAGCCAGGGCATCTATAACCTGAGACGGGATCTGGCGCTTTCGCTCGCCCTCAGCGAGGACGACATCGTCGTTCGGCACGTCGAGGGCGCCGGCTGCTACGGCCACAACGGCGCCGACGACGTCGCCTTCGATGCGGCGTGGCTTTCGCGCGCCGTTCCCGGCCGGCCGGTGCGCGTGCAGTGGTCGCGCGCCGACGAGCTGTCCTGGGCGCCCTTCGGCCCGGCGATGGCGGTCGAACTGGAAGCCGATCTTAACGCCGCGAATGAGCTGATCGGCTGGCGTCATACGGTGTGGAGCAACGGCCACGGCACGCGTCCGGGCCGGGCAGCGAGCCCGGCGCTGCTCGGCGCCTGGCACCTGGAGCAGCCCTTCGAGCGCCCAGCCGCGGTCAATGCGCCGCTCGCCGCCGGCGGCGGCGCGGAGCGCAACGCCGTGCCGCCCTACGACTTTCCCGCCTGGCGCGTGGTCAATCATCGCGTCCTGGCGATGCCGCTGCGCGCCTCGGCGCTGCGCGCCCTGGGCGCGTTCACCAACGTCTTCGCCTGCGAGTCCTTCATCGACGAACTGGCCCACGCCACCGGCGCCGATCCGGTCGAGTATCGCCTGCGCCGTCTGCCCGACCCGCGCGCCCGAGCGGTGATCGAACGGGCGCTGCTCCGCTCGGCATGGCGCGACTGGGCAGCGGGCGAGGGCAGGGGCCACGGCATCGGCTACGCCCGCTACAAGGGTAGCGGCGCCTATTGCGCGGTGGTGGCGGAGGTCGAGGCCGAGCAAGAGATCCGCGTCCGGCGCCTCGTCGTCGCCGTCGATGTCGGCATCGCGATCAACCCGGACGGCGTTGCCAACCAGATCGAGGGCGGCGCCATCCAGGCCGCCAGCTGGACGCTGAAGGAGGCGGTGCGCTTCGACCGCGAGCGCGTCACCAGCGACAGCTGGGAGCACTACCCGATCCTGCGCTTCACCGAGATCCCCGAGGTCGAGGTCGACATCCTTCGCTCCGGGCAGCCGCCGGTCGGCGCCGGCGAGGCCTCGCTCGGCCCGACCGCGGCCGCGATCGCCAATGCGGTGTACGACGCGCTCGGCGTGCGGGTGCGCGAACTTCCGATCACCGCCGAACGCATCCTGTCGGCACTCGAATAAACCATAGACGGAGAATCAGCATGGAATTACGCATTTTGAGTGGCGGCGCGGCGCAGGGGGTGGTCGGGGCGCTGCAGCAAAGCTTCGCCGCCGACACCGGCGCGGTCATCGCCGGCACGTTCGGCGCCGTCGGCGCGATGAAGGACAAATTGCTGGCCGGCGCACCCTGCGACGCGGTGATCCTGACCGCTGCACTGATCGAGGAACTGACCCGGAGCGGCCATCTGCTCGCCGGTTCAGCCGCACCTCTGGGCCGCGTCCGCACCGGCATCGCCGTGCGCGCGGGCGAGCCGCTGCCAATGATCGCCGATCGCGATTCACTGCGCGCGAGCCTGACGCAAGCCCGCGGCATTTACTTTCCCGATCCCGATCGCGCCACCGCCGGCATCCATTTCGTGAACGTCCTGAAGCAGCTCGGCATCCACGACGAGGTCTTGCCCCGGCTGCGTCCCTTCCCGAACGGCGCCACCGCGATGCGGGCGCTGGCGCAGTCCGCCGAGGCGAAGCAGATCGGCTGCACGCAAATCACCGAAATCAAATACACCGAGGGCGTGACCCTGGTCGGGCCCCTGCCCAAGGAGTTCGAACTGGCGACGGTGTATTCGGCGGCGGTGTGCAGCGGTAGCGCCCAGCCCGAGACCGCGGCCGCCCTGATCGAACTGCTCTCCGGAGCCCGGTCTGCGGCGCTGCGCAGCGCGGGCGGCTTCGAATTCTGAAAAATCCGCTATAGTTGCGCGGCCCGCCGGTCATGAGCCGGATCGGGGTTCCGACATCACACGTTCCAGGAGGATGGCCGTGCCAGGCTTGATCAATCAACGCAACAGGGATTACTACGGCGGCGGTCTGATGCTGCTCTCGGGCGTCGCCGCGGCGATCCAGGGGGCGCGCTACCAGATCGGCACCCTGAGCCGGATGGGTCCGGGCTTCTTCCCGATGGCGCTGGGGGTGATCCTGGCGCTGATCGGCTTGGCGATCATGGTTACCGCCAGGAGCTCGGTGCCCGCCGAAGAGAAGAGGCCGCTGCCGCCGGAATGGCGCGGCTGGATCGCCATCGTCCTGAGCCTGATCGCTTTCGTGGTGCTGGGCAGCTACGGCGGGCTGCTGCCGGCGAGCTTCGCCGTGGTGTTCATCTCCGCGCTGGGCGACCGCCAGAACAGCGTCAAGTCCGCGCTGATTCTGGCGCTGGCGATCGCCGCGGTCTCCGTGGTGGTGTTCTGGTGGGCGCTGCAGGTGCAGTTTCCCTTGTTCAACTGGGGCTGAGCCGTGATCGAAAAATCCTTGATGGATCTGTGGTTCGGCTTCGGTGTAGCGCTGGAGCCGCACAACCTGATGTGGTCGTTTTTCGGAGTGCTGGTCGGCAACCTGATCGGCGTGCTGCCCGGCATGGGGCCGATTTCCGCAATCTCGATGCTGCTGCCCCTGACCTACACCCTGCACCCGGTGGCTGCGATCCTGATGCTGGCCGGGATCTTCTACGGTTCGCAGTACGGCGGCGCGATCGGCGCCATACTGTTGAACCTGCCCTGCCATCCGCCGCACGCGGTCACCTGCCTGGATGGCTACCCGATGACCTTGAAGGGCAAGGGTGGCACGGCGCTCGGGATCACCATGATCGCCTCGTTCTTCGCCGCTTCCTTCGGCATCCTGGTGATGATCTTCGCCTCGCCGCTCTTGGTCAAGGTCGCCTTCAAGTTCGGCCCGGCGGAGATCTTCTCGATCATGCTGCTGGGTCTCCTGGCCGGCGGCACGATGGCGCGGGGTTCGCCGCTGAAGGGCGTGGCGATGACCGTGGTCGGCCTGCTGGTCGGCGTGGTCGGCACCGACGTCAACACCGGCGTGATGCGCTTCACCTTCGGCTTCGCCGAGTTGTCGGACCGGGTCGATCTGGCCGCCCTGGCGCTGGGCCTGTTCGGCGTCGCGGAATTTCTGCGCAGCGTCAATCGCCTGCACGTGGTCGGCAGCGGCATGAAGGTGAGGATGCGCGACATGCGCCCGAGCAAGGCCGAACTGAAACAGGCGTTCTTCCCGACGCTGCGCGGCACGCTGATCGGCACGCTGTTCGGGGCGATGCCCGGCACCGGGCCGACCATCACCACCTTCATCGCCTACGCCTTCGAGCGGAAGATTTCCAAGACGCCGGAGCGCTTCGGCCAGGGGGCGCTGGAAGGCGTCGCGGCGCCTGAGGCGGCGAACCACTCCAAGACCCAGGTCGACTTCATCCCGACCATGAGCCTGGGCATTCCCGGCGACCCGATCATGGCGCTGATATTGGGTGCCTTGATGATCCAGGGGATACAACCGGGGCCGCAGTTGATCAGCGAGCACGCCGACCTGTTCTGGGGATTGATCGCCAGCTTCTGGATCGGCAACGTGCTGCTGCTGGTGCTCAACGTGCCGCTGATCGGGCTGTGGGTCAAGCTGCTGCAGGTGCCTTACCGCTACCTGTATCCGGCGGCGCTGTTCTTCATCGCGGTGGGCGTCTATAGCACCAACAACAGCCTGTTCGAGGTCGGGGAGGTGCTGGTGTTCGGTCTGATCGGGGCGCTGTTCGCGGCGCTGGACTTCCCGGCGGCGCCGATCCTGCTGGGCTACGTGCTGGGGCCGATGGTCGAGGAGAACTTCCGCCGCGCGCTGCTGCTCTCCCGCGGCGACCTGCTGGTGTTCGTCCAGCGGCCGATCAGCGCCAGTTTCATCGCGGCGTCCGCGCTGCTGGTCCTGGCCCAGTTGTTCTTCGCCCTGCGCGCCGCCTTGCGCAAGCGGGAGGCGGCAGCGCGGCTGGCGGGCGGCTGAAGCGCAGAAATTCTTTGCAAAGAATCAGCAACGCCCGGAAATATCCATGGTGCGATCGGGGCCTTCGGCCGGCCGTGTCCGCATCCTGGCGGGCGGGGCATCATAATCGATGATCCTCCGCCCGCCAGCCATATCGCGGCTTTTCCAGACCCGCATCCCCCCCCATACGCCCCCCCGAAAATCGCCTACGAATTGTTACCTTTTGCTTACATCTATCGTCTAATACGCGGCATGGGTATGGACGCGGTGGCTTGAGGAACGGACGGGTTTGTACCTGTGCCCGCCGGGCGGCCGAGCGAGTACTGAAGGTAGTGATCCGCGGCGAGGCTGCTCGACGCGCGCGGATTGTCCGATTATTGCCAGGGAGGAATGTTTCGATGGATTTCAAGATCAAGCAAAAGCGGTTGCACGTCCTGATCGGTTACGCGCTGGCAGCCGGCGCCCTGACCGTGAGCGCCACGGCGGCGAGGGCCGACGACCAAGTCCAACGGGTCGAGATCACCGGATCTTCGATCAAGCGGGCCCAAATCGAGGGCGCGCTGCCGGTGCAGACGGTTACCCGCGCAGACATCGAAAAACTCGGCGTCACATCCGCCGAAGAGTTGCTCTCGACCTTGACCTCAAACTCGGTCGCCGGCGGCACCGTGGTTGCCCAAGGCATCGGCGCTTCGACCTACGGCTTATCGGCTGCCAGCTTGCGCGGCCTGGGCCAGAACAAGACCCTGGTGCTGGTCAACGGGCGTCGCCTGGCCAACTATGCGACGGACGGCACCGCGGTGGATATCAATTCGATTCCGCTGGCATCCATCGACCACGTCGATATCCTGCTGGACGGCGCCTCCGCCGTGTACGGTTCCGACGCGATCGGCGGCGTGATCAACTTCATCACCCGGCAGAATTTTTCTGGCGTGGAAGGCACCGCCTACGCGGGCACCACCAAGGACGGCGGCGGCGATTCCAGCAAAGCCAGCGTGATCGCCGGCTGGGGTGATTTTCAGCGCGACCGCTACAATCTCACGCTCTCCGCCGACATGGGCAAGGACTCCCCGATCTACGGCTCGCAGCGCAGTTACGCCGGGAATTCCTGGACCAATGACGGTTACCGCGACTACAGCGCAACGGGGAGCGGCTCGCTCAAAACTTTTGATCCGACCACCACGCCCAACGCCCAGGGCATTATTCCGAATACGCTGGCTTCCCAGGGCAAATGGATTGGCGGATTTGCTGGCAGCCCCTTAGCGCCGAATAACTGCGCGACCAACGGCAACGCCTATGACGCGAACTATGGCGCATGTCGCTACAACCCGGCCCCCGTGGCCGAGCTGATTCCGGACGTCAAGCGCGAAAACCTGAGTGGCAGCTTCCGCTTCAAACTGACCGATGACAACGAGTTCTTTGTCGAAGGCTTCCATTCGCACCAGAAGACCGTCACCTCGGAGCAGCCCTCGCCCTACGCCGTAAACTTTCAGGCGCCCGACCTGAAATTCGTCACGGCGAATGTCTATCCGGCGATCATCATGTCGCCCACCAGCCCGTACTATCCCTCCGCGTTCATCGCGGCCAACGCGCCGTCGGCGCTCGGACAGCCGGTCACCGTCACCTACCGGGCGTTCGACGGCGGCGGCCGCATCCATACCGACGACGCGGACGCCTCCCATCTGGTCATCGGTCTGCGCGGCGTGTTCAAGAATCAAGATTACGACATCGCCTACAACCACAACTCCAGCGCCGTGACCGAGAGCACCCAGCAGGGCTACCAGTCTCAAGTCGCGCTGGTTCAACTGTTGAGCAACAACAACGCATTCAATCCCTTCACCCAATATCAAACGCCTTCGTTGGCCGCCCAGATTTACGCCACCAATTATGTCGGGCCGATGGTCAGCTCGACGCTGTCTACCGATTCTCTCGACGCCAAGATATCCGGCGACCTGTTCAAGATGCCCCACGGCATGGCGAGCTACGCGGTGGGCACGTCGTTCAAGAACGAAAACATGGACTTGATGCCGAGCGCGGCTTACCAGTCGGGCGATATTTCCGGCTATGGCGGTCAATTGTTGCCCCTGAACGCGTCGCGCCAATCCACCTCCCTTTACGGCGAATTGAACGTGCCGCTGCTGAAGACGCTGGAGACCGATCTTGCGGTACGCAGCGACCATTATCCGCAGGTGTCTTCCACCAATCCGAAAATCAGCTTCCGCTTCCAGCCGACTTCGCGGATCCTGGCGCGCGCTTCCTACGGCAAGGGCTTTCGCGAGCCCAGCCTGCCGGAACTGTACAACCCGCAAACCTACGGCACCACCTCCAACTTCACTGATCCCGTGACCGGTGCCTCCGGGCAGTTCAATCAAACGCTGGGCGGCAACCCCAACCTGAAGCCCGAGAAATCCGAACAGTCGTCTCTCGGCCTGGTGCTCGATCCGGTGAAGGATGTGTCGCTGTCGCTCGACTACTGGAAGATCAACGTCAACAATCTCGTGACCACGCTCTCGCCTGACTTCACCGTCAATCAGGCCGCCGCCGGTAACGGCACTTACACAGGCTTGGTGACCCGTGATGCGGGCGGCAACATCACGAACATCATGGCCACCAACATCAACGCCGGCGGTCTGAAGACTTCGGGCATCGATCTCGGCTTCCGTTGGTTGATCGCGAAGACCGCAAACTATGGCGCCTTCAGCACCAACTTGAACGGAACCTATCTCACCAAGTACGACGTGCAGCTGCCGGATGGGACGATCCAGCACAGCATCGCCGCGACGATTGGCCCCGATGGTTCCACGCTCAATGCCGTCTATAACGGCGGCATCATCTTCCGCTGGAAGCATCAACTTTCGTTCGACTGGAAATACCATGGCTACGGCTTGACCCTGACGCAGAATTATCAGTCCGGTTACCAGGACAATGCCCGGGCGGATTGCTCGGTCTGCGATCCGAGCACTGCACTGCACGTCGGCGCGTTCTCGACTTGGGATGTGCAAGGCTCATACTCGGGGATCAAGAACTTGACGATGCGGGCCGGCTTGAAGAACATGTTCAACCGGACCCCGCCCCAAGTGATTTCCGGCTATCAATATTTCCAGGCGGGCTACGATCCGTCGTACTACGATCCGCACGGCATGTTCGGTTACCTGAGCGCGACCTACAAGTTCAAGTAATCGTTTGACCGGGTGCGCTGCTGCGCACCCCGTTTTTTCATCAAGAGCCGTGATCCTTCACGGCTTTTTTTCTGCTACGCTGCGTCGCACGATCAATGCAATGTTAGGATCCCCGCCGTGAAACGAACCCTAATCAGCGCCTGCTTGCTCATCCTGGCGGTGGCCGCCGGCGCCGCTACCCCTTCCGCACCGGTCTCGGGCATCGACCTGCAGAACGTCGATGCCCAGGTCCGCGCCCAGGACGACTTCTTCCGTTTCGTGAACGGCAAGTGGCTCGCCAAGACGCGGATTCCCGCCGACAAGTCGGGCTGGGGCGCCTTCTACGAACTGGCCGAGAACACTGCTGCGCAGCTGCGCGGGCTGGTCGAGGCGGCGGCCGCGGACCAGAGCGCCGCGCCCGGCTCCGACGAGCGGAAAATCGGCGACCTGTACCGGAGCTTCATGGCCGAGGACCGGCTGGAGACCCTGGGACTCGAGCCCTTGGCGGGCGATCTGAAGCAGATCCGCGCGCTGCGGAGTAAACGCCAGATACCGGCGCTGATCGCGCACTTCAACGAGATCGGCGTGACCGCCCCCTACGCGCCGCAGGTACACCAGGACAACAAGGACTCGACCCGCTACATCGTCGATCTGGGGCAGAGCGGCCTGGGTCTGCCCGACCGCGACTACTACCTGAAGGACGACGACGCCAAGCTGAAGAAGGTGCGCGTCCAGTACCAGGCGCATATCGGCAAGATGCTGGCCTTGGCCGGCGACCGGCGTTCTGCTGGCGATGCCGCGAAGATCGTGGCGCTGGAGACGGCGCTCGCCAAGGTGCAATGGACCAAGGTGGAGAACCGCGACCCGCAGAAGACCTACAACAAGCTGCTGCTCGCCCAGCTCGGCCAATTGACCCCGGGTTACGATTGGCACGCCTATCTTGCGGCGGCCGGACTCAAGGGCAAGATCGATTTCCTGATCGTCAGTCAGCCCTCCTATCTCACCGGCTTCGATCGGGTGCTGGAGCAGACGCCGCTGTCGGTGTGGCGGGCCTACTTCACCTGGCATCTGCTCTCCCATTACGCGCCCGATCTCAGCCGCGCCTACGCCGATGAAAACTTCGCCTTCTACGGCACCGTGCTGAGCGGCATTCCCACCAACGAGCCGCGCTGGAAGCGGGCGGTGCGGCTGATCGACAACGCGATCGGCGAGGGCCTGGGACAGCTCTATGTGCGGAAGTATTTCCCGCCCGAGAACAAGGCACGGATGGAGCAACTGGTCGCCAATCTGCTCGCCGCCTACCGCCAGAGCATAGACACCCTGGACTGGATGAGTCCGGCGACCAAGAAGGCGGCGCAGGCCAAACTCTCCATGTTGATGATCAAGATCGGTTACCCGTCCAAGTGGCGCGACTATTCAAAGCTCTCCATTGCTCCGGATGATCTGGTCGGCAACGTCCGCCGCGCCGCCGTGTTCGAGTACCGGTGGGAGATCGCCAAGCTGGGCGGGCCGATCGATCGCACCGAGTGGGACATGACGCCGCAGACGGTCAATGCCTATTACAACCCGGAGCTGAACGAAGTGGTGTTTCCTGCGGCCATCCTGCAGCCGCCCTTCTTCGACGTCGCTGCCGACCCCGCGGTCAATTACGGCGCCATCGGCGCGGTGATCGGCCACGAGATCAGCCACGGCTTCGACGATCAGGGCAGCCAATACGACGGCGCGGGCAATCTGCACGACTGGTGGACCGCTGAGGACCACAAGAAATTCGCCGCCAAGACCGCGGCCCTGGTGAAGCAGTACGGCGCCTTCAGTCCGCTGCCGGGCTATCCGATCAACGGTGCGCTGACCCTGGGGGAAAACATCGCCGACAACTCCGGCCTGGCGATCGCCTACAAGGCCTACCATCTGTCGCTGGCCGGCAAGCCGGCGCCGGTGATCGACGGCTATACCGGCGATCAGCGCTTTTTCATGGGCTTTGCCCAGGTATGGCGGACCAAGATGCGCGAGCCGATGGTCATCGTGCGCATCAAGAGCGATCCGCACTCGCCGCCGCAGTTCCGCGTCAAGGGCACGCTGCAGAACCAGCCGGGCTTCTACCGCGCTTTCGACGTCAAGCCGGGAGACCAGATGTACCTGCCGCCGGATCAACGCGTGACGATCTGGTAAGGCGGCATTAGGCCATTGCGAGACCTGCAGGGACGCGGCAATCTAGCTTGCTTCGCTGCGCTTTCCATGAACCCTCCTCTGCGTCCCACGGGGACTTCCTTCGGTCGTCGTTGCGAGGCCGAAGGCCGTGGCAATCTGGATCGCCACGCTGCCGTCACTGCGAGGCCGCAGGCCGCGGCAGTCGCGATGACGGGTTCGGTGGTGGGTTCATGGTCCGTGTGCAGTTTTGGCCACGCCGAAACAGGCGGCTCGCAATGACGGCTTAGTCGATTTCGCCGACCCGGTGGCAGGCCACCAGATGGCCATCATGGGCTTCCAGCGCCGGCGCTTCAACAGCGCAACGGTCGACGGCGTAAGGGCAACGGCGGTGGAAGGCGCAGCCCGGCGGCGGCGCCAGCGGCGAGGGCAGCTCGCCCTTGATCGGCTGCCGAGACCGCCGCGCGCCGGCGTCTAGGCGCGGCGTCGAGGCGAGCAGGGCGCGGGTGTAGGGGTGCCGGGGCGCATCGAATATCGCCCGCTTCGTTCCCGACTCGACCACCCGGCCCAGGTACATGACCAGCACCCGGTCGGCGATGTGCTCGACCACCGCTAGGTTGTGCGAGATGAACAGATAGGCGACGCCGGTCTGCGCCTGCAGGTCCATCATCAGGTTCAGCACCTGGGCCTGGACCGACACGTCCAGCGCCGAGACCGGCTCGTCCGCGACCACCAGGCGGGGATCGAGCATCAGCGCCCGGGCGATGGCCACGCGCTGGCGCTGGCCGCCGGAGAACATGTGCGGATAGCGGCCGGCGTGTTCCGGACGCAGGCCGACCCGGTCCATCATGGCCAGCGTCCGCTCGCGGCGCTGGGCGCGACTGATACGGGTATTGATCGCCAGCGGCTCTTCGAGGATCGCGCCGATCCGCTTGCGCGGGTTGAGGCTGGCGTAAGGATTCTGGAACACCATCTGCACCAGCGGCCGCAGTTTTTGCTTCTGCTCTCGCGTCGCGGATCCGACGTCGATCCCGAGGAGCAACAATTGCCCGGCGCTGGGCGCCTCGATCATCGTGACCTGGCGTGCCAGGGTCGACTTGCCGCAGCCGGACTCCCCGACCACCGCGAGCGACTTCCCAGCCGCGAGTTCGAAGGAGACGCCATCCAGAGCGCGGGCGAGCGCGGGCTGCCTGAACGGACCTTGCGCCACCGGATAGTGCTTGACCAGATTCCTGGCTTCGAGCAGCGGCGGGATTGCGATGGTATTCATCGCGCCTCGCCGTCGAGCGGGAAGTGGCAGCGCACCAGCGCATCGGGCTTGCCGAAGAGCGCCGGCCGCTCTTGTGTGCAGCGGGGGGCGGCGAAGGCGCAGCGGGGCTGGAGCAGGCAGCCCGCGGGCCGGTCGAACTGCCCCGGCACGGTGCCGGGGATGGTCTGCAGGCGCTGCCTGCCGACGTTGTTCTCGGGCAGGGCGGCGAGCAGGGCCCGGGTGTAGGGGTGGCGCGGCGCCTGAAAAATCCGCGGCAATGCCCCGGTCTCGACCACCTGTCCGGCGTACATCACCACCACCCGCTGCGCCGTCTGGGCGACCACGCCCAGGTCGTGGGTGATCAAGAGCAGCGCCATGCCGCGCTGTTTTTGCAGCGCGAGCAGCAGATCGAGCAGTTGCGCCTGGATGGTGACGTCAAGCGCGGTGGTCGGCTCGTCCGCGATCAACAGGCGCGGGTTGCAGGCGATGGCCATCGCCACCATCACGCGCTGGCTCATGCCGCCGGAGAGCTGGTGCGGGTAGGCGTTAAGGCGCCGCTCGGGGTCGGGCATGTCCACCTGGCGCAGCAGTTCCAGCGCGCGCGCGCGGCGTTCGCTGGCCCTGCCGCCGACGTGGACCGCGAGCGTTTCCATCAGTTGGTGCGCCACGGTGAAGCAGGGATTGAGGCTCGCCATCGGGTCCTGGAAAATCATCGCCACGTCCCGGCCGAGCATTGCCCGGCGCTCGCGCGACGAGATGTCGAGGAGATTCTTCCCGGCCAGCGCCATGCGCTTCGCGGCGACACGTCCCGGGGGATCGATCAGGCCCATGATCGCCAGCGAGCTGACGCTCTTGCCCGAGCCCGATTCGCCGACGACACCGACCACCTCGCCCTCGTTGATGGCAAGATCGACGCCCTCGACCGCGATCAGCGGCGCCTCCGGCCTACCGAAGGACACGCTCAGTTGCTCGATTTCCAGCAGCGCCATGCTAGCTCTTCAACTTCGGATCGAGGGCGTCGCGCAGACCGTCGCCCATCAGGTTGAAGGCCAGCACCGCGACCAGGATCGCCAAGCCCGGAAAGCTGACCACCCACCAGGCGCTTGCGATGAACTCCAGCGCCGAGGCGAGCATCGATCCCCACTCGGGGGTGGGCGGCTGGGCGCCCAGGCCCAGGAAACCCAGCGCGGCGGCGTCGAGGATGGCGCTGGAAAAACCCAGCGTGGCCTGGACGATCAGGGGCGCGGTGCAGTTGGGCAGCACGGTGTCGAACATCAGCCGCAGGGTGCCGGCGCCGGCGATGCGCGAGGCGGCGACGTAATCCTTGCCCAGTTCCCCGATCACCGAGGCGCGCATCAGGCGAACGTAGTGGGGCACCATGACCACGGCGATCGCGACCATGGCGTTCAAGAGGCCCGGGCCGAGGATGGCGACCACCGCGATGGCCAGGAGCAGCGAGGGCAAGGCCAGCAGGACGTCCATCAGGCGCATGATCGCGGTCTCGACCCAGCCGCGCATGAAGCCCGAGATCAGGCCGAGCACGATGCCCATCGACAGCGATAGCGACACCGCGACCAGGCCGATCGTCAAGGACAGCCTCGCGCCGTAGATCAGCCGCGACAGGATGTCGCGGCCCACCGCGTCGGTGCCGAGCGGGAAGTGGCGGCTGCCGCCCCCGAGCCAGGCCGGGGGCGAGAGCGCCGCAGAGCGGAACTGCTCGATCGGCGAGTGCGGCGCGAACCAGCCGGGAAACAGCGCCAGCAGGACGAGCAGCAGCACCACGGCGAGGCCGGCCACCGCGCCGCGATTGCGGCTGAAATGGCGCCACAGTTCGGCCAGCAGCGAGGGTGGGGTCGAACTCATCGGCCGTGGCGGATGCGCGGATTGACGACGCCGTAGAGCAGGTCGACCAGCAGATTGACACTGATCACGATGGTCGCCGAGATCAGGATGCCGCCTTGCACCACCGGGTAGTCGCGGCGATGGATGGCCTCGACCAGCCACTTGCCGATGCCCGGCCAGGAGAAGATGGTCTCGGTCAGGATCGCGCCGGTCAAGAGCGTGCCGATTTGCAGGCCGATCACGGTGATCACCGGGATCAGGGCGTTTCGCAGCGCGTGCACGCAGACCACGGAAAACCACGACAGACCCTTGGCCCGCGCGGTGCGCACGTAGTCCTCGCGCAGCACTTCGAGCATCGCCGAGCGCGTCATGCGCGCGATCACCGCCAGCGGAATGGTGCCCAGCGCGATCGCGGGCAGGATCAGGTGGGTCACCGCCGAACGGAAGGCGCCGGCCTGGCCCGAGCGCCAGGCATCGATCAGCATGAAGCCGGTGGAGGTGGGGAAATCATAGACGATGGCTATCCGTCCGGACACCGGCGTCCAGCCGAGCTTGACCGAGAACAGCTCGATCAGGAGCAGCGCCCACCAGAAGATCGGCATCGAATAACCGGTCAGCGACACGCCCATCACCGAGTAATCGAGAAAGCTGTTGCGTTTGACCGCAGCCAGGATGCCTGCCGGCAAGCCGAGCATCAGGGCCAGAAGAATCGCGCACAGGGCGAGCTCCGCGGTCGCCGGAAACAGCGTCAGGAATTCCTTCAACACCGCTTCGTGGGTGTTGATCGAGCGGCCGAAGTCGCCGTGCAGCAGACGCACCAGGTAGTCGAAATACTGCACGTGGAGCGGCCGATCCAGGCCGAGCTGGTGGGCGAGCTCGCGGTAGCGCTCCGGGGACATGCCGCGTTCGCCCGAGAGCGCTTCGGCGGCGTTGCCCGGGATCATGTGGATCAGCGAGAAGGCCAGCAGGGTGATGCCGAGCAGGGTCGGGATCACCATTCCGACGCGCTTCAGAATGTAGGCCAGCATGAATCAGCGCGCCAGATCGACCCCGTAGAAATTGTGGTGCGCGGTCGCGTCCATGGTGTAGCCCACGACCTCCTTCCGCACCGGCGTGAACTCCAGACTGTGGGCGATGGTGATCAAGGGCGTCTCTTGCTTCATGATCACCTGGGCCCTTTGGTAGAGCCTGGCGCGCTGCGCCTGGTTGGTCGTCACCTTGGCCTTCTGGATCAGGCGCTCGAAGTCATGGTTGCACCAGCGCGCGACGTTGCCGCCGCCCTTGACCGCGGCGCAGCCGGCGAGCGGCGTGAAGAAGTTGTCCGGATCGCCGTTGTCGCCCGACCAGCCGTACATGATCGCCTGCTGCTCGCCATCCTTGCTGCGCTTCAGATACTCGCCCCACTCGTAGGTGATGAGGCGGGCCCTGACGCCGATCTTGGCCCAGTCGGCCTGGATCAGTTCGGCCATGCGCTTGCCGTCGGGATTGTAGGGGCGGGACACCGGCAGGTACCACAGGTCGATGTCAAATCCCTGGGGCAGCCCCGCCTTGGCGAGCAGCGCCCTGGCCTTGGCCGGATCGTAGGGGGTGTCCTTGACCTGGTCGTTGTAGGACCAGAGGGTCGGCGGGATCAGGTTCTTCGCCGCCTGGCCGTTGCCCTGATAGATCAGCCTCAGGATCGAGTCCTGGTTGGTCGCCAGCGCCAGGGCCTGGCGCACCAGCAGCTTGTCCAGCGGCTTCTTCTCGACGTTGAGGGCGACGTAGCCGATGTTCAGACCCGCCTTCGAGTACAGCACGATGGCGGGATCCTTGCGCATCGATGCGATGTCGGCGGGCTTGGGATAGGCCATCACCTGGCATTCCCCGGTCTTCAGCTTGGCGTAGCGCACCGCCGCATCCGGGGTGATGGCGAAGATCAGCTGGTCGATCTTGGCTCGGCCACGCCAGTACTGGTCGAAGGCCCGGTAGCGGATCACCGCGTCCTTCTGGTAGGAGACCAACTGGAACGGCCCGGTGCCGATCACCTGCTGGTCGGCAATTCCGGGCGTGCCGCGGGCTTGCATCTTGCCGTAGTACTCGGCCGAATCGATCGAGGCGAAGTCCATCGCCAGGTCGGCGAGAAAGGGCGCCTCGGGGTGGCGGAGCGTGAAGCGCACCGTGTACGGATCGAGTTTTTCGATCCTGGCGACGATCCCGTCCATGCCCATGTCCTGCCAGTAGGCGAAGGTCTGGCCGGCGTCGAGCCGGTGCAGCGGCTGCTTCGGGTCCATCTGGCGCAGGAAGGAGAACAGCACGTCGTCGGCGTCGAAGTCCCGGCTCGGGGTGAACAGCGCATTGCTCTGGAACTTGACCCCGTGGCGCAGGTGGAAGGTGTAGCTGAGGCCGTCCTTGGACACCTCCCAGGATTGCGCCAGCGAGGGCACTACCTTGGTCGTGCCGGGCGCGAAGGCGACCAGGCGGTCGAAGATCGGCACCGAGGAAGCATCGTAGGTGGTGCCGGTGCTGAAAAAGGCCGGATTGAATCCCTCCGGGCTGCCCTCCGAGCAATAGACGAGGGTCTTGGCGGCGGATGCGAACCCGGCAAATGCGGTCAGCAAGGCGACGACGCCGACCTTGAAAAACTTGCTTGCGCTCATGGTGAGGCTCCGGCTTGTAGTTCTGCTGCGCGCGTGCGCAAGCCGGCATGTTAGCCGCTGCGGCACTGTTTAACAATTTCCGATTGCGCTATCGGGGGGGGTTCCCGGGGGGGTGGCTAATCCTGCAGGCTTGTTGTGGTAATCTTTGCGCCGCTCTTACACAGCCCGTTTCGTCCTGCTGGCTGGAGCATTTTTAGGTCCGCATTTTCAGATCCGCATTTTCAGATCCACTTGCATGAGGGAGACCGATGAGTTACGCGCAACCGGCAGACTCTGGAAGAAGGGCGACCGGTCTCGTCATCGTCGTGCTGTTCCACGCATTGCTGGTATACGCCCTGGTCAATGGCCTGGCGCGCAAGATAGTCGAAGTGGTGCACCAGCCGCTGGAAACCAAGATCATCGAGGAGGTCAAGCCGCCGCCGCCGGACAAGCCGCCGCCGCCGCCACCGCCCCGTCTCGCCGCCCCGCCGCCGCCCTATATTCCCTTGCCCGAGGTGCAGGTGCAATTGCCGCCGGTGGCTCCCCAGAACACGATTTCCGCGGTGACCAGCACCAAACCCACCGGTCCGGTGCCGACTATCGTCCGGCGAGCGCCGGTGCGCACCACCGCCGCGGTGGTCGATGCCAAGAACTGCGAGAAGCCGGAATATCCGCCGGCCTCGCTGCGCGCGGAAGAGACCGGCGTGGTCAGGCTGGCCTTCCTGATCGATGTCGATGGGCGGGTGCTGGAGAGCAAGATCGAGCGCTCGACCGGCTATCGCCGCCTGGATGAGGCGGCCAGAAGGGCGCTCGGGCTGTGCAAGTTCAAGCCGGCCACGGTCGATGGCAAGCCCGAGAAGTCGTGGGCGCGCATGGAGTACGAGTGGAAGATCGAGTGAGGGGCTTGCCCCCGCTAGTACAGTTGCCCCCAATAATTTTTCAGGATGATCACACCATGAGTTTCAAGCTAAGGGTCAGCGCCATCTTGGCCACGTTGATGTGCGCCTTGACGATTTCCGCGGTATTACCCAATGCCGCCTGGGCGCAGGCTGCCCCGGCGTCGCAAGCGGTGCCGGCGAGTTCCGCCGTGGTCAGCCCCGTGGCCGCCCCGCAGCCGCCCGCGGCCTTGCCCGCGACCGAGTCGGTGAAGAATCCCTACGGCCTGGATTCGCTGTGGCGGCAGGGCGACTTCGTCGCCCGCGGCACGCTCCTGATCCTGGTCATCATGTCGATGGGTACCTGGTACATCGGCGTGGTGAAGGCCCTGGAGCAGAGCAAGCTCTTGAAGCAGGGCAATGAAGCACGCCAGAAATTCTGGCAGGCCGCCTCGATTCGTGAAGGCGTTCTGAGCCTGCACGAGGACAGCGCCTTCCGCTACATCGCAGAGGAAGGAAGCAAGGCGAGCGACCATCACGAGAGCTCGATGCTGGAGCAGATCGATTTCAACAGTTGGGTCGGCATGTCGATCCAGCGCGCGATCGAGACCATCGGCAACCGCCTGCAAAACGGCCTGGCCTTCCTCGCCACGGTGGGCTCGACCGCGCCCTTCGTCGGACTGTTCGGCACGGTGTGGGGAATCTATCATGCGCTGACCGCGATCGGTATCGCCGGCCAGGCGTCGATCGACAAGGTGGCCGGCCCGGTCGGCGAATCGCTGATCATGACCGCGATGGGTCTGGCCGTGGCGGTGCCCGCGGTGCTCGGCTACAACTGGCTGGTGCGGCGTAACAAGGTGGCCATGGAGAACGTCCGCAACTTCAGCGGCGAACTGCACATGGTTCTGCTCTCGCGCGGCCACAGTCAGGCCAAGGCCGGCTGAGATGAGCTTCGCCATCGGTCAAAGCGAGGCGGAGGACGAGGTCGTCTCGGCGATCAACACCACGCCGCTGGTGGACGTGATGCTGGTGCTGTTGATCATCTTCCTGATCACCATTCCGGTGGTCGCGAACACGGTGCCGGTGCAGTTGCCGAAGGAGCGGAATCAGCCGACGGTGACCAAGCCGGAGAACGTCGTGCTGGCCATCAACAAGGACGGCGATATTTTCTGGAACGAGGTTCTGGTGCCCGACGCGCCGACGCTGCTGGCCAAACTGAAGGTGGCGGCGGTCAAGGTGCCGCAACCGGAAGTGCATATCCGCGGCGATCGCAATGCCCGCTACGAGTTCATCGGCAAGGTGGTTTTCGCCTGCCAGCGCGCCGGCATCGAAAAGGTCGGCTTCATCACCGAGCCGCCGGTGCGGGGCGGCTGAGGAGAGAAGTATGGCTATGAATGTCGGCAGCGCCAGCAGCTCGGGCGAACCGGAAGTGATGGTGGACATCAACACCACGCCCTTGATCGACGTGATGCTGGTGCTCCTGATCATGCTGATCATCACCATCCCGATCCAGACCCACGCGGTGAAGCTCAACATGCCCACCGCCAATCAGCCGCAATCCTCGGTGCCGCCGCAGGTGGTGGCGATCGATATCGACTTCGACGGCACCATCCTGTGGAACGGCGAGACGGTGAACGGGCGCGACGATCTCAAGGCGCGGCTGCGGGGACTGGCTGCGATGGCCGATCAGCCGGAGGTGCATTTGCGCCCGAACAAGCTGGTCAAGTACAGCGTCGTGGCGATGGTCATGGCCGAGGCGCAACGGCTGGGCGTGACCAAGATCGGCCTGGTCGGCAACGAGCAGTTCATCAATTGAAGAATAAGGCTGGGAAGATGTTCTCTCGCAGAATTGCAACGCTGCTTTGCGTACTCGGCTTGGCCGGGCTCGCGGCGCCGGTCCTGGCACAGGAGCATCCAGCCGACGCCGCCACGGTGCGTCCGGAAGTGGGCAAGCCGCTGCAGGCGGCGGTGACCCTCTTGAAGGGCAAGAAGGCCAAGGCGGCGCTGGCCAAGATCGCCGAGGCGGACGCGGTCAAGAACAAGACGCCGTTCGAGACCTATATGGTGGCTCGCCTGCGCGCCCAGGCCGAGGCGGCCGCGGGCGAAGCTGCGGCGGCCGCACACGATTTCGAGGCGACCGCGGAATCGGCGGCGACCCCGGCGGCGGAGAGGGTGCAGTTCCTCGCCGTCGCCGCCGCCCAGTACTACTCTGCCCGGCAGTATGCCAAGGCCGCCGAGCTCGCCACGCGCTACTTCAAGGCGGGCGGCAAGGATCCGGCGCTGCGCACGATCTACGTGCAGGCGCTCTACCTCGGCAACGACTTTGCCCAGGCCGGCCGCGAAATTCTGGCCGACGTCGAGGGCGAGCAGCAGGCGGGCAAGACGCCCTCCGAGATCGAATTGCAGATGCTGGCGAATTGTTATCAGAGGACCAATGACAAGGCCGGCTACGCCCACGCCATGGAAAAGTTGGTCGCCTTCCATCCCAAGCACGACTACTGGCTGAGCGTGGTCTATAGCGTGACCACGGCACCGGGTTTTTCCGACCGCTTGACCCTGGATGCGCAACGCCTGAAGCTCGCCACCGGCACCATGCGCGGCGCCGAGGACTACATGGAGGCGGCGCAACTGGCACTGCAGGCGGGCTTCCCGGCGGAAGCGAAAAAATTCGTCGATGCCGGCTACGCCGCCGGCCAGCTCGGCACCGGACCGGAAGCCGCGCGGCACCAGCGCCTGAGGGCGCTCACCCTGAAGAGTCTCGCCGAGGACCAGCAGACGCTGGGCCAGGACGATGCCCGAGTGGCCGCCGACAAGGACGGCGCGCCTCTGCTCAACACCGGCCTCAACTATGTGCTGTACGGCCGCGTCGACAAGGGCCTGGCGATGATGGCGCAGGGCATGAAGAAGGGCGGCTTCCGTCATCCCGACGATGCCCGTCTGCACCTGGGTTATGCCTATCAGCTCGCCGGACAGAAGCAAAAGGCGGTGCAGGAATTCAAGTCCGTGCATGGCGCCGACGGCGCCGCGGCGCTGGCGCGCCTGTGGGTGATCCGCCTGGGCCAGGGGGCCTAGGTTGCCGCGCTACGCTCGCAACGACGACCGAAGGAAGTCCCTGTGGGACGAAATGGATTGTCATTGCGAGCCGAAGGCGAAGCAATCTCAGGATCGCCACGCTGCCGTCACTGCGAGGCCGCAGGCCGCGGCAGTCGCGATGACCTAAGACGCCTACGCGCGTATCCGGTGGTCGGCTCTCGGCACCGCGGCGAGCAGCTTCTGGGTGTAGGGGTGCTGCGGGCGCAGGTAGATGTCGTCGGAGTTGGCGAATTCCACCACCTCGCCCTGGTTCATCACCATCACCTGGTCGGACATATACTTGACCACGGCCAGATCGTGCGAGATGAAAATGTAGGACAGACCGAACTGGTCCTGCAGGTCCTGCAGCAGGTTCAACACCTGCGCCTGGACCGAGACGTCGAGCGCCGAGACCGATTCGTCGCAGATCAGGATGTCCGGCTTCATCGTCAGGCAGCGCGCGATCGCGATGCGCTGGCGCTGGCCGCCGGAGAACTCGTGCGGATAGCGGTGATACGCGAGCTCGGGCAGTTCCACGCGGGCCAGCAGCTCGCGCACCAGCGCACGCCGCTCGGCGTCATTGGCGCCGATGCCGTGGATCGCCAGCGGCTCGGTCAGGATCTGGCCGACGGTGAAGCGCGGGTTCAATGAGGCGTAGGGATTCTGGAAGATGATCTGGATGCGCCGCTTGTAGGCCTTGAATTCGCTGTTCGGCATAGCCAAGAGGTCGCGCCCCTCGAACAGCGCTTCGCCGGTAGTGGCCTGGTGCAGGCGCATCAGGGTGAGCCCGACCGTGGTCTTGCCCGAGCCCGACTCGCCGACCACGCCGAGCGTCTTGCCGCGCGCGAGCTTGAAGGACACGTCCTGCACCGCCTTGAATTCGCGCTTGCCGAACAGGCCTTGGCGGGAATAGAAACTCTTGCCCAGTCCCCGCACTTCGAGTATGACCGGCTCATTGCCGGTCACTCCGCGCGAGCGTTCACCCGGCGCCGTGGGGGCGCCCCCCGCCCGCATGAAGTCGTCGATCACCGCCAGACGCTGCGGCCGGTGCGCGAGCGGTGGCCGGCACTGCAACAGCGCCCGGGTGTAGGGATCCTGCGGATTGCGGAACACCTCGTCGGTCGTGCCCTGCTCGCGGATCTCGCCGCTCCTCATCACCACCACGCGGTCGGCGATCTCGCCCACCACCGCCAGATCGTGGCTGATGAACAACACCGACATCCGGTGCCGGTCCTGCAGCGCCGCCAGCAGTTCCAGGATCTGCTTCTGGATCGTGACGTCGAGCGCCGTGGTTGGCTCGTCGGCGATCAACAGGCGCGGATTGCAGGCGATGGCCATGGCGATCATCACCCGCTGCTGCTGCCCACCGGAGAGCTGGAAGGGGTGGGCCCGGCTCTTGGCGAGCGGATCGGGTATGCCGACCTCGTTCAGCAATTCCAGCACCCGGACCTGGGCCTGGCGCGGCGAGAGACCCAGGTGCAGGCGCAGCACCTCGGCGATCTGGTAGCCGACGGTGAACACCGGGTTCAAGGAGCTCATCGGCTCCTGGAAGATCATCGAAATCTCCCGGCCGCGCAGTTCGCGCAGTTCGGCCTGCGCCAGGCCGACCAGGTTGCGGCCGCCATAGACGATCTGGCTGCCGGGGAGCACCGTGGCGTTCTCCGGCGGCAAGAGGCCCAGGATCGCCAGCGAGGTGACCGACTTGCCGCTGCCTGACTCGCCGACCAGAGCGACCGTGGTGTTCTCCGGTATGTCGAAGCTCACGCCCTTGACCGCCTCGAAATCGGACTGGCGGCTGCGCTTATCGACGCGGAAGGAGACGCGCAGGTCGCGCACGGCGAGCAGGGGATGCGATGCTTCCATGGTGGTATTCATTTGAGTTTCGGGTCGAGCGCATCGCGCAGCGCATCGGTGAACACCGAGAAGGCGGTGACCAGCACCGCCATCGCCGTCGTCGCCGCGACCAATTGCCACCACTTGCCCAGGATCAGTTCGTTCTGCGCCTCGTTCAGCATGCTGCCCCAGGAGGCGACGCCGACCGGCACGCCGAAGCCCAGGAAGCTCAGGATGACCTCGGACTTGATGAAGCCGACGGTGAGGATGGACAACTGCACCAGGGCCACGTGGCTGACGTTGGGGAAGATGTGGCGGAACATCCGGCTGGCGTGGCTCGCTCCGATCGCGTCGGCGGCCAGCACGTACTCGCGCTGCTTGTGCTTCAGATATTCGGCGCGGATCAGCCGATAGACGCCGGTCCAGCCGGTCAGCCCCAGGATCAGCACGATGGTCAGCACGCCCTTCTGGTTCAGCACCGCGGCCACCGCCAGGATCAGCAGCAGATAGGGCACCGAGGTGAACACGCTGTAGAACCAGTTGAAGCAATCGTCCACCCAGCCGCCGTAGTAGCCCGAAATCGCCCCGAAAAGCGTGCCCAGCAAGGTCGCCAGCAGCGCCGCGGTGAGGCCGACGGTGATCGAGGTCTCGGAGCCCTTGATGGTCTTCTGGACGATGTCGTGCCCCCACTTGTCGGCGCCGAAGGGCAGGGTGGCGCGCTTCTTCACCACCTGGGCGTCCGGCTCATTGCGCAGCTTGGCGCGCAGTTGGCTGATGTCGGCGGCCAGCGGATCCTGGATGCCGTAATAGTCGATCCCGCCTGAGGCGGCGCGCTCGGCGCGCAATTGCTTCAGCAAGGGGCCGAGCGGGTCGCGCGGATTGTCGGCGGGCGGCGCTTGCGGCGTAGCGACGGGCGCGACGTCGCGCTGCGCCGCCGTTTCCGCGCCGAGAAAGGAGGGCGGCGCGTAATTCACGCCGACCTCGGCGTCCCAGTTCCTGGCGATGAGGCCGGTCGCCGAGAGCACCAGGGAGACCAGATAGAGCACCACGATGGCCAGCGCGACCATCGCCACCCGGTCGGCGCGCAGGCGGCGCCAGGCCAGCGCCCAAAGACCGGGCGAGTGCTGAGCGGCGGGCTCGCTCATTTGAGCTGCACGCGCGGGTCGATCGCCTTGTACAGCAGATCGGCGAGCAGGTTGAAGATCATGGTGGCGGCGGCGACATAGACGGTGATCGCCTTGATCACCGGGAAGTCGGAGCGCTCGACCGCGAGGATCACCTCGCGGCCGATGCCCGGGATCGAGAAGAAGCGCTCGATCAGGAACTCGCCGATCAACAGCGAGGGCAGATTGGCCATGACGTAGGTGACGATCGGAATGGCGGCGTTGCGCAGCACATGCACCCAGAGGATGCGCGGTTCGGAGAGCCCCTTGGAGCGGGCGGTGCGGACGTAGTCCTGGTTGATCTCGTCGAGGAAGAAGGTGCGGAACAGGCGCAGGTCGGGCGCGATGCTGACCACCAGCCCGATCAGGATGGGCAGCGCCGAATAGCGGAACAGGTTGTCGGCGAAGTGATCGCCCCAGCCCTGCACCGGAAACAGCCCCATCTTGTAGGCCAGCCAGTACTGGAAGACGATGATGTAGACCAGGATGCTGATCGACATGCCGACGGTGCAGGCGATCATCACCATGCGGTCGGTGAGCGAGCCGCGCACGTAGGCCACGGCCAGCGCCAGGCCGATGGCGATGACGGTCTCGATGACGGTGAGCGGCACCAGCACCGTCAAGGACGGCCCCAGACGCGTTGCCAGTACGTGCGAGACGGTCTCGCCGGTGCTCCAACTGGCACCGAAATTGAAGCTGGCGATTTGCTTCAGGAAGATCCAGAGCTGCACGTAGTAGGGCTGGTCGATGCCCAGTTGCGCGCGGATGTTGGCGATCTGCTGGGGATTGGACATCTTCCCCGCCAGGATGTAGGCGGGGTCGCCGCCCACCCAGTTGAACAGCACGAACACCAGCAGCACCACCCCCAGCAGGGTGGGCAGCATCTGCCAGAGCCGGCGGACGATGTAGGCGGTCATTGGGTGCTGCTCCGTTTCGGCTTGGCCATGTCGAAATACAACCACTCGCAATGCAGGATCGGGTGCTTCTTGTAGCCGATCACGGTGGGCTGGGCGAGCATGTTGCGGTAGCGCGCGTATTCGATGCGTATCGCCGCATCGACCTCCAGGATGCGCGCCATCTGGTGGTAAAGGCGGTTGCGCTCGGGGCCGTCGGGCAGCTTCTGCGATGCCTCGTAGCGCCGGTCGTAGGCCGGGATCTGGCTGCAGCCGTTGTTGTTCTGGTGGGTGTTGGGGCCGTAGAACAACTGCATGAAGTTGTCGCCGTCGGGATAGTCGGCGATCCAGGGCGAATTGCGCGACATCAGGTGGCATTCCTTCTCGGCCTTCAGCAGATCGGAGAAGGGCATCAGATTGTCCTTCATGTGGATGCCGATGGAATCGTAGGTCTTCTTCCAGATTTCCGCCTGCTGCATGCCGTTGGAGTCGGCGCGCGCCGAATAGGTGATCACCAGCGGCTTGCCGTCGGGCAGCGTGCGGTAGCCGTCGGCGCCGCGCTTGTAGCCGAACTTGTCGAGCAGGGCGTTGGCCAGGCGCGGATCGTAATGCACCGAGCTCACGTAATCCGGATCGTAGCCGACGACGCCGGGCGGGATCGGGTATTGCAGCGGCACCGCCTCGCCGTTCCAGACCACATTGATTTCTTCCTGAGGGTTGTAAGCCATCGCGATGGCGCGGCGCAGCGCGATTTTCGCCGGTGACAGTCCGCCGACCAGCGGGTCCTGCATGTTCCAGTAGTTGTAGCTGATTTCCGGGTCGATGATGCGCGACAGTTGTATGCCCTTGGCCGCCAGTTCCGGTCTCAGGTGGCCATCGATCAGCGCCTTGGGCGCCAGCGGCCCCTGCAGCTCCAGCAGGTCGACCTGCTTGTCGAGGAAGGCCAGCCAGCGCGATTGGTCCTCGACCATGATGCGGATGTCGACCTTACCGATCTGCGGCATGCGCTTGCCGCGCATCGCGGCGACGATGGCCTGGTCTCCGGGGTCGGACCCGGCCTTGAAGTTCCAGGTGAAGCCGCGGTAGCCGGGATTGGCGGTGAGCACGATGCGCGAGCCGCGCACCCATTTCGAGAGCAGGTAGGCGCCGGTGCCGATCGGGTGGGCCATCACCTGGCCCGAGGCGTCGCGGTACTTGTCGACCACCTCGCGCGCCACCGCGCTGGTCGGCTCGTGCGCCAGGATCATGCCCAGGTTGTAGTCCGGATGCTTGAGGTGGATGCGCAGCGTGTAGCGATCGAGCAGCTCGAATCCGGGTATCGGCGCGTCGTAATCGAAATGGCCGGTTTTTTTCGCACGCGCGGCGGCCTCGTCGAAGCCCACCACCTTGCCCTCGAACAGCCAGCTATGGGGCGAAGCGAGCTTGGGATCGAACAGGCGCTCGAAGGAATAGACGTAGTCGGCCATGGTCAGCTCGCGGCGGCGGCCCTTGAAGGCCGGGTCGGGCGAGAAGTAGATGCCGTGCTTCAAGTGGATGGTGTAGGTCTTGCCGCCGTCGGTGATTTCGGGCAGGGCCGTTGCGGTCTGCGGCACCAGCTTGGCCGGTCGGGCGAGGTAGTCGTAGGTGTAGAGCGTCTCGAAGATCGACTGGATCACTGCCGCCGAATACAGGTCGCGGGTGATCGCCGGATCGAAGCCGGTCTCCGGGGCGACGAAGACATAGTGCAGCACCTTGTTCGGATCTGCGGCGTGCGCAGAGATCCCGGAGCCGATGCCCAGAAGCACGGCGCAGGCGAGCGCGCGCAGAAAGTTGAGGGTGGGCGAGCGGCGCGGCATCAGTGCTTCACCACGTCGAGGTACTGCCAGTCGGCTTCCTTGATCGGATGTCGCTTGAAGCCTTCCACCCAGGGCCGCACCAGCCAGTTGCTCACCGGCGAGATGGCCAGCGACCAGGGCGTGTCGGCTTCCTCCTGCCGGTTCATCTCGATCACCAGGGCATTCCTCGCCGGCCCCGGCGGCGTGGCGCGGAATTGCCGGTAGAGGGCGTCATAGGCCTTCGACTCATAGCAGCCGTTGTTGCCCTGGCCGGTGTTCGGGCCGTAGAGGAGCTGCAGGAAGTTTTCCGCCTCGGGATAGTCGGCGCTCCAGGCAGAGCCCCACATCGCCAGCTTGCACTGGGTCGCCGCTTTCAGGTTGTCGGCGAAATTGCTCACCGTGATGTTGAGCCGCAGACCGATCTTGTCCAGGCCGCGCTTCCATAGTTCGCCGTACTGGCGCGACAGCGAGTCGGGTTCCTGGGTGAGGTGCACCACCAGCGGCTTGCCGTCGGGAAGATTGCGGTAGCCGTCGGCGCCGCGCTTGTAGCCGAAGTGATCGAGCAGGCGGTTGGCCAGATCAGGATCGTAGCCGATGCTGCTGCGGTAGTTCGGATCGTGGCCGACCACGCCCTCGGGAACGATCATCTCGGCCCGGACCGCCTGGTTCTGGCGGATCAGCCGGATCTCGTCGTCGAGCTTGTAGGACATCGCGATGGCCCGGCGCAGCGCGATCTTTGCGGGACTGTAGCCGCCCAGCACCGGGTCGCGCAGGTTGAACAGGGTGTAGGTGATCTCGGGCAGCACCTGGCGATACAGGCGTATGCCCTGCTTCGCGTATTCGGGCTTCAGCTGGTCGCCGTCCATGACGATGGGCGCGGCGCTCTGCGGCAGTGGGACGAGATCCAGTTGACCGCCCTGAAAGGCCAGCCAGCGCGACTGATCTTCCTCGATGATGCTGATCTCGACCCGCCCCACCTGGGGCATGTGCTTGCCGTGCATGTCGCGCACCAACCGGTCGTCCCAGGCGCTGCCGGTGGACTTGAAATTCCAGATGTAGCCGCGGTAATCGGGGTTGGCGGTGAGCACGATCTTGCTGCGCGGCACGTACTCCTTGAGCTGATAGGGGCCGGTGCCCACCGGGTGGGCGCCGCTCTGCGCGCCGTATTCCGCGATCGCCTCGCGCGCCACCGCGCCCAAGGCCGAGTAGGCGGCGACGTAGAGGAAGTTGAAGTCGGGGTGGGTGAGCTGCACCTTGAGCGTGTAGCGGTCGGGCGTGGTGAGTCCGGCCACCGGCGCGTCGTAATCGAAGTGCCCGGTTTTTTTGGCCCGCGCGACCAGTTCATCGAGGCCGACGATCTTGCCGGCGAGCATGTTCGCCGAGGGCGAGCGGATCGCCGGGTCTTCCAGGCGCTCGAAGGTATAGACGTAGTCCTTGGCCGTCAGCTCGCGGGGCTTGCCGCCGAAGGCCGGATCGGGGGTGAAGTAAATCCCCGGTTTGATATGGAAGATGTAGGTCTTGCCGCCGTCTGCTACTTCCGGCATGGCGGTCGCGGTCAGCGGTACGAGCTTGGCCGGGCGGGCGAGGTAGTCGTAGGTGAGCAGGGGCTCGAAGATCGCTTCGGCGACCCAGATCGAGTAGGCGTTGTAGGTTCGGGCGACGTCGAAGCCGTCGTCGGCGGCGACGAAGACGGAGTGGATGACCTTGTTCGGGTCGGCCGGCGAGGTGGCCGCTGCTGCGGTCTGCCCGCCGGCCAGCGCGATGAATAGGACAGAGACGGTGGCGCCGGCTGCAAGCAATCCCCGCCAGCCGTCGTTGCGAAACACCATCGACCAACCTCGCGTCAAACAAAACCTGGGAAATATACACCAATGGTTCTATCCGGAGCGACCGTATTTGGGTGGGGACTTGCCCCCCCGACGTGAGATAATCGCGGCCATGAATGCGAGGGATCCGAAGCTACGCATCAAGACGACGCCGCCGGGCATGCGCAAGAATTTCTTGCGGCGCGAACGGCTCTCGCTGGCCAGCGCGCCCTATTCGGATTGTCAGACCATCATGGTCCGCGCCGGCGGGGGCTTCGGCAAGACCTCGCTGTTGTCCCAGTGGCGAGCGGAATGCCTGGGCAGGGAGGAGCGCGTCGGCTGGCTCGCCCTGGACGAGGGCGACGATCCCTTGAGCTTCGCCCACGGCCTGAACCATTGCCTGGGCAGCGGTGACGGCCGGGCACCGAAGATCGCCCCGGAAGGACTCGGCGATTGCAGCGACGGCATCGAGGCGCTGACCGTGCTGATCGGCGCGATCATCGACTCGCCCGGCAGGACCGCCCTGATACTGGACGATCTCCACGCCCTGCCGAGGGAAACCCTGGCGACTTCCATTCCCTACCTGATCCAGAACGCGCCGCCCAACCTGAGGTTGCTGCTCGGCTCGCGCAACTATTTCAAGTCGACCTCATCGAGCCTGTTGAAGCGTGGCGACTTTTCCCTGGTCGGCGAAGACGATCTGCGTTTTTCCGAGCAGGAGACGCTGGAAATATTCCGCTCCCGGCCGGAAATGAAGGTGGACAGCGAGGAGGCGGCGAGAATACACGCGCTGTCGGAGGGCTGGCCGCTGGGTCTGGACATCGCCCTGGTGGCCATCGCTGCCGCCCCCAACCGCGGCGAGCTATTGAGCAAGCTGTCGATCGGCAGCGACGACATCGCGCTGCATCTCTTGGAGTCGCTCAGCGCCAGCCTGTCCGACTACGATCTGGCCATGCTCTGCCGCTTGTCGGTGTTCGATGTCATCCGCCCCGATCTGGTGAAGAGCGTCTTCCCCGATCCGCTCGCCCTCGATCGGCTGGAGGCCCTGTACCAGACCTCGTCCCTGTTCACCAAGGCCGACGGCGCCGACTGGCTCAGCCTGCACTTCCTGGTCAGGCAGCACCTGCAGAAGCGCTATCTGAAGCTGCCGGTCGAAGAGCGGCGCGCCTTTTCCCTCTCCGCGGCCAACTGGTACGCCGAGCAGGGCCTGTTCGGAGACGCGGTGGATCACGCCTTTGCCGCGGACCGGCCCGACCTGGCCGGCCGCTACGCCGAGCGCTGCCTGTTCGAGCTGGTCGCCCAGGGACGCATCGCCAAAGCGATGAATTGCGTCGCCGGCCTCGCGCGTGCGGACGTCGAGACGCGGCCCGCGCTCAGGATCGCCGCTGCCTGGACCCACGCCCTGTGCCGGGATCTGGTGCGGGCCAAGGAGCTGTCCGAACTGATCGCCGGGCAGCCGGATGCCACCGAGACCGAGCGCATCGAAGCGAGACTGATCGAGGCGGCGATCGCGCAAATGGCCGACGACCGCGCCGGCAGTTTCGCCATTCTGAGCTCCTTGGACGGCATCGCGGCGATCGGGACCGGCTTCCAGATGCAGGTTCTGTCGTTGCTGCGCGCGATGGCCATGCTCGATCGGGGCGAGCCTGCAGAAGCGCGGCAGACCTTATTCCTGGCCAAGCAGGCGACGGGTAAGGCGATATCGGCTTTTCTGTCGAATCTGATGGAGTGGGTGATCGGCTGCTCCTACCTCAGGGAGGGCCGATACGCCGATGCGGAAATGCATCTCAACGCTCACCTGCAAAAGGCCGAGGAAAAATGGGGCCGGCGCAACAACATGGCGGTGATCTTGGCCGGCCATCTCGCCTACGCTCTGCTCGAACAGGGCAAGACGGAGCAAGCCAAGTCGGTGCTCGGCGACCGCCTGGATGCGCTGGAAAAGTTCGGCATGGCGGAACCCCTGATCGTGGCCTATCTCGCGCTCTACTTCAGCGAGATCGCATCGGGTCGGCCCGAACAGGGCATCCGCTACCTGTGGGCGCTCAGGGACAACGGCGTCAATTTGCGTATGCCCAGGCTGGTTCTGCGCGCCTGCTACGAGGAAATCAGGTTCCACGCGCTGCAGCAGGACGTCATCGGCGCGCGCCGCGCCCACGCAGAACTGGAGTCCCTGCAACCGGGCATGGACGGCGAGAGTTCCGACTTCCTGGCGAGTTTCGATCAGCTCCATGTCGAACTCGGCCACGCCTTCTATCGTCTGGCCTGTGAGCGCTACGACGACGCCTTGAGCTGTTTCCAGCGGGCGGGGACCATCGCAACCCGCTTGCGCCGGCAGAAGGAGTCCAACGAGATCGCGCTGTTCGAGGCGATGGTCAGCCGGCGCTTGGGCGTCGCCAGGGAGGCCGGCAGCGTCCGGCCCCGGCTCACGCGCTTTACCTTCAGCACCCAGGTCCTGATCCGACACGCCCGGCCCGGGCTGCGCAAGCTGTGCGAGGACTCAGGTCTGGAGTGGCGCGCTGCCGTCGGCGAGCAGTTCTCCTGGCCGCCGTCGTCGCCGCCGCTGTCGTTCCAGGAGCCGTTCGGGCCGGGCGGAGAGGGCCGGCTGTTGACCAGGAAGGAGACGGACATCCTGCTCTTGCTGCGCTCGGGCGCGGTGAACAAGCAGATCGCCCGGACGCTGGGGATCAGCCTGGAGACCGTCAAGTGGCACCTGAAGAACATCTACGGCAAGCTCAACGTCTCCGGCCGCAAGCACGCGATCTCCCAAGGTCAGCGCCTCGGGCTGTTCGAGGGGCAGGAAGCGGCGCGGCAATGGGAACGGACAACGCCGCTGCAGTGAGCGGGCTCTAGGGCGTGTTCTCAATTGGTCGGCGCGATGCGTTGTGGTCAAATTCGGATGGCCGCGCGAAGCGAGGTGAGGTCAATGGTAACTCCATTGACGATCCGAGCGACAAAGCGGACGCCGAATTTGACCGCAACCCGAAGGGAACGAGCATAGGGCTCCCATGGCTGCGTTGCTCGCTCCTTATTGGGAGCAAACCCAACCGCGGCGCTCGTGCCTTGCCCTGGAAGCCCTATGCTCGTTCGCACACGTCGCCCAATTGAGAACACGCCCTAGCCCCCTTGTGACTCCTCTCTGATCAGAAGCGGTAGCCGACCGAAACCGCGGTCGAAACCGGGTTCAGCGGCGCGTAGGCGCTTTGCCCGGTCGACAGATGCACGGTGGTGTGGAGGTAGGTCTTGCTGAGCATGACATCGGCGAACCAGTGGTGGTCGAATGCATAGGTCGCGCCGATCTGCGGCGTCAGCCCCCAGGCGTTGTCCACGGTGAAGGTGGTCGCTGGTCCGCCTGGATTGGTGATCGCCGTCAGCGTGCCCGAGCCCCTTTCGTTGCGGAAAATCGCATGGGTGATGCCCATCCCGACATAGGGGCGGAATGCCGAAGCCTCACCGCGGAAATGATATTGCCCGAACAGCGTCGGCGGCAGTTGTTGCAGCGAACCCAGCTTGCCGGAACCTTGCAGGGCGCCGGCACCCGATATCTGGTGGGTGTAGGGCGTGCCCAGGCCCAGTTCGGCCGAGAGGTGCTCGGAAAACCGGTAGGCGATATTCACGATCGGCTGGGTATCCGAGCCCGACTGGTTGTAGCTATCGACGACGCTCGGTGCGCTGAAGGGGCCGATCTTGCCCTTGGGGGCAATGTTATTCACCCCAACGGCGACCGACCAGCCCGCCAGGGTGACGGCATTGGCCGCGGCGCTCGTGGATACGGCCAGCGCGAGCGCCAGGGTCTTCAGCAGCCGTGCGCTACGCGCATTTTCGTGATGCCAATTCATTGTCTGTCTCCTGTCGGTAGGCGGCGAGCCCATTCCCGGCTTGCATGGCGCAAGGAATGGACTGTCGTTCCGCGCGATTACATCCATCCCCTCAAAGCCATCTGTGTCGCGACATACTTGGCCAGTAGGGAATAGCCGTAGGGCGTCGGATGGACGGTGTCGGCGAACAGGTAATGAGAAACGTCGCCGGTGTTCTCGTTGGCCGTGGTGCAGACCAGGGAAGAAGCCAAGGGATTGACCGCGGCGCTGAGGTCGCAGGCGGGCGCGGTCACGTTGCTAAGACCGTATTGCCCCGGATCCTGGGTGTTCAGGTGACTCTCGGTGTTGGCGTCCACCACCAGCACGTCGGGATTGTTCGCCAGCCCGGCTTGCAGTTGCGCGTTGAAGGTCGACACCATGGAATTGATCAGGCTCACGGTGGAGGCACTTTGGGCGTTGCCGAAGGGGGTCGTGCCGATATCCGGAATATTCACCACCGTCACGTACTTGGCACCGTTGCCGACGATCAGGGTATTGACGTAGCCGGCCAGTTCGGCGCCCGCCTGGCCCATAGCCTGGACCGCCGCCGCGCCGTCTGCGGCGATGGTGGTCGGTGTCAGTTCGGCGGTCGCCTGGGCCTGGCAGTTGCTGGCCTGCGCGTCGGTCGGTATGCATAGACCCGCGGCGATGTCGGACTGTAGCTTGGCCGTCACGGCAGCGGTTACATTGACGCCGAATGTCGCCAGTTGAACGAACACGTCATTGGCGCCCGCCAGCACGAAAACCGCTTCGCTGCCGTTGAATTTGCCGCCCACGGCGGCCAGATGGTCCTGGATTTGCTGGACGACGGGAACCGTCAATTGACCGAGTACGGCGGATCCGCCCAGCGCCGGGGCTAGCGATGCGTTGCCGGGGCCGTCGGGTAGCGTCACGCGCGCGCCGCCCTGGGCGTAATCGGTGCAGCCGGCATGATCGACCACCGGTATCGCAAAACCCTGCGAGGCCAGGCCGTCCAGACCCGTTTGCGCCGCACAAGGCGCGGCCAGGCCCAGCGTGCCGGCCATCAATTCGGTCCAGTTCTGTGAAGATGGCGTCAGCGTATTGACCGTGAATTTGCCGCCGTGCAGGGCCGCCACCGTGCCGACCGCGTAGCTGCCGACGTCGCTCAGGCTGTCGCCGAAAACCACCTCGGAAGTGAATTTGATTTTGGTATTCTGGTCGCCGCCGCTGCTGCCGCCTCCGCCGCATGCGGCGAGGGCAGCGGTCAACAGCAGGGCAAGGCTCAATTCGAACAGTCTCATAGCGTCTCCCTGGGGCTTTGCCTGGTTGCTACAGATTGCCGCCATTTTGCGTAAGAATTGTGCCATTGATCTGACTTTGTTCATACTGCGACAATCAGAATATTTTCTGATGACGGGGTTCATGAAAAGGACGATTCAGCATGCCGCTACTGCAGCTCTTCGGCCTGCTCCTGCTCGGGGCGGCGACCTGGCTCTGGATGGACAGCCTGAGCGCCCGCGAGGTCTGCGTTCCCGCGGCGCGCGCCGCCTGCGAGGCGGAGGGGCTGCTGTTCCTCGACGACACCGTGTCGATCGAATCGCTCTGGCCGGGTCGGGACGAGGACGGCAGCCTTGCGCTGCGCCGCGTCTATGGCTTCGAGTACAGCGAGACCGGCCGCGAGCGCAGGCGGGGCAGCGTCATCATGCTCGGCCAGACGGTCGTGACCATCTACATCATGCCGCGCCTGGTGGCGATCGGGCCGCTGAAATAGGCTCTAAATGCCGACCAAGACCGAGAGCATGGAAAGCGATGCCATGTCGATGCCGTGGCTGGGGAAGCTCACTTCCTCGTCCGTCCGCATCGCGCCGATCGCATAGAGCAGCGGCAGGTAGTGCTCGGGCGTGGGTACCGCCAGCAGGGCCTCCGGGTCGAGATCCTGGTAATCGATCAGCGCGTCGTGGTCCCCTCGCCGCAGGCGCTCCATGACCGCGCGCTCGAAGCGCTCGGCCCAGGCGTGGGCGGCATCGCCGGCATCCCGGCGCAGTGCCCCCAGGTTGTGCACGACGTTGCCGCTGCCGACGATCAGTATTCCCTCTTTGCGCAGGGGTGCCAGGCGCCGGCCCAGTTCGTAATGGAAACGGGCCGGCTGCCGGCGATCGACGGCGAGTTGCACCACCGGGATGTCGGCATCGGGATACGCGTGGGCGAGCACCGACCAGGTGCCGTGATCCAGTCCCCAGTCCTGGTCCGCCGCCACGTCCAGGGGCGAGAGCAGTTCGATCACCCTGGCCGCCAGCGGCGGGCTGCCCGGTGCGGGATAGCGAACGTCGTACAGCGCCTGCGGAAAGCCGCCGAAGTCGTGGATGGTCTCAGGCGCCGCCATCGCGGTCACCGCCACCCGGTCCGGATACCAGTGGGCCGAGACCGCGAGTATCGCCCTGGGCCTCGGCAGGGACAGGCCGAGGCCGCGCCAGGCCTGCGTATATCGGTTGTCGGCGAGGGTGTTCATCGGCGTCCCGTGGCCCAGGAACAGCGCCGGCAGGGTCGTGTTCGTCATCGTTTTCTCCCGAGGCGGGCGGCAAGTTTATCAGCCCCGCCGCGCCCCGGCGCCGACGCGGGTAAAATGCCCGTTTGTCAGGTGGGTCGCGTATGTCCATTCAATGGTTTCCCGGTCACATGACCCTGGCGCGCAAGAAGGCGGCCGAGACCATGGCGGCCACCGACCTCGTGATCGAGGTGCTCGACGCCCGCCTGCCCGAGGCCAGCCGCAATCCGATGATCGAGGAGCTGCGCGTCCACCGCCAGCGTCCCTGCCTGAAGCTCCTCAACAAGGCCGATCTCGCCGATCCCCACGCGACCCGCGCCTGGCTGGATTTCTACAATGCTCAGCGCGGCGTCAAGGCGGTGGCGCTGTCGTGCAAGAAGCCGGGTGAGGTTGCCAAGATACCCGATCTGTGCCGCGCCATCGCCCCGCATCGCGGCAGCCACCTGAAGCCCTTGCGGATGATGATCATGGGCATCCCCAACGTCGGCAAGTCCACGCTGATCAACGCGCTGTTGAAGCGCAGGGTGGCCAAGGTGGGCGACGAGCCGGCGGTGACCAAGAGCCAGCAGCGCCTGGATCTCGATGCGACCATGAGCCTGGTCGACACGCCGGGCATGCTCTGGCCGAAGATCGAGCATCCCAGCGACGGTCTGATGCTGGCCGCGAGCCACGCGGTGGGCAGGAATGCGATCATCGACGAGGAGGTCGCCACCTTTCTCGCCGATATCCTGGTCGAGCGTTATCCCGGCTTGCTGGAAAAGCGCTACGGTTTCCCCGTCGCGGGTCTCGATGGCGTCGGCGTCGTCGAGGCGGTGGCCAGGAGGCGCGGCTATCTGCAAAGAGGCGGCGCGCCGGACCTGGAAAAGGCCGCGATCACGCTGCTGCAGGATTACCGCGACGGCGTTCTGGGACGGATCAGCCTGGAGACGCCCCAGACGCGCGCCGCCATGCTGGCTGCGGCGAAGGAAGAGCTCGGTGCCGAAAATAAGCAATGATGATGGCATTGCATCCGTCATCGCGACTGCTGCGGCCTCGCGGCGACGGAAATGTATTCGTCATCGCGAGCGCAGCGTGGCGATCTTGGATTGCTTCGCCTTCGGCACGCAATGACCGGGCGCTAGGGCGGGCAAAAGCGCCGTTCGAGTTCGGAGAGGCCCAGCGTCGCCAAGAGCTCGGAGAGGCGTTCGCCGGGGCGCCGGCGCGGCAGGTCCCGGTAGCTGGCGACGATCAGCTCGTTCTTCAGCGAGTGCTCCCAGCCGACCAGTTCGGTGACGCTGACCTGGTAGCCGTGCGCTTCGAGCTGCAGGCAGCGCAGCACGTTGGTGACGTGGCTGCCGAACTCCCGGGTGTGCAGCGGATGGCGCCAGAGTTCCGAGAGCGCGCCGGCCGCTGACGCTGCGGCCTTGTTGCGCCTCAGGACGGCCGCCACCTCGGCCTGGCAGCAAGGCACCAGCACGATGAAGCGCGCCCGCTTCTTCAGGGCGAAACTGATCGCGTCGTCGCTGGCGGTGTCGCAGGCGTGGAGCGCCGTGACCACATCCACTTCATCGGGCAGTTGGTCCGAGACGGTCGCTTCGGCCACCGACAGAGGGTGGAAGCTCATGCCCGGGAAATTCAGACGTTCGGCCAGGTCGCGGGATTTCGCGACCAGCTCCGCGCGGCTCTCGATGCCATAGACCCGGGAGGCGTCGGCCCGCGCCTTGAAGAACAGGTCGTAGAGGATGAAGCCCAGGTAGGACTTGCCCGCGCCGTGGTCGACCAGACGGATGTCGGGGTGGTCGATCTCGGCGAGCAGCGGCTCGATGAACTGATAGAGGTGATAGACCTGCTTCAGCTTGCGCCGGCTGTCCTGGTTCATCCTGCCCTCGCGGGTGAGAATGTGCAGTTCCTTCAAGAGCTCGAGCGACTGGCCGGGCCTGATCTCGTGCGCCTCCTGAGCCGTCACCGGCTTGCGCTTCGTCATCAATGGTTCTCGTGCCATCAATGGCTGATCGGCTTGTAGCGGATGCGCTTCGGTCTCGCCCCTTCCTCGCCCAGGCGCTTCTTCTTGTCTGCCTCGTAGTCCTGGAAATTACCGCTGTAGAAGGTCCATTGGGAATTGCCCTCGCAGGCGAGGATGTGGGTGGCGATGCGGTCGAGGAACCAGCGGTCGTGGGAGATCACCAGCACGCAGCCGGCGAATTCCAGCAGCGCGTCCTCCAGGGCGCGCAGGGTCTCGACGTCGAGGTCGTTGGAGGGTTCGTCTAGCAGCAGCACGTTGCCGCCGGCGATCAGGGTCTTGGCCAGGTGCAGCCGGCCGCGCTCGCCGCCGGAGAGATCGCCGACCCGTTTCTGCTGGTCGCCGCCCTTGAAGTTGAAGCGGCCGATGTAGGCGCGCGAGGGCGTCTCGTAGCGGCCGACGGTGAGGATGTCGGCGCCGCCGGAGATCTCCTCGAACACCGTCTTGCCGCTCGATAGCGCGTCGCGCGTCTGCTCGACGTAGGCCAGCTTCACCGTCGGTCCGATCACCACTTCGCCGGCATCCGGTTGCGCCTGCCCCGCGATCATCTTGAACAGCGTCGACTTGCCGGCGCCGTTGGGGCCGATGATGCCGACGATGGCGCCGGGCGGCACCGAGAAGGACAGCTTGTCGATCAGCAGGCGGTCGCCGAAACCCTTGGCTACCTCCTTGAACTCGATCACCTGGTTGCCCAGGCGTTCGGCCACCGGGATGAAGATTTCCTGGGTTTCGTTGCGCTTCTGGTATTCCTCCGAGGCGAGCTCGTTGAAGCGCGCCAGACGCGCCTTGCTCTTGGCCTGGCGGGCCTTGGGATTTTGCCGCACCCATTCGAGCTCCTGCTTCATCGCCTTGGTGTGGGCATCCTCCTGCTTCGCCTCGGTCTCCAGCCGTTGTTCCTTCTGCTCCAGCCAGGACGAGTAGTTGCCCTTCCAGGGAATGCCGCGGCCGCGGTCGAGTTCGAGGATCCACTCGGCGGCGTTGTCGAGGAAGTAGCGGTCGTGGGTCACCGCCACCACGGTGCCCGGGAAGCGGGTGAGGAACTGCTCCAGCCATTCCACCGATTCGGCGTCGAGGTGGTTGGTCGGCTCGTCCAGCAGCAGCATGTCGGGCTTGGACAGCAGCAGCCGGCAGAGCGCGACGCGGCGCTTCTCGCCGCCGGAGAGCGGGCCGATCTTGGCCTCCCAGGGCGGCAGTCCCAGGGCGTCGGCGGCGACTTCGAGCTGGTGGTTGAGGTCGCTGCCGGCGGTGGCCAGGATGGCCTCGTACTTGGCCTGCTCGGCGGCGAGCCGGTCGAAGTCGGCGTCGGGCTCGGCGTAGGCGGCATAGACCGCATCGAGCTTGGCCTGCGCCTCGAAGACCTCGCCCATGCCCTGTTCCACCGCCTGACGCACGGTCTGCTCCGGATCGAGCTGCGGCTCCTGGGGCAGGTAGCCGATCTTGATCCCGGGCATGGCGACCGCCTCGCCCTCGATCTCGCGATCGAGCCCGGCCATGATCTTCAGCACCGTCGACTTGCCCGAGCCGTTCAAGCCGAGCACGCCGATCTTGGCGCCGGGGAAAAAGGACAGCGAGATGTCCTTCAGGATCTGGCGCTTGGGCGGGACGATCTTGCCCACGCGGTTCATGGTGAAAACGTATTGAGCCATTCAATTCCTCACGTTGCGCGTAGGGCGCCGGTTCATCAGCAAGACAGCGTGCAGCACAGGTTGCGGTCGCCATAGACGTCGTCGATCCGGCCCACCGTCGGCCAGAACTTGTTCCGCGCGACCTCGGGCGAGGGGAAGCAGGCCAGCTCGCGGCTGTAGGGGTGATGCCACTGCTCGGCGGCCAGGTCGGCCTGGGTGTGCGGCGCGTTCTTCAGCGGATTGTCTTCGGCGGGGTAGGCGCCTTCCTCCACCTTGCGGATCTCCTCGCGGATACCGACCATCGCCGCGATGAAGCGGTCGAGCTCGGACTTCGATTCCGATTCGGTCGGCTCGATCATCAGGGTGCCGGCCACCGGGAAGCTCACCGTCGGCGCGTGGAAGCCGTAGTCCATCAGGCGCTTGGCGATGTCGGTCTCGGTGATCCCGGTCGCGGCCTTCTGCGGCCGGATGTCGATGATGCACTCGTGGGCGACGCGGCCCCTGGCGCCGACGTAGAGCACCGGGAAGTGTTCCCTGAGGCGGGTTGCGAGGTAGTTGGCGTTGAGCAGCGCCACCTCGGTGGCCCGTTTCAGTCCTGCTCCGCCCATCATCGCCAGGTACATCCAGGTGATCGGCAGGATGGAGGCCGAGCCCCAGGGCGCAGCCGAGACCGCACCCTGTTCGTGTCCATGGAGCGGCCGCACCGCGTGGCCGGGCAGGAAGGGCGCCAAGTGCGCCCGGACGCCGATCGGCCCGACGCCCGGGCCGCCGCCGCCGTGGGGGATGCAGAAGGTCTTGTGCAGGTTGAGATGCGCGACGTCGGCGCCGATCGCGGCCGGGCTGGTGAGCCCCACCTGGGCGTTGAGGTTGGCCCCGTCCATGTAGACCTGGCCGCCGCGCGCGTGGATCAGCGCGCAGACCTCCTTCACCGCTTCCTCGAAGACGCCGTGGGTGGAGGGATAGGTGATCATCAGGCAGGCCAGGCGCCCGGCGTGCTCTTCGGCCTGCGCGGCGAGGTCGGGAAGATCGATGTTGCCGGCCTCGTCGCAGGCCACGGTCACCACCTGGAGGCCGCACAGATGGGCGCTGGCCGGGTTGGTGCCGTGCGCCGACCTGGGGATCAGGCAGACGTCGCGCTGTCCCTCGCCGCGGCTGGCGTGGTAGCGTCGGATCGCCACCAGGCCGGCGTACTCGCCCTGGCTGCCGGCGTTGGGCTGCAGGCTGACGGCGTCGAAGCCGGTGATGGTCCCGAGACTGCGCTCCAGCTCGCCGATCATTTCCAGATAGCCCGCCGCCTGGTCGAGCGGCGCGAACGGATGGATGTCGGCGAACTCCGGCCAACTGATCGGCATCATCTCGGCCGCGGCGTTCAGCTTCATGGTGCAAGAGCCCAGCGGAATCATCGCCTGGTCGAGGGCGAGATCCTTGTTCTGCAGGCGCTTCAGGTAGCGCAGCATTCTTGTCTCGCTGTGCTCGCTGTTGAACACCGGCTGGACGAGGATGGCGTCGCGCCTCAGCAGCGCCTCGGGCAGGGAAGGATCGTCTGCAGACACCTCGGCATCGAGCGCGGCGATGTCCGGTGCCCGGCCGCAGATCAGTTGCAGCAGCTTTGCGATGTCCTCACGCGTCGTCTTTTCATTGACCGCGACGGCCAGCACCGAGGGGTCTACCCGGCGCAGGTTGAATCCCGCGGCCAATGCCGCGGCATGGACCCGTTCCGCGCCCGCGCCCAGCTCGATCCTGAGGGTGTCGAAGAAGCATTTTGTCAGCACGGCGATGCCCGCTTGGCTCAGGCCCGCGGCCAGGATCGCGGCCAGGCGGTGGATGCGGGTGGATATGGTCCTCAAGCCCTCGGGACCGTGATAGACGGCGTACATGCCGGCGATGTTGGCCAGCAGCACTTGCGAAGTGCAGATGTTCGAATTGGCCTTTTCGCGCCGGATGTGTTGCTCGCGCGTCTGCAGCGCCATTCTCAGCGCGCGCTCGCCGCGGGCGTCGACCGAGACGCCGATGATCCGGCCGGGCATGGCGCGCTTGTGTTCGTCGCGGCAGGCGAAGAAGGCGGCGTGCGGGCCGCCGAAGCCCAGCGGCACGCCGAAGCGCTGCGCCGAACCCAGGGCTATGTCGGCGCCCATCTCGCCCGGCGACTTCAAGAGCACCAGCGCCATCGGATCGGCCGCCACCGCGGCCACCGCGCCCCTGGCCCTGACCGCGGCGATCGGCTCGCTCAGATCGGCGACCTCGCCGCGATCGTCGGGGTACTGGAACAATGCGCCGAAGATCTCGTGCTGCGCGGCTTCCTCCGGCTTGCCGAGCACCAGCTCGAAGCCCTGCGTGTCGGCGCGCGTCTGCAACACGTCTATGGTCTGCGGGAAGCAGGCTCGATCGACGAAGAAGCGCTGGCCCGGCGCCCGGCTCACGCGTCTGGCCATGCTCATCGCCTCGGCGGCGGCGGTGGCCTCGTCGAGCAGCGAGGCGTTGGCCAGCGGCAGACCGGTCAGATCGATCGCCAATTGCTGGAAGTTCAGCAGGGCTTCCAGCCGGCCCTGGGCGATCTCGGCCTGGTAGGGGGTGTAGGCGGTGTACCAGCCGGGATTTTCCAGGACGTTCCTCTGGATCACCGCGGGCATCAAGGTGTCGTGATAGCCCATGCCGATCAGGGATTTCATCACCCGATTCTTCGCCGCGATGCCTCCCAACTTAGCCTGCGCTTCGTGTTCCGTCAGCGCTGCGGGCAGATCCAGCGGTGCGGCGAGGCGGATCGCCGCGGGCACGGTCTCGGCTATCAGCTGGTCGATGCTGCCGCAGCCGATGGCCGTGAGCATCGCGGCGATCTCGGATTCGTCCGGGCCGATGTGGCGGAAGACGAAGCCGTCGCGGCATTCCAGTTCGGCGAGCGAGCGTTGCCGGCTATTCACTCTCGGCGACCTCGGCGTAGCCGGCGGCATCGAGCAGGGCGGCGAGTTCGGCGGCGCACTTGGCGGAATCCGCCGGCTTGATCTTGAACAGCCAGACGCCGTAGGCGTCCTGATTCACGGACTCGGGGGCATCGACGGCCGCCTGGTTGGCCGCCACGACTTCGCCCGAGACCGGCGCGTAGATGTCCGAGGCGGCCTTGACCGACTCGACCACCGCGCACTCGGCGCCGGCCGTGAGCTGGCGTCCGATCTGCGGCGGTTCGATGAAGACGATGTCGCCCAGCGCTTCCTGGGCGTGGTCGGTGATGCCCACGGTGACCAGGCCGTCGGCGTCGAGACGGGCCCATTCGTGGCTCTTGGCGTACTTCAGATTGGCGGGGACGTTCATGTCGGACTCCTAGATTGATACGAGAATTTTTCCGTTGCGCACGAAGGGCGGTTTGACCACCCTGGCCTGGTGCTGCTGGCCGCGGATGTCGACCGCGACGATGTCGCCGACCGCCACCGCGCCGGGCAGGCGGGCCAGGGCGATGCCCTGCTCCAGCGTCGGCGAGTAGCTGCCGCTGGTGATCTCGCCCTCGCCGTGCGCGCTGCGCACCCTCTGGTGGCTGCGCAGCACGCCGCGCGTGAGCAGCAGCAGGCCGACCAACTGGCGCGCGGGTTTTTGCGCGAGCAGGGCGCGCTTGCCGATGAAGTCGCGGCCGCTCGAGAGTGCCACCGTCCAGGCCAGCCCCGACTCCAGGGGCGTCACGGTCTCGTCCATGTCCTGGCCGTAGAGATTCATGCCGGCTTCGAGGCGCAGCGTGTCCCGGCAGCCCAGGCCGCAGGGAGAGACGCCGGCGGCTTCGAGCTGGGCCCAGACCTCGGCGGCCTGGGCGGCGGGCACGGCCAGCTCGAAGCCGTCCTCGCCGGTGTAGCCGGTGCGCGCGATCAGCCAGTCGCCGTCGAAGGCGGCGAAGAAGGGCTTGAGCGCTTCGCTCACCGCTCGCGTGCCCGGATAGGCTCGCCAGACCTTCTCGCGCGCCCGCGGTCCCTGCACCGCGATCATGGCCAGATCGTGGCGCGGCACGATCTCGATGTCGAAGTCGGCGACCTGCCGTGCTATCCAGGCCAGATCCTTGTCGGCGGTACCGGCATTGACCACGATCCGGTAGTGCTCGGCATTGAAGAAGTAGGCGATCAGGTCGTCGATGACGCCGCCGTCTTCGTTCAGCAGGCAGGAGTAGAGCGCCTTCCCCGCTTGAGTCAGGCGGGCGACGTCGTTGGCGAGCAGATGCGAGAGATAGGGGAGGACGTCGGGCCCGGTGAGATCGACGGCGAGCATGTGCGAGACGTCGAACATGCCGGCGTCCGAGCGCACCCGGTGGTGTTCGCCGATCTGCGAGCCGTAGTGGATGGGCATGTCCCAGCCGGCAAAATCGGTGAGCTTGGCGCCTGCGCGGCGGTGCGTGTCGTAGAGGGGTGTGTGTTTTCCCATGGGTTTCCGAGGACCTGTTCGCTTGGCGACGGCGGCGAAGAGATGACACGTTCCTCGCCCCACCCCATCTGTCCATGGTACCTGAGAGATTGCCGGCGAAGCCACGCTCCGACCGCTTGCCCCTTCGGTGGATGGTCCGCCCTGTTCGGGCTGCCCATCGCTCTCCAGATTTGTCCTGCGTCGCCGGTTCTTTTGCCTGAGCGGTTCCGGGTATTGCGCCTTCGGCGGTGACTGCGTCACGCTCTTCCTGCGACCGGTTGCGATTATGCCGGCCCGCCGCGGCAGTGGCAAGGCGGATGTTAGAATCTCGCGGTGAAAACTTCCCGTTCCGAGTTCCTCGAACTGCGCCGCAGACGCATCCACGTGCGCCTTTGGGGGCCGGATTCGGCGCCGGCGCTGTTCCTGCTGCACGGCTGGATGGACGTCTCCGCCAGCTTCCAGTTTCTGGTCGATGCGCTCGCGCGCGAATGGCGCCTGGTCGCCCCGGACTGGCGCGGCTTCGGGGGTTCGCAGTGGAACGAGGGGGCCTACTGGTTTCCCGAATACATCGCCGATCTCGACGCCCTGCTCGATCATTATTCGCCCGATCGCCCGGCGCGCTTGATCGGTCACAGCCTGGGCGGCAATGCCGCCTGTCTCTATGCCGGCATCCGGCCGGAACGGGTGGAACGCTTAGCGACCTTGGAAGGCTTCGGCCTGCACGTCAGCGACCCGGCCGAGGCCCCCGAGCGTTACGGTCAGTGGCTCGCCGGCCTGCGCGCCGGACCCGCGGTCAACCGCTACGCCGATCGCGCCGCGCTGGCGCTTCGCCTGCAGGGCGTCAATCCGCGCCTGTCGGCCGAGCAGGCGGCCTTCCTGGCCCTGCACCTGGGCCAGGAGACCGCGGCGGGCGACATCGTGGTGGCCGCCGACCCCAGCCACAGGCTGCCCAGTCCCATCCTCTACCGGCTCGACGACGCCAAGGCCTGTTGGCGCAGGGTCAGGGCGCCGGTGCTGTGGGTGGCGGCCAGCGGCTCCTTCATCATGAAGAGCTACGCCGGCGTCACTGGAGAGTCCGACTACCGCGCGCGCATCGCCTGCTTTGCCGACATCCGCGTCGAGACGCTGGAAGACGCCGGCCACAACATGCACCACGACCAGCCGGTCCGCCTGGCGGCGCTGATCGAGGACTTCTTCCCGTGAGCGCCGCGCTCAATGCGGCTTTCAACGCCGACCTCCACTGCCATTCGACGGTCTCGGACGGCCTGCTCGCCCCCGCCGAGCTGGTGCGCCGGGCGCACGCCAACGGCGTCGAACTCCTGGCGCTCACCGACCACGACGAGCTGGGCGGCCTCGCCGAGGCGCGGAGCGCGGCGGCGGCGCTCGGACTGCGCTTCGTCGACGGCGTCGAGATCTCGGTCTCCTGGCATGACGACACCACCGTGCATATCGTCGCTCTGGACATCGATCCGTCCAGCGCTGCCTTGGCCAGCGGCCTGGCACAGGTGAGAAGCGGGCGCGACGCTCGCGCCCGGGAGATGGCGGCGGAGCTCGCCAGGGTCGGCATCCTCGGCGCCTACGAGGGCGCGCTGCGCTTCGCCGGCAATCCCGCCCTGGTGAGCCGGGCGCACTTCGCCCGGCACATCGCCGAGCAGGGCCTGGCCCGCGACGTGAAATCGGTGTTCGACCACTGGCTGGCCAAGGGCAAGCCCGGCTACGTCGCCCACGACTGGGCGACGCTGGATCAGGCGCTGGACTGGATCCGGGCCGCTGGCGGCGTCGCGGTGCTCGCCCACCCCGGCCGCTGCCGCCTCTCCGGCAAGGAGCTGCGCCGGCTGTTGGGCGAATTCAGGGAGCGCGGGGGCGGCGCCATCGAGGTGCTCTCGGGCTCGCATTCGGCGCAGCAGGTGGCGGAGTTCGCCAGGCTCGCCCGCGAATACGGCTTCGCCGCCTCGCGCGCCTCCGATTTCCACGGTCCCGGCGAGAGCTGGGTGGACCTCGGCCGGCTGCCGTCCCTGCCGCCCGATCTGACGCCGGTGTGGCAACTGTTCGCGTGACGCCGTGGCCCAGTTCTTCAGCATCCACCCCGAGCAGCCGCAGCCGCGCCTGATCAAACAGGCGGCGGAGATCATTCGCGGCGGCGGTCTCGCGGCGATTCCCACGGACTCCGCCTACGCGCTGTGCGGCCACCTGGGCGACGCCAGCCTGCTCGCGCGCATCCGCGCCATCCGCGGCGTCGATGACCGGCACCTGTTCACGCTGATGTGTCGCGATCTCTCGGAGATCGCGACCTACGCCCGCGTCGATAACGCCCAGTTCCGGCTCCTGAAGAGCGCGACGCCGGGCAGCTATACCTTCATCCTCGAGGGCACCAAGGAGCTGCCGCGGCGGGTGCTGCATCCGAAGCGCAAGACCATCGGCCTGCGCGTGCCCGACCATGCGCTGGTGCAGGCGCTGCTGTCCGAGCTCGACCAGCCCCTGCTCACCTCGACCCTGATCCTGCCGGGCGAGCAGGCGCCGCTCTCCGACGCCGAGGAAATCCGCAGCCGCCTGGGTAAGCTGCTCGACCTGGTGATCGACGCCGGTCCCTGCGGCGCCGAGATGACCAGCGTGATCAACCTCGTCGGCGGCGTCCCCGAGCTGATCCGTTCCGGGCGCGGTCCGCTCGCGCTATTCGGCTTCGCGGAGTAGTAGTGTGCCATCCCCCCAACCCCCTTTCCAGGGCCGGCTTTGCACAGCCGGCCCGCTGCGGCGGCGCGGAGCAGTACTCCGCGAATTCCCGCCTACGCCCAAGGAAGGGGGTGACGGTGGCTCACTGCGCTCGCAGGGCTACGCTGCCCCCGCCTTGGGGCGGCCCGGCGGCGGGGGCGATCTTCGATCAACCGTCTTGGTCTGATCGAAGAGAAGAGCTTTAAGCGTGATCGGAGAGCCGCGCCGGGCGAAGGGCCGCCCCGAGCCCGACGCAGCGTACACATGGAGTCCCGCAGGGACGAACAACCGTCACCCCCTTCCCTGGGAAGGGGGGCGGGGAGGAAGGCCGTGATTTAAGCGTGATCGGAGAGCCGCGCCGGGCGAAGGGCCGCCCCGAGCCCGACGCAGCGTACACATGGAGTCCCGCAGGGACGAACCGCCGTCACCCCCTTCCCTGGGAAGGGGGGCGGGGAGGAAGGCCGTGATTTTGGTAGAATCGCGGCTTCGCCTAGACCCCGCTCCCATGGACAACCTGATTCAGACGCTGGCGATCTACGCCCTGCCGGTGATCTTCGCCATTACCCTGCACGAAGCCGCGCACGGTTACGTCGCCCGCTACTTCGGCGATCCGACCGCCTGGCAGCTGGGACGCGTCAGTCTCAACCCGATGCGCCACATCGACCCGGTCGGGACGATCCTGGTGCCGATTCTGTTGATGACGCTCTCCGGCGGCGGCGTCATCTTCGGCTGGGCCAAGCCGGTGCCGGTGGATTTCGGCAAGCTCAGAGAGCCCAAGAAGGACATGCTCTGGGTGGCCGCCGCCGGACCGGCGGCGAACCTGTTCATGGCGCTGGCCTGGGCCAGCCTGCTGAAGCTCGCGCAGATCCTGCCGTTTTCCGCCTACGTCGAGCCGATGGCGCTGATGGGCAAGGCCGGCATCGAGATCAACGCGGCGCTGATGCTGCTCAACCTGCTGCCGATCCCGCCGCTTGACGGCGGCCGCATCGCGGTCAGCCTGCTGCCCCACCGCCTGGCCTGGAAGTTCGCCCAGATCGAGCGCTACGGCTTCGTCATCCTGTTGCTGCTGCTGTTCACCCACGTGCTCGACCTGATTCTGTTGCCGCTCCTGAACGGCTTCATTCTGCTGCTCTCCATCATTTTCAAAATCTGACCCCATGTACGCAGAAAAAGTCCTCTCCGGCATGCGCCCCACGGGCCGCCTCCACCTCGGCCACTACCACGGCGTGCTGAAGAACTGGGTCCAGCTCCAGCAGGAATATCCCTGTCTGTTCTTCGTCGCCGACTGGCACGCGCTGACCACCCATTACGAGGAGGCGGGCAGCATCGTGAATGATGCCTGGGAGATGATCATCGACTGGCTCGCCGCCGGCGTCGATCCGTCGCAGGCGACGTTGTTCATCCAGTCGCGCGTGGCCGAGCACGCCGAGCTGCAGCTCTTGCTGTCGATGATGACGCCGCTGGGCTGGCTGGAGCGCGTGCCGACCTACAAGGACCAGCAGGAGAAGCTCTCGCACAAGGATCTAGCCACCTACGGCTTCCTCGGCTATCCGCTGCTGCAGGCCGCGGACATCCTGATCTACCGCGCCAACCGGGTGCCGGTGGGCGAGGACCAGGTGCCGCACATCGAGTTCACGCGCGAGATCGCGCGCCGCTTCAACCATCTCTTCGGCCGCGAGGTGGGCTTCGAGGAGAGAGCCAGGGAAGCGATGAAACAGCTCGGCAAGAAACGTGCGAAGCTCTACGAGGATCTGCGCACGCGCTATCAGGAGCGCGGCGAGGCCGACGCCCTGGACCAGGCCCACGCGCTGCTCGACGAGGCGCAGAGCCTGTCGCACGGCGACCGCGAGCGCCTGTTCGGCTACCTCGAGGGCAGCAGCAAGATGATCCTGGTCGAACCCGACGCGCTGCTCACCGAATCCGCGCGCATGCCCGGCTTGGACGGTCAGAAGATGTCCAAGTCCTACGGCAACACCATCGCCCTGCGCGAGGATCCCGCCAGCGTCACGCGGAAGATCCGGACCATGCAGACCGACCCGCAGCGCGTGCGGCGCAGCGATCCGGGCGATCCGGAAAAGTGTCCGGTCTGGGCCTTCCACGTCATCTACTCCTCGGAGCCGACCCGGCAGTGGGTGCGCGAGGGCTGCACCAGCGCCGGCATCGGCTGCCTCGAATGCAAGCAGCCGGTGATCGAGGCGATATTGCGCGAGCAGGAACCGATGCACGAGCGGGCGCAGCCCTATCTCGACGACCCGCAACTGGTGCGCAACATCGTCGCCGACGGCTGCGACAAGGCGCGCAAGCTCGCCCAGGAGACGATGCGCGACGTCCGCGAGGCGATGGGGCTGGATTATAATTGAGCATGGAGAACGCGCAGCACATGCCCATGATCTACGGCGAGCGGCTCGCGGAGCTGCCCCGCGATCTCTACATCCCGCCCGACGCGCTGGAGATCATCCTCGAATCCTTCGAGGGGCCGCTCGACCTGTTGCTCTACCTGATCCGCAAGGCCAACATCGACGTCCTCGACATTCCGATGGCGGCCCTGACCCGGCAGTATCTGAGCTATGTCGAAGCGATGCGCCGGGGCAATCTGGAGCTCGCCGCCGAGTACCTGCTGATGGCGGCGATGCTGATCGAGATCAAGTCGCGCATGCTGCTGCCGCGACCGCCGCGGGTCGAGGCGGGCGAGGCGGAGGACCCGCGCGCCGAGCTGGTGCGGCGCCTGCTCGAATACGAGCAGATGAAGGCCGCCGCCGCCAAGCTCGACGCCTTGCCGCAGGCGCTGCGCGACTATGAGTGGGTCAGCGTCTGGGTCGCCGGCGAGCTGGCATCGCGCCAACCCGAGGTCAGCCTGCGCGACCTGCAGCAGGCCTGGCTGCATCTGCTGAAGCAGGCGCGGATGACGCAGCACCACAAGATCCAGCGCGAGGAATTGTCGGTGCGCGAGCACATGAGCCTGATGCTGCGCCGGCTCTCGGGCGGCGCCTTCGTCGCCTTCGATACCCTGTTCGACGTCGCCGCCGGCGTGCCCGGCCTGGTGGTCAATTTTCTCGCCATGCTCGAACTGGTGCGCGAGCGGTTGGTCGATATCACCCAAAGTGCGGCGCTGGCGCCGATCTACGTGAAGCTCGCCGATGCAGACGCTATACACCCCTGAGGACTACAAGCGCGTGCTCGAGGCGGCATTGCTCGCGGCGACCGAGCCGCTGCCGCTGGCCGAGCTGAAGCGGCTGTTCGACGACGAGTTCGACGACGACACGCTGCGCAGCCTGCTCGCCGACCTGCGCGCCGACTGGTCGGGCCGCGGCGTCGAGCTCGCGCAACTGGCCAGCGGCTGGCGTTTCCAGACCCGGCCCGAGGTTCAGCCCTATCTCGACCGCATGAAGAACGAGCGGCCGCCCAAGTATTCGCGCGCGGTGATGGAGACCCTGGCCATCATCGCCTACCGCCAGCCGGTGACCCGCGGCGACATCGAGGACATCCGCGGCGTCGCCGTTTCGCCGAATATCCTGAAGACGCTCGAGTCGCGCGGCTGGATAGACGCGGTCGGCCATCGCGATGCCCCGGGACGCCCCGCGCTCTACGCCACCACCAAGGCCTTCCTCGACGACCTTGGCTTACGCAGTCTCGCCGAGTTGCCGTCCTTGACCGAACTCGAACGAATCATGGAGACTGCCGATGTCCCGCCAGCGTAAATCAGGCGGCCGCGCCGCCGCCAGGACGCCCTTCCGACCACCCTCGATCAAGCCTAAGCGGGAGAGCCTCGGCGACGAGCCGCAGGCCGGCGGCGCGCCGCCGGCCAAGGGCCGCCGCGGCCGGCCGCGGCCGGAGCCGGCGCCCGCGGCCACGACCAAGCTGCACAAGGCGCTCGCCGACGCCGGCCTGGGCTCGCGGCGCGAGCTCGAGGAGTGGATCCTGGCCGGTCGGGTCAGCGTCAATGGCGAGCCGGCCCACGTCGGGCAGCGCGTCGGCCCGCAGGACAAGGTCCGCGTCAATGGCAAGCTGGTGCATCTCCGGTTTGCCGACCGCCGCCCGCGCGTCCTGCTCTATCACAAGCCGGAGGGCGAGATCGTCTCGCGCGACGATCCGCAGGGCCGGACCAGCGTGTTCGGCAAGCTGCCGAGGATAGGCGGCGGCCGCTGGATCGCCGTCGGCCGGCTCGACTTCAATTCCTGCGGCCTGTTGCTGTTTACCAGCGACGGCGCGCTGGCCGACCGGCTGATGCACCCGAGGAGCGGGATCGAACGCGAATACGCGGTGCGCGTGGTCGGCGAGCTGTCGCTGGCGGCGAAGGAGCGGCTGGTCCAGGGCATCGAACTGGAAGACGGCGTGGCGCACTTCGGCCGGCTGGTCGAGGGCGGCGGCGAGGGCACCAACCGCTGGTACCGCGTCACCCTGACCGAAGGCCGCAACCGCGAGGTGCGGCGCATGTTCGAGGCGGTCGGGATCACCGTCAGCCGGCTGATGCGGGTGCGCTACGGCCCGGTGCAGTTGCCGCCGCGGCTGAAACGCGGCATGGTGCTGGAGCTGTCGCCGGCGGAGGTCTCGGCCCTGATCAAGCAGCTGCCTGCGGCATCGCTCAGATCCGTGCCTGCCCCGGACGACGGGGAAATGTCTGAAGAAACCGAAGCTTGATTTGCTCGGCCGGTACTATCCTGTTATAATTATTTGGTTGAAACGGGTCGACTTTGTCCCGCTGCACTCGAGCGGGCGCACTTGGTAGGACGAGACGCGGGATGGCAGGACAGAGATGGGCGTTTCGCCCATTTTTTATTTGTGGCGTGGGTATCGTGGATAGCGATGGGGCAGGTTGAACTGATCGAGCAGACTTTGCAGGGACTGGGCTACGAACTCGTGGATTTCGAGACCAGCCCCCGCGCTCGCCTGCTGCGCATCTTCATCGACAGCCCCAAGGGCATCACGATCGACGACTGCGCCGCGGTCAGCAACCATCTGACGCGCCTGTTCGCCGTCGAGAATATCGACTACGACCGGCTGGAGGTGTCCTCGCCCGGGCTCGATCGGCCGCTGAAGAAGCCGGCGGATTTCGAGCGCTTCGAGGGACAGGAGGCCCAGCTGCGCATGCGCCTACCGATCAACGGTCAACGGAATTTCACCGGCGTGCTGTCCGGCGTCAAGGATGGCGTGCTGCACCTGGCCGGTGCCGAGGCGGTCTATGAACTGCCCTTGGAACAGATCGACAAGGCTCGCCTGGTGGCGAAGTTCTGACGGAATTTAACGAGAGAAATCGCAGGAGATGGAACGATGAGCCGCGAACTGTTGCTGCTGGTGGATGCCCTGTCGCGTGAGAAGAACGTGCAGAAGGACATCGTCTTCACCGCCCTCGAGCTTGCGCTCGCCTCCGCCACCAAGAAGAAGGTGCACGACGATGCCGACGTGCGCGTCGAGGTCGATCGTGAGACCGGCGAGTTCGAGGCCTTCCGCCGTTGGCTGGTGGTGCCCGATGATACGGTGGAAAATCCCGAACAGCAGATCGGCCTCTCCGACGCCCAGGAGCAGGTGGGCGACATCGCGCTCGAGGACTACATCGAGGTGGCGCTGGAACCGGTCGATTTCGGCCGCATCGGCGCCCAGGCGGCCAAGCAGGTGATCCTGCAGAAGATCCGCGACGCCGAGCGCGAGCAGGTACTGAACGACTTCCTGGAACGCAAGGAGCATCTGGTTACCGGCACCGTCAAGCGCATGGAGCGCGGCAGCGCCATCATCGAGGCCGGGCGGATCGAGGCGGTGTTGCCGCGCGACCAGATGATTCCGAAGGAGAACCTCCGTCCGGGCGACCGCGTCCGCGCCTGGCTGATGAAGATCGACCGCGCCGCCCGCGGCCCGCAGCTGATCCTGTCGCGTACCGCGCCGGAATTCATCATGAAGCTGTTCGAGCTGGAGGTCCCGGAGATCGAGGACGGCCTGATCGAAATCAAGTCGGCGGCGCGCGACCCCGGCGTGCGCGCCAAGATCGCGGTCAAGTCCAACGACCCGCGCGTCGATCCGAAGGGCACCTGCATCGGTATGCGCGGTTCGCGCGTGACGGCGGTCACCAACGAGCTGGCCGGCGAACGCGTCGATATCGTGCTCTGGTCGGCCGACCCCGCCCAGTTCGTGATCGGCGCGCTGGAGCCCGCCGAGGTGTCCTCGATCATGGTCGATGAGGAAAAGCACGCGATGGACGTGGTGATCGACGAGGACAACCTGGCGATCGCCATCGGCCGCAGCGGCCAGAACGTGCGCCTGGCCTCGGAACTGACCGGCTGGACTATCAACCTGATGACGGTCGAAGAATCCCAGGAGAAGTCCCAGACCGAGCACTCCAAGATCCGCCAGCTGTTCATCGAGAAGCTCGACGTCGACGAGGAGGTCGCCAACATCCTGATCGAGGAAGGCTTCTCGACGCTGGAGGAGATCGCCTACGTGCCGCTGGCCGAGATGCTGGAGATCAACGCCTTCGACGAGGCCACCGTCACCGAACTGCGCGAGCGGGCCCGCAACGTGCTGCTCACCGAGGCGATCGTGGACGAGGAGCAGTTGGAGAGCGTCGAGGACGACCTGCTCGCGCTGGAAGGCATGGACAAGCCGCTCGCCGCCAAGCTGGCGCGCGGTGGCGTCAAGAGTCGCGACGATCTGGCCGATCTGGCGGTCGACGAGCTGGTCGAGCTGACCGGCATCGAGGACGAGCGGGCCAAGAGCCTGATCACCACTGCGCGTGCGCACTGGTTCGAAGCATAATCGCAGGGGTTTCCGATGGCACAGATGAACGTTTCACAATTTGCCAGCGAGCTTAAGATGCCCGCAACGGCACTGCTCGAACAGCTGCAGAAGGCAGGCGTCAAGAAGCAGGCGGCCAACGACACCCTCTCGGAGCAGGACAAGGCCAAGCTGCTCGAATACCTGCGCAAGGCGCACGGCGAGACCGGGCCCAAGGGCAAGATCACCCTGACGCGCAAGCAGACCACCGAGATCAAGGCCGCCGATGCCAGCGGCAAGGCGCGCACGATCCAGGTCGAGGTGCGCAAGAAGCGGGTCTTCGTCAAGCGCGACGAGGCGCTGGCCGAGGCACCCCCGGCGGCGAAGCCGCGCGTCGAAGCGGCGCCGGTCGAGGAAAAGCCGGTGGCGCCGACCCCGGTCGAGCCCGTGGCCCCGCCGCCCGCTCCCGAAGTCGTTGCGCCGCCGCCGGTCGTCGAGCCGGCCCCCGCGCCGGTCGCCGAGTTGCCCGCCGCAGCCGCTGCCAAACCGGCGGCCAAGCCCGCTGCGAAGCCGGCCAAGACGCCGGCACGCGTCGCGACCCGGATTCCCGCCCACGTGATCAGCGCCGAGCAGATCGCCCTGCGCGAACGCGAGGCGCAGCGTCACCAGGAGCTGGCCGCCATCCAGGCCGCCGAATTGCAGAGCAAGCAGGAGCGCGCGGCCCGCAGCCGCGCCGAGGCCGAGCAGCGCCTGGTTGCCCAGAAGGCCGCGGCCGAGAAGCCGGCCGAAGCGCCAGCGGCGGCGCCGACGCCGGCACCGGCGGCGGCGAAGGTCAGCGGTACGCTGCACAAGCCGGCCGGAAAACCCGAAGACAAAAAGGCGGTCAAGAAGCCGGTCAGCACCTGGAAGGACGATGCCGCCAAGAAGCGCGGCATCAAGACCCGTGGCGATACCGGTCCGAGCGGCTGGCGCGGTGGGCCGCGCACCCGGGCTGGCGGCCGCGGCGGCCGCACCGAGGAACGCCACGAGATCTCCCAGTCGGTGGAGCAGGTGGTGCGCGAGGTGCATATCCCGGAAACCATTTCCGTCTCCGATCTCGCCCACAAGATGTCGGTGAAGGCCACCGAGGTCATCAAGACCCTCATGAAGATGGGCTCGATGGTCACGATCAACCAGATGCTCGACCAGGAATCCGCGATGATCGTGGTCGAGGAGATGGGCCACAAGGCCTTCGCCGCCAAGCTCGACGAGCCCGACGCCTTCCTCGACGAGGTGGCGGCCGGGGGACCTGCGCCGGAGTTGCTGGCGCGGGCGCCGGTGGTCACCGTGATGGGCCACGTCGATCACGGCAAGACCTCGCTGCTCGATTACATCCGCAAGGCGCGCGTCGCCCACGGCGAGGCCGGCGGTATCACCCAGCACATCGGCGCCTACCACGTCGAGACCGCGCGCGGCATGCTGACCTTCCTCGACACGCCGGGCCACGAGGCATTCACGGCGATGCGGGCGCGCGGCGCCAAGGCCACCGACATCGTCATCTTGGTGGTCGCCGCCGACGACGGCGTCATGCCGCAGACCAAGGAGGCCATCCACCACGCGATCGCCGCCAAGGTGCCGCTGGTGGTCGCGGTGAACAAGATCGACAAACCCGATGCCAATCCCGACCGCGTCAGGCAGGAGCTGGTCGCCGAGGGCGTGATTCCCGAGGAATACGGCGGCGACGTGCCCTTCGTGCAGGTCTCGGCCAAGACCGGCGTGGGCATCGACGAGCTGCTGGAGCGCGTGTTGCTGCAGGCCGAGGTGCTCGAACTGAAAGCGCCGGTCGCAGCTCCGGCCAAGGGCCTGGTGATCGAGGCGCGCCTGGACAAGGGCAAGGGCCCGGTGGCGACGATCCTGGTGCAGTCGGGGACGCTGCGCCGCGGCGACGCGCTGCTGTGCGGCGCGGTGTTCGGCAAGGTCAGGGCGATGCTCGACGAGAACGGCAAGTCGGTGGAAGAGGCCGGCCCCTCGATCCCGGTGGAAATCCAGGGCTTGGCCGACGTGCCCGCGGCCGGCGACGAGGCTATCGTCCTGGGCGACGAGCGCAAGGCGCGCGAGATCGCGCTGTTCCGCCAGGGCAAGTTCCGCGACGTCAAGCTGGCCAAGCAGCAGGCCGCCAAACTGGAGAATATTTTCGAGAACCTGGGCGAGACCGAAGCGAAGCAGCTGCCGCTGATCGTCAAGGCCGACGTGCAGGGCTCCCAGGAAGCGCTGGTGCAATCGCTGCTCAAGCTGTCGACCGACGAAGTCAAGGTCAATGTCATCCACGCCGGGGTCGGCGCCATCAGCGAATCCGACGTCAACCTGGCCTCGGCCTCGAAGGCGGTGATCATCGGCTTCAATACCCGCGCCGACGTCAGCGCGCGCCGTGCGGCCGAGAGCCTGGGCGTCGATATCCGCTACTACAACATCATCTATACCGCGGTCGATGAGGTGAAGGCGGCGATGTCGGGCATGCTCGCACCCGAGCAGCGCGAGCAGGTGATCGGTCTGGCCGAGGTGCGCCAGGTGTTCCGCATCTCCAAGATCGGCACCGTGGTCGGCTGCATGGTGCTGGAAGGCGTGGTCAAGCGCAGCGCCCAGGTGCGCGTGCTGCGCAACAACGTGGTGATCCATACCGGCTGGCTCGATTCCCTGAAGCGCTTCAAGGACGACGTCAAGGAGGTCAAGAACGGCTTCGAGTGCGGCCTCTCGGTGAAGAACTTCGACGATCTCAACGAGGGCGACCAGCTCGAGGTGTTCGAGATCCAGGAAGTCGCGCGAACGCTCAGCTGAGCCATGCCCAAGGACTTTTCCCGCACCAGCCGCATCGCCGAACAGATCCGCCGCGATCTGGCCGAGCTGATCCGGCTGGAGCTCAAGGATCCGCGCGTCAACCTGGTGACCCTGACCGACGTCGAGGTCACCGCCGACTACGCCCACGCCAAGGTGTTCTTCACCACCCTGGCCGGTCCCGAGCATCTCGAAGAGATCGCCGAAGGTCTGAAGCGCGCCAGCGGCTTCCTGCGGCGCGAGCTGGGCCGGCGCATCAAGATCCACCACCTGCCCGAACTGCATTTCGTCTATGACCCCTCGGTGGAGCGGGGTACGCGCCTGTCCCAGCTGATCGACGAGGCGGTCCAATCCGGCAGCCACGACGCGGCCGACGAGTCGCCGGACGCAGCGGCAAAGTGAGCCGAGGAGCCGGTCCGGTTTGAACGCGCCACGCCGGCCGCCGGGCCGTGCCGTCGACGGCGTGCTGCTGCTCGACAAGGCGCCGGGGACCACCTCCAACGGCGCCCTGCAGAGCGCGCGCCGCCTCTACAACGCCTTGAAGGCCGGCCACACCGGCACCCTCGATCCGCTCGCCACCGGCCTTCTGCCGCTGTGCTTCGGCGAGGCGACGAAGTTCGCCGGCGAGCTGCTGGACGCCGACAAATCCTACGACGCCGTCGTCCGCCTGGGGGTCACCACCGACACCGCCGACGCCGAAGGGCGGGTGCTCGAGACCCGTCCGGTCGCGCTCGCCAGGGCGGAGGTGGAGGCGGTCTTGCAGCGCTTTCGCGGCGAGATCATGCAGGTGCCACCGATGCACTCGGCGTTGAAGCGCGACGGCAAACCGCTCTACGAATATGCCCGGGCCGGCATCGAGCTGGAGCGGCAGCCGCGCCGCGTCACCCTCCACGAAATCCGCCTGCTGGCATTCGAGGCCGACACGATTTCCATGTCGGTCGATTGCAGCAAGGGCACCTACATCCGCACCCTGGCCGAGGACGTAGGCAGAGCGCTCGGCTGCGGCGCCCACCTGGCCGCCCTGCGCCGCACCCGCATCGGCGGGCTGAGCCTCGACCGCGCGATCACCCTGGCCGAACTCGCGGACCTGGGCCTGCCCGAGCGCGATGCCAGGCTCGCCCCGGTAGACTCGCTGCTCCTGGACCTGCCGGCGGCGCGGTTGGGCGAGACCGACGCCGCGCGCCTCATTCACGGCCAGCCGGTGCGCTGGAACGGTCAGGCCGGCACGCGGTTGCGCGCCTACGGCGGCGGGCGCTTCCTCGGGCTGTGCCTGCTCTCGCCCGACGGTTACCTCACGCCGCGGCGCCTGGTGGCGGAGCGCGAAGCGGCTGGAAGTGCTTGAGCGGATTGCCGAACCCGGGGTATAATTCCGCTCTTTGTTAAGAAACCGGTAGAGAGAGAAGATGGCGATTTCGACTGTAGAGAAAGCAAAGATTGTCGGCGATTATCAGCGCGCCCAGGGCGACACCGGCTCGCCGGAGGTGCAGATTGCGCTGCTGACCGCGCGCATCAATGGTCTGACCGGCCACTTCAAGGCCAACGTCAAGGATCATCACTCGCGCCGCGGTCTGCTGACGATGGTCAACCAGCGCCGCAAGCTGCTTGACTACCTGAAGCGCAAGAACGGCGACGGCTACCGTGCGTTGATCGCGCGGCTCGGCCTGCGCAAGTAAGCTGCGGCGCGACATGCGGAGTGCCCCCAAACCGCAGCGGGCATGAGTGAACACGCCGGCGCCGGCCCGATGATGGCCGCGCCGGCTTTCTTTTTTTTGGGCTCGCCATTGGGCGGCCCTTGGCAGACATGACGAAAGGATAGACCCTTGTTGAACCTCACCCCCACCAAGAAAAGCTTCCCCTACGGCGCCCACACCGTCACCCTGGAGACCGGTGAGATCGCCCGCCAGGCCGGCGGCGCCGTCATGGTCTCGATGGACGACACCGTCGTTCTGGCCACGGTCGTGGCCAAGACCAGCGCCAAGCCCGGCCAGGACTTCTTCCCGCTGACCGTCGACTACGTCGAGAAGGTCTATGCTGCCGGCCGCATCCCCGGTGGCTTCTTCAAGCGCGAGGGCCGTCCCTCCGAGAAGGAGACGCTGACCTCGCGCCTGATCGACCGCCCGATCCGGCCGCTGTTTCCCGAGGGCTTCCTGAACGAGGTCCAGGTCATCGTCCATGTGCTCTCCTCCAATCCGGAAGTCGATCCCGACATCCCGGCGCTGATCGGGGCATCTGCCGCGCTGGCGATCTCGGGCATTCCCTTCGACGGCCCGATCGGCGCCGCTCGTGTCGGCTACATCGACGGCCAATACGTGCTCTGCCCGGCCATCTCGACGCTCAAGGACAGCCAGTTGAACCTGGTGGTCGCCGGTACCGCCGCCGCCGTGCTGATGGTCGAATCCGAAGCCGGCCAACTGTCCGAGGAGGTGATGCTGGGCGCCGTGGTCTTCGGCCACGAGCAGATGCAGGCCGCGATCAAAGCCATCAACGAATTGGTGGAAGTCGCCGGCAAGCCCGAATGGGACTGGCAGCCCGCACCCAAGGACCAGGCGCTGATCGAGCGCATCGCCGCGGCTGCCGAAGCCGACCTGCGCGCCGCCTACCTGATCACCAGCAAGCAGGCGCGTACCCAAAAGACCCGCGAGATCGCCGACCGGGTGGTCGCGGCATTGAGCGAAGGCGAGAATGCCGTCGACGCGAACGTGGTCAAGGACCGCCTGTTCGACCTCGAAGCCAAGATCGTCAGGAACCAGATCCTGAACGGCGAGCCGCGCATCGACGGTCGCGACACCCGCACCGTGCGCCCGATCGCCATCCGCCACGGCGTCCTGCCGCGCACCCACGGCTCGGCGCTGTTTACCCGCGGCGAGACCCAGGCGCTGGTGGTGGCCACGCTGGGCACCGGTCGCGACGAGCAGATCATCGACGCGCTGCAGGGCGAGTACCGCGACCGCTTCATGCTCCACTACAACATGCCGCCCTTCGCCACCGGCGAGACCGGCCGCGTCGGTACCCCGAAGCGCCGCGAGATCGGCCACGGTCGCCTGGCCAAGCGCGCGCTGCTCGCCGTGCTGCCGACCCCGGAGGAGTTCGGCTACAGCATCCGCCTGGTCTCCGAGATCACCGAGTCGAACGGTTCCTCCTCGATGGCCTCGGTCTGCGGCGGTTCGCTCGCCCTGATGGACGCCGGCGTGCCACTCAAGGCGCACGTCGCCGGCATCGCCATGGGCCTGATCAAGGAGGGCAACCGTTTTGCCGTGCTGACCGATATCCTGGGCGACGAGGATCACCTGGGCGACATGGACTTCAAGGTCGCCGGCACCGAGAACGGCATCACCGCGCTGCAGATGGACATCAAGATCCAGGGCATCACCAAGGAAATCATGCAGGTGGCGCTGGCCCAGGCCAAGGAAGCGCGCCTGCACATCCTCGGTCTGATGCAGGGCTCGATGACCGGTCACCGCGAAGAGGTGTCGACCTTCGCGCCGCGCATGATCACCATGAAGATCAACCCGGAGAAGATCCGCGACGTGATCGGCAAGGGCGGCGCGGTGATCCGCGCGCTGACCGAGGAGACCGGCGCCGTGATCGACATCGAGGACGACGGCACCATCACCATCGCCTCGGTCAGCGCCGATGCCGCACAGATGGCCAAGAAGCGCATCGAGGACATCACGGCGGAGGTCGAGGTCGGCCGCATCTACGAGGGCACGGTGCTGCGTCTGCTCGATTTCGGCGCCATCGTCAGCCTGCTGCCGGGCAAGGACGGCCTGCTGCACATCTCGCAGATCGCCAACGAACGGGTCAATGCCGTGGCCGACTACCTCAAGGAGGGGCAGGTGGTGAAGGTCAAGGTCATCGAGACCGACGACAAGGGCCGTGTCCGCCTGTCGATGAAGGCGATCGGCGGCGATGCCGCGCCGGCGGCGGAACAGCCGCAGCAGTAAGGAGCTTGCAGCGACAAAAAAGGACGCCTAGGCGTCCTTTTTCATTGCGGGGTCTTTGCGCCAAGCTTTACTTGGCTAGCTGTTCTTAGCTCCGGCGTAACCTGGCCGCGCCAGGTAAGCCTACGCTGAGAAACAAGTCACTTCGCGACTTGTTTCTCCCTCAGTTCTTCGAGGGTCTTGCAGTCGATGCACAGGGTCGCCGTCGGGCGGGCCTCCAGGCGCTTCAGGCCGATCTCGACGCCGCAACTGTCGCAGTAGCCGTACTCGCCGTTCTCGATGCGGCCGAGCGCCTCGTCGATCTTCTTGATCAGCTTGCGCTCGCGGTCGCGGTTGCGCAGTTCGAGTGCGATGTCTGATTCCTGGCTGGCGCGATCGTTGGGATCGGCGAAGACGGTGGCTTCGTCCTGCATGGTCTGCACCGTCCGCTCGATGTCCACCATCAACTCCCCCTTGAGGGACATCAGGATGGTGCGGAAGTGATTGTGCTGCAGGGTGTTCATGTATTCCTCGCCCTTTTTCGGCACGTAGGGAGGAAACTGTTTGTGCAGGAGATCTTCGGCGGCCATTGGCGTTTCAGTGCGTCAGCGAAAAGAGGGCTTTATAAACGAAATGGGCGCGCGCCGCAAGGGGCGAGGGCGGCTCGTTCATGGCGGCGCGATTGACCTCGCTCGGCACTGCCGGTAGAATGCGCGCTCTCGGGGCGTAGCGCAGCCCGGTAGCGCGCTTGGTTTGGGACCAAGATGTCGGAGGTTCGAATCCTCTCGCCCCGACCAGCAACCGACCGGTGCCCGTAGCTCAACCGGATAGAGCACCAGCCTTCTAAGCTGGGGGTTACAGGTTCGATTCCTGTCGGGCACGCCAGCCAGTATCCTGGCAGGCCGGGGCAGCATCGATAGCAGTATCAGTGGTGGACGTAGCTCAGTTGGTAGAGTCCTGGATTGTGATTCCAGTCGTCGTGGGTTCGAGTCCCATCGTCCACCCCAAGTCATTCAAGCCGCCGCTCAGGCGGTTTTTTTTGATGCTGTCGGCGCGCGCAAATTCGCTCGTCATGCAACCGGTTTGTCGCTGCCGAATCGGGTGACGTTGCTCCCGGATATTTCACCCTGCGCCGGCTGGTTTGGCAGGCAGAGGCGAACCTTCAAAGCGGAATCCCGCACCGGGGTGCAGCCGAAGCCTGGATACGCCGACCGCTGCATCATCTTCCATTTGATATAGGTCAAAAGATATATTAGGCTATGGCTTATATTGCGACGTTTCTGTCGCCCGCGCCGCACGCGGGCTTTGGCAGCGAAGCGATTTTCCTAATTCAGGGATAGAAGCTATGGGTTGTGACGAGGAAGTGGATTGTGGTCGACGTCGTCTGATCGTGGCGACGGCGGCGGTGGGCGGGGTTGCTGGGGTGGTGACGGTGGTGCCGTT
>Ga0307376_10000067_pt1 | contig 166281 bp, 163 predicted proteins | sample TR2MG_FD_202536 | JGI IMG/M metagenome (GOLD analysis project Ga0307376, IMG submission 202536) | Soil microbial communities from Risofladan, Vaasa, Finland - TR-2 | ecosystem: Environmental > Terrestrial > Soil > Coastal area > Acid sulfate soil | place: Finland: Risofladan, Vaasa...
GACGGTGAAACGCTCCCGCGCCAATGATAGTAGGCATCTCGCCTGTGAAAGTAGGTCATCGTCAGACTCCATATCCGTGCCTAACAGCACACTAAAACCCCCTCACAAAAAGAGGGGGTTTTTTTATTTTTTGTAAGCGCCCATCCGCCCCGTCCTCGCAGCAGCAAGATTTACGGCAATACGGTTTTCAGCGGCAGCAACTCATCAATCCGGCTATTGGACCAAGCAGGCAATTTCTCCAAAGTATCCTTCAGCCAGGCATGAGGATCCAGGCCGTTGAGCCTGGCGGTTCCCAGCAGACTCTGAATGGCTGCCGCCCGTTTTTCTGCGCGCTCCGAGCCGGCGAACAGCCAGTTCTTTTTCCCGATCGCGATGGGCCGAATCGCGTTCTCCACCGGATTGTTATCGATCGGCAGCACGCCGTTGTCAGCGTAGCGCATCGGCGCTGGCCAGCGCTTGATACTGTAATCGAGCGCCCTGGCCGTGGCATCGCCATTGGCGACGCCGAGCCGGGTCTGCATCCGCCAGGTTCGCAAGGTATCCAGCCTGGGGCGGGCGTCGGTCTGCCGCAATTGCAAGCGACACGCCGCATCCATTCCCCGTGCTTGCCGTTCCACCTCATACAACTCCCCGATCCGGCGCAGCGCCTCGGCAGCGACCGGGCTTTGGTTGGCCGCATAAAGGTCAAAGAACTTGCGACGTGCATGCGCCAGGCAGCCCAGTTCCGTGACGCCATGCGTAAACGGCGCCTTGTAACCGGCGTAGGCAGGCAATGGGACATGATCGCCGCTGTATGATTTTTATCAGGACAAGACGTCCAGCGCGACCAGCACGACGATGATGCCCACGATCAAAGCGCCCGCGCTTAGCAACAAAACCGCCCCTGCCGCGCAGTCCTTGGCGGTTTTGATCGCGGGGTGAATCTCGGGATGCAAATGGTCGATGAGCGACTCCAGCGCCGTATTGAATAGCTCCGCCGCCAGCACCAGCAAGGCAATAATCAGGCATATCGCCCACCATACGGCCGACACCCGCAGCAGCAAAAGCGCAGCCGGCAGCGCGATGGCGAAGGCAGTCTGAATACGAAAACTCCGCTCGTTTCGCCACGCCGCGGCGATGCCCGCCCAGGCAAAGCCGAGTCGGTGTCGCATCGTTTTATTCTTCATGTCATTCATTCCGGTTGATAGATCAGTAGCACGCCTTTGTCCCACACAGTTTCTTCGCTTGCCGCCGCAGGCACGCTTTTACGGTCGACAAGTCGTGCCTGCAAGCCTGCAAGACTCTCAAGCAAAACCCGGCGCGGTGCGTTGAAATCCTGACCGTCATGCGGCAGGTTAAACCAGGCCAGTGGGCGGCTTATGCTTTCTTCTGCCACGGTCCCGACCCATATGGGTGTGCGTGGTGCCTGCAACATTTTCTCTGTTGGCCACAAGCGCAGCACCAGGCGCTGGTCTGGCTTGCCCTTGACCGGGTAGATCAAAGCCAGTGTTTCGTGGCGACCATCGTGAACATGAGGCAGTAGCGGCAATTGCATGGCCGGGCGATGGGTGTCGAGCCAAAGCAGCAGGCTCTTGCCGGTTAGGGGCACCGCCTCCCGCCATCCTTGCGCCATCAATCTGGTACGCAGGAATTCGATCGATCCAGCCCACTGAACGGTAAGTGGCTGCTCGTATTCACCCTCGATGTCGATGCGCCAGGCAGGCAGGGTTTGCCAACTCTGGTTCCACCAGTCTTGCTGGGCAATCAGCGTGGATGGCCGGTGAACTGCGTAGCGTGCGATGTCGGCGTCACGCTGGGTCGTGGCGTGAACGCCCGCGCCCACAATGAGCGCAATAGCCGCCACGGCCAGCAGGCCGTGCGCCGAGACCGCAGGCGCCGGGCGGCGCAAGTACGCGATGCCCAGCAGCGCCACCCATGCCACCCCGAAACTTAACCCGCCCAGCACGTCGGACAGCCAGTGCGCACCCAGGTAGATGCGCGAGAAAGCGATCAGGCCTGCGAGCAAGGCCATGACGCTGAACACCACGAGTTGTCCGCGCAAGGACAGTTCGCGTGCGCTTAACACGGCCAGAAAGCCGAAGATGACAATGCTCATGGCCGCATGACTGCTGGGGAAGCCGAACGCGATGCTGCCGTCGTACAAAGGCAGCGGGCGTGGCAGGCCGAATCCCACTTTGAAAATCACGGTGAGCATCGCACCAAAACTCGCTGCGGCGAGCCAGTAGGCAGCTGGCCGCCAGGCGCGTTTCCACGCCAGCCATAGCAGCACTGCGGTGATGACCGGCAGCGTCACCGCGGCATCGCCCAATTCGGTGAGCACGATCATGACGCTATCGCCAAAGGGCGTGCGCAGCCCTTGAAACAGGTGATAGACCGTCCTGTCGACCACCACCAGCGGATCGCCGGTAAGCACGTCCTCGATAATCCCGAAGAACATCCAGGCGGCGGCAATCAATACCGCTGCGAACACCAGCAAGGCGCGGGATTCGGGACGCGCCGGGTCGAGCAGCGAAGCGACCATGCCCCGCAACGACCAGGTTCTTGTCGGCAGCGCCCTGCCCGCCCAGGCCTGAAGCTGACCCAAGCCGTGTTCGACGCGCGGTTGCAGCCAGATCACGCTGCGGCTGACGATCCAGATGCTGCTCCAGGCCAGGATCGATAGCAGCACGAGGGTCAAAGCGAGGCGTGTGGCCACCGCCCCCGCCAAGCCCAATGAGGCACCGAAGACGACGCCCGGCAAGATATAAGTAGGCGCCCAGCCGAGCGCAGACAGAATATTGGCCGCGTAGAAGCGTGCCGGAGTCATGCCGAGCATGCCCGCTACCGCCGGAATCACGGGGCGAATGGGTCCGACAAAGCGTCCCAGGAAGATGCTCATACCGCTGTGCCGATGAAAGAACACAGTGCCTTTTTCCAGTAGTTTCGGATAACGGCTGAAAGGCCAGCGATTGCGCAGTTCAGCACGGTAGTGACGGCCCAGCCAGTAGCTGCTGGCGTCTCCGGCAATCGCGCCTGCGGCTGCACAAGCCAATGTGGCCCATAGGTCAAGCGGGCCGACCGCTACGACGGCGCCTGCGCCGAACATGATGAGTGCGCCTGGAACGAACAGCCCCACGACCGCGAGAGACTCTGTGAACGCGGCGAGAAAAACTGTCGCATAGGCCCACTCAGGATGTCGGGCAATCCAGGCGATCAATCCGCTGAAATTGGCAATGTCCACTATCGCTTGTTGCTTGCCTTGGAGTCAGAAAAGATTTCAATAGCAACAGTAGTCAAAATCGAGGCCCTTTGGGGTGTCCGCTGTACACAGTGCAGGACATGCATTCATAGATAGAGCCACCCTTCATCTCGTCTTGTAACACGGATTGCATTCTCTAAAAAGCTGCGTAAATCATGTGCATTCGGTGATCGCCAGATGCCCATAATTTGAGCGCGGGCCCAAGGAACTGCACTGGGGAATGTTTACTAAAAATGAATTCGTAACGGTTCCTCAACGTCCCGCAAACACCACACCTGGCTCCATCTTCAATACAGGGCGGATGCTTAGCGCAGCGGCAACCACGCTGATGAGTACAACGGTCACGGCGCCCAGTACAGGTGTGAACCACATCATGCGAAACGGATATCCGGCCAGGATGGCCAATTCTCCAATGATGGCGCAGAGCCCTAGTCCGAGACCGGTTCCAAGGAGTCCACACAAACCAGCCTGGGCGAACACCATGGTCAAAAGCAGCCGTGGTGTGGCCCCCATCGCACTGAGCACAGCATAATTTCGCAGGTTTTCGTTGGTGAACATATAGAGCATCACCCCGGTTACGCCAAAGCCAACTGACATGGCCAGGGTAAGCATCGCTGCGATGTCACCCACATCTTCGGAGTTGACGAGAAACCAGCGAACGGTATCGGATTTAAAGTCTGCAGACGTGCGCGCGCGCATACCCGTTGCCGACTCGATGCGAATCGCCAGGGCCTCAGGCGCTACGCCCGGTGCGGCGGTTGCAAGCACGAAGGTGAGCCGGCGACGCTCTGGCGGCAGAATCCGGGTCGCGTTCGAAACAGTCGTATAGAGCAACGGGCGCGGCGGAAACAGGGGGAGTCCCTGTGATCTCCCTGCAATCCTGACGAGGTGATCATTGACGAGCAATTCGTCGCCTGCCGCCAGTTCACGTGTCGGCGCGTCGAGATGCGGTTGGTCGCGTGGCCACTGATCCGCAACTTGAAATGGCGTCTCCAGCTTGCCATTGGATCCCCCTGCATCGACCACCACGGCGTCAGGCACTCTAAGCAAGCCAGGTGTCACGCTGTCTTTCATGGGGGGCAGACCTGTCAGCGTCACGTCATCGACACCAATGATCTGAAACGGCTGATAACGTCCGTTGGGAAAACGGACCTCCGCCGTGGCCAGTATGAGCGGCACCGCCGACTGAACGCCTGCAACACTGCGGACTCTTGCCAATACCTGTTGTGACATGTTGGTCGTCTGCTCGACTGAATTGACCGCCGGGTCCATCACCCATACATCTGTGGTCGCGTTCTCGGAGATGAGCGCGTAGCCGCGCGTCATGATGCCGGCGAAATAGGATGCAGCGAACGTCACCAGGAATGACGTGAACGTAATGCCAAAGATCAGGCCCACATATTTGGCGCGATCACCCAGCAGCATTTTTACGGCCACGCGTAACATTTTGGCGCTCCTTCTGCGCGTGCGGACTGGCAGGGTAATGGCTGATAGTGGGAATTGGGCCTGGTCGTAACCGGTTCCAGTTCAAGGCCCCCACCCAAGGCCTTGTGCAATGCCACCCATGCTGTTGCCACTGCAGCGTCGCTGCGCGTCAGATCAATCCGTGACTGAAACAAGGTTTGCTGAGCGATCAGAACATTCCGAAAATCAGTGAGGCCACTTTTATACAGCGCTGTCGACAGGGTGACCGCGCGCTCGTTCGAATCTACTGTTTTAGAGAGTGAAAGCCGGTGAGCGCCTTCATTGCGAAAGGTGGCGATGGCATTTTCAACCTCCTCATATGCAAGCAGGATCGTCTTTCGATAATTGATCAAAGCCTCTTGCTGCTCGGCATCGCGGACTTCGATATGGGCGACAATGCGTCCGCGCTGGAAAATAGGCCATGTGATCGATGGACCGATCGACCAGTATCGGCTGCCTGCATTGAAAAAGTCGCTGCCTGAGCGACTCTCCAGGCCGAGGGCGCCGAGCAAAGAAAATTTCGGGTACAAATCCGCCGTTGCAATACCGATTCGTGCGGTTGCCGCCTCGAGCTGGCGCTCTGCTCGCAGGATGTCCGGACGCTGCCGAAGCAGATCGGAAGGCATGCCCAGGGGCAGCGATGAGGGTCCGGTTGGAATTGGCCTTGGCGCACGGAGCGCCTCAGACAATTCCCCTGGCGCGAGGCCGAGCAGAATGCCGAGGCGATGCACGCTTTGTTCGCTTGCGTTTTCCAGGGCGGGGATGCGGGAGGCGATTGCGTCGACTTGAGATTCGGCACTGGCAACGTCCAGGTCTGTGGCCATGCCACTCCGATAGCGTACTTTGATCAGATGAAGACTGTCCTGCTCAGCCAGAAGGCTGGTACGCGTGATGGCCAGCGCCTGCTGGGTGGCGCGCAGCGCAATATAGTGACGGGTAACTTCGGCAAGCAGCGAAAGTATGACGCCGTTCCGGTCATGCAACGATCCCTGATAGTTTGCATCCGCGAGTTCGGTTGAACGGTGAACGCCGCCGAAGAGATCAAGCTCCCATCGTGCGTCGAATCCTGCATGAAACAGGTCTTCAGACTTCGTTGCATCCAACGCAGAGGGTGGGGCCACACTTGTAGACGTCGAGCTTGGGACGTTCTCGCTTTCGCGTCCACGGGTATGCGAGCCGGTTGCACTGACCGTGGGCAAGCGTAATGCTGTCGCGATACCGAGATTTGCACGTGCCGCACGTATTCGCGCTTCGGCACCTTGTATGTCGAGATTGCCCTGAACGGCGCGCTCGATCAGGGCGTTGAGTTCCGTGTCGTTGAAGCTTCGCCACCATGATGCCTGTGCAGCAGGTGGGGACGAAGTGGCACTTTCGGGTGCTTCGCTCCAGTGGGCGGGCACATCAAGCGCCGGTCGATGATAATCGGGTCCCACAACGCACCCACCGGTAGCGATAGCGAGCATCAAAAACAAGATTCGTCGCAACCGGATGATCACGGCGCCTTCACGGACGACGGGGTTGATGCGGCTTCAGGCGAAAGTTTGTCTACGTTTGTCTCGATGAACACATCGACTTGCTGTCCCACGTAGACCGGCAAAGCCGTGTGGTCAAAGCTATAGATGACCTGCAAGGCACGCGTATCGACCCGTTCGGTGCTGGCGCCGGTCAGCGATTTTTTTGGCAACACGAACGGATCGACGCGTTCAAATTTCAGTGCGGTGTGTAGCGTCGGTTTGCCGCGCACAAATGCCACGGCACGCGCACCCGGTTGAACACGCCATGCATCGTTCTCGTCGATGTCGGCACGCACGAACAGCCAGTCATCGTTTCCGATCAGCATCGAAGCAGCCCCGGGCGCGCCGCCCTGGACGAATTCACCGACGCGCATCGTGTTTTGCAATATGCGTCCGCGGATTGGGGCACGTACGGTATGCCGATTTATATCCATCTGGATCTGCACAACCTGCGCTTGGGATGAAGCCTGCTCGGCTTCGGCAAGCTTCACTGCAAAGCGCCGACGGTTTAACTCCTCGACGCTGATGGCGCGTTTATCCGATACGCTGTCGGCAAGTTCGAACTGGCTTCTGGCTTGCGCCAGGCGTACGGCTATTTCTTTTATTTTCGCTGTCGCCAACAGGCGTTGCGCTTGCTGTTCACGATCGTCGATTTTAAACAGCTTGTCACCCGCTTTGACCTGGCTGCCTGTGCTTACGTAGAGCTCAACCACAATACCGGGCACTGGCGTACCGACAAGGATGTTGCCCGTGCTGGCTTCGATGATGCCCGAGCCGGCGACGTAGGACGCAAAAGGCGCCACGGGCGACTGTGCTGCCGGTTTGGAGACGGGCGGTTGCCGATTGCCGATCAGCACCATCGCGACGGCCAGGAGCAGACCAATTAGCGCGAGTATCGGCAGTAAATATTTACGCATCATTGGGCCTGTGCCTGCTCGGCGCCAACGCTTATGTCGATTATTTTCCCGTCTTCCATATGCGCGATGCGGTCGGCGAATTCATAAATGCGGGCGTCGTGTGTTACGACCACCAGCGCGCGGTCGGGCGCTTGCGCCACATCGCGCAGGATTTCCATCATGGCATGTCCGGTGGCATGGTCCAGGCTGCTGGTTGGTTCGTCGCAAATAATGATTTTGGGATTGTGCACCAGCGCGCGGGCGATCGCCACGCGTTGCTGTTGCCCACCACTGAGTTGGCCCGGAAGGGCATCTTCGCGTTCTGAAAGTCCGACCTGGTCGAGAACGGCCCGAGCACGTTGATCGGCAGACTTGCGTTCCTCACCGCTGATCAATAGCGGCACGGCTACGTTTTCGGCGGCGGTCAGCGAAGGGAGCAAATTGAATGTCTGGAAAACAAACCCGATAGACGACCCGCGAAAGCGCGCCCGCTCGTCGGTATTCATGTCCTCAAAGTCTTTGCCGAGTACCGTGCAATTCCCCCCGTCGCGCTTGAGGATCCCGCCGATGATTGATATCAGGGTGGTCTTGCCACAGCCGGAAGGACCGGCCAGGATGAGCAGTTCCCCCTGGTAGACATCGAGGTCGATCCCGCGCAGGGCCGTTACTTTCGCATCACCGACACCATAGTCCTTCGTGATACCGGAACACTGGACGGCAACGTCCTGGCTTGGATTCATTGCTTTTCTATCCCTTTTTTGTCGCGGTAAGCTGCGTTTGACCGGAGGATGATAGAAGAACGGGGGAACCGGAAGATGACCGCAACCTGACCAATTGGTCATCTTTGAACGCGTCGACCTCGAAGCATAAGCTCGCCGTGAGATGGAGCCGGATCAGGCAGTACCTGCGGCTGCAGGAAACGTCAGCGTGACGGCCGTGCCACGATTAATTTCGCTCTGGATTGAAACCGTGCCGCCATGCAAATGCATGATCGACTGTACGATGGCAAGGCCGAGTCCTGTGCCTTGACCCTGCCGCGCGCGCGCGCCATCGACCCGGTAAAAGCGCTCAAGTACATGGGTCAAATCTTCGGGTGCTATTCCGCACCCGGTATCGCTTACGGTAATTTCAGCCGCGTCATTCCGCAGCGTCTTCGCATCGATGACGACTCGATCGCCGCTTGGCGTATGGCGAATCGCATTGGCGACAAGATTGCCCAAGGCACGCCGCAAGAGGCCGGAATCCGCTAATGCCCTTCCAGTGCCATGGGCAATCAGGGTGACGCCTTGCTCATCGGCCATCGCCTGATAAAAGGCGCATACAGCGGCAATTTCCTGCTCAACGTCCAGCCATTTCTTGTCGATCTGCGCGGCCGGCTGTTCGGTGCGGGCAAGAAACAGCAGCGCATCCACCATATGGGACAGACGGTCATATTCGTCCATCGATGATTCAATGCAAGCTCGGTAATCCTCATTGGATCGGTCCCTGGAAAGCGCGATTTCTGCTTCGCCTCGCAGGATATGGAGCGGCGTGCGCAGTTCGTGTGCAATGTCGGCCGAGAAGCGTGAGATGCGAGCAAACGAGTTTTCGAGGCGCGACAGGAGGCGATCGAAGTTGGTCGCGAGCGGCCCCAGCTCCAAAGGCCAGGCCTCATCGCCGACTCGGCGATGCAATTGACCCGCGCCAAGCTCATCGACGATCGCGGCAAGCCGCGATGCGGGCTGCATTCCGCGACGGGCAATCAGGTAACCGCCGGCAATGGCAATTGCCAGGGCGATGACAACGGATAACAACACGCTGCCCCGGTAAGCTGCCAGTAGTTGCGCCTCTTTCGATAGGCTCATCGCTGTGTGCACGGTGAATAGCGCGTTTTCCTGGAATTTTCCGGACATCAGACGGTACTTCTTCCCGTCGCTGGAAAACCAGTCCCGCCCGTGTTCGTCTATTGCGTGTGGGGAATTTATGAAAGTCTCACCGCTGTCAAAAATGGCGCTGGGTGTTGGGCTGTCCGCAACGATATCTTCCTGCGCATTCAGCACCCGGATATAGATGCCTGGAAGCGTATCCGCCTCGTGTTGAACCTCTTCGCGCAAGGCCGCGTAATCATTTGGGTGGAGCTTCAGAACGGCGCGCACCTCGGCGATTTTTCCCGCCAGTAGCCGATCATTTTCCTGCTGCAACCGATCCGCGAGCACCCAATACAGCACACTGCCGACCGAGGCGATCAGCGCGATGCTGAGCAGCGCATACCAAAAGGTGAGGCGCGCGGCAATCGAACCGGGTATCCCTATTGCAGCCTCAGTCCCGCTCTTCCAGAACATAGCCAACCCCACGTAGTGTGTGAATCAATTTTTGCTGGTATGGATCGTCCGTTTTTCTCCGCAATCTGCGGATTGCAACATCGACAACATTGCTGTCGCCGTCAAAATGCATATCCCACACCTGCTCTGCGAGCCTTGTGCGAGTCAATACTTCGTCCGGATGGCGCAGAAGATATTCCAGAAGCCGGTATTCCTGGGGTGCAAGATCAATCTGTTTCCCGGCCCTCATTGCTTTATGCCGCAATAAATCCATTTCGAGATCGGCGAATCGGAGCATCTCGGTTTGCCGAGCGGGCGTCCGACGCAAAATGTTGCGTACCCGCGCAAGCAGCTCCGAGAAGGCGAACGGCTTGACCAGATAGTCGTCGGCGCCTGAATTCAAACCCTTCACACGGTGGGAAACATCATCCAGCGCGGTGAGCAGGATGACGGGCTGATCCTGCCGATGTTTGCGAATTTCCTGCAGCACCCACCATCCATCGCGCTTCGGCAGCATGATATCGAGCACGACCATCTCATAGTCGCCCGTCGCCGCCAGATTGAATCCATCCGCACCGTCTGCTGCAACATCGACAACATAACCTTCCTCATTGAAACCCCTTGTGAGGAAGGCGGCTGTCTTGGATTCATCTTCAATGATCAGAATTTTCATCGTTGGCTCTCGGCTGCTGGCGAGTAGCGAAGCACAGCGTTAGCGTGTTGAGTGGCGACATGCGCGCTTCCTGCGATCAGCAGGATAATGGCCACGAGTATCGTCAACTCCTTCGCTCCAAATTCCTCGCGGGATTGGTAAAAGAAGTAGGCGACGGCCAGTGCCGCCACCCATGCCGCCCAGCACGTCAGACAGTTCAGATTACCATTCCCTCTTGCCCATCTGGGAGTCGCATGGCGTTATTTCCTGCGCAGCGGGCAGAGTTTCGCCTGTCAGATCGGCGCACAGCAAGATATTCTTCCCATAAAAGCCAATGAACGACAAGATCAACCCATCGACCAGCACAGAAGCTTTGTCCATGAAACCGAGCACACCGTCGCAAGAGACCAAGCGCACTGCCACTCCTGCCCACATGCCCTTGGCCATCTGGACGCTCGGCTTTGTCAGCTTGTTGATGGATATCTCGTCCGAGATGATTCACAGCCTGTTGCCGGTCTTCCTGGTCACGGCCCTTGGAACAAGCGTGTTCGTTGTAGGCCTGATAGAGGGTGTGTCGGAGGCCACCGCGCTGATCGTGAAGGTGTTCTCGGGTGCGCTTTCCGACTACTGGGGACGGCGCAAGCCCATTGCCGTTTTGGGCTACGGGCTGGGCGCGCTTTCCAAGCCCTTGTTTGCCCTCGCGTCGAGCGCCGGCCTCGTCCTCGTCGCGCGTCTGATCGATCGGATTGGCAAGGGTATCCGGGGGGCGCCGCGGGATGCCCTGGTGGCAGACATCGCCCCGCTCGAACTGCGCGGAGCAGCCTTTGGCCTGCGCCAGTCACTCGACACCGTGGGTGCTTTCCTTGGCCCGCTGTTCGCCTTGGGCTTGATGCTGCTCTGGGCGAACGACTTCCGTGCCGTTTTCTGGGTGGCCATCATCCCCGGCTTTCTCTCTGTCGCCATGTTGCTGTTTGGCGTACAGGAGCCCGAGAAGAAACAGGGCGCCCATCCCGTCAACCCCATTCGCCGGGAAAACCTGCGCCGGCTGTCGCGCGCTTACTGGTGGGTCGTTGTGATCGGCGCCCTGTTCACTCTGGCACGGTTTTCCGAGGCGTTTCTCGTCTTGCGCGCCCTGCAAGGCGGCTTGCCCATCGCGCTGGTGCCTCTGGTACTGATCGCCATGAACGTCGTCTACGCACTCTCGGCCTATCCGTTCGGCAAGCTCTCAGACAGCGTGAACCACACCGGCTTGTTGACGCTTGGGCTTGCGACCCTGATCGGCGCGGATGTGGTACTGGCGTACAGCAACCATTGGATATGGGTGTGGCTGGGCATCACTTTGTGGGGCTTGCACATGGGGATTGCACAAGGTCTCCTGGCGAGGATGGTGGCCGATACTGCGCCGGCAGCGTTGCGAGGCACTGCCTACGGTTTCTTCAATCTGGTAAGTGGCATTGCTATGCTCATAGCCAGCGTACTCGCCGGCCTGCTGTGGGATCGCTTCGGCGCATCGCAGACGTTCATCGCCGGGGCAGTATTCAGCGGCCTCGCATTGATGACGATCTTGTTCCGTGGCCGCATTTCGGCACTGTGGAGGTAATCCGCCTGGCTATTCGCTCATGCTTTCTTTACAGCCGGATTTACACATCCTCCTCCCGTAAATGACTGCTGTTGGCCCATAGTTCCAGTTCCCTGAGGCTGCAAGCCGTCACCGGCTGTTCAGGGTCGCTATGTAGAGATTTACATAGTGACCCGTTGCGGGTCTTCACCGCTGGTTGCTCGAAGGGCCCCTCGGCAGTGCGGATCGTCACCGCAATCTCTTAGGTAAGGTTTGTCATTTCACGTCTTCAGCAACGCTGCTGTTCCACCTGATCAGCCAGTTCTACAAGAAAATATCTCTGATCGCTACAAGTTTTCCTTCGGCTAATGGATGGGCATATTTGGCGATGCCAAGATAACGCCCACCTTGTTTGGCCGCGTCACTCACAACCACGACGACTTGCGACCATTGAATGCTGGTCGACTAGGTAACCTCCATCTGACTTTCACGATCGGCAAACAATACGATTTGACTGAATTAGACAAATAATTTCAATGGCTTAACAAGTTCTCCCCGCCATAAGAAATGTCCTTTCCCTCTATGAAGTGATCCTTCATCTAAATATTACCAATATATTTCAATGGGTTATGTTCATTTGGCTTTCTTTCAGCAGAAAATTAATGTTTATGGATGTTACGTGCAAACAGATAAGTTGATGTTATTGAACATTTTTTTAAAATGGCATGATGTATGCTTAACAATTGCGTGCGGGAAAAATTCCCGTCACCAATCCCCTCGTGCTGCCGCCGAGGAAATTAGGCAGTTCATGCTCAAGGGGTTTTAAGTATGCAGCTTTTTACCGAGGAGATTCAATATGACCACTCTCAAAGAGCAACTAACCGCGCACGTTGCCGCATACGATATATGGGAAAAACGACGCCATCATGGATCGGCTGGGGCTAACGATCGGAAATTGTGGGTACTTGCCTGCATGGACGAACGCCTGCCGGTAGACGAAGCGCTCGGCATTCACGTAGATACACCGGCCGGACATGGCGATGCGCACTGTTTTCGCAATGCTGGAGGAATCGTCACCGACGATGCGATCCGTTCGGCGATGCTGACTTGCAATTTTTTTGGCACCGAGGAAATCGTCATCGTGCAGCATACGCAATGCGGCATGCTGTCGGCGAATGCGGTCGATCTGGAAAAAATGTTACGCGACAAGGGGGTCGATATAGACAATCTCATGATGGATCCGACGTTGCCGGAATTGAGGCTGGAGAAAGGCGCATTTGCCAAGTGGATCGGGATGATGGACGACGTGGACGAAACCTGCCTAAAGACAATTGAGGCATTCAAAAACCATCCCCTCATCCCCAAGGATGTGGTCATCAGCGGCTGGATCTGGGAGGTTGAGACGCGTCGATTGAGGGCGCCGACCCTAGATCAGAGTAAGCGGGTCCGGTGCACCGATGTCACCTCAGCCCCATTCGGCGTTAAAGGGAAGCAACCGCCGCGTTGGAGCTAGCCTCCTGGAGGAAACCCGGAAATGTGGGTACCTGCATAACGGGTATCCACGTCTTGTCGTTTTCAAGAAACGCTCTCACCTACAGAATGAGGTTCAAAATGCCAGTCTATGATTATCTGTGTACCCGATGCAAACTGCAATTCGACGCAAACCATGCAATCAGCGCGTCCCGTCCGGATTGCCCGGTATGCGGTGGCGCGGCCGCGAAAGTGATTCTCTCGGCCCCGGCGATGCACGGGCATATGGCGCGCGGGCGTGATCTGGCAATGCGCTCACTTCAGCCGAAACCTGGCCAGGAAAAACACGTACACGGACCTGGATGTGGATGTGGGGGTCACCAAGATTCTTAATTTCTATCAATATATTGGCGTAGCCTAGGCGGACAAATACCGTGTGACTTTGGAATAGCAAAGTCCAGCGCGCAACAGCGCGCGACTTCCGATAGCGATATCGGATTTGAGGAGATCACTATGCCCGATAAGCTTTTTTCCCATCTCAATCCCATCCTGTTTTTGCAGACTTTTGTTGCCCAGAGCATCGAGGTCAGCGCGATGATGGGAAGAGACAAGGGTGATGACCGCCTAAATCACATCGAGCAACTCGGCCTCACCGCGAGCGATTGCTTTGAGACTGCGTACCGCCAGGAGTTGGCACAAGACGGCCCCCTGGATCATGACAAGTACGCGGACATGATTGTGGAGATCAAGAATAAGATCGGTGGAAATTTTTCCCGAGCATCAAGCGAACCGGGCATGGTGCGCGTAGTCAATAGGCGCTGCCCTTTTGGGGAAGCCGTTATGCAGGCCCCGGAGCTCTGCAAAATGACGTCCAGCGTCTTCGGTGGAATTGCGGCACGTAACTTCGGCTACGCGAAAGTGATCCTGGACAAGCGTATTGCGGTGGGAGATGGAATGTGCGAGGCGCGCATTTATACCGATCCCAAGAAAGCGGCCACCTTTGAGGGCGACGAATATCACCGGGAACAGGGCGTCATCCGTGGCCAGAAGGCCTCAGTCAAAGCGCAAATTACTAGAGAGCGGCGTAGCGGGAAAGTATGGTGCGGTGTCAGCCCGCGCAAGCCCGAGGATACCGACAAACCTCCCGTCGTGGCGAAGTCCCCAGCCATGCTCAGCGCTCTGGAGATAATAAAGGTAGTAGCACCAACCACTGCGACCGTGCTGATTACCGGTGAGACCGGCGTGGGCAAGGAGGTCATCGCTCGTCGTATCCATGCCATGAGTGAGCGCTGGAACAGAAATTTTGTCGCGGTGAACTGCGGCGCAATACCCGAAAATTTAGTCGAGACCACACTATTCGGACATGAGCGTGGTGCGTTTACCGGCGCCTACGAAGTCCACCACGGTTTGTTTGAACAGGCAGAGGGCGGAAGTCTGTTTCTTGACGAGATCGATTCGTTACCTCTTGCCGCCCAAGTGCGTCTTTTGAGGGTGCTCCAGGGCGGTGAGTTCGAGCGGGTGGGTGGGAAGCAGCGCCTGTCAGCAGATGTTCGGGTAATTGCCGCAGCCAGTACGCGCCTCGACAAATTCATTGCCGAGGGGTCTTTTCGGAAGGACCTCTACTACCGGATAAACGTGGTGCCCATACTTCTCCCACCGCTGCGCGAACGACGCGAGGATCTTTTGCCACTCGTTAATCACATCCTTGGGCAACTCTCCACGAAGTACAAAAAAGTTATCAAAGCATTAAGCGAGGTCGCAATGGCGAGGGTGACGCAGTATGACTGGCCCGGCAACGTACGTGAACTGGAGAACGTACTGGAGCGTTCGTTCCTGTTCTCAAGCGGCCCTGTTATGTCCGAGTTACTGCTTCCCCAGGCCGGTGGTGGTGCGTCAGCGAGCGTCTATCAGTCCGTTGACTTGTCCCTCAAGGAGGCGAAACAGCAGGCGGGCGAACAGATTGAGGCGCTCATCCTCAAGGAGGCGCTTACCCGCTTCTGTGGAAATGTCAGCGAGGTCGCCAGGTCGTTGGGGCTTACGCCGCGGGCGATCCACCAGAAGATCAATTTGCACAGCATAGACCCCAACGAGTATCGCTCCCATGCAAGACCCAAGGTTGCGCATATGGATAAAGGGAAGTAGCGCGTTCCAGGGCTTGTCGCAAATTTTGAAGCGCTTGTGTGGCAGGCTACCGTAGTAGCGTTTTATGCCTTTATTTCAGTGCGGGTGTTGAAGCAGTCGCGAAGCACGCGCTGCTCATTCGACAACCAAACCAGGAAGTCGAAGGACTGTGTTACTCCTGCGGACAGGAGGCTATTATGGGGCCGCAAAGGCGACGATAACCACAGTGCCGCCGCTAGGGTATGGGGGAAGCTGTGTAATACACCTTTCCCGATCATGGCATCAATTGCTTCACGTTGTATCGCCGGCATGCCTGCCCCGAGCCTATACAGATAAAACCCCTACCGGGAAAAGGTGGGCTGTGTGGGTTGGAACCCGGTCAGGCTTCGGCATGGTTCACTGGATCGCTATGCGCATCCGGTCCAGTTTCTCGACCACGGCCTGATAGAGATCCCCGTCGGCATCGGTGTTGCGGTCTGGGTGGTTGGCGCTACGAATCTTTTTCAACGCAGCCATATCGTCGGGCAGGTCATGCACCTTGGTCACCCGGTCGCCGTTCTTGGCCATTTCGCGCTGAAGCTCGGCTTCTGCGCCTTCGCGTGTGTCGTGCAGCTTCCTGCTGCCAAGTCGCCAACCATCCTGGGTCTTGCGCGGGAATTGATTTTTCTTGCCATCAAACCAGATCCATGTGCCGGTTTCAGGATTCAGTTCAAAACGAATAGTGGTGATGCCGTAGGTGTAAACGGGCGGCGCGAGGTCCTTGGCGAACATCTTGAAGGTGCCGACAGTATCCACGGCAGCAAGGTAATACGCGCCTGCTTCATGGGGGCAAAACGCGGCGCTGGGCACCGGCTTAGGCGTTGGCTCAGGCTTGCTGTCGTTACGTAGCGGATCCATTTCAGCCGTGCGACTGGCGCGTAATGCTGCACGGCGTTGTGCGTTGGTCACTGGTGCTGCTCCTTCAAATTTCTGGAAACCCTCTGGGATAGCCCCTCGCTGAAGGGGCAGGCCCCAAGTGAACCGATGAGGCTGTCCGAGAGTGTTTTCTTGTGGGACATATCTGCTTGACCAAACTGTTCACGAAAGCCGGCTACGATTGGCTACGCTGGGGCAGCATTAAAAAAGCCCCGCATCGCTGCGAGGCTCTTCGAATTTGGCTCCCCGACCTGGGCTCGAACCAGGGACCTGCGGATTAACAGTCCGTCGCTCTACCGACTGAGCTATCGGGGAATAGGAGAGCGCGCATTCTAGAGTCGGCGGGCTTTCAGGTCAAGCCTTATAGCGGCTAACCGTCACTTTCCACCTGCAATTCTGGGACGTGGCTGAAGGCGATGTGCATCGGCGCGGCGCGGCGGCCGCTGTGGGCGCCGCCGAAGTACAGGGTGTTGGGACCGTAGCGCTGGTTGATCTGGTCGAGCACGCTGTTGAGGGTTTCATGCTGGTCGTCGGGATCGAACAGGTCGCGCGTGATCTGGCTGTGCTCGGCGAGGTGGAGCAGGGTGACGCCGACCTTGAGGAGGGGGGCGGGATCGGGCAGGCGGCGCTGCCACAGTTCGGCCAGCACCGGGTTGAATTTGAGGGTGTCGGCGTGCGGCGAGAAGCGGGCCTGGTCGGACCAGTGGACGGGTCCGTTGCCGCGTTGCAGATAGGTGAGGTGCAGGCCAAGGCCACCGGCGCAATAGCCGTAATGGCGCAGCCGCATCGCGGCCTTGTGTAGCAGGCGGTAAAGCACCGCCAGGGCGGAGGCGGGGTCGCGCAGGTCGGGCGCGAGCACGTGCGAATGGCCGACGCTGGCACGCTGGGTGGGGGCGGATTCCACGACTTCGCCGCGCAGTCTGGCGTAAAAGCGTTCGCCTTCGATGCCGCCCCAAGCCTGGCGCAGGGTGTTTTTGCTGGCGGCGCACAGTTGTTCGACGCTGTGAATACCAAGCCGGTTGAGGCGCGGTTCCATGGCGCGGCCGATGCCGGTGAGGGCGCCGAGCTTGAGGCCGTACAGGCGCTGCGGCAATTCATTCTGGCGGATCACGACCAGTCCGTCCGGCTTCTGCATGTTCGACGCGGTCTTGGCGAGAAAGCGGTTGGGCGCGATGCCGACCGAACTGTGCAGGACTTCGCCCACCTGGTCGTAGATCGCCTGCTTGATCTGTTGGCCGAGTTTGACGGCGTTGGCTTCCTTGCGGTCGCTTCCCATCAGCTCGCAGGTCATTTCGTCGATCGACAGCACAGCGCCGACGGGGGTGCACGATTCGACCGCGGTGACGATGCGATGGTGGATTTCGACGTAGGTGGCGGGACGCGCCTGGACGAACACGATGTCCTTGCACAGCTTGCGCGCCTGCCACACCGGGGTGCCGGTTTTGATGCCGAAGCGCTTGGCGTCGATGCTGGCGGCGATGCAGCAGGTGGTGTCGGCCATCACCGGCAACACGCCGACCGGCTTGCCGCGCAGTTCGGGGCGCAACTGCTGCTCGACCGATGCGAAGTAGGAATTGAGATCGACGTAAAGCGAATGCAGTGACATGGCGTGCTCCGGGTGCTTTTCAGACCCTGTAACTCAGCCGGGGTTCGCCAGATTCATCCGTTCCAGCCGCTGGCACAGGGTGTCGATGATGCGGCGCGACAGCGGAGCGGAATGGCGCATCAGCTCTTCCATGATGTGCGGCGGCAGCGCCAGCACGGTGATTTCAGTGTCGGCCACCACCGTGGCGGTACGTTTCTCGTTCAGCAGATAGGCCATTTCACCGAACAGCTGGCCTTCGTGGAGTTCGCCCAGCTGACGCGGGCCGTCTGGGGTGTTCTTGTAGGCTCTGGCGCGGCCGGTGTGGAGAAAATAAGCGGTTCGCGAGTCGTCGCCTTCCTCGATCAGGGTGTGGCCTGGGGGGAGGATTTGTCCATAGGTTTCCAGCAGGCGCTGGATGTCGCCGAAAACATAGGCTTCTATCTTGTCGGCGCCTTTGTCGCTGCCGGCGAGAAACAGCTTTTCCAGCGCAGTGATGTCGGCCTTGCCGTAGGCGTACAGCGCCTGCGCCCACAGATACAGCAGCAGAAACGCGAAATAGGCGCCGATCAGCACGAACACCACGCCGCCGAGTGCGCCGTACAGGCTGTTGTAGTTTTCCAGCTTGAAGAAAGCGCCGAACAGCGTGAGCAGAAGCCCCAGGCTTACGGCGGCGCCCAGTGCGAATGCTGCGGCGACGCGCGCGGGCGGATGCCGCCGCGGCAACTGCCAGTAGGCGGCGAATACCAGCGCCCACACCATGGCAAAGACGAATAGCGTATTGAGCACCTGCAGCACCTGTGCGTTGCCTGTGCCGATGAAGTTGTTCTGCGCCAGGAAACTCAGCGTCACCTGCGCCAGCGCGGCGACGCACATCAGCAGGAACAGCAGCGGCAGGATGATCAGCGGCAGCACCCACTTCATCACCGGATTGCGCTTGCTCGGGCTTGGAAAGATGATGCGGAACGCCCCCTGTACCGCGTTGACCAGCCAGCGCGACGACAGCACCAGGGTCAGCAGGCCGACGCCGCTTGCGGCCAGTTGGGTCTGGCGCGCGATGAAGCCAAGCGCGGCGAGGCTTTCCAGCTGCATCTGATCGTAGAGCGCGGCCATCAGGATGGTGGCAGGCACCGAGTTTTCGGCGACGCGGCTCAGCAGTTGCAGGGCGTAGCTCAGCAGCAGCAGCAACGGGGTGGCCGACAGCAGAAAATAAAACGCCGTCGCCGCGGCATGGTTTTGCAGGCCGTTCTGGCCGAACAGGCGCAGGGTGGTGTAGGCAAGCTGAAGCAGCCAGCCGGCTGTGCCGCGCGTGGGGGGCAAGGCGAGTTTTCGAAACATGGCGCTAGCCTACCCGCGCCACGGGCAGGGCGCTAGGCCAGCGCCTGCGCGATGCGCTTCAGCGCTTTTTCCAGGTTGGCCTGCGAGGTGGCGAACGACAGGCGGACGTAGCCTTCGGCGCCGAAGGCCGAGCCGGGGACGACGGCGACGTCGGCGGATTCAAGCAGGTATTCTGAAAACGCGATGTCGGTCGGCTCCTCGATGATGTCGCGCGCCAGCAGGTGCATGATCGCCGGGCGCACGTCGGGGAAGGCATAGAAGGCACCGCCGCTGTCGACGCAGTGAAAGCCGGGGAGGGCGTTCAGCGCGTCGACGACATAGCGGTGGCGCGTCTTGAAGGCGTCGAGCATCGGCGTGATGCAGCCCTGATCGCCGTTAAGCGCGGCTTCGGCCGCCACCTGCGAGATCGAGGTAGGGTTGGAGGTGGACTGCGACTGCACGTTGGTCATCGCGCGCAGGATGGCTTCGGGGCCGGCCGCGTAGCCGATGCGCCAGCCGGTCATCGAATAGGCTTTCGAGACGCCGTTCAGCACCAGGGTGCGGTCGTACAGGTCGGGGCAGACGTTGAGGATGTTGACGAAGGACGCGTTATTCAGCCGGATGTGCTCGTACATGTCATCGGACGCGATCAGCACATGCGGGTGTTTGCGCAGCACCGCACCCAGTGTGGCGAGTTCGTCACCGGTATAGACCGCGCCGGTGGGATTGGACGGGCTGTTGATGACGAACAGGCGGGTTTTTGGCGTGATCGCCGCTTCCAGCTGCGCCGGGGTGATCTTGAAGCCCTGCTCGATGCCCGCCTCGACGATCACCGGCTTGCCGTCGGCGAGGAGCACGATGTCGGGATACGACACCCAGTAGGGCGCCGGGATGATGACCTCGTCGCCGGGGTTGATCACTGCCAGCGCCAGGTTGAAGAAACTCTGCTTGCCGCCGCACGAAACCAGGATCTGCCTGGGCGTGTAGTCCAGCCCGTTGTCGCGCTTGAACTTGGCGATGACCGCCGCCTTCAGGCTGGGGGTGCCGTCGACCGCCGTGTATTTGGTGAAGCCCGCGTTGATCGCCGCGATCGCCGCATCCTTGATGTGCTGCGGGGTGTCGAAATCAGGCTCGCCGGCGCCGAGACCGACGATGTCGCGGCCGCTTGCCTTGAGCGCGGCGGCGCGCGCGGTGACGGCCAGGGTGGGGGAGGGCTTGATGGCCAGTACGCGGCGGGAGAGTTCCACAGTAGTTCCTTCATGCACCCGCGGTGGCGGAGTGCTACTATCGACAAGTTTCAGGCCGCGCGATTTTAACCCGAATGTTTCATGAATTCGCGTGATGCTCGTGCAGCAACTTATGAAATATTCAGGTTCCGATGTTCGTCACCTTCCCCGATAGCCCGTTCCGTCTGTTCCAGCCATTTCAGCCTGCTGGCGACCAACCGCAGGCCATCGCCCAGCTGATCGAGGGCATCGATGACGGCCTGGCCTACCAGACCCTGCTGGGAGTGACCGGTTCGGGCAAGACCTACACCATGGCCAACGTCATTGCGCGGACGGGGCGGCCGGCGCTGGTGATGGCGCCGAACAAGACGCTGGCGGCGCAGCTGTATTCCGAAATGCGCGAGTTCTTCCCGGAAAACGCGGTCGAGTATTTCGTCTCCTACTACGACTACTACCAGCCCGAGGCCTATGTGCCGGCGCGCGATTTGTTCATCGAAAAAGATTCCAGCATCAACGAGCACATCGAGCAGATGCGGCTGTCGGCGACCAAGTCGCTGCTGGAGCGGCGCGACACCGTGATCGTTTGCACCGTGTCGGCGATCTACGGCATCGGCGACCCGTCGGACTACCACAGCATGATTCTGCTGCTGCGCGAGAACGACAAGATGAGCCAGCGCGAGGTCATCGCGCGGCTGACGCAGATGCAGTACGACCGCAACGACATCGAGTTCAAACGCGGGGTGTTCCGCGTGCGCGGCGACGTCATCGACATCTTCCCGGCGGAACACGCCGAAACCGCGATCCGCATCGAACTGTTCGACGACGTGGTGGAGACCCTGCACCTGTTCGACCCGCTCACCGGGCAGATCCTGTCGCGGGTGGGGCGCTTCACCGTGTTCCCGTCCAGCCATTACGTCACCCCGCGCGCGACGATTCTAAGGGCCATCGAGCAGATCAAGGTCGAGCTGCGCGAGCGGCTGGAGTGGTATTACGCCAACGGCAAGCTGGTCGAGGCGCAGCGGCTGGAACAGCGCACCCGTTTCGATCTCGAAATGATGGCCGAGCTGGGATTCTGCAAGGGCATCGAGAACTACTCGCGGCATCTTTCGGGGCGCAAGCCGGGCGAGCCGCCGCCGACGCTGATCGACTACCTGGCGAAGGATGCGCTGATGATCATCGACGAATCGCACGTCACCGTGACGCAGGTCGGCGGCATGTACAAGGGCGACCGCTCGCGCAAGGAAAACCTGGTCGATTACGGCTTCCGCCTGCCGTCGGCGCTCGACAACCGCCCACTCAAGTTCGAGGAATTCGAGGCGCTGATGCCGCAGACCGTGTTCGTTTCCGCCACCCCGGCCAAGTACGAGGCCGAGCATTCGGGCCAGGTGGTCGAGCAGCTGGTGCGCCCGACCGGTCTGGTCGATCCGCTGATCGAGGTGCGCCCGGCGTCGGCGCAGGTCGACGATCTGATGTCCGAAGCGAGAAAGCGCATCGCCATCGGCGAGCGCGTGCTGGTGACGACGCTGACCAAGCGCATGTCCGAGGATCTCACCGATTACCTGGCCGAGCACGGCATCAAGGTGCGCTACCTGCACTCCGACATCGACACCGTCGAGCGCGTCGAGATCATCCGCGACCTGCGCCTGGGCGAATTCGACGTGCTGGTCGGCATCAACCTGCTGCGCGAAGGCCTCGACATTCCCGAGGTGTCGCTGGTGGCGATTCTCGACGCCGACAAGGAAGGCTTCCTGCGTTCCGAGCGCGCGCTGATCCAGACCATCGGCCGCGCCGCGCGCCATCTGCACGGCACCGCGATCCTGTATGCCGACAGGATCACCGACTCGATGCGGCGCGCGATGGACGAGACCGAACGCCGCCGCAACAAGCAGCTTGCCTTCAATGCCGAGCACGGCATCACTCCGCGCGGCGTGCAGAAGCGCATCCGGGACATGATCGACGGTGTGTACAATACCGACGCCGCACGCCTGGAACTCAAGGCCGCACAGACTGTGGCCGAATACAAGATACTGGATGAAAAAGCGCTGACCAAAAGGATCAAGAAGCTGGAAAAGGAAATGCTGGATGCAGCGAAGAACCTGGAATTCGAAAAAGCCGCGGAACTTCGCGATCATTTGAAGGAACTCAAACGGGTGTTATTTGGTGTGGAAGAGCATGATTCATGACTAAAGTTCTGATGGTGTGTATGGGTAATATCTGCCGATCGCCGATGGCGGAGGGCATGCTTCGCAAGGCCATCATGGATGCGGGCCTTGACCGGCAGGTGGAAGTGGACTCCGCCGGGACGCATGCCTACCACATCGGCGCGGCGCCGGATCCGCGTGCGCAGCAGGCCATACGCCAGCGTGGTGTCGATATCAGCCAGTTGCGCGGGCGTAAGGTGGCGGACGAGGATTTCGAGCGCTTCGACTACATCCTGGTGATGGATGACGACAATTACAGCCAGCTGATCAGGCGCGCGCCGGCGCACCACCATGGCAAAATCCGGAGGCTGCTGTCGTTCAGCCGCAAATACCACAACCTCGACGTGGTTGATCCGTATTACGGCAACCCGCAGGGCTTCGAGGAAAACCTCGACATGATCGAGGACGCGGTGCAGGGTCTTATCCGGGAAATCACCGGCGACACCCGGGTGAAAATGCGTTCAGACAGCTGAACGCATCCTGCTGTGTGTAGCAAAAAAACAAGGGCCACTTTTTAGCGGCCCTTGTTTTTTTTCGGTTGCAGGCTTATTTCGCCTGCGTTTCCACCTGCACAAGGGGTTCCTGGGGTGGTGGAACCTGTGGGCGTGAGCGCCGGCGGGTGGGGTGGGGGGCGGCCGGGGCGGTCGTCTCGCCTGCCGTTGCAACGGGCACGCTGGTTGTTTCCACCTGCATCAGGCTGACGGGCTCGGTCTCGGTTTTGATTACGGGGCGACGGCGGCGGCGCGGGCGTCCGGCTTCGCTGGTTTCAGGCGTGCTGACCGCCGCGGCTTGGGTTTCCACTTGATTCAGATTGGCCGTGCCGGTTGCCAGCTCCGCCAGAATGACGGCGGGCGAGGCGGTGACCGGAGCCGCCGTTTCAAGCTGCAAGGCCTGCTGTGCGGGTGCGACCGCAGCGGGGGCTGTCTTGGGCGCACCCGCAATTTCGATGATCGCATGGAAGCCGGCGGGTGCCGCGGCGACGTCGTTCCCGGTCTGCGCCACACGTTCACCTGTGCCTGCTTCGTTTTCCGGGCGGGCTTCGCGCGGACGGCGATTGCCGCGTCCACGGCGGCTGCGCGACTCGCGTTTTTCCTCGCTGACGGCTTCAAGCGGTGCCTCGACCGGCCCCGCACCCTGTGGTGCGGCTTCGGCTTCCGGACGCGGTTTGGGTTGGCGCGGCGGGCGTGCCGGCTTGGCTGATTCGCCGCCACGGGTTTCGGCGCGCCCCTCGCTCGGGCGCGGTGTGGCCTGACGCGGTTCACGGGGTTCACGCGATTCATTCGGGCTTGCTTCGCCACGGCCAGTGTCGCGTCCGCGACGCTGGCCGGGCTTGCGGTCACGGCGCTCGCTCGGCCGTGCGCCGCGCGTGAGAGCGGGAGCCGGTTCGGCTGCCGGTGCGGCTTTGGCCGCCGGCGCTTCTTCACCCCGTTGTTTGAACCAGCCAAAAATACGCTCGAACAGGCCGGTCTCCGGCTGCGGTTGGGCCGCACCGGCCGGCCGTGCGGCGGGCGCCGGTTGCGGCGGTGGCGCAATCGATTTGACCGCAGCGACCTGGCGTGCCGGGGCGGCCTCTTGCGCGGTCTGGTAGATGGGCTCGGCTTCCGGCAGGGCCACCAGCTTGTAGCTCGGCTCAGCCGCATCGCGCAGGTTGAGCTCGTCGTGGCGCAGCCGGGTGATGGCGTAGTGCGGGGTTTCCAGATGGATGTTGGGGATCAGCACCACATTCACCTTGAGGCGTGTTTCGAGGGTGTGAATGTCGACGCGCTTCTCGTTGAGCAGGAAGGTGGCGACATCGACCGGCAGCTGCACATGCAGCGCGCCGGTGTTTTCCTTCATTGCCTCTTCCTGCAGGATGCGCAGGATGTGCAGCGCGGACGATTCGGCGCCGCGGATGTGGCCGGTGCCGTGGCAGCGCGGGCAGGGCGTGTAGCTGGTTTCGCCGAGCGAGGGCTGCAGCCGCTGACGCGACATTTCCAGCAGGCCGAAGCGCGAGATCTTGCCGGTCTGTACGCGGGCGCGGTCGTGATGCAGGGCATCGCGCAGGCGGTTTTCGACTTCGCGCTGATGCTTGGGCTCTTCCATGTCGATGAAATCGATCACGATCAGGCCGCCGAGGTCGCGCAAGCGCATCTGGCGGGCGATTTCATCGGCCGCTTCGAGGTTGGTGTTGTAGGCGGTCTGCTCGACGTCGCTGCCCTTGGTGGCGCGCGCCGAGTTGACGTCGATCGACACCAGCGCTTCTGTGTGATCGATGACGATGGCGCCGCCGGCAGGCAGGTTGACCTGGCGCGAATACGCCGATTCGATCTGATGTTCGATCTGGAAGCGCGAGAACAGCGGCACATCGTCGCGGTAGAGCTTGACCTTGTCGACGTTGTCCGGCATCACGTGCGCCATGAACTGCTGCGCCTGCTCGTAGATGTCTTCGGTATCGATCAGGATCTCGCCGATGTCCGCCGAGAAATAGTCGCGGATGGCGCGGATGACCAGGCTGCCTTCCTGGTAGATCAGGAAGGCGCCTTTTTGCGAGCTGGACGCGCCGTCGATGGCTTTCCACAGGCTCAGCAGGTAGTTCAAATCCCACTGGAATTCCTGGGCGCTGCGGCCGATGCCGGCAGTGCGGGCGATCAGGCTCATGCCTTCAGGGATGTCGAGTTGCGCCAAGGTGTCGCGCAGTTCGTTGCGTTCCTCGCCCTCGATGCGGCGCGAGACGCCGCCGCCGCGCGGGTTGGTCGGCATCAGCACGACATAGCGGCCGGCCAGCGAGACGTAGGTGGTGAGGGCGGCGCCCTTGTTGCCGCGTTCGTCTTTTTCCACCTGGACCAGCAGTTCCTGGCCTTCTTTCAGGTTTTCCGGGACGCGTCCGCCGTTGGGCAGACAGGTGCGGGAAATTTCCTTGAACGGCAGAAAACCGTGGCGCTCGCAGCCGTAATCGACGAATACGGCTTCCAGGCTGGGCTCGACGCGGGTGACGACACCCTTGTAGATGTTGCCCTTGCGCTGTTCCTTGCTGGCGGACTCGATGTCAAGGTCGACCAGCTTCTGGCCGTCGACGATGGCAACCCGGAGTTCTTCCGCCTGGGTTGCGTTGAAAAGCATGCGCTTCATTATTTACTCCCGCGCGCGTGCATACGGGACAGGCCAGACTGCCGCCTAGAGCGGGCGGCTCATGCGATCACGTGGTAGGTCAGGTGAAATGGCATGGGATAAAAGGTGTCCTGTTCCTGGAGAGTTTCGCCGACAAAGCCGGGGTGGTCTTTCCGGTTCCCGCCGGAGGCTGCGCCTCGGCGTGAACAACTATTTCGTATGCTTGTTGTCGCGTCATTGATAACATCGCTGCTTTGCCGATTGCGCGGGGCGGGTGGTTTCGACTGATCGCGCCAGCTTGAATGTTGGCTGGGCGGCAGGAATCCAGACGGGCCGGACAGGCGGCGGCCGGTGAGCGTTGTAACCGGCGTATTCTTTAAAATCAAATCTGTCCGGCAATCCTGCCGGGCGATTGGTCGGGCAAAACTCAGCCTGAACCGACGGTAGTGTATATGAAAAAGAATGACTTAGAGAAAGATTCGGTCCGGCGGCTGAAAATCGACGACAGCGCCGACGGCCAGCGTCTGGACAATTTTTTGATGGCGCGGCTTAAGGGTGTGCCGAAAAGCCGTATCTACAAGCTGGTGCGCGGCGGCGAGGTGCGGATCAACGGCGGCCGCGTCGAGGTCAGCTATCGTCTGCAGCTGGGCGACGAGGTGCGGATTCCACCGGTGCGCATCGCGGTGCCGGTCATCACCCCCGCCACCCATCTGCCGCAGGGCGGCATCCGGCTGGTGCCGCACATCCTGTACCGCGACGACGCCCTGATCGCGCTGAACAAGCCGGCCGCCATGGCGGTTCACGGCGGCAGCGGAATTTCGCGCGGGGTGATCGAGCAGATGCGGCTGGAACTGCCGGAATGCCGCTACATGGAACTGGTGCACCGGCTCGACCGCGAAACCTCGGGGGTGCTGCTGATCGCGCTGAAACGCCGCGCCCTGGTCGGACTGCACGCCGCGATGCGCGAGGGAAAAATCGAAAAGCGCTACCTGACGCTGGTGGCCGGGCGCTGGCCGAACCCGGTGCAGCATGTGAAGCTGACCTTGCACAAGCGGGTCACCGACGACGGCGAAAAGCGCGTCACGGTGCGCGACGAGGGGCAGACTGCGCACACCATCTTCCGACGTCTGCAAAGTTTTTCCGGGTTCACCCTGCTGGAGGCGGAACTGAAGACCGGACGTACCCATCAGATTCGCGTGCATACCTCGCATCTCGGGTTTCCGATCGCGGGGGACGACAAATACGGCGATTTCGAACTCAACAAGCGGCTGATGAAGCAGGGACTGAAGCGGATGTTCCTGCACGCCGCCCAGTTGAGCTTCGAGCATCCCGTTTCCGGCGAGCGCATGCTGATCGAAGCGCCGCTGCCTGCCGAACTGGCCACTTTCCTGGATAACTTGAAGCATGCCCAAACAATTTGACCTATTGATTTTCGACTGGGACGGCACCCTGATGGATTCCGCCGGGGCGATCGTCGATTCGATCCAGCGCGCCTGCGAGGACATCGGCCTGCCGGTGCCGGGCGATCACGCGTCGCGCCAGATCATCGGCTTGGGGCTGACCCAGGCGCTGCAGACCCTGCTGCCGAATTTGCCGGCCGACGATTATCCGCGGCTGGTCGAACGTTACCGCCATCATTACTTTGGCCGTGACGCGCAGATTCCGTTGTTCGATGGGGTGGCCAGCGGGATCGGCCAGCTGCATGCAAGCGGCTTTACGCTCGCGGTGGCCACCGGAAAAAGCCGCGCCGGCCTGTCCCGCGCGCTTGAATCCAGCGGGCTGGGCGCCTGGTTCGCCGCCACCCGCTGCGCCGACCAGACGCATTCCAAGCCGCACCCGGCGATGGTGCTGGAGCTGATCGACGAACTCGACGCCGACCCGACGCGCACCCTGATGATCGGCGATACCAGCCACGATCTCCTGATGGCGTCGAATGCCGGCGTCGCCAGCCTGGGTGTAACCTATGGCGCGCACGAAGCCGGCGACCTGCATCCGCATGCACCGCTCGCCCTGATGGACAGTTTTGCCGAGGTGCACGCATGGCTGAATGCGAACGCCTGATCTATGCCTCGCGCGACATTTTCGGGTAGGGTCGCGACGTGCGTTTCGAACTGGTCCGCACCGGCACGCCGCAACCGCGGCCATGTGCCGGTGGAAGTAGGGCCTGTTAGCAAGGCGAGTTCTTCGACGACTCGCGGCTATACTTGATCTGTTCTCCCGTGGAGGGCTTTATCATCCCGCAAGCGGGCAGTGCGTCGGCGGACGTTGCGCCGGACGCGGCCTGATTCCTTTGTCGGCCGTCGAGCGCGATGGCCATGTATATCGATTGAAAACAGCCTGATGGAAAAACAATAATGAGTGAACCAGAAAAATCTTCTCCGGCAAACTGGGAACGCGACGTTCTGGAAAAGCTGGCACTGTCGGCGGTGCAGGAACAGCGTCGCAGTCGGCACTGGAGCATCCTGTTCAAGACGCTCGGCTTTCTGTACCTGTTCATCGTGTTGTTTCTGGCGGCCGGCTGGTTCCGCTCGGATGGCGTTTCCCTGCCCAAGGCGCATACCGCGCTGGTCGATCTGCAGGGCGTCATCGCGGCCGACCAGACCAGCGCCGACTCGGTGATCGGCAGCCTGCAGGGCGCGTTCGAGGACAAGAAAACCAAGGGTGTGATCCTGCGCATCAATAGCCCCGGCGGCAGCCCGGTGCAGGCCGGGCAGATCTACGACGAGATCAAGCGCCTGCGCGCCAAGTATCCGAAAACGCCGCTCTACGCCGTGGTGGACGACATCTGCGCCTCGGGCGGCTATTACGTCGCCGCCGGCGCCGACAGGATCTTCGTCGACAAGGCCAGCATCGTCGGCTCCATCGGCGTGCTGATGAATGGCTTCGGCTTCACTGAAGCCATGCAGAAGCTCGGCGTCGAACGCCGCCTGCTGACGGCGGGGGAAAACAAGGGCTTCCTCGACCCCTTCTCGCCGGTCGACCCCAAACAGCAGGCGTTCGCCAGACAGATGCTCGAAGAAATCCACGCCCAGTTCATCGGGGTGGTGCGGGAAGGGCGCGGCAAGCGCCTGAAGGAAACCCCCGAGATGTTCAGCGGGCTGGTGTGGAGCGGCGAGAAAAGCATCCAGCTGGGCCTTGCCGACGGCCTCGGCAACGTCGAATCGGTTGCGCGAGATGTCATCAAGGCCGAGGACATTGTCGATTACACCCGCCAGGACAGTCTGGTCGAGCGCATTGCCGGCCGCCTCGGCGCGACCATGGCGAAGACGTGGTCGCCCTTTGACAAAGCCGGGGTGAGCCTGCGGTGAACGATTACCGGGCGATCGCCTGTGCGGATCACGAACGCCTGGAATTCGCTGCACTCAAGCAGCAATGGCTGGATTTGAACGTCACGACGGGCGATCGGATCGGGCGCCAGCGCTTGATGCCTCTGGACGTATACACCCGCGACGGCGCCGAATGGCTGCTGGCCGAAACCGAATCCGGCGAGCGGCTGACCCTGCGGCTCGACTGGCTGCAATTCTGAACGTTCGGGTGGCGGTGCCGAACGCAGAGGCTTCAGCATTGTCTTAGCGTGTTGGCCGCGGGAACAGGCCACTAATAGAATGCATCCTAAATAAAGAACACCATGAAAATCCCGAAAAGACTCGAACCGCTGGTCGAAGACGGCCTGATCGACGACGTGACGCGCCAGCTCATGAGCGGCAAGGAGGCGATGGTCTTCGTCGTCCGCTGCGGCGACGAGGTGCGCTGCGCCAAGGTCTACAAGGAAGCCAACAAGCGCGCGTTCCGCCAGAGCGTCGATTACACGGAAAACCGCAAGGTGAAGAACAGCCGCCAGGCGCGCGCGATGGCCAAAGGCACGCGTTATGGGCGGGAAGCCCAGGAAGCGGCCTGGCAAAACGCCGAAGTGGATGCCCTGTATCGCCTCGCCGCCGCCGGCGTGCGGGTGCCGACGCCCTACAATTTCCATTCCGGCGTGTTGCTGATGGAACTGGTCTGCGACGAGGACGGCAACGCGGCACCGCGTCTGAATGACGTGGAATTCACGCCGGAACTGGCGCGGGTGCATTTCCAGATGCTGCTCAAGCAAGTCGTGCTGATGCTGTGCGCCGGGGTGATTCACGGTGACCTGTCCGAATTCAATATCCTGATCAGCGCCGACGGCCCGGTGATCATCGACCTGCCGCAGGCGGTGGATGCCGCCGGCAACAACCACGCCCCCGACATGCTGGAACGCGATGTCGCCAATCTGACCGCCTATTTCGGACGCTTTGCGCCGGAACTGCTGGGGACCGACTACGGCAAGGAAATCTGGGCGCTGTACGAACACGGCGCGCTGCATCCGGACGTGCCGCTGACCGGCCATTTTGCACGCAGCACGAAACCGGTGGACCTGGACGGTGTTCTGCGGGAAATCGGCGATGCCCGTGACGAAGAGGCGGCGCGGCAGCTGCGGATGCTGGAAGCGGGGTAGCGGCGCGGTTTAGCCCCGCTACACTTCCCAAGGCCGGTTTACGGGATTGTTCAAGTCGCGGCTGCCGTGTACCACCGTTAGGATCAGCACATGGTCGGCAGCGACTTGATAAATGAGCCGATAGCCCTGAAAAACGATTTCCCGAATATCGTCGCGATTGACTTCAGGCACATGCCTACCAAGATTCGGGAAACCGGGAAGCGTCTCCACTCGCATCAGGATGCGCTGGATGAATTGCCGGGCATAAATCGGCGAGTCCTGGCCGATATAAGCGTTCAGCTGTTTGAGGTCATTACGCGCGGTATTTGACCAGACAAGCCTCATTTCTGATTGCCGAGCAGGTCATGCACCACCTCTTCATGCGAGAAAACACGTCCCTCGGCGACGTCCTTTAGTCCCGATTCTATTTTTTGCCGCACATAAAATTCATACATGATGTCGTCGAACGTCGCCGTGTCGGGCAAATGCTCGATCAGCTGGCGCGCCATTTCTTTGGCGGTTTGCATGGCATGACCCTCTTCAATGTAAGAACGCTTTAATTTTACACGCGCAATCGATGGTGGCTGTCTTGAGCCTTGGTTGCCAGGTGTCAAAATCCAAACCGCGAATGGCAGAGTCGGCGCATGCGTGAAGCACGCCCCGTGCGTCCCGTATAATCCGGCATGACCGATCACCCGAACACCCCACCTGATTCGCCGCCCGCCGACCTCCCAACGGCCGGCTCGCCCTTCGACCAGCTGCCGCTGGCGCCCGCCGTGCTGGCCAATCTGCGCCAGCTCGGCTACCTCCACATGACGCCGATCCAGGCGACCAGCCTGCCGATCGCGCTGGCCGGCCACGACCTGATCGCGCAGGCCAAGACCGGCAGCGGCAAGACGGCGGCCTTTGCGCTGGCCCTGCTGAACAGGCTCAATCCGCGCCGCTTCGCCGTGCAGGCGCTGGTGCTGTGCCCGACGCGCGAACTGGCGGACCAGGTGACGCAGGAAATCCGCCGACTGGCGCGCAGCGAGGACAACATCAAGATTCTCTCCCTGGTCGGCGGCTCCACCATGCGTCCGCAACTGGCCAGCCTGGAGCACGGCGCCCACGTCGTCGTCGGCACGCCGGGCCGCATCATGGATCACCTGCAGCGCGGCAGCCTCAACCTGGATGCGCTCAATACGCTGGTGCTCGACGAAGCCGACCGCATGCTGGACATGGGCTTCTACGACGACATCGGCTTCATCGCACGGGAGTGTCCGGGCACGCGCCAGACGCTGCTGTTTTCCGCCACCTACCCAGCGGGCATTGCGGAGTTGAGCCGGCGCCTCTTGCGGCAGCCGCACGAGGTGAAGCTGCTGGAGCGGCACGAGCACGACAAGATCCGCCAGCGCTTCTATGAGGTGAGCCACGACGACCGCCTGCAGGCGGTGGCATTGCTGCTCCGCCACTATCGCCCGGTCAGCACGCTGGCCTTCTGTAACACCCGCCAACAATGCCGCGATTTGGTGCAGGTCCTGCGCGAGCAGGGCTTCCACGCGCTGGCGCTGCACGGCGAACTGGAGCAGCGCGAGCGCGACCAGGTGCTGATCCAGTTCGCCAACCGCAGCTGTTCGGTGCTGGTGGCGACCGACGTCGCCGCGCGCGGGCTCGACATCGCCCAGCTCGAAGCGGTGATCAACGTCGATGTCACGCCCGATCCCGAGGTCTACATCCACCGCATCGGCCGCACCGGCCGCGCCGACCAGGAAGGCTGGGCGCTGAGCCTGGCCAGCTCCAGCCAGATGCGGCGCGTCGCCAACATCGTCAAGGAACTCGGCACCGAGCCTGAATGGCACGCTCTTAACGAGCTGGAAGCCGCCAGCGACGAGCCACTCTTGCCGCCGATGGCGACCCTGCAGATTCTCGGTGGCCGCAAGGAAAAGATCCGTCCCGGCGACGTACTGGGCGCGCTCACCGGCGAGGCGGGTTTTGCCAGCGCGCAGGTGGGCAAGATCACCGTCACCGAATCCACCACCTATGTCGCGGTGGAACGGGGCATCGCGCACGAAGTCCAGCGCAGGCTTTCCGCGGGCAAGTTGAAGGGGAAAAGCGTCAAGGTGCGCATACTGGACGTCGCCGACGATTCCGCGCCGCGCGAGACCGCCCGACGCAATCGGTAATCGCAGTTCAGCGGCTTAAATTCCGATTCCGAACACCACCAACCGGTCTTTGACCGCGTCGCTGCGGCCGCGCCAGTTTTTTGCGCTGCGGGTCAGGATCAGCTGGCTTGGCAGGCTGAGGTCGCCGCCGACGCTGATGAAGGTGTCGGGCGCCAGCGTGGTGGCCAGCGCATCCAGCAGGGCTGCGCTGCGATAGGGCGTCTCGATGAAGAGCTGGGTGGCGCGGTCGCGGCGCGCGGTTTTTTCCAGCTCGCGGATGGCTTGGCTGCGCTCGGGTTCCTTGGCAGGAAGATAGCCGTGGAAGGCGAAGCGTTGGCCACCCAGCCCCGAGGCCATCAGTGCCAGCAGGATCGACGACGGGCCGATCAGCGGTACCACCGGAATGTTTTCGCGATGCGCGGCCATCACCAGCGCCGCACCGGGGTCGGCGACGGCAGGACAGCCCGCCTCGGACAGCAGGCCGACGTCGTGCCCGGCCCTGAGCGGCGCCAATAGCGCCGGGATGGCGGGGGCCGGGGTGTGTTCGTTGAGTTCCGCGATCTGCAGCGCCTGGATCGGCTGCGGATGGCCCATGGCTTTCAGGTGTGCGCGTGCGGTTTTGGCGCGTTCGACGACGAAATGATCGAGCTGGCGTGCGACCGCGAGGGTGTCGGGCGGCAGGCAGGTGTCGGGACTGACCGGCCCCAACGGAACCGGGATCAGGTAGAGGGTGGCCACTCGAATTACACCGGACGCCAGGTCAGCACGTCGACGCCTTCGTTCATGAGCATCTCGGTCAACGCCATCAGCGGCAGGCCTATCAGCGCCGTGGGATCGGGGCTGTCCATGCGTTCCATCAGCGCGATGCCGAGCGACTCGCTCTTGGCCGAGCCGGCGCAGTCGTAGGGCGTTTCCTTTTCGAGGTAGGCGGCGATCTGCGGATCGGTGAGTGGGCGGATATGCACCACCGTCGGCACGTCGCGCGTTTGGGTGTGGCCGCTGCGGCTGTTGAGCAGCGTCAGCGCGGTGTGGAACACCATGGTGCGGCCCTGCATTTTTTTCAGCTGCGCGTAGGCATTGTCGAAATTGCCGGGCTTGCCGAGCTGCTCGGAATCGAGCATCAGCACCTGATCGGATCCGATGATCAGCGCGTCGGGATAAGTCGTCGCGGCGGCCTGCGCCTTCAGCACCGACAGGCGCAGCGCGGTGGCCGAGGGCGTCTCGCCCGGCAGCGGGGTTTCGTCGACGTCGGGCGAAAGGATTTCAAACGGCAGATGCAGGCGCGACAGCAGTTCGCGCCGGTAGCGCGAAGTCGAAGCCAGGATGAGCCTCATTCCGGCTGGATCTCGACCAGCGCCATATCGGGCGTTACCGCGTCGCTTTTCTTGGCAAAGATGCTGATGACGACGCCGGCGATCGGTGCCTGCACTTCGTTCTCCATTTTCATCGCCTCGATCACCAGCACGCCGTCGCCGGCCTTGACCGTCTGACCGATGCTCACCAGCACGTCGACGACGGTGCCGGGCATGGCGGCGGTAACGTGGCCGGGATGACTGGCGCGCGGCTTCTGGCCGGGTGCGGCGGGCGCCGCAGCGGCCTTGCGCGGGGCGCTGTCGCCGCCCGTTTCGATGGCGACCTCGTTCAGCGATTCGACCAGCACTTCTTCCGTGACACCGTCGACCGACACGAAATAGGGCCGCTGGGTGGAATCGCTGCGGCCGCTGCCTGACAGCTTGATGTGGTAGGTCTCGCCGTGCAGCGTGATTTTGAATTCGTCGGCGGCGTAGCGCGGACCGTTGTCCTGTTGCGCCGTGGCAGGCGGCAGCAGTTGTTCGGGCTTGAGGCTCCCGGCAGCGCGTTCCTGCAGCCAGGCCTTGCCGATTTCAGGGAACATGGCGTAGGTCAGCACGTCCTCGTCGGACTTGGCCAGGCCCTCGATTTCGCCGCGCAGCTTGTCGAGTTCGTCGCCCAGCAGGTCGGCCGGGCGGCAGGTGGTGACGTCGAGATCGCCGATCGCTATTTTCCGCACCTCCTCGTTGATGTGCCCCGGCGCCCGGCCGTAGCGGCCCTGCAGGTAGAGCTTCACCTCGTTGGTGACCGACTTGTAGCGCGCGCCGGTGAGCACGTTGAGCGCGGCCTGGGTGCCGACGATCTGCGAGGTCGGCGTCACCAGCGGTGGGTAGCCGAGGTCTTCGCGCACGCGCGGGATTTCCTCGAGCACGGCGTCCATGCTGTCGAGCGCGCCTTGCTCCTTCAACTGGTTGGCGAGGTTGGAAATCATTCCGCCCGGCACCTGGTTGATCAGCACGCGGGTGTCGGTGCCGGTGAAGGCGGACTCGAACTGCCAGTATTTCTTGCGCACCTCCTTGAAATAGGCCGAAATCTCCTCGATCAGCGGCAGCGACAGGCCGGTATCGTATTCGGTGCCGGCGAGTGCGGCGACCATGCTCTGCGTGGTGGGGTGGCTGGCGCCTTCGGCAAACGCGCCGACGCAGGTGTCGATGATGGTGGCGCCGGCTTCCACCGCCTTCAGGTGGGTCATGTGCGCCAGTCCCGAGGTGGCGTGGCTGTGGGTGTGGATCGGCAGGTTGGTGGCTTCGCGGATCGCGCATACCAGTTCGTACGCCGTGTAGGGCGTGAGCAGCCCCGCCATGTCCTTGATCGCGATGGTGTCGCAGCCCATTTCCGCCAGGCCGCGGGCGAGCTCGACGAAGTGGGGGACGTCGTGCACCGGGCTGGTGGTGTAGCAGACCGTGCCTTCGGCGTGCTTGCCGGCGGCTTTCACCGTCTCGATCGACACGCGCAGGTTGCGCAGGTCGTTCATGGCGTCGAACACGCGGAACACGTCGATGCCGTTGTCGGCGGATTTCTGCACGAAGGCGCGCACCACGTCGTCGGAATAGTTGCGGTAGCCGAGCAGGTTCTGCCCGCGCAGCAGCATCTGGAGCGGCGTGTTGGGCAGCGCTTTCCTGAGTTTGCGCAGGCGCTCCCACGGGTCTTCGCGCAAAAAGCGCACGCAGGCGTCGAAGGTGGCGCCGCCCCAGGCTTCCAGCGACCAGAAGCCGGCCGCATCGAGCTTGCTGCAGATCGGCAGCATGTCGGCGGTCTGCATGCGGGTGGCGATGAGCGACTGGTGGCCGTCGCGCAGGACGAGGTCGGTGATGTGTACTTTGGCCATGGTTAGGGCGTGTCAACCTTCATTTCACGTCTGCGACGGGGGCAATTTGGGATGCAGCCCGCGAAGCAAGACGCGAAGTGGTGCAAGTCACCATGAGTGGCTTGCGACAAAGGGGGGCGCCCAAATCGCCCCCGTCCCGGAGGGTTGCTGCGAGAAAAGCGCGTCTGCGGCGTTGCAAGGTTTGTGAATGGAATGACCATTCGCTGCACCTTGCGCCTGGCATCCATCGCTTTTTCGCGGCAACGCAGGCGTGAAATGAAGATTGCCACGCCCTATAATCCCTGGTGCGCCGCAATGGCGGCCGCAATGGCGGCTGCGATCACTTCCGGCGGTTTCTTTTCGGTGTACTGGGTGAGTTCCGGGTGCTCGTCGACAAAGCTGGTGTTGAAGCGCCCGCTGCGAAATTCGGGGTTCTTGAGGATTTCCTGGTAATAGGGAATCGTCGTTTTCACGCCATACACCAGCATATCGTCGAGTGCGCGGCGCCCGCGTGCGATGGTCGCCTCCCAATTCAGATTCCATACGCTGAGCTTGGCGCACATGGAATCGAAGTAGGGCGGAATCACGTAATCGGTGTAAATCGCCGCGTCCACGCGCACGCCGGGACCGCCCGGCGAATAGTAGCGGGTGATGCGGCCGAGGCTGGGCAGAAACTCGTTTTTCGGGTCTTCGGCGTTGATGCGGAATTCGATGGCATAGCCGCGATGCCTGATCTCGTCCTGCCTGTATTGCAGCGGCAGGCCGGACGCGATGCGGATCTGTTCCTGCACGATGTCGACGCCGGTGATGGTCTCGGTGATGGGATGCTCGACCTGCAGCCGGGTGTTCATTTCCATGAAATAGAACTGGTTGTCCTGGTCGAGCAGGAATTCGACCGTTCCGGCATTGACGTAGCTCACCGCCTTGGCGGCGCGCACCGCCAGCTTGCCGATGTATTGCCGCTGCGCCTCGGTCAATTGCGGGCTCGGTGCGATTTCGATCAGTTTCTGGTTGCGGCGCTGGATCGAGCAGTCGCGCTCGAACAGGTGGATCACGTTGCCCTGGGTGTCGCCCAGGATCTGTACCTCGATGTGCTTGGGCCGCACCACGCATTTTTCGACGAAGACCTCGGGCTTGCCGAAGGCCTTGCTGGCTTCCGACACCACGCGGTCGTAGTTTTTCAGCAGTTCTTCCTCGTTGTCGCAGCGGCGGATGCCGCGCCCGCCGCCGCCGTTGGTGGCCTTGAGCATCACCGGATAGCCGAACTTGCCGGCCAGCGCTCGCGCTTCCTCGACGTTTTCCAGGTTGTGGTCGGAGCCGGGGATCACCGGAATGCCGGCGGCGATCATCGCATTGCGCGCCTGGATCTTGTCGCCCATGCGGCGGATCACCTCGGGCGAGGGGCCGATGAAGCGGATGCCGCGGCGCGCGCAAATGGCGGCGAGGTCGGGGTTCTCGGAGAGAAAGCCGTAGCCCGGATGCAGCGCGTCGCAGCCCGAAGCGGCCGCCAGGTTGACCAGCGTGTGCGCGTTCAGATAGCCGAGAATGGGATCCTTGCCGATATGGTAAGCCTCGTCGGCTTTCTTCACGTGGAGCGCGTGGCGGTCGGCGTCGGTGTAGATGGCGACCGACTTGATGCCCAGTTCGGCACAGGCGCGCACGATGCGAACGGCGATCTCACCGCGGTTGGCGACTAGAATTTTCTTGAGCATGGGCTTGCCTGACGTTGGGAAGGCTGGGGTTTCTTTGACAAAAAGAACGCGAAATCATATCATTGCTGGCTAATGTTGCTGGCCATGTTTACGAGTGCGTCATGTTTAAATCTGTCATGCTTCAGCCAATCGAGGTCGATCCATGGCGTTTTTGCAGGGATGGACAGTCGTGGGAAACCCGGTCCGATGTGGCTGCGTTTCCGCGTCTGGCCCATGAATTTACGCAAGGCACGCTGTTCTGTCGAGTCGTCGGACGCGTGGATCAGCGGGGCAGCCTGTCCCTGCAGTCGATGGTCAGCGGCGAAGTGGAATTGCCCTGCCAGCGCTGTCTGGGCAGCATGCCGTATAAGGTTGATGTCGAACGCACGCTGTATCTGGCGCGCAACGAGGCCGAGATGGAACGACTGGATGCGTTGCCGGACAGCGACGCAATCCAGGCCGGTGAAGTCTTGAATCTTGTCGATCTGGTTGAGGATGAAGTGTTGTTGAGCCTGCCGCTGGCGGCCATGCACGCAGAAGGTGAATGCCCCGTCCCTGGGGTGAAGTAGTTTTTAATGCGCCCGCTTGGGTGTAACCGAATTTAAGGAGCAAGAAATGGCAGTCCAGCAGAACAAAAAATCCCCGTCCAAGCGCGGCATGCACCGCTCGCACGACTTTCTGGCAAGCCCGCAGCTGGCTGTCGAGCCGACCACGGGTGAAGTGCATATGCGTCACCATATCAGCCCCAGCGGCTTTTATCGTGGCCGCAAGGTCGTCAAGGCAAAAGGCGAATAATTTCCCGACGCGCCATGGCGTGGTTTACGCTGGGGTTTGATGGCTCCGGCCTGGCGCATTCAACCCGGCTAACGATTCCGGCTGCATGAGAACCATCACCGTCGCCATTGACGTCATGGGGGGCGACCACGGCCCCCATGTCACGGTTCCGGCGACGATCAGCTGTCTTGCGCGTCATCCCGACATGAACGTGATTCTGGTCGGGCCGCAGGACATTATCGCGGCCGAACTCAAGGCGCGTCGTGCCAAGACCGGTCCGCGCCTTATCGTGCGCCACGCCAGTCAGGTGGTGGCGATGGACGAGGCGCCCGCGCTGGCGCTGCGTGGCAAAAAGGATTCCTCGATGCGGGTGGCCATCGATCTCGTCAAGTCCGGCGAGGCCGATGCCTGCGTGTCGGCCGGCAACACCGGCGCCCTGATGGCAACCGCGCGTTTCGTCCTGAAGACTCTCCCCGGCATCGACCGCCCCGCCATTGCCGGCGTGATGCCGACGGTCAAGGGGCACGCGCTGGTGCTGGACATGGGGGCGAACGTCGACTGCACGGCTGAGAATCTGCTGCAGTTCGGCATCATGGGCGCGATGCTGGTGTCGGCGGTGGAGCACATCCCGAATCCGAGCGTCGGTCTGCTGAACATCGGCGAGGAAGCCATCAAGGGCAATGAAATGGTCAAACGTGCCGGCGAACTGCTGCGCGACAGTCACCTGAACTTCTACGGCAACGTCGAAGGTGACGACATCTTCAAGGGCACCACCGACGTGGTGGTCTGCGACGGTTTTGTCGGCAATGTCACCCTGAAAGCCTCTGAAGGGCTGGCCAAGATGGTTTCCACTACGCTGCGTGCCGAGTTCAAGCGCAACGGACTGACCCGCATCGCAGGGCTGATTGCGTTACCGGTGCTGAATGCCTTCAAGCGGCGGCTCGACCCGCGCCGCTACAACGGCGCCACGCTGCTGGGCCTGAAAGGCGTGGTGGTGAAAAGCCATGGCTCGGCCGATTCCTTCGCATTCGAACACGCCATCGAAACCGCCAGCGATGAAGTCCGCAACAACGTGCTGAAACGTATTACCGACCAGATCCAACTCCTGCAACGGGTGGCCGCTTGACCTATTCCCGCATTCTTGGCACCGGCAGCTACCTGCCGGCGCGCATCCTCACCAACGCCGACCTCGAAAAGCTGATCGATACGAACGACCAATGGATCGTCGATCGTACCGGTATCCGCGAACGCCATATTGCCGCCGAGGGCGAATTCACCAGCGACCTGGCAGTGCAGGCGGCACGCGCCGCACTCGACGCAGCGGGGCTGGCGGCGGATGACATCGATCTGCTGCTGGTCGCCACCACCACGCCCGACCTGGTTTTTCCCAGCACCGCCTGCATCGTGCAGTCCAAGCTTGGCATGACCAACGGCAAACCGGCGTTCGACCTGCAGGCGGTGTGCAGCGGCTTTATCTACGCCCTGAGCGTGGCCGACCAGTTCATCAAGACCGGTGCCGCCAGACACGTGCTGGTGATCGGTGCGGAAACCCTGTCGCGCATCACCGACTGGAACGACCGCGGCAACTGCATCCTGTGGGGCGACGGCGCGGGTGCGGTGGTGGTGGGCGCATCGACCGAGCCGGGTATCATCGCCACCCACATTCATGCCGATGGCCGCCACAAGGAATTGCTGCGCACCACCACAGGCCCTTCGACCGGCATGAAGGAGCCTCCGCTGATGCGGATGGAAGGCAACCCCGTGTTCAAGATGGCAGTCAACACGCTCGATCGCATCGTCGACGAAACGCTGGAAGCCAACGGCCTGCAGAAATCCGATATCGACTGGCTGGTGCCGCACCAGGCCAATATCCGCATCATTTCCGCCACCGCGAAAAAACTCGGCATGAGCATGGACAACGTCGTCACCACCGTGGCCAGCCATGGCAACACCTCGGCCGCCTCGGTGCCGCTGGCATTCGATGTGGCGGTGCGCGACGGCCGCATCCAGCGTGGCCAGACGGTGCTGATGGAAGCCTTTGGCGGCGGTTTTACCTGGGGCTCCGCGCTCCTCAAATACTAGAAAGACCTTTGATGAAGCTTGCTTTCGTTTTCCCCGGGCAGGGCTCGCAATCGGTCGGCATGATGGCCGGGTGGGGCGACCGCGCCGAAGTGCGCGCCACCTTTGCAGAAGCGTCCGACGCGCTCGGCCAGGACCTGTGGGCGCTGGTCGTCGACGGCCCGGCCGATCTGCTCAACCAGACGGTCAATACCCAGCCCGCCATGCTGGCGGCCGATGTCGCCGTCTGGCGCGTGTGGCAGGCCGCAGGCGGCGCAACGCCGGCGCTGCTGGCAGGACACAGCCTCGGCGAATATGCCGCGCTGGTGGCCGCCGGGGCGCTGGGCTTTGCCGATGCAATCAGGCTGGTGCGCTTCCGCGCCGAGGCGATGCAGGCGGCGGTGCCCGAAGGTATCGGCGCCATGGCGGCGATCCTGGGCCTGGACGACGATACCGTGCGCGCTGTCTGCAGTGAGGCCGCTGCCGGCGAAGTGGTCGAGGCGGTGAATCTGAACTCGCCCGGTCAGGTGGTGATCGCAGGCAACAAGGCCGCGGTCGAGCGCGCGATGGTGCTGGCGAAGGAAAAAGGCGCCAAACGCGCGCTGCTGCTGCCGGTTTCCGTGCCGTCGCACTCGTCGCTGATGCTGCTGGCCGCCGAAAAGCTGCTGACGCATCTGCAGAGCGTGGCGATCGCTGCCCCCGCGATTCCCGTGCTGCACAACACCGATGTGCAAAGCCATGCCGAGCCCGACGCGATCCGTGCCGCGCTGGCGAAACAATTGCACACGCCGGTGCGCTGGGTCGAGACCGTGCAGGCGCTGAAAGCCGCCGGCATCGGGCGCGTGATCGAGTGCGGCCCCGGCAAGGTGCTGGCGGGCCTCAATAAGCGTATCGACGACAGCCTGCCCGCCGTGGCGCTGGTGGATGAAGCGAGCCTCGCGGCCGCACTCAGCCAATAAGGAGACATCATGCAAGGACAAATCGCATTAGTGACCGGCGCCAGTCGTGGAATCGGCCAGGCGATCGCGCTGGCGCTCGGCCAGGCGGGCGCCACCGTAGTCGGCACCGCCACCAGCGACAAGGGCGCGCAGGCGATCGGCGATTACCTTGCCGCGGCCGATATCAAGGGCAGCGGCATGAAGCTCAACGTCACCGACGCGACCGAGGTCGACACGGTCATCGCCGCGATTACTGCGCAGTTCGGCGACATCGGCATCCTGGTCAACAACGCCGGCATCACCCGCGACAACCTCTTGATGCGGATGACGGACGAGGAGTGGGACGACATCCTGGCGACCAACCTCACTTCGGTGTTTCGTCTCTCGCGTGCGGTGCTGCGCGCAATGATGAAGGCGCGTGCAGGGCGCATCATTTCCATCGCTTCGGTGGTGGGCGCGATGGGCAACGCCGGGCAGACCAACTACAGTGCCGCCAAGGCCGGCATCATGGGCTTCACCAAGTCGCTGGCGCGCGAGGTCGGCAGCCGCAACATCACGGTCAACTGCGTGGCGCCGGGCTTCATCGACACCGATATGACGCGCGCACTGCCCGATGCGCAGCGGCAGGCGCTGCTCGCCCACATCCCGCTGGGACGGCTGGGCACGGCGGAAGACATCGCGCAGGCCGTCGCGTTTCTGGCGTCGCCCGCTGCAGGTTATATTTCCGGCACCACCCTGCATGTCAACGGCGGAATGTACATGGCATAGCCGCCAAACAAAGTTTGGTAGAATCGCGAAGTTTTAATTTTCCGGGCTTCAATTTGTTGGAGCCTAATTTCAAGAGAGGATCAGTAATGGAAAACGTACAGCGTGTAATTAAAGTCGTCGCCGAGCAACTGGGCGTCAATGAGGCGGACATCAAGAACGAGTCTTCCTTCGTCGGTGACCTGGGCGCTGACTCGCTCGATACGGTCGAACTGGTGATGGCGCTGGAAGAAGAATTCGGCTGCGAGATTCCCGACGAGGACGCAGAAAAGATCACCACCGTCCAGCAGGCGATTGATTACGTCAACAGCCATTCGAGCTGATCGTTCACCCCAGTCAAGAGGTCTGCGTCTTGTCCAAACGTCGCGTCGTCGTCACCGGGCTGGGGATCGTCTCCCCGGTCGGTAACACCATTCCTGAAGCCTGGGATAACCTGGTTGCCGGGCGTTCCGGGATTGCCCGGATTACCCGTTTCGACCCTTCACCTTTCACCTCCCAAATAGCGGGTGAGGTCAGGGATTTTGACGTTGCGCACTATCTCAACCCGAAAGAAGCCCGCCGCATGGATGTCTTCATCCAGTTCGGGGTGGCTGCCGGCATTCAGGCGATTCGGGATTCCGGTATCGAAGTTACCGACGCCAACGCCGAGCGCATCGGCATCAATATCGGTTCCGGGATCGGCGGCTTGCCGCTGATCGAGGAGACCCACACCCAGCTGATGGAATCCGGCTCAAGGAAGATTTCCCCCTTCTTCATCCCAGGCTCCATCATCAACATGATTTCCGGCAATCTTTCCATCCTGTACGGGATAAAAGGTCCCAACCTGGCGGTCGTCACCGCCTGCGCCACCGGCCTCCATGCGGTGGGTCTGTCCGCCCGCATGATCGAGCATGGCGACGCCGATGTGATGGTTGCCGGCGGCGCCGAGTGTGCGACGTCGCCGCTGGGTCTGGGGGGCTTCGCCGCGGCACGCGCGCTGTCCACCCGCAACGACGACCCGGCTACTGCCAGCCGTCCGTGGGACAAGGATCGCGATGGCTTCGTGCTGGGCGAAGGCGCCGGCGTGCTGGTGCTCGAAGAGTACGAGCACGCCAAAAAGCGTGGTGCAAAGATATATGCCGAGGTGGTGGGCTTTGGCATGAGCGGCGATGCCTACCATGTGACGTCGCCAAGTACCGACGGTCCCAGGCGTTCGATGCTGAACGCGATGCGCGATGCCGGTGTCAATGCCGATCAGATCGATTACATCAATGCGCACGGCACCTCGACGCCGATGGGCGACAAGAACGAAACCGATGCGATCAAGCTCGCCATGGGGGATGCGGCCTACAGGACGGTGGTCAACTCGACCAAATCGATGACCGGCCACCTGCTGGGCGGCGCCGGCGGTGTCGAGTCGATATTCACCGTGCTGGCAGTGCATCATCAGGTGTCGCCGCCGACCATCAATATCTTCTCGCAAGACCCGGAGTGCGATCTCGATTACTGCGCCAACACCGCGCGCGACCTGAAGATCGACTTTGCGCTCAAGAACAACTTCGGGTTTGGCGGCACCAACGGCTCGCTGGTCTTCAAACGCGTTTGATTTTCGCCGCGGACCGCCTGGCCCCGCCCGAGATTCGGGAATGGCCGTTGCAGCCCGAGCAATCGCGGCCTGATCTGGTCCGGCTTCAGGCGTCCGATCCGCAGCGTTATCCCGGCCTGTTTCTCGGCAGTGGCGATACCGGCTGGGACGTGCTGTTTGCGTTTCCGCAGGACACCACGCACATCGCCGCTGCCGATGGCCTGTGCGGATTGCAGACGCATCCGGCGATGCAGCTTCAGCCGCTCCGCTCTGCCCGATTCGATCATGGTCTGCCGTTTTGCGGCGGCTGGCTGTGCGCGTTCGCGTATGAGCTGGGCGGGCTGTTCGAGCCCAGCGTGGGGCTGGCCGATGATGCCGATTTCCCGCTTGCCTGGCTGACCCGTATCCCGGCTGCGATCCTGTTCGACCGCCACAACGGACGGTGCGTGCTGGTGGCCGAATCCGGCCGGCACGCGCTGATCGACAGCATGGCGCGCGACCTGGCGCAGGCGCTGCCCCCCGTCCCCGCGTTGCCGGCGCTCACCGCGCTGCAGGAGGACGATCCTGCCGCCTTTTTGGCCGGAGTCGCGCGCATCCAGGACTACATCCGTGCCGGCGATGTGTTCCAGGTCAATCTGTCGCGCGGCTGGCAGGCCGAATTCGGCGTTCCGGTTGCGCCTGCATCGCTGTTTACGCGGCTGATGCAGAAAAATCCTGCGCCGTTTTCGGCGCTGCTGCAGAGGGAAGAATGGGCGATCGTGAGCTCGTCGCCCGAACGGCTGGCCCGTCTCGACCCCCGCGGTCGCCTGGAAACGCGGCCGATTGCCGGCACCCATCCCAGAAGCGAAGATGCTGTGGAAGACGCTGCCCTGCGTGCACGCCTGCAGGCGCATCCCAAGGAACGCGCCGAACACGTCATGCTGGTCGACCTCGAGCGTAACGACCTGGGGCGGGTATGCGAACCCGGCAGCGTGAAGGTGGCGGCACTGATGGAAATCGCCAGCTACCGCCACGTGCACCACATCGAGTCAACCGTCTGTGGGCAGTTGCGCGAGGGGATGCGCGTGCTCGATGCCTTGCGCGCGGTGTTTCCGGGCGGCACCATCACCGGCTGTCCCAAGGTGCGCACCATGCAGATCATTCATGAACTGGAGCAGACGCCGCGCCGCAGCTATACCGGCAGTGTCGGCTACATCAACCGCGACGGCAGCTTCGATTTCAACATCCTGATCCGCAGCTTCCTGTTGCGCGGACGCGCGCTGAGCTTCCGCGCCGGCGCCGGCATCGTGGCCGACTCCGTCGCCGCGCGCGAACTCGACGAAACCCGCGCCAAGGCCCGCGGCCTGCTGCGCGCGCTTGAACCTGAACCCGCATGATCCTGGTCAACGGCCAGCCTGCAGAGACCGTGAACGTGCTGGATCGCGGTCTGGCCTACGGCGACGGTGTTTTCCGCACGCTGCGTACGCGGGCCGGCCAGCCGTTGTGGTGGCGCGACCATTACGCCAAGCTGGCGGCCGACTGTGCGGCGCTGGCACTGGCTTGCCCCGACGAAGCCGGATTGCGCGGCGAGATCTGTCGGGTGGCTGCGGCAGGGGAAGGCGTCGCCAAGATCGTGCTTACGCGCGGAACGGGGGCACGCGGCTATGCGCCGCCGCAAGATCCGGCCTGCACCCGCATCGTGCTGTCCGCGGCGCTGCCGCCGCATGCACAGCCCGATTCGCCTGCTGGTATCACGGCGCGCTGGTGCAGCCTGCGTTTGGCGCGGCAGCCGCGGTTGGCCGGAATCAAGCACCTGAACCGGCTGGAGAACGTGCTGGCGCGGGCGGAATGGGACGATCCGGCGATTTTCGAGGGACTGTTGTGCGATGACAGCGGCGCGGTGATCGGCGGCGTGATGAGCAATCTCCTGATTGCGAAGGCAGACGAACTGTTCACCCCGGATCTGAGTCAGAGCGGGGTGGCCGGCGTGGCCAGGGCGCGGCTGCTGCGTGCCCTGGCGCGTCGCGGCATCCCCGCCCATATCGCCCGCTTGTCGCCAGACGCTATACTCGCTGCCGATGAAGTGATGATCTGCAACAGCATCATCGGGGTGCGCCGCGTGGCCCGCCTGGATGACGTGACCTGGTTGCCCGCGGGCTGGACCGATACTTTGAAAACCGTCCTGGATGATGAAGTCGATTAAGCGATTGTTCGTGCTTGCCGTGCTGGCCATACTGCTGCTGGCAGGCGGATTGGCCTGGTACGCCAACCAGCCCCTGCGCATCGAGTCCTTGCCGAAGACCATCAACGTGGTACCCGGCACCCATTTGCGGAGCTTGAGCGCGATGCTGGAGCGCGAAGGCGTGATCGGCAACGCGCAGGTATTCTGGCTGCTCGGCCGCGTGCTCGGCAAGGCGGGGACGCTCAAGGTCGGCGTGTATACGCTCGACAGGCCGCTGACGCCGCTGGAGCTCTACGGCAAGATCCAGCACGGCGACGTCTCGCAGGCCATCGTCCAGTTCATCGAAGGCTGGAATTGGCGCGAGGTGCGCGCAGTCCTTGCCGCGCAGCCGTTGTTGAAGCACGACAGCGCCGGCATGAGCGATGCCGAGCTGCTGCAGGCGATCGGCGCCGAACAAAGTCATCCCGAAGGCCTTTTCTTTCCCGACACCTATTCCTACGCACCGCATTCGTCCGATCTCAACGTGCTGCGCCACGCTTATCGCCTGCAGCGGGAAAAGCTCATGGCCGCCTGGGAAACCCGTGCAGCGGGGCTGCCGTATCGCACCCCGTATGAAGCGCTCGTCATGGCGTCGATCGTGGAAAAGGAAACCGGCGCGGCATTCGAGCGTCCGACAATTGCCGGGGTATTCATCAACCGGCTCCGGCTGGGAATGCGCCTGCAGACCGATCCCACCGTGATCTACGGACTGGGAGAGCGCTTCGACGGCAACCTCCGCCGTATCGATCTGCAAACCGACACGCCCTACAACACCTACACCCGCATCGGCCTGCCGCCGACGCCGATTGCGATGCCCAGCGAGGCGGCGATCCAGGCTGCGCTCAACCCCGCCAAAACCGATGCCCTGTATTTCGTCTCGCGCAATGACGGCACGCATACATTTTCCCGCAACCTCGACGCGCACAACCGCGCAGTGAACCGCTACCAGCGATGACAGCATCCGGCAAATTCATCACCCTCGAAGGCGTCGACGGCGCCGGCAAGAGCACCCATCTGGATTTCGTCGCCGGCTGGCTGCGCCGGCAGGGCCGCGAGGTCATCGTCACCCGCGAGCCCGGCGGCACCCCGCTCGGCGAAACCCTGCGCGAACTTCTGCTGCACCAGGAGATGGACGCCGACACCGAGCTGCTGCTGATGTTCGCCGCGCGCCAGGAGCACCTGGCGCGTCTGATCCTGCCGACGCTGGCGCGCGGCGCGTGGGTGGTGTCCGACCGCTTCACCGATGCCAGCTATGCCTACCAGTGCGGCGGGCGCGGCATCGCCGCGGAACGCATCGCCGCGCTGGAAGCCTGGGTGCAGCGCGGCTTCCAGCCTGACCTCACCCTGCTGTTCGACGTGCCGCCGGCGGTGGCGGAGGCGCGCCGCTCGGCCGCACGCACCGCCGACCGTTTCGAGCGCGAGGCCGACAGCTTTTTCAGCCGCGTGCGCAACGCCTACCTCGAGCGCGCACAGGCCAACCCCGGCCGCATTCGCGTACTGGATGCGCGGCACAGTATCGCCGAATTGCAGACCGAAATCGGCCAGCTGTTGCAGGGGCTGGCGTGAGCGCTCCGTATCCCTGGCTGGAGGTGCCCTGGCAGCGCTTGCTGGCGGGCCGTGGACATCCCGCTCAGGCCCTGTTGCTGACCGGGCCACGCGGGGTGGGCAAGGGCGCTCTGGCGCTGGCGTGGGCGCAGGCCTTGCTGTGCGAAGCGCCGCTTGCCGACGGCGCGGCCTGTGGTACGTGCCCCGCCTGCCACTGGTTCGACACTGGCGGGCATCCGGATTTTCGGCTGGTCACCCTGCAGGAGAAAACCGGCAAGGAAGGCGAGACCCGGATGGCCACCGCCATCGAGGTCGATCAGGCGCGCGAGGCGGTCGATTACGTCCAGTTTTCCACCTACCGCGCGGGGCTTCGGGTAGTGCTGGTCAACCCGGCCGATAGCCTCAACCCGGCGGCCGCCAATGCCCTGTTAAAGGTATTGGAGGAACCGCCGTTAAATACGGTGTTCGTGCTGGTCTCGGATCAACCGCGACGGCTGCTGCCAACCATCCGCAGCCGCTGCACCCGGCTCGACATCGGCCTGCCGCCAATCGATCAGGCGGCGCAGTGGCTGGCAGGGCAGGGTGTGGACGATGCGAAGAACCTGCTGGCGCTTTCCGGCGGCACGCCGCTCGACGCGCAGCGCTGGGTCGACAGCGGCGAGCTGGATGAACGCCGTAGCGTGCTGGAAGGCCTGTCGCGTCCCGACCTGCTTGATCCGGTGACGCTGGGTGACCGCTTCAAAACGGTCGGTCCGCAGACCTGGCACAACGTGGCATACAAGTGGCTGGGCGATTTGCTGGCGGTCAAGTTGCAGGGCAGCGTACAGTTCAACCATGATTTTTCCGGGGTGCTGATGCGGCTGGGGGAAAAGGCCGATCTGGCAAAGCTGCTGGCACTCGCCAGAATGCAGGCGAACGAAGGCCGGACGCTGGCCCATCCGCTCAACCGCAGCCTGCAGTTGGAAGCCTGGCTGATTCAGTACCGGCATCTGTTTGAATAGAGAGTTGAATATGAATGCAGCAGTCAATGATGTCGCGGCACCCGTCCGGCCCGGCGTGCTTTCCCTGTCGATCAAGGAAAAATCCGCGCTGTTTGCGGCCTACATGCCTTTCATCAAGGGGGGCGGGCTGTTCATTCCCACCAACAAAAGCTACAAGATGGGAGAGGAAGTGTTCATGCTGCTGACGCTGATGGACGACCCCGCCAGGCTGCCGGTGTCGGGCAAGGTGGTGTGGCTGACGCCTTCGGGTGCGCATGGCGGCCGCACCCAGGGCGTGGGCGTGCAGTTCGCCTTCAACGAAAGCGGCAAGGCGGCGCAAAACAAGATTGAAGGTTTTCTCGGCGGTTCGTTAAAATCGGTACGACCCACTCACACCATGTGACAGGTGCAAGGTTCAAGTTTCAAGAGCGGCGCTGAACCTTTCCAAAAGCCAGGGCGCCTTCAAGGGCCTTGCATCTTGTAACTTGAATCTTGTATCTGAAATGTTCGTCGATTCCCACTGCCACATCAATTTCCCCGATCTCGCCAGCAAGTTGCCTGAGGTGTTCGACCTTATGGCGGCCAACCAGGTGAGCCACGCGCTGTGCATTAGCGTGGAACTGGAAAAATTCCCCGAGATCCGCGCGTTGGCCGAGGCGCATCCCAATGTCTACGCCTCGGTCGGTGTCCATCCCGACCATGAAGGCTGCACCGAGCCGACGGTGGCGGAACTGGTCGCGCTGGCCGATCACCCGAAGGTGGTGGCGATCGGCGAGACCGGGCTGGATTATTTCCGGCTCGGCGGCGACCTCGAATGGCAGCGCGAGCGTTTCCGCACCCATATTTGTGCCGCGCGTGCGTGCCAAAAGCCCCTGGTCATCCATACCCGCGCTGCGGCCGACGATACCCTGCGCATCATGCACGAGGAGCAGGCCGGCAAGGCGGGCGGGGTGATGCACTGCTTTACCGAAAGTCTGGAAGTAGCCGAAGCTGCGATCGAGCAGGGTTTTTACATTTCGTTTTCCGGCATCGTCACCTTCAAGAATGCCAAGGCCCTGCGCGAGGTGGCGGCGGTCATTCCACTGGAGCGCATGCTGATCGAGACCGATTCGCCGTACCTGGCGCCGGCGCCGCATCGCGGACAGACCAACCAGCCCGGCTACGTCAAGCACGTGGCGGAAGAAATCGCGCGGGTGCGCGGCATCACCGCCGAGGCGGTGGGTGACATCACGACGCAGAATTTCTTCCGGTTGTTCAAGTCCGCCCGCCACTGAGGCGTTCAAGCCCCTGCCTGGATCGGGCGAATAGCTTACCCGGCCCGTGCCGCCAGTTTGTTGAGCACGTGCGCCGCTGCCCGCAGACCGAAGCTGGCGGTGACGCACACGGAAGATCCAAAACCGGCGCAATTGAGTCCATGCAGGTGGGCGTCCTCGGGACGTTCGTAGCACACACCGCCCTCGGCACTCGGATAGGTGAGGGATTCGGTGGAATACACGCAGTCGATACCGAATTTTTTACCCGGCTCGCGCGAAAATCCATGCTCGCGGCGCAGGCTGGCGCGCACCTTGGCCAGCAGGGGATCTTCGATGGTGCGGGCGAGATCGGCCAGCTGCACCCGGCCGGGGTCGCTCTGGCCGCCGGCGGCGCCGACGCACACCAGCCTGATGCGCTGGCGGCGGCAGTGGACGATCAGCGCGGTTTTGGCGCGGGCGCTGTCGATGGCATCCACCACGTAGTCGAAACTTTCCGCCAGCAGCCCGGCGACATTCTCGGGCGTGAGAAACTCATCCACGCAGTCGACCTGGCAGCGCGGATTGATCGCATGGATGCGCGCTTTCATGGCCTCGACCTTGGGCTTACCGAGTTCGTGCGTCAGCGCATGGATCTGCCGGTTGATGTTGGACTCGGCCAGATGGTCGGGGTCGATCAGGGTAAGTCGGCCGATGGCGGAGCGCGCCAGCGCCTCTGCGGTCCAGGCCCCGACGCCGCCGATGCCGATGACGCACACATGCGCCCGCTGGAAACGCTCGAAGGCAGTCGCGCCGTAAAGCCGGCGCACGCCGCCAAAACGGCGCTCGAAATCGATCGCGTGTTCGCTGTGGAAGAGGTCAGTCATGAAAGGGGCTGCCGGCTTGTCGTCCGGGGATCGGGGGATCGGCAGGCATCAGGATATCAGGCGGCGGTTGTGGCGCGAATCATACCGTGTCCGCCGCACGGGATTCGATGCACACCATGCCGGCAGGTCTGAAAATGGGACTTGCAAGAGCCAGACAAACCGGGTGGTCTGGGAGCCGGGCCCGCTCGGCGCTGGCTGAAGGAGGTCTCCCAGACGCAGGATCAGAGATCCGCAGTTTCCAGTTCGAACTGGATTGCCTGGATTCCGGCACGGGCACAGGCTTCGTCCTGCTCGCCGGTCGCTGCGCCGGAGATGCCGACTGCGCCGATGATGTTGCCGGCGGCCTCGATCGGCACGCCGCCGGCGGAAAACACCAGACCTTCGACCTTGCCGACCGAGAACGGCTGAGTAAAGCGGTTTTCCATGCTTGAGGTGGCCGCATTGAAATTGACCGCCGTGTAGGCCTTCTGCCGGCTGATCTCCAGGGTGATGCGCGATGCCAGCGTGTCGCGTAGCGTCACCATGGCGTCGCCGCTGCGGTCGACCACGGTTACGCCGATCTGGATGCCCTCCTTGCGGCAGGCCGCCATCGCGGCATGGGCGATTTTTTCCGAAGCCTCGACGGTGAGTCTGGGGATTTTGACGATGACGGGCACCTCTGCCGCGATCGCAGGAAAGGTGAACAAAGCGGCGCAGCTCGCCGCGATCAATGAAGGTTTGCGCATGAACCATCTCCTCCTGTTGGTATGTTGATGTGGGAAACACCCTGCATGGCGAGCCGGATGGCAATTCAACTCAACCCGGCCGGGGCATCGGGGGCCATCGCCATACTACCTGTTCCGGGCCGCAAGTGGCCGCAGAACCTGAGGGCTTGCTACTCGAAAAACGCCTTGACCTTGTCCATGAACGACTGCGCGCGCGGGTTATTGTTGCGTCCCGGGCTCAGGCTATCCAGTTCGCGCAGCAATTCCTTCTGGCGCTCGGACAGATTCACCGGTGTTTCGATCTGCATGTGGCACAGCAGGTCGCCAGGGGCATGGCTGCGCACACCCTTGATGCCCTTGCCACGCAGGCGGAACACCTTTCCCGACTGCGTTTCTGCCGGAACCTTGATCTTGGCATGGCCTTCCAGGGTGGGAATTTCAACCTCGCCGCCAAGTGCAGCGGTGGCGAAGCTAATCGGCATTTCGCAATGCAGATCGTCGCCGTCGCGCTTGAATACCGGGTGGTCCTTGAGATGGATCACCACATAGAGGTCGCCCGACGGACCACCGTTGACCCCGGCTTCGCCCTCGCCACCCAGACGAATGCGGTCGCCGCTGTCGACCCCGGCGGGGATCTTCACCGACAGGGTCTTGTGTTTCTTGACGCGGCCTTCGCCATGACAGGCAGTGCAGGGGTCGGCCACCATCTTGCCGGTACCGCCGCAGCGCGGGCAGGTCTGCTGCACCGAGAAAAAGCCCTGCTGGATGCGCACCTGGCCATTCCCGCCGCAGGTGGTGCAGGTGGTCGGCGAGGTACCGGGCTTGGCGCCGCTGCCGTGGCACACGCCACATTCTTCCAGGGAGGGGATGCGAATCTTGGTCTCGGTGCCGCGCGCTGCTTCTTCCAGCCCGATTTCCAGGTTGTAGCGCAGGTCGGCGCCGCGATAGACACGGTCGCGGCGGCCGCCGCCCCCGCCGCCAAAAATATCGCCGAAGATATCGGAAAATGCATCTGAAAATCCGCTCGCTCCTCCGCCATAACCGCCACCCATGCCAGCCTGCTGGTCGACGCCGGCGTGGCCGAACTGGTTGTAGGTGGCGCGCTTGTCGGGATCGGACAGGACCTCGTAGGCCTGTTTGGCTTCCTTGAATTTTTCCTCCGCGCCCTTGTCATCCGGGTTGCGGTCAGGGTGGTGTTTCATGGCCAGCTTGCGGTAGGCCTTCTTGATGTCTTCGTCCGAGGCGTTCTTGGCGACGCCGAGAGTTTCGTAGTAGTCGCGTTTTGACATGGGGCGATAAGTAAAGGGGAAAGGGTAAAGGGGGAAGGGTAAAAGGGAAAAAGGAGACCGGTTTTACCCTTCTCCCTTGAGTGCAGCAGGCGCGGCCCCTTCCCCCTTCACAGATTTACTTGTCCTTCACCTCTTCGAACTCGGCATCGACCACGTTGTCGTCGGCCGAACCAGCGCCGCCACTGGCGGCTTCACCCGGCTGCGCCTGCTCGCCTTGGTACATCTGCTCGGCCAGCTTGTGGCTGGCGGTGGCCAGTGCATTGGTCTTGGCTTCGATGGTGTCCTTGTCGCCTTCGCGCACGGCATCCTCGCATTCCTTCAGCGCAGCCTCGATTGCTGCCTTCTCGTCGGTCGACACCTTGTCGCCATGTTCGGCCAGCGATTTCTTCACCGAGTGGATCATGCTGTCCGCCGCGTTGCGCGCGGTCGCCAGTTCGACCGCCTTGTGGTCCTCGGCAGCATTGGCTTCGGCATCCTTCACCATGCGCTGGATTTCCTCCTCGCTCAGGCCGGAACTGGCCTGGATGCGGATCTTGTTCTCCTTGCCGCTGGCCTTGTCCTTGGCCGACACGTGCAGGATGCCGTTGGCGTCGATGTCGAAGGTGACCTCGATCTGCGGCATGCCGCGCGGCGCGGGCGGGATGTCGGTGAGGTTGAACTGGCCGAGACTCTTGTTGCCGGAAGCGACCTCGCGCTCGCCCTGCAGCACGTGCACCGTTACCGCGCTCTGGTTGTCGTCGGCGGTGGAGAACACCTGCGAGGCCTTGGTCGGGATCGTGGTGTTCTTCGGGATCAGCTTGGTCATCACGCCGCCCAGGGTCTCGATGCCGAGGGAGAGCGGCGTGACGTCGAGCAGCAGCACGTCCTTCACTTCGCCCTGCAGCACGCCGCCCTGGATCGCGGCGCCCACCGCCACCGCTTCGTCCGGGTTGACGTCACGGCGCGGGTCCTTGCCGAAGAAGTCCTTCACCGCGTCCATCACCTTGGGCATGCGGGTCTGGCCGCCGACCAGGATGACGTCGTCGATCTGCGAGGTGGTCAGGCCGGCGTCCTTCAGCGCCATCTTGCACGGCTCGATGGTGCGCTTGATCAGGTCTTCCACCAGGGCCTCGAACTTGGCGCGCGTGATCTTCACTGCCAGGTGCTTGGGACCCGAAGCGTCCGCCGTGATGTAGGGCAGGTTGACTTCGGTCTGCTGCGCAGACGACAGCTCGATCTTGGCCTTTTCAGCGGCCTCCTTCAGGCGCTGCAGCGCGAGCACGTCCTTCTTCAGGTCGACGCCTTGCTCTTTTTTGAATTCTTCCGCGATGTAGTCGATCAGTCGCTGGTCGAAGTCCTCGCCACCGAGAAAAGTGTCGCCGTTGGTCGACAGCACTTCGAACTGGTGTTCGCCGTCCATCTCGGAAATCTCGATGATGGAGACGTCGAAAGTACCGCCGCCAAGGTCATACACCGCGATCTTGCGGTCACCTTCCTTCTTGTCCATGCCGAAGGCGAGTGCGGCCGCAGTCGGCTCGTTGATGATGCGCTTGACTTCCAGGCCGGCGATGCGGCCGGCGTCCTTGGTGGCCTGGCGCTGGCTGTCGTTGAAGTAGGCCGGCACCGTGATGACGGCTTCGGTCACCTCCTCGCCCAGGTAGTCCTCGGCGGTCTTCTTCATCTTGCGCAGGGTTTCGGCCGACACCTGCTGTGCGGACAGTTTCTGGTCGCGCACTTCCACCCAGGCGTCGCCGTTGTCGGCCTTGACGATCTTGTAGGGCATCAGGCCGATGTCCTTCTGCACTTCCTTCTCGTCGAAACGGCGGCCGATCAGGCGCTTCACCGCATACAGGGTGTTCTTCGCGTTGGTGACCGCCTGGCGCTTGGCAGGCGCGCCGACCAGGATTTCACCGTCCTCGGTGTAGGCGACAACGGATGGCGTGGTGCGGGTGCCCTCGGCATTTTCGATCACCTTCGGCTTGCCGTTTTCCATCACCGCCACGCAGGAGTTGGTGGTGCCCAGGTCAATGCCAATAATGCGTCCCATGATGCGTTCCTTTTAAAGAGATTGAATTGATTTGAATGTGGGGGAGGTCGGTGCTATTTCAAGCGTCCTTGCCCTTGGCGACCATCACCAGTGCCGGCCGCAGCGTGCGCTCGTTGAGGCGGTAGCCCTTTTGCAGCACCGTCACCACCGTGTTCGCAGGTTGATCGGACTCGACTACCTGGATCGCCTGATGCTGGTAAGGATCGAACTTCTCGCCCATTGGATCGATGTCGTGCAAATTGAATTTGCCGAAGGCTGCAGTCAGCTGCTTCAGGGTCAGTTCGACGCCGTCCTTCATATTTTCCACGCTCAGCGACTCGGCCGCCAGCGCGGCTTCCAGGCTGTCCTTCACCGCCAGCAGTTCGTTGGCGAAGTTTTCAACTGCGAACTTGCGCGCCTTGTCGACGTCTTCAGCCGCGCGGCGGCGCATGTTCTCGGTTTCCGCCTTGGCGCGCAGCCAGGCGTCGTGATGCTCGGCAGCCTGGAGTTCGGCCGCTTTCAGCAGCGTTTCCAGGCTCGGCATGATTTCCCTTTCGGGGTGGGTTTCGGCCGTGTTCGTGTCGGTGTTGAGTTCGTCCTGCATGTGGGCTCCCAATTGGTTCACGCGGAAAGTTGGGGGCGAATGGCAGGGTTTCAAGAGGCGAACGTCAATTTCCCTGCGTCGAGATGGGGGAAACGCCTGGAGGCGCCGGCTTCATTTGCCGCGCGCAGGTGCTTCCGGTATGATGCGGCGCTCCCGGAGAGGTGGATGAGCGGTTTAAGTCGCACGCCTGGAAAGCGTGTTTAGGATAATATCCTAACGCGGGTTCGAATCCCGCCCTCTCCGCCACACACATCTATCAACAGCCACGTTTACGCGATGCCGAAATACGCCTACCACGGCAGGCTTTCCGTGGTTGTTCCCGTCAAGAACGAGCAGGATAATGTCGAGCCGCTGGTGCGCGAAATTGCAGCGGCGCTGTCCGGCAACATCACGTTCGAAATCATCTACGTCGACGACGGCAGCACCGATTCCACCCAGGCGCGGTTGCAGGCGCTGAAGACCGGATTCCCGATGCTGCGGGTGATCCGCCACCGCAAATCGTGCGGGCAAAGCCGCGCGGTGACGACCGGGGTGACGGCGGCGCGTTACGAATGGATCGCCACCCTCGATGGCGACGGTCAGAACGATCCGGCCGATATTCCGGCGCTGCTGGCCCAACTGACCAATCCGGCGCAACCCGCCAATCTGGAATTGCTCGCGGGCTGGCGCGCCCGGCGCAACGACACTTTCCTGCGCCGCCTGTCGTCGAAAATCGCCAATGGCGTGCGCTCGCGTATGCTGCGCGACAATACGCCGGACACCGGCTGCGGCCTCAAGCTGTTTGCCCGCGAGACCTTTCTGGCTTTGCCCAACTTCGATCACATGCATCGCTTCCTGCCGGCGCTGGTGATGCGCAATGGCGGCGCCGTGGTGTCGGTTCCGGTCCATCATCGCGCGCGCGCGCGCGGCACCTCCAAATACGGCGTGCACAACCGGCTGTGGGTGGGGATCGTCGATCTGTTCGGCGTCGCCTGGCTGCAGCGGCGGGTGCGCCTGCCGCTGATCGAGCCCGACTCCGATTTCTAAATGAAAGCGCGCGTCATCCTCAAGGGCCTGGCGCTGATGTTGAGCCTGGCCTTGCTGGGCTACCTGTTCAAGACCAGCGATCTGGGCAGCAGCGTCAACGAGGCCTGGATCGACGCGCGGGTGCGCGGCCATGGCGTCAACGGCGCGCTGCTGTTTCTGCTGATGGGCGGGTTGTTCACCGCGATCGGCCTGCCGCGCCAGATCATCGCTTTTCTCGGCGGCTATGCCTTCAGCGTCGGCCTGGGCACGCTGCTGGGCGCGCTCGCCGCTTTGCTGGGCTGCATGTTGAGCTTCGCCTACGCGCGCTTTTTCGGCAAGGGGCTGTTGCGCGCCCGGCTGGGCGAACGCGCCGGGCGCTTCGACCGCTTCATTCACGACCACCCGTTTTCGATGACGGTGCTGATCCGCCTGCTGCCGGTGGGAAGCAACATGCTGACCAATCTGGCGGCGGGCATTTCCAGCATCCGGTCAGTCCATTTCTTCTCAGGTACGCTGCTCGGCTATCTGCCGCAGACGCTGGTGTTTGCGCTGGTCGGCAGCGGCGTTTATATCGCGCCGACCCTGAAACTCGCGCTCGCCATTGGCCTGTTCCTGATCTCGGGCGCGCTGGGCGCCTGGCTTTACCGTCATTTCCGCCACGGCCAGAGCCTTGATGCGCAGATCGATGCCGCGCTTGATGGAGCCCCCCCTTCTGCCCCTGAACCCGATGCAAAATCCTGATTCCTCCGGGCGCGGCTTGCTGCTCAGCCTGCTGCTGCTGGCGGCACTGACCGCGGTGGCACTGTTGACGCGGCCGCTGATTCCTATCGACGAAACGCGCTACGTCAGCGCCGCCTGGGAAATGTGGCTGCGCGGCGATTTCCTGGTGCCGTTCAAGAACGGCGAGCCCTACAGCCACAAGCCGCCTTTCATGTTCTGGATGTTCCACGCAGGCTGGGCGCTGTTCGGCGTCAACGACTGGTGGCCACGCCTGGTGCTGCCGCTGTTTTCTGCCGGTACCTTGCTGCTGACTTATTCGCTCGCCCGTCGCCTGTGGCCGCAGCGCGCCGGCCTTGGCGGGCAGGCTGCACTGATTCTGTCGAGCACACTGTTGTGGATTGTCTTTTCCACCTCAGTCATGTTTGACGTGATGCTGGCGTTCTGGGTATTGCTCGGCATGCACGGCGTGGTGAGTGCCGCCAATGGCAAGCGGCGCGGGTTTGTCATGCTGGGCATCGCGATCGGTATGGGCGTGCTGACCAAGGGCCCGGTCATCCTGCTGAACCTGTTGCCGGTCACGGTGCTGGCGTTGTGGTGGCATCCAGGTCTTAAATGGGGCCGCTGGTTCGGTGGGGTGGGGCTGGCGGTGCTGCTGGGGGCGGCAATCGCCCTGCTGTGGGCGATCCCGGCCGGCATGGCAGGAGGCGAGGCGTATCGCAACGCGATTTTCTGGGGGCAGACCGCCAACCGTATGGTCGAGTCCTTTGCCCACCGGCGGCCGTTCTGGTGGTATCTGCCGCTATTGCCGCTCCTGCTGTTTCCGTGGTTCGTCTGGCCAGAACTGTGGAGGGCGCTGGCGCATCACTGGAGAACCGGGCTGGACCGGGGCACGCGCTTCTGCCTCGCCTGGATGCTGCCAGTGTTCGTCGCGTTTTCCTTCATCAGCGGCAAGCAGCCGCATTATCTGATTCCACTGTTTCCGGCGTTTGCATTGCTGGCGGCGCGCGTGCTGGCAGACCGTTCAGGTTCCCGCGTGGGTTTGCCCGCCCTGCTGGCGGCGGCGCTGGGGGCGGTCTTGATTCTGGCTGCCAGCGGCAGGATTGCGGCAGTCTATGAACAGGTTGCCGTGTTGCCGCCAATGTGGCCGGGTGTGCTGCTGGTGCTGTTGGGCGGGGCGGCCTGGATAGCTGGCCGCCGCGGCGTTTCCCCACTGTTGAACATAACGCTTCTAGGTGCCGGCACGCTGGCATTGATACAACTGGCGGCGATGCGTTCGATCGATCCCCTGTATGACATCAAGCCGATGGCGCAGGCAATCAAACAGGTACAGGATGAAGGGCGGCCGGTGGCGAATGCCGCGAGATACCATGCGCAATACCAGTTCCTTGGCCGTCTGGAAGCGCCGCTGGTCGAATTGCAGGGTGCCGAACTGGCACCCTGGCTGGCCGAGCATCCTGAAGCCTATGCGGTGATTTATCTGAAAAGCAGGCAGGAACTGGATGGGTTCCCGGTCCTTCACAAGCAGGCGTATCGCGGGGGAGTGGCCGTTCTAGTGAACGCGCAGGCGGCGGCCAGGCTGCAGGCCGCCGAATAGGAAAGTTTAAGCCACGACTTCGCGCGGCGGCAGCACGACTTCGCGCGAAGGCGAAATGGTCGAGATGGCGTGCTTGAAAATCATTTGCGCGGCCTGATCCTGGCCTTTAAGCAGTACCACGAACTGGTCGAACGATTCTATCCGCCCCATCAGCTTGATGCCGTTGACAAGAAACACCGACACCGGAATGCGCTCCTTGCGCAGGGTGTTGAGGAAGACGTCTTGCAGTTGATTATGTTCTTTGGCCATGTTCGGCTCCCTGTAGGTGAAGGCGGAGCGGTACTCCGCCTAATTTTTTATTAGCTGATTATTCGATTTTTGCATCGGCGCGCGCAGCCGCGATGGCGTCGCGGACGCGCTGCTGCTGCAATTGCCTGGTGATTTCGCCGCGCACGGCATCCAGCGGCGGAAACTGCGGCTGGCGCGTTTCGTCGAGGCGGATGACGTGGTAGCCGAACTGCGTCTTCACCGGCGCCTTGGTGGTTTCGCCTTTTTTCAGGCTGGCCATGGCGTCGGAGAATTCTTTCACGAATGCGCCCCGATTGGACCAGTCAAGCGCACCACCGTTCTTGGCAGAGCCGGGATCCTGGGAATATTTTTTTGCCAGATCCTCGAATTTGGCCTTCTTGCCGAGGTCGGCAATGATCTTTTTCGCCTCGGCCTCGGTTTTCACCAGAATGTGGCGCGCACGGTATTCCGGCTCGACAGGGCCCGCCTTGGCCTTGTCATAGGTGGCCTGAATTTCGGCATCGGTGACCGGGTGGGCTTTGACGTAGTCTTCCAGATAGGCTTTCGTCAGCTGATCCTTGCGGCGGATATCCAGCGCGGCAGCCAGTTGCGGATTCTTGTCGAGCCCCTTGTCCAGGGCGGCGCGCGACAGCAGTTCCAGGTTGATGAGCGACTCGCGAACGCGAGCGTCGAGCTGCGGGGAATCGGGCTGGCCCTGGGCCATTTCACGCTTGACCAGTTCGCCATACAAGGCAGGGATTTCCTTGCCATTGACCACGGCCAGCGGCTTGCTGGCGTCAACGGCAGGGGCGGTCGTCGCGGGGGCTGGAGTTTGTGCCTGCGCCAGCGGGGCAAGAGCCAGCAGGATCAGGGTTGGGAGTAGGGCAAGTCGCATGTGGATTCCTTATTAAAGTTCTTCAGGGGTTAAGGCGGTAATTGACAGCGCGTGGATATCGCGATGCATCAGCTCGCCCATGGCTTCGTACACCAGCCGGTGGCGAGCGAGGGTAGAGAGATTGTGGAACCTGGGCGACACCAGCGTGAGCCGGAAATGCCCGCCACCGGAGGCGGCACCGGCATGTCCCTTATGCTGGGCACTTTCGTCTTCCAGGGTGAAGGTTTCGGGCTCCAGCGCGGCGAGACGCTGGCGGATCAGATCGGTCGTGCTCATTGCGGGAACACTCTCTTGAAAGGTTTGACGCTGACACTGGCATACACGCCGGCTGCCACGTAGGGGTCGGCGTCGGCCCACGCCTGTGCGCCGGCCAGGGTGTCGAATTCGGCGACGATCAGGCTGCCGGAAAAGCCGGCACTGCCGGGGTCGTTGCCGTCGATACTCGGAAACGGACCGGCCAGCAGCAGACGTCCGGCCTGCTGCAATGCCTGCAGGCGATCGACGTGCGCGGAGCGGGTTGCAAGCCGCTGATTCAGGCTGTCGGGCACATCCTGTCCGACGATGGCGTAAAACATTATTGCTTTTCTTCCTTGTCCAGTTTGGCTTGATCCAGATCGGCTTTATCCAGATATCTGGTCAGCATCATGCTCTGACCAATCACAAACGCCAGCATCAGCCCCAGGCTGCCGAACAGCTTGAAGTTGACCCAGGCATCAGTCGAGAAGTTGAAGGCGACAATCAAATTTGCAAGCCCCATGAAGGCAAAAAATCCACCCCAACTCGCATTCAACCGACCCCAGGCGGGGGCAGGAAGTTCCATCTGTTTGCTCATCAGGCTTTTGATGACGTTGCGGCCAAAGGCCGCAGCGCCAAAAATGACGGCGGAAAAAATCCAGTACAGCACGGTCGGCTTCCACTTGATGAAGCTCTCGTCGTGTAGCCACAGGGTGGCGCCGCCGAACACAACGATGATGCCCAGAGTGACCCAAAGCATGGTGTCGACCTTGCGGCCGCGCAGCTTGACCCAGCCGATCTGTCCGAAGCTGGCGACGATGGCGACCAGGGTGGCGAGGTAGATACCGGGCTTTTCGTCGATGCCGGCCGGCTGTGGCAGGCCGAGACCGGCCATGAAGGTGCGCGTGGCCTCGGTGTTGGCATCGCCCAGCTTGTAGGCGACAAAAAAGATGATGACGGGAAACAGGTCGAACAGCAGTTTTTTCATGGTGCTTTTTTCATTCGGACGGGGCTTCAGCCCGCTGAAATTCGGGCGGGCGCTTATTTTGCTATGATTCTCCCTCCTGACCAAGCGCTTTTGGCCCTGGTCGCCCGATCCCGATCATCGATGCTCAATATCGATCTGCATTGCCATTCCAATGTGTCCGACGGTGTGTTGTCGCCCGCCGACGTGGTCGCCCGCGCCGTGGCCAACGGCGTGGATGCGCTCGCCCTGACCGACCATGACGACGTCGCCGGGATCGCTTCTGCACGGGCGGCGGCAGACGCGGCCGGGATGACGCTGATTCCGGGGGTTGAAATCTCGGTGAGCTGGGGCGGGCAGACCGTGCATATCGTCGGCCTGCGCATCGATCCCGCGCACCCCGAACTAGCCGCCGGCCTGCACGGCATCCGCGTGGGGCGCATCGAACGTGCGCAACGCATGGCGGCGGATCTGGCGCGATCGGGCATCCATGGCGCCTACGACGGTGCATTCGGTTATACCGCCAACAAGGAAATAGTGGGGCGCACGCATTTCGCGCGCTGGTTGGTGGCGCAGGGCCACACCCCCGACCTGCGCACGACATTCAAGCGCTATCTCACACCCGGCAACCCCGGCTACGTCGAGCACGAATGGACCTCGCTGGAAAACGCCGTCGGCTGGATCCGCGCCAGCGGCGGCATGGCGGTGATCGCGCACCCCGGGCGCTACGCCTTTAACGCGCGTGAACTGCACCTGCTGCTGGATGCCTTCCGCGCACTGGGCGGCACGGGCATCGAGGTCATCTCCGGCAGCCATCATCCTTCCGAGTACGGCAAGTTCGCCGACCTGGCGCGCGCGTTCGGGCTCAAGGCCTCGCGCGGGGCCGACTTCCACGCCCCGGACGAGGGCAGCGACATCGGCTGCCTGCCGGCGCTGCCACACTATTGCCGACCGGTGTGGCATGACTGGCCGGAACTGGCGATCCATCTTTCTTCTTCCATGGCCTGAGCCCTTATATCGAACATTAATTTTATGGCGCAATTCTTCAATATCCATGCCGAGAACCCGCAGCCGCGGCTGATCCAGCAGGCGGTCGACATCCTCAAGCGCGGCGGCGTGATCGTCTATCCCACCGACTCGTGCTATGCGCTGGGTTGCCACATCGGCGACAAGGAAGCGGCGATGCGGCTGTTGTCGGTGCGCGGACTCGACACCGGGCACGACCTCACGTTGATCTGCAGGGATTTGTCCGAGCTCGGGCGCTACGCCCAGGTCGACAACACCCAGTTCCGTTTTCTGAAGGCGCACACCCCGGGCGCCTACACCTTCATCCTGCGCGGCACCCGCGAAGTGCCGAAGCGCTTGCTGCACAAGAAGCACGACACCATCGGCCTGCGGGTGCCCGATCATCCCATCGTGCAGGCGCTGCTGGCCGAACTGGGCGAGCCCATTCTGTCGTCCACGCTGCTGCTGGACGGCGAGGACGTGCCGCTGACCGAGCCGTGGGAAATCCGCGAACGCCTGGAGCATCTGGTCGATCTGGTCATCGACGGCGGCGCCTGCGGCCTCACCCCGACCACCGTGGTCGATCTCACCACCGATACGCCCGTCGTGGTGCGCTTCGGCAGGGGCGACACGACGGATTTCGAGGCGTGAGTTGCCCCCGGATTTTCTTCACCCCGACGCCCCACCCGCAAGGAGTGTGCTTGCGGGGGAGCGGACAAATGCGTCGCTGTGAGGCGCCAGGTTAATACGATGGAACTCAGCCTGATCCAGAAAATCGCCATATTCGTGCTGCCGGTCATTTTCGCCATCACCCTGCACGAAGCTGCCCATGGTTATGTCGCACGCCACTTCGGCGACACGACCGCGGCCGCGCTGGGCCGCATCACCCTCAACCCGCTCAAGCATATCGACCCGGTGGGCACCATCCTGGTGCCGCTGGCGATCCTGATTGCCAGCAAGCTTCTGGGTGGTGGCATGATCCTGTTCGGCTGGGCCAAGCCGGTGCCGGTCAATTTTGGCCAGCTGCGCCGTCCCAAGCAGGACATGCTGTGGGTGGCCGCCGCCGGACCCGGGATGAATCTCGTCATGGCGGTGTTCTGGGGGCTGGTGATCCAGCTGGGTCATGCCCTCGGCAGCGGCTTTGCCGGCACGCCGCTGATGCTGATGGGCGCGGCGGGCGTGTTCATTAATGTCATCCTGATGGCCTTGAACCTCATTCCGCTGCCGCCGCTCGACGGCGGTCGCATCGCCGTCAGCCTGTTGCCGGTGAAGCAGGCCATCCAGTTTTCGCGGCTGGAACCCTATGGCCTGTTCATTTTGCTCGGCCTGTTGTTCACCGGCATCCTCGGCATCATCCTGTGGCCGCTCATCGCCCTGTTCATCGGCCTCATCGCACTGGTCACCGGTCTCGAATCCGCGCAACTGATCGGCCTGATCCAGGTCGTGCTGTCCTGACCCGAAACACTCTCGACTCTCCGCTCTTAACTCCCGACTCTAAAAAATGTATTCCGACCGCGTTCTCTCCGGCATGCGCCCCACCGGGCGCCTGCACCTTGGCCACTACCACGGCGTCCTGAAAAACTGGCTGCGCCTGCAGAGCGAATACCAGTGCCTGTTTTTCGTCGCCGACTGGCATGCGCTGACCACGCATTACGATGCGCCGCAGATGATCGAAGAAAATTCGCGCGACATGATCATCGACTGGCTTGCCGCCGGTGTCGATCCGGCGCAGGCGACGCTGTTCGTGCAGTCGCGCGTGATCGAACATGCCGAACTGCATCTGCTACTGTCGATGATGACGCCGCTGGGCTGGCTGGAACGCGTGCCCACCTACAAGGACCAGCAGGAAAAACTCAGCGAGAAGGATCTTTCGACCTACGGCTTCCTCGGCTACCCACTGCTGATGAGCGCCGATATTCTCATCTACCGTGCCAACCGGGTGCCGGTCGGTGAAGACCAGGTCCCGCATATCGAATTCACCCGTGAACTGGTGCGTCGCTTCAACCACATGTACGGGCGCGAGCCGGGCTTCGAGGACAAGGCGCGCGCCGCAGTCAAGAAACTCGGCCCGAAGAAGGCGCGGCTGTACGAGGAATGCCGCGCCGCCTATCAGGAAAAGGGCGACGACGAGGCGCTGGAGTCCGCCAAGGCGTTGCTGAACGATGCGCAGAACCTGTCGATGAACGACCGTGAACGCCTGTTTGGCTACCTCGAGGGCTCCGGCAAGATGATCCTTATCGAGCCCGAGGCGCTGCTCACCGAAGCGTCGAAAATGCCCGGTCTGGACGGCCAGAAGATGTCCAAGTCCTACAACAACACCATTGCGCTGCGTGAAGATCCGGAGATCGTCAGCAAGAAAATCCGTACCATGCCGACCGACCCCGCACGCGTGCGCCGCACCGATCCCGGCAACCCGGCCAAGTGTCCGGTATGGCAGTTTCATCTGGTGTATTCCGACGATGCGACGCGCCAGTGGGTCACCGCCGGCTGCACCAGCGCCGGCATTGGCTGCCTCGACTGCAAGCAGCCGGTGATCGACGCCGTGCTGGCCGAGCTCGCCCCCATCCGCGAACGCGCCGCATACTACGAAGACAACCTCGACCAGGTCCGCAACATCCTCGCCGATGGCTGCGAGAAGGCGCAGGAGCTGGCGCGCGACACGATGCGGGATGTGCGCGAGGCGATGGGGCTGACGTTCGGCTGAGGGATGGGGAAGCAGTAAAAACAAGGAAAATCAGGAGGGGGAGGCATGGCCGTCAAACAACCCGGAAAAGGGGAACCCTTCCTGCATGAGGAGGGGCAGCCAGTCCTTCAGGGAAACACTGATTTATTCCCCACGCTGTGCCTAAATTTGAGCGGTGTCTGTCAGAATTCAGTTGTCCTTCTCACGGGTGATTTTGCGATGCAAACGAGCTTCTCCGAACTGGAATACGCCACCAAGAAGAAACAGACCCGACGTGATTTTTCTTGCCGAACTCGAAGCCATCACACCTTGGACTGCACTCGAACAGTGCATCGCCCCCTTCTACCCGAGCGACGGCGGCCCCGGTCGCCCGTCCAAAGGATTGACCCGGATGTTGCGGATGTACATCGCACAGCAATGTTTCGGTTTCTCCGACGAGGGTACGGAAGACGGAAGACGCCATCTACGATAGTCAGGCAATCCGCCGTTTCATCGGCTTGATCTTGCCCGCGACGCCGTGCCTGACGCCACCACCCTGCTGCACTTACGCCACCTGCTCGAACGCCATCAGCTCATCGAGTCCATCTTCAACGCCATTGGCATGTCGCAATGCGTCCCGGTAAACGTCGTGCCCTGGATAAATCGCCCGAGGGCGAACAGCAGGCAGGAATGGCTCGAACAGGCCAAGGTCAGCATTCGCGCCAAAGTCGAGTATCCGTTTCACGTAGTGAAGAATCCGTTTCGTCATCGCAAGACGCGCTATCGGGGACTGGCCAAAAACGCGGCGCAGTTATTCTCGCTGTTTGGCCTGGCGAATCTGATGCTGGCGCGTCGATGGTTGCTTAACCCTCAGGGGCAAGTTGCGTCCTGAAAATGGGAAATGAGCAGAAAATCGCTCAAAACGCACTGTATCGATCGAAAAGCAAACCAACTTGCTGACTTGCTTCGTCAATATCCCGCAGATTTCTCGGGAGTGGTGAGTTGTTCAACGTCTCCCAAACGCTAGCAGCCTGTCGTAATCCGCCGTTTTGACGGCGTTTTTCTCACTTCGACCAGCGGCAAAGGCTTACTGGTTGAAATCGTCGATGCAAGCTTTCAGGGTGTCGACGTTCTTCGTATCCAGGGCGCAGTTGCCCGACCTGGCCGGGCGGGGTTTGCTGCTGTCGCTGCGGCGGCTGGCCGGCGCCTGCCGCTGGGCGCTGCGCGTGGCTTCGCCGGCGTGCAGCGCGGCCAGTTGTTTTTCTGCTGCGTCGAGCTGCTTTTGTTTCTCGGTTGTCGATTTCGAATACTCGGCAAGGGACAACGCCAGCTTTTCCTCTGCTTCGGTTCGCTTGGCCTGCGCTTCATCAAGCGCTTTTTGGGTTTCGGCGCCTGATCTGTCTTTTTCGGCCAGTGCCGCTTCCAGGCGCCGGCTTTCGGTGATCTGCTGGTCGAGCAGACTTTCGAGCACGGAGTAGGACTCGGTTGCGGAGTTCGAATACTCGGCGAGGGCCAACGCCAGCTTTTTCTCCGCTTCGGCACGCCTGGCCTGTTCTTCCTCAAATGTTTTCAGCGTTTTGGCACCGGGCTTGATTTTTTTGACGAGCGCGGCCTCCTGGCGCAGGCTTTCCTCAAGTAGTTGGCCGAGCTGTTTCTGGTACTGGTTGTAGGCGAGGGCGCCGCCTCCGATGCCGCCGGCCAGCATGACGCTGATATAGATCAGGAAAGCGCGCAGGCGACGTCGGGGTTTGGGGGGCTCGACCGCGGCTTCGTCCGGGGGCGCGGTCCTTTTCCTTGCCCCCGGCCGCTCACGCCTCGACCCGGGCCGGTCCTCGTCTTCTCCGGCGTCCTGCGCACCACCGACCTTTTTGCGTAATCCTTGCAGCAACGCAATGTCGGCATCCAGAAAGGCCGCGATTCTGGCGCGCACTCTGGTAAGCAGCGCGCGCCTGGCGTGTGCGGACAGGCTCTCTTCGGCGATCGGTTCTTCGGCCGGCGCGCGCTGGGGGCGGCTCGCGGCAGGGGGCGCTGTATTCAACAAGGTCTCGGATCGGGGATAGTGGTTACTAACGATATCGGCCCGTATGGGGATTAGTTGAATGCATGGCGGTCGCAGGCCGATTCGCCGTCAGCGTCCGGGACGCAAAAGTTTTTTTCTGCGATTCAATGCGGGCTGCCGGCGATCGGAAAAAATAGGCTGATTACTTTCCTATACTCGTTCTTGTGGCTTGAATATTTTGTGGAGGCGTCATGTCAAGAACATCCGAGTTGGTGAAATTGCCCGGCACTGTAGCTGCCGCTCTCTTTTCCAGAAAGGGATTCCTGGAAGGGTTCGAGGGGACATTGACCGAAGCCGAGGCCGAGAAAATGGCGATTCTGGACGCGGCCATTACGCTGACCATGGAAATGCAGGGCCGCCTGCTGGGCCGCATGGTCGATCAATCGGGATGGGATAGCAGTTACGGCTGGATGATGTGGGGGCCTGAGATGTCCTTTGTCGCGATTCACGACAGCGTATGCATCGTACGGGGGCAACAAGTCTCATTCAACCAGGTGATCAAGGCCATGAAGGAGTCGGCCGATGCTGAAATCGTCAAGCCAGGGAAGGGAGAGCCAAATGCCGGCATTGGATGAATTGATGTCTTTACCAGGGGTATACGGTGCGATCGAGTTTTCTTGCATGGGTGAGCTGGGTCAGACGCGCGGCGATCTCGAGCGCGATTTTGCGGAGCTTGTCGCCCAGATGTGCGCCGCCAATATGGCGATTTACCGAATGCAGGCCACCGGATGGACGAAGCTGACGGGCCAGAAAGGGTTTCTGCCCGAGCGCGGGTTTGCCTTCTTGGCCCTGGATCACGTGGTGATGGGCATGAATGGCAATGCGATTCTGGCGCGCAGCAAGGATTTCGATTACGACGCGGCCTACCAGCGCTTCAATGCCACTGCCTGAATGCGGCGCTCGCAAAAGGAGAATTGCACCATGTTGGATTTGCAGAGCCTGTTTGCGCTCAAGGGCGTTGTTGCCGCACTGCGTTTTTATGACGATGGTTCCCTGGCGGAGGCCGCGGGCGATCTGGACCAGATCGACGCGCAACTGGCCGCGGAGTTGTGTTACGCGAATGGACGCATCATGCACCACAACGGCGATGCGCTCGCGACCCTTTCCAGCATCGAGGGCTGGCCGCCTCGGGGCTGGATGATGATGAGCGATGAGTTCTCCATTTGTGCCGTTGCGGAAGTGGCTTGTTTTGTACGCAATCGCGAGGCGTCTTTCAATGATGTGTTTCGCGGCTTGACGGAAATTTCCAGCAAATAAGCGGGCCTGACTGCGACACGAAGGTCGGGCAGCCTATAGCGCCCACTTTGCGGCAAGCGCACGCAACAGCCGGCGTGGGAGATCAGAGAGTGTGCAGCCTGATGCCCAGTTCCTATTTCCCGATATCCCAGCCGGGATACTGGAAATATTCGCCGTAGAGGCGCAAGGACTGCAGCACACCGAAAGCCCCGGCCCGCTGCACCTGCACTTTCGGCGAGACCTGCATCAATTCCGTGCTCTGCGTCAGGTCGGCGAGCACGATGGTATGGAAGGCCGAGTCGGCTTCTTTGCTGAGTTTGCAGTTCTTCACGATGTCGGCAACGTCTTTGTTCACTGCCGCAGCCAGCCGCTGATAATCCTGGACACCGAGACGCTCTTTCTCGATGGCTTCACGGTTTGCGAGCATCGCTTGCCGGATATTGTCCATGCCCTGCCGCAATACTTCGTCGGATGCCCATTTCTGGCTTGGCTTCAACACGGGCACAGCATCCTGCGCTTCATGCTTGTGTTCGTTCGCGTAAACCGGTGCTGCAAGCGACACCATTCCCGTTGCGACACATATGCCGAGGCCTGCCAATCGTAATAGTGCGAGCATCATTTTTCCTTTGTAAAAGCGCGATTATCAACGGGAACCAGCATGGTGCGCAATGCTTAAAGACTCCTTAAGACAAGGCTGAACGTACCGGGTCATTTACGACCGGGAAGCATGCGCGTCAGCGTGTTGTCATGCTTGATGTAGTGATGGTACAAGGCGGCCACTGTATGCAGACCGATCAGAAAATAGCCTGTCGTCCCCACGAATTCATGCACTTCCTTGATCTGTTTTCCGAGGTCCTTGTTTTCACCGATCAGTGCGGGCAGTTCCAGGCCGAAGAACGGGATCGGCTTTCCGGCAGCACTGAGCATCAGCCAGCCGGTCAGCGGCATGCCGATCATCAGCAGATACAGCGCCAGATGCAACAGCTTGGAAGATAATTGTTGCAGACCCGGCGGTTCCGGCAGGATGGCGGGCGTGGGGCCGGACCGACGCGCCCCCAGCCGCAGCCAGACCAGCACGAACACCAGCATGCCGAGCATGAAGTGCCAGGTCATCAGCATCTCGCGAGAATCACTGCCTTTTTCGAACAGTTCGTGCAATTCGACGGCTCCGTACACGGCGACGAACAGCAGCAACATCAGCCAGTGGATGCCGATGGAAAGCGAGCCGTAGCGGCTCGCAGCGTTTTTCAGGTTCATCATCATTTCCTTTTACGTAAAGTTCGACTATCGGCAGACGGCAGCATGGCGCGCAATACTTAACCGCGTGGTTTCATCAGCCGGCACTGGCTTAACCCAAAGGGTTCACCATGCTGGCGCTGTTATTTGGGGGGCTTGTGGCAAATTGGTCCGTCAACCGGATTTTCGGCACTTTGCACAATGGCGGTGGTGATCTCGTGGACCTCGCCGGGTGTGAAATGCTCCAGGAGGCGGCGTGCGATCGCCGGGGGAATACGTACGGCGCGGGTCGTGCCATCTTCCAGCGTCACCGTGATGCCGAATGCGTGATGGCTGACCAGTTCCTCGTCCGCTTCGGCGAGCAGCATCTGTTCGTCCATGATCGAATCGTATTCGTCATCGATGGCGTCCTGCAGATCATTGGCCAGGCCATCCGGCAGCTCGACCACAAAGCCTGCGATCGGGTCCTGCCGTATCGTGCCGGTGACGCCGTGATCCGCCACAAATGCGATGAAGCGGTCGCGCAACGCCTCGTTGAAGAACATGTATTCGAAACCCATTCCGTGACCCTTCTGGTCTTGTTATCAGACAGCTGCTAGGCGCCTGCGCGTTGTGCCGTCATCAAAAATACCGGGTAGTCCTGTGTCCCGGTCTCGCGTGTCTTGGTAATGGTGAACACCGTCTGAAACCGCGCGTCGGCAAGCCCCGCCTGGGCAGTGCGCCGGCCCAGGTCGGCCCGGTCGAAGCCATGGTGCACGTCCACCTCCGGGCCGTGGAAGGAGCCGTCTTCCTGGTCCAGGTCGGCGATGCACAGGGTGCCGCCGGGATTCAGCAGGTCGTGGAAGACGCGCAGGATGTGGTCGGTGTCGGGAACGTGGTGCAGCGTCATCGAGGTAACGATCAGGTCGAAGCGCTGCGCCGGCGGCGGGTCGACGAGCAGGTCCAGCTTCACTGGCGTCATGTTGTCGACCCCTTGCGCGGCGATTTTCCCGGCCACCACTTCGAGCATGCCGCCCGAGCTGTCCGCCATCAGGATCGCGCCGAGTTCGTCCTTGAGCGGAAACGACAGCAGGCCGGTGCCGCAGCCGTAATCGAGGGCACTCATTTGCCGATGCAAGGGCACGCTTTGCCGGATGGCCTGCGCGATTTTTTGCCCGCGTTCCTGGAAGACCGGGTTTTCGTCCCATTGGAGGGCTTTGCCGTCGAAGTGGGCGGCGTCGAGCTTGGTGGGTTGGGTGTTGGTCATGGCAATTTGAAGAAATGACGCCCGAAGGCTGGACTGGCAGGGAGTAAAGCCGGGCCGAACATGAATGTCCGGCCAAAGCGCGAGGGGTCATCGTTTCACAGCCGTTAGCCCGGCTGCAAAAATGGCCTGCCCCGCAAGCCGGGTTATCCGGGATTGACCCGATCATAGAACCTGGCGCGGAAAAGCAGCCGTTTTTTTGCGGCATCGTCGCTGTCCACGAGTCTTTCCCGTGTATGCAGCACGTTGTTCGAAATCAGGCCCATTCCGGATTCCAGCCGCCCTTCAATGGCGTGCGCCGACTCGTCCGAAATCAGGGATTCCAGCACGTGTCCGGCAGCGGCGACATCGCTGTCCCCGGACCAGGCCATGTCCGTTTTCCGGAAGGAAAACCGGTGGCACAAATGGCCGTCGGCGTTCGGCCAGAAAACCTTGCCGCCCCGATTCGGATCGATCTCGCCGGTGGCCGGGTTCCTGTAATTGAAGCAGTCTTTGTTCATCAATACCTCAAGAGCGTCGGGATCCTTGTCCCTGAGCTGAATGTAGAGCATTTCATGGTCCAAAACCTTGTTGCTTCCCCCCTCTACCGCAGGGCGCTTGCACAGCAGGAACAGCGCCTGGATGGTGTTGTCCGATCCGTAATAGGTGGCGTCGGTGTGCCAGTTGCAGTGCCGGGTGGAGAACGGGATAGCCCGGTTCAAAATGCCTGAATCGGTCAGTTCGTCGGACTGCGCGTGTCGGGCGGATTTGTCGGTGTGGCTGACGCCGAGTTGCTTTCCCAGGGCCAGCAGGGAACTCATACCCAGTTCGGCGGATCCTGCCGTGTAAACGCACATGTTGGCCCGTTCCACCGTCTCCAGGATCCTGGCTTTTTCGGCGGGGGTCAGCGCGCTCATGTCGCCGAGTTCAACCACCAGTTCACCGATATTTTTGGGATAGGCTGCCAACTTCTCGTCGCGCCATTTCAGATAGTCTTCATTCGAGCCCAGATCGAATCTGCGAGGGTATTTGACGTTCCAGCGTTTCATGAATCAGGCCTCGGTGAGGATGGGGATATTCAGAGTGAAATATCTTAGACCGAAAAATAAAAAAATTGCCATCTATTTGTTCGCACCGGAATACCGGAATACCGGATTTTGTCCCGCTGACGGGCTTGCTGTCGAAATATAGCAGCGTCGAGCTGGGATGATAAACACTCTGTATTGTTCAAAATCAATCGTCAATCGGGGCGCAATTCCCGCTCATCGGGTGTCATTGCTTGTTCAACACGGGGTTTCGTCTTGGTTGGGGCAGAGGCAATTGCAGAGCGCTGTGCCAATAACAGCGCTTGTGCATCGGCGCCGCGCTGATCGTCCTTCCCGCCTATTGGTGTAAGGCCTTGCACATGCCGTCTGACCAGTCCGAAACAAACGCATGAATCGATTCAACGAATTCGGGATCGGGATGCGTTTTGTCGATGGTGCAGTGAATAATCAAACTCTGGCGCGCTTCATCAAACGTGTTTGTCCAGGCCAGTGCGTGCGGGCAATCGATCAGCGCGTAGCGGACGCCGTTCCTGATTTCTTCACGACGCACTTTGAATGCACCCCAGATGCAGTAAATATCGCCTTCGTTTTCGCCGCCTGGCGTGACTGTGCTGATGGATGCACACAGGTTTGTCAGGTTGCCGATGGTTAAGAGATTCTTGAGGGTGGGGATATCCAGGCCGGCGTGATGAACTTCCCGAAAAAATTCCATGCTGTATTCAATTCCGATTAATTAATGTATCCACCGTGCACCAAAAACGCGCCCGGCGGAACCCGTCGCTCCAGGTCGTGGCAGTTGCCAAGAGGTGGTTACTGCACGTTCATTTTCATTCCTCGACTCGCCACGTAGAACCCTTGATCGGATGCGTCATTCTATCCGCTGCATTCGATCGAGGCAGGCGGCATCGAATGCAGTTCACGATGATGTTCGAAACGGAATACTAGTCCACGTCCCGTACAAAACACGTCAGTCGAACATCCACGCTGAGCGACAGGGCCGCCAGCGCAGCGGCCGCCGCGCGGCCCTCGGCGCTGGCGCGATAAAGATGCGGCGTCATCGCCAGCAGGTCGGCAACCTGCCCGGCATTGGTCAGATCGATCGAGAAGCACACCGTTTCCGTCGGCAAGCGGCGGAATCCTGTCGGAGTTTGCAGGTCGGTTGTGCGTTCCGGCTTCAGGCTGGGGTAGATGATTTTGCGCAGTTCGCGCAGATGATCGGGTCCGGCATCGACCTGAATGAGTCGACCGCCCGACTTCAGCACCCGCACAAACTCCGCATACACAGGGAAGCCGAACATGCACAGCACCCGGTCCAGCGTCCCCGGCAGCACCGGCAGCTTGGCGTTGCTGCCCACCACCCAGCTGGGGCGCTTGTCCTCTTTCGCGGCCGACAGCACCGCCCATTTGGAAATATCCAGCCCCAGCAGCGCCAGCGTTTGTTCATCTCCTGCCGCTGTCGCCAACTCGCGCAGGTAGTAGCCCTCGCCGCAGCCGGCATCGAGACAACTGAAGGTTGCGTCAGCCGGCAGTTCGGTCAGCACCGCCCAGCTTACAGCAGCGGCAATCGGCTGGTAGAAGCCGGCCGCGAGAAACCGCCGCCGCGCCGCGACCATCTCCTTGCTGTCGCCCGGATCGCGCGAGCGCTTGTTTTGCACCGGCAACAGATTCGTATAGCCCTGGCTGGCGATGTCGAAACTGTGGCCGGACGCGCAGGCCCAGGCGGAACCCGTGCAATGCAAGGGCGTACCGTCCAGCGGGCAGGCCAGTGCCTGGAATGGGGTGATGCTCATTGGCTAATGGGTTTACGTCCGGGGCTGCAACGCGTTCTGCATCGCTTGCCCGGTCACTGGGTAGGTCAACACGGCATGGACGGCAAACAGTTCCAGCAGTTTGCCGATATGGGGTTCTTCACGGGGATGCATGAACGCGATCGTCCTCGCCTGCGGCGCAAAGCGTTGCAGGGATCTGGTCGTGACGTCCAGGTTCGAGATGTTTGCGCCGGCGTAATTGTTGCCCCAGCCGTAAATGAATTTCCCCACAAAAAAATCCGGCGGCTGTTTCTGCAACACCCGGAGCAGATTACGGGCAGAGTCGAAATGCTGCGTCGCAATGCCGAGCTTCCGATACAAGGCGCTGAAATCGGGCTGGAAGGGGGACTCGATCAGGGAAAAAAGTGTTTGCATGCTGTTGCCGTTTACCTGTCGCTCATTGACTACGAAAACGGATCTTGCATTGATGCATTGGATTGCAAGACCCCGTTACTGTGCTTGCTCAGGCGAGTATGCGCAGCGCCTTGATCCTGGCCTTGATTTCCGCCAGCTTGGTGAGCGTGATTTGGCACTTGTCTGCCGACTGACGTATTTTCCAGTCGAAGTTTTTGACTTGACGTCCCTATTTTACGGCCTTGAAGGTGTCGCACTGCCCCGGATCGCCGCTTTGCAGGCCGCGGTTGAACCAGTGCATCCGCTGCGCCGACGAGCCGTGGGTGAAGGAATCCGGCACCACGACCCCACGCACCTGCTTCTGCAGGCGGTCGTCGCCCACGCCTGTCGCCGCTGCCAGGGCTTCCTCGACGTCGCCCGGCTCCAGCACCTGCCGCGCCTTGTGGGCGTGGTGCGCCCACACCCCGGCAAAACAGTCGGCCTGCAGCGCCATCCGCACCTGCAACGCGTTGTCCTCTCTTACCTGCCTGCTGGCGCGCAGCGTGCACCTGTTCCGAGATGCCCAGCAGCGTCTGCACATGGTGCCCAACCTCGTGCGCCACCACGTAGGCCTGCGCAAAGTCGCCCGGCGCGCCGTGCCGCTGCGCCAGATCGTTGAAGAAGCGCATGTCCAGGTACAGCTTCTGGTCGGTCGGGCAGTAGAACGGCCCCATCGCCGCCTCGGCGAAGCCGCACGCCGACTCCACCGCGCCAGAGAACAGCACCAGCTTCGGCGGCGAGTAGCGCTGGCCCGAACCCTGGAACAGTGCCCCCCACACGTCTTCCGTGTCCGCCAGCACCACCGACATGAACTCCTTCAGGCGTTCCTCCTCCGGGCTGAACGCGACCGTCTGTTCCTCCTGCGTCGGCACCAGATTACCCGCTTGGTTCAGCACCACCGCCGGATCCACGCCGAAATACAATGCCACCAGTGCCAGGATGATCGCCCCGATGCCGCCGCCGGCCAGACCTTTTCGCCCCACCCACATGCCGCGCCGGTCCTCGATAGTCGCTGCGTCGTCCGTGTTCCCACCGCATGGGGGGTCTCCTTCATTTTGAGGCTGATAACAAACATTCTAGCCCGTGGACACGGCGCCCGAGATCGCCGGCCATGCGCAGCTATGCCAGTCCAGAACTGCTGTTCTCCGAAATCAGCTCCAAGTGCTGGGGTGTGCTGGAAGCCATGAGCGGCGCCGGCGAAATGGGACTGCTTGAACTTGCCGCAGGCTGGTACGTGACTTCAAGTCCGTGCACCGCGATGTGCAGGCCCTGCTGGAGACCGGTCTGCTGGCGAAAACCGGGAGTGGAAAAATTGTGTGCCCATTCAACAAGGTGTGCGTCGATTTCACACTGGCGCAGGCGGCTTGGAATTTGGCTGTATTTTTTGGCGGCGGCGGCGGCGGCGCGGTCGGCGGTTTCGTTCTGCGGCCACGATCATTAATCCGTGGTGTGAGAATCATCTCTCTGGCCACGACACTATCGAGTGCGCGTATTATCTCGCGCCAGATTTGGGCTGGCAGCTCGATTACGCGCATCTGGCCGCCGAGAAAGATGCGCTCCGCCAATCAAAGCCCCGCAACCCTAAAGCAATCAAACTCGGCTGTGAAGAGTTCATGCTGGCTGGGCACGGTACCAAGAGCGGCTATGCGGCTTTGGCCGTAACGATGCTGGTAATGTAGAAAGAAAAAATGGGCAACTTGATTACCCAAGTGCCCACTCTTGATCATATATGGTGCGCCGGAAGAGATTCGAACTCCTGACCCCTTGGTTCGTAGCTCCCCGGTGGGACACTTAACAGAAGTTAATGAAGGTTAATCAATCCATATAAATCAGTATGTTATTGACCTATCAAGGTTAACGGGCTAACCTGAAAAACAACGGGATTTAACCGTCAAAGTTAGCCCGGTGTTAGCCCACCAAACCAAGGGGTCAAAAAATGGCGAACAGAATCAGGTTCAAAAAGGAAGTTTTGGAGGCATTGCCAGCACCTGAAAAAGGGCGTTCAACGTACTACGACGACCAGGTTCAAAAATTGGCCGTGCGGGTTACATCGGCAGGAACGAAAACCTTTTACGTCATTACGCGAGATGGCGATTCGGTGGCCTGGCTAAAGCTGGACACGTTCCCCAACATGACGGTCGAGATTGCACGCAAGGAAGCGCAGAAACACCTGGGCGACTTTGCCAAAGGTGCCAGCCCGGTGAAGGCCAAGCGGATCGAGAAACAGCGTTTAACGCTCGGGCAAGCGTTCGACAATTACCAAACGCTGTATGCAGTGCCGCGCGGTATCAAGACAGCCGACGACACCCGGATGATATGGGAACGCTGCATCGGCGCTATGCCAGACGAACCCGCTAAGAAGCACGGACGCAAGCGCGAAAAGCACCCGGCAGGCGTGGACTGGTCGAATCGCAAGATTGACGAAATCAGCGGCGCTGAGGTGCGCACCCTGCACGCCGAAATCGGGACTAGCACCCCCGTACAGGCAAACCGTGTTGTCGAAATCATCGGTACTATTTACGCCCGCGCTTCAGAGTGGGGATATACGGGCATCAACCCTGCAAAAGATATTCGCCCATTCAAGGAAGTGAAGCGCGACCGATTCATTCAGGCCGATGAGCTGCCCGCGTTTTTCAAGGCGCTGGCCGATGACACGTCAGAAGATTTCAAACACTTCGTTCTGTTGTGCCTGTTGACCGGGGCGCGGCGCGTCAATGTGCTGTCGGCGCAATGGCAGGAAATCAATCTGGCATCGGCCGTCTGGCGGATACCGGATAGCAAGAACGGGGAACCCGTTGTCGTCGCGCTGGTACCCGAGGCCGTTGAAATCCTACTGGCGCGAAACCCCGACGGGACAAGGAAAGCCGGCTTCATTTTTCCTGCCGATTCGAAAACCGGCTATCTGTCTCCCCCCGCCAAACGCTGGCAGGCGCTACTCAAGCGGGCAGGCATGGCCGACTTCAGGATTCACGATCTACGACGCAGCCTAGGCTCATGGCAGGCCATTAGCGGGGCTTCGCTGGCGATTATCGGCAAGAGCCTGGGCCACAAGTCAGCCGACGCGACGTTGATCTATGCGCGGCTGTCTATGGATCCGGTACGGGCATCCGTGAACACGGCGACCACCGCCATGCTACAGGCGGCAGGCGTCAAGGCCACGGGTGAGGTCAAGCGGATCAAGGGGGGCGCGTAATGTTCAATCTGAATCCCGGCCCCGATGTGATCGCCGCAAGCTGGCAAGAGGCCATTGAAGATTGGCGGGCTGGTGACATCACGACAATGGACAGATGGTTGCGCAGCGGGCGGGAGATGCCCGAATTCGTCAGGACGTTCCTGGCCGATGTGCTGGCAGGGAAGGAGGTGCGACCGCGCAAGAGGCCGCCGGTGCCGCGTTACAGGTCTCTGGCCGATAGCGGGGTGATGCGGGATGCGCTGATTCGCATGGATTACGACTGGTTTTACATGATCTTTCAGGCAGCCGCGTCAACAGGCAAAAAGCGTGGCGAAAAAAGCCCGAAAGAAAAGGCGCTTGAAGCCGTCTCGAAAAAATGGGGGTTCAAGGTGAAACCCGGAACCGTGTCCCATATCGTGCATAAACGCCGGGGACGCTAAATCGGGATTAACCCGCCCTGACAGTCATTATCCGATAGTTCGTAATGCACCCATACCGATGATCTTCATCGGGATTTTATGGAGTGCATACGATGCCCAACCACACCGCAGCAGCATCCACGGTATCCGGAATTCTCCGGCCCCGAAACACCGACCTTGTCGACGAAGTTGAGGCCGCCGTCATCCTGGACGTTGCGCCCGGAACGCTCGCTGTTTGGCGTTCGACTGGCCGATATTGTGTCCCCTTCCTGAAAATCGGCCGGAAGGTGCGCTACTCCCGCACGGCGCTTAATGCCTGGCTGGAAAGCCGCACCCGTTCAACCGGCGCGACCGCGTGATGGTGCGCCCGATGAACCGTCACCCCGAAAAGCCCCTGGCCGCGCACCGCTGGCCAGTCGCCGCCAGCTTGTGCGGGGAGCCGCCGGAATCGACCCAGCGCGTCTTCCCGCCGCAGCCGCCGCCCGTGAAACGAAAAAAAGCCCGCTGGCAGGCGGGCTTGGTAAAACACTTCAGTTCGAATAATACACGGCTTGTCGGTTTGCTGATAGCGGCCAGCGTCACGTCCGGCGCGGCGGTTGCGATGGTCTGCCTACTGATTGTTCGTCTGATTGGTGGCGCCCTGTGACCCGCCTAAACGAAGCACCTCAGAAAACCCGCATCGCAATGGTCTGCCCGTGTTGCGGAGGCGAAGTCAGCCACCAGCGGTATGGGTTTGACATGATCGCCGTTACACCGCACCTGACCTGGACAAAGTGGTATGTCTGTGACCAGTGCGAGGCCGCGCTGACCGGCACCGACCCCGCCGCGCGGGACGCCGCCGAGCAAGCGTTTGCAGCCTACCTTGAGGCCAGCGACCATGCGCCTGCCGCCTAACGCCCGCGCGCTGTTCGACCTGAGGCGACGCGGCCGCATTCCCGTGCCGGGGCCGTTCGGGCATGTATCGGTTCTCCCCGACTGGGGGTTGACCGTGGCGGGCGCCTACGTCATTGCGCCGCCTTCAATCGAGCCGTCAGACCTCGACTTCTGTTTCTGCGCCGGGTTGACCGTCGCCATATTCTGCCGCTTGGCCGAACTGAGTCCGGTCGATACCTGGCTGTACGAAATCATTCTCGCCGTGATGGATGCCGACCCGGCCAGCATCGCCGTGATCGACCTCGACCAGGCTGCAGCCGGACTCGACCAGGGCCTTGTCGCCATGTATGTACGGAGGGCCGGCAATGACTGACGAAATCGAATCAACCCCGGCCGCCCTGCCAGAACACAAGGCTTTCGAGAAAGGCCGCCAGCGCGGTAAAAAAGCCAAGCCCAAGCCTACCCCTACACCCGCAGAAAAAAACGCGCCAGAGGCCGCACCAGCGACGGCCAAGGCAGACCCAACGAAGGAGGCCGGATTTTTTTGCGATGACCAGGGCCTTTGGTACATCGGCAGCCGTTCAACCAAGGACGGCACGGTCTGCCTGCCGGCTGTGTGGGTCTGCGCGCCAATTCTGGTGAAGTGGCGGATGCGTGGATTCGACGGGCTGGGCTGGCGCTTCATCGTCGAGATTAGCGACCGGGACAGCAATGTTCGGGAAGTCACGCTGCTGGATTCTGAAATCGGCGGGCAGGATGGCGCTTGGCACAAAGCCATGGCCGATGCCGGCCTGCGCATCCACCCCAAGCGCCGCGGTGAGCTGGCGCAATTTCTGCTGATGAACAGCGATGATGCCCCCCGCGCCCGTGGCGTTGAAACGACCGGATGGTTCGGTAACGTCTTTGTGATGCCGCACCGCACCATCGGCACGGCGCCCGAGCCGGTCATATATCAAGGGCAGGATCGAACCGCCGCGAGCGGCGAGTCCGGAACGGCGGAGGAATGGCGCGAGAACGTCGGCCGTTTGTGCGCTGGTAATTCCAGGCTGACCCTGAGTGTGTGCGCGGCCCTGGCGGCGTCAATTCTGCCGTTCTCCGGCATCGGTGAATCGGGCGGGTTCCACCTGTTCGGGGCATCGAGCCTGGGCAAAACCACGGCGCTTCGTGTCGCCAGTTCGCTCAATGGTTTGCCTGCTGCGACCATGCAGACCTGGCGCAATACGGGCAATGCAATCGAGGGCACAGCGGCCAAACACCACCACAGGCTGCTGAGCCTGGACGAGATACGCGAGGCCATCGAAAAGGAAATTGGCCTGATCGTGATGATGCTCGCCAACGGCAGCGGCAAGGGCCGGATGAGGGACACCGCCGTTCTTCGTGAGCGACTGACCTGGCTGCTTCTTTGGCTGTCTACCGGCGAGCATGGGCTGACGCATTACATGGAGGCGGGCGGCATCAAGCCGGATCCCGGCATGGAAGTGCGCCAGCTCGATATCCCGGCCGATGCCGGCGCCGGGTACGGGCTGTTCGAGAAGCTGCACGAGCACAAGGATGCCCGCGCCTTCGCAGAAAACCTGCGCACCGCCTGCGACCAGTACCACGGATCCGTCGGCATTGCCTGGCTGGAACACGTCTCACAGCACCTTGATGAAATCCGCCGCGACCTGCCCGGCGAGGTTGCCCGCGTAGCGCTCGACCTGATGCCGGACAAGTCCGAGAGTCAGGTAATGCGCGCCGTCCGCCGATTCGCCCTGCTGGCCGTGGCTGGCGAATATGCCACCAAGTGGAACCTGACCGGATGGAAACCCGGCGAGTCTATCGCCGGTATCCGGAAATGCGTGCAAGCGTGGATCGTTCGGCGTGGTGGCGCTGGCAACATTGAAGAGCGCCGCCAGGTGGAACGCCTGCGGGAATTCCTGGGCAAGCATTGGGCCGGGCGTTTCGTGGCCTGGGATCGTGCGGGGGATTCGCACGCGCCAGGCAAGGATGGGGTAGTCGGGCTGCGCAAGTCGATACCGGCGCGTGATGCACCTCTGGACGAAGGGAAGGCGTCCACCGTCTGGCGCTACTACATCACGGCAGAGGGATGGAGGGAAATCTACACCGGCATGGATCCGGTCGCCGCCGCGCACACCCTGTTGAACCTGGGGCTGCTGGTGAAGGACAGCAAATCAGGCAAACCCTACACGCGCCAATACCTGCCCGGACTCGGGCGCCAGCGCTGTTATGTCCCGGTCGAGAACTTCTTTTGGCCCGAGGAGGATGAAGATGCTTGACCTCGACCAGTTGCTTTGTGACGCCAAAAACACCGATACCTTGTCCCATGGGACAAGCTTTCACCCAACGGGACAAGCCGCCTTGTCCCGCACGAATCCAGCATCCATGCGGGTTAGCGGGCAGTTTTTGTCTTTGGGACAAACGGGACACGGTTTTTCAGGGGGAGCCAGTGACGCACATTTTCCCCCTGTTGAAACCCACCACCCCCGCGCCCCCTTGGGCGAAAGAAAAGAATCGCGGCCGGAAAAACAGGGACACCCCTTGTCCCACTTGTCCCTTATTAATGAGAGTGAGTATCCATGCGGGTTACAGCAGGATTTTACCGGGACAAGTGGCTTGTCCCGCCCGTGTCCCGCTTGTCCCGCCGACAAGCTGGAAGCCATGGTCGAACGCGCCGCCATCATGGAGTACGACGGCGGCCTGACCCGCGCCGCCGCTGAGGTTGCGGCAGGCATGGCCTGCGTCATGGGTAGTGTCGACCCGATACCAAAAAGGTACTTCCCGGCGATGAGCCGGGAGGGTTCATTAGAGTACGCAGTTGCGCTAGGGTGTGAGCCGCTTGCAAAGGCAACAAGGGGGGTGACGCCGTGACCGCCGCCACAAATCCCGCCGACCAGCAGCCCGGAAACGCTCAGGCGTCACTGTCCGGGATGCCCGATGCACCCGAGCTGCTGAAAATCCGGATTCAGCCGGCGCAGTTCGCCCGCGCTTTGGGCGTGAGCAAGCAGAGCGTGAGCCGCTGGGTGCGCGACGGTTGGATTACTCTGTCCGCAGATGGACGCCTTGACCCCACTGTCGCCATCGGCCAGCTACTGCGCCGCTGCGACCCCGGCCGCCTGCGCGCCCGCTGGCTACGGCAGGCCATCGGTGAAGTCCAGGACCTGCGCGACAACCTGGCTATTGCAGAAGACCGCGCCGAGGCTGGCGAAGCTGCGCTGACCGATGCGCGTAAGCGGATTGCGTACCTCGAATCTTTCATCGCCGACCTGGACTGCATGTTCGACGCCGTGCTGCGGCTGTTTGTCGTCCGGGAAGCGGAACTGCGTGCGACAGCGACCAGCGAGGAATGGGCCGGCGCAGTGTCCAGCATTGAAAGCGCGGCCGCCGATACATGCAGCGCCGCGCAGCCCGACCCCGCCGACACCCTGGACGTGGGGCCGCTCGATCTTGATCTGGACGCCACCCTGGCCGCTGATTGGGCTGCGTTCAATGCCCGGCTCCACCCACCACGGCGCGAATCATCGGACACGGCCGGGGAGCGGGGCGAATGACCCGCAATGCCTTCGAGAAGGCCGATGCGTGCGCTGACGGCAGCCCGCCTGATCCGGAACTCTGGGCGTGGGTATGCCAGGCTTTCCGTGGCCATCGTCGGCACGGTCGAGACCTGGAAGCGGCTTTTGATATGGACCATGCCGGCAAGCTGCGCTGGCGCAATGTCGAGTTGCGGGCCGCGGCCGAAGCCCTGCGCGCCGGGCGCGAGATGTCAGACAACGATCTGGCCGGCGAACTGGCCGCGCGTTTGCAGCGGTTCACCGTCGACAAGCTGCCACGGTACTGGCGCACTGGCGACGTGAGCGGGTTCGATGCCGTCGAGCATCGGCTGCTGGCCGCAGCCCTGACTGGCGCACCGACCACCAGCAGCAAAAAAAATCTGTACCGCATCATCGAGCGCGAGCCGGGACAAGAATCGGCTTTGCTTGTCCAGGCGGACAGTTGACGATGGCGCTACCCCAACTACGAAAGGAAAAACGAAATGACGCCAACTGACTTCATCCAAGCCCACCGCGACGCCGTTCTGATCCGCGCAGGCGCGCTGAATCCGAACGCGCCTATCTGCCACCCGCAAGCCGCTGCCGTCGCCGTGAGCGCCGAGCCGTTGCTGCCGGCGCTGGCAAAATTCTGTTCTGACTTGGCAGACTCGCGCCGAGGCGCGGGCGCGGCCGTCCGGGTGAAAGGTTCCGGATTCGCTACCCCAGATTTTGGGAATGCCCTGGCTGATGCCGTGCGTGTTGTGACTCAGTCTCGAATGGCTGCGCACATGCGGCATGAGATTTTCTGCAAACAGATGCCGGTTGCCGACTACAAGCCCCAGCGGTTCCCGATGCTCACTGTCGGCGCCGATCTTGAGTTCCTGGGCGAGAATTCCGAAGCCCCGGAAGTGATGGTGAGCGATGAGGCGGGCACGCTCGCGGGGCTGGGCCGGTATGGCCGCAACGTGTTGATATCGCGCCGCGTGCTACTCAATGACGATATCGGTTTGATCATGGCCACGTTTGAAAACTTCGGCACCGCCGCCGCGCGGGTTGAATCCAAGTTGGCATACACGCTGATCGAGTCAAATGTGACTTTATCGGATGGCGAAGCCATGTTCGCTGCCGGGCATGGAAACGTCCTAGCATCCGCCCTGTCCGAGTCCACGCTTGGCCAGGCGATGGGAATGCTGCGCGCCATGCCCGACCCCTTCGGCGAGACGCTCGACCACGACCCCGCTGTCGTTGTTGTCGAAGGCGCGCTTGAGCTGCTCGCGCGTCGCCTGGTACGCGAAGCCGGGCTTGAACTCGAAGTCGTCGCATCGTCGCGGCTGGCTTCCGGGCGCTGGTACCTGCTGCCGAATCCCGAAGTCGTTCCTGTCGTTGGCCTGTTGCGCCTGGCCGGCTCGAAATCCCCCGTGTCAATCGACGCCGGCCGCGACGATCTTGGCCGCGACGGCACGCTGATCGCCGTGCGCGCAAACGCCGCTGTTGTGCCCCTGGGCCGTACCGCTATCAAGGGAGGCGCATAACCATGTTCGGCCGAGACCCCAATGAACTTGGCGGGCTGGCGCGCGCGTACGCCAGCGCAGCGAAGGCCTACAAGAATGCCGAGGCCGCGCTCAACCGGGCACTGGACGCGCTCGCCGCTGCCCGTGAAGGCGATTGCCCCGGCGATATCACCCGCACCCGCCAGACGGCAATCGAGGCCGACCGTGCCGCCGGTATCGCCTGGGATGAGGCGGAGGTTGCCCGCCGCGCTTTCTGGCGCCAGCGGGCTGCCGAGCATGAGGCAAGAGTCGTTGCCGAGTGCGTGCCGATGCTGGTTCAGCTCGCCGCCTATCAGCGGTTTGCCGGTCTTCCCGCAATCCCCCCCGAGCACCTGTTGCGCCACCACCTGATAACCCCGCCAAGCCACACCGAGCCGGAAGGCGACGTGCGCATCGAGCCGCTGGACAGCCCGGCGCTGGACAGGGCCAACGATGAGATTATCGCCCCCCGGCCGGGCTGGAAAATGCCAGCCCGGAAAACCTGACCGAATCTACGGCGCTTGCGCCGTGCATGGCCGCTGGGGCGAGAGAGCCGACCCATAGCCCAGCGGTAAGACCTCCTAAACATGGGCACGGCAGGCAGGCACTATTGGAGCGCCTGGAACCGCCTCCCCCCGCGTAAAAACCGGGTGTACGGCGTACCCCGAACATAGAGTAGACAAGATGACCCCAGCCATCGAACCACCACCGCCTCGCTACCTGCAGCGTGTCGTTTTCGGCACTCAGGCATGGCCCCTGATGGGCGCCGGCGACATAGCCGTGCACGAAGCTGCGCATGTTGTTGTTGGCCTGGCCCTGAATCTGCCCGTGTACGACGCGCGCATCGCCGCCGACGGCGCATCCGGCCAGGCCGGCGTGCTGTCCGCCGTGGGCGCGACTGTCACCACCCCCGCCACGCTGCCGCCGCCGGAAGGCGTGGCTGACATTTACCGGCAGGCTGCGCCGCTTGTCTGGCCGGGTCTGCCGTCAGCCGATGCTGCACTGAATTACGCCGTCATGCTCACCGCTGGTAGGCAAGGAGAACTGATCGCGGCCGGCATCCGGCTGCCTGGTGCGTTGAATATGCACGATCCCGACCACCAGCAAGCCCGCGCCATCCTTGCCGCTACCGACCAGCGCCTGGCGATGACCTGGGCGCAGCGCATGGCCCGACACTTCTTGACTTTGGCATGGCCGGAAGTCGAGGCCATCGCCGCCCAGCTGGGCGCGACTGGCACCTGGACGAATTCGGGCGCATGGGTGCGCGAATCAAGAACCCCCTCAACCACCGGAGATTTTGAAAATGGAAAATGATCTTTTAGCGAGCGTGGCCGTGAACGCCGGCGCTGCGGGCGATTTGCGGCGCCGTGTGTCGTCCGGCAATTTGCATATCGAGGAATTTGGTCGGGCGCTGCGCATCGCAGGGCCTGGCGTCGATCTGATTGTGGCGCGCTTTGCCACCGTCACGGCGGCAGACCTTGAACCCGCCACGCGCTGCCGTTGAGGCCCCACGCACCGCCCGCCCGCCTCTACGGCGGGTTTTTTTATGCGCGGATAGGCGCGAGGATATAGGCCGGCCCGAGAAAGGGCTGTAGCGTTGATTCTGGCGGGTCTTGACTGTCAACGTGCGCCAGCGGGGGGGCGCGAACGTTGCAATTGGCGAAAAAATAGGCGTATGCTGGAAGCGTCCAACACCCTGTTGGATAAAAAGCGGGGCGACCAAGCGTTGAAGCGCGAGGCCACCCCTAATCACACCGCAACTAAGAAGGAGTTACGACATGACTGCTGCCAATTCTACCTTTGCCGAGCGCTTGAATGAGGCTTTCAAGTATCGCGGCATTACCGACACCCAAGAGAAAATCAAACACCTGGAGGATGCCACAGGCCGCAAGGCGCGCACAGTGGCGGGCTGGTTGAACGGGGATGGCATACCCCGCAGCGGCCTCACGCTGGTTCAGATTGGGGAAGACCTGAACGCCAGCCTTGACTGGCTTTTATTCGGCGACGGCTATTCGCCACGGCAGCGTGACATGCTGGAGTTGCTGGAGGGTGTGCCGCCGCACCTGCTCGACGGGCTGACCCGCTACATGCTGCGCCTGCTGAACAATGACCCCAAGGCGCGACGCTGGACTGCAATGCGTGAGCGCGGCGAGTTGAGTGTGGAACAGCTTTTGTCGATGGCCTGAGCCGTCCTGGGCGTTGCGACGCACCGCCTGATCCCCACACAGCCCGGCCCTTGTGCCGGGCTTTTTGTTGGGCTAACTTTAGGGTTTCAAATGTTAGCCCGGTGTTAGCCCGGTACAAATGGAAAGGGGCTAGCCTAAGCTAACCCCTTGTATTTTGGTGCGCCGGAAGGGATTCGAACCCCTGACCCCTTGGTTCGTAGCCAAGTACTCTATCCAGCTGAGCTACCGGCGCTTTGAAGGTTGCGCATTATACGCAGTTTTTACACTTTTTTGTATCGATGGCGGATGCAATGGTTCACCACTTGTTTATTTGGCGGAGACGGAGTCCGCGTCCGCCTAACCTCAAGTTGTCGCACTTTATCTCACAATGCCTTATCTTGTCTAGCCTTCCGTCAAATTCATTGCATCATCACGTCGCACCTTCTATCATCAAAACTCATCTTTATTGATGGGTACGATGATGGGAAAAAAAGCCAAAGAATTATCCGCCCTGGAAGTAAACAGGTTGTCCAAGGCCGGCATGTACTTTGTCGGTGGCGTCGCTGGCCTGGCTCTTCAGGTATCCGGCGCAGGGGCGCGGTCGTGGATTCTGCGCAAGATGATCGCTGGCAAACGGCGGGACATGGGCCTGGGTGGTTTTCCGGACGTCACCCTGGCAGGGGCAAGGGAGAAGGCGCGCCAGGTTCGAGAATTGGTGGACCAGGGAATTGACCCGATCGAGGACCGCCGCGCCAAACGCGCGACCCTGGCGGCAGAGCGCGCCAAGGCGATGACCTTCTCGCAATGCGTCACCGCTTATCTGGATGCCCATGGCGACAGCTGGAAAAACGCCAAGCATCGTCAGCAGTGGGCCAATACCCTTGATACCTACGCCAACCCCATCATCGGCAACTTGAACGTGTCCGCTGTGGACACCGGCTTGGTGCTGAAAGTCCTGGAGCCGATCTGGAAGACAAAAACCGAAACCGCCAGCCGCTTGCGCGGGCGTATCGAAAACATCTTGTCCTGGGCCACGGTGCGCGGCTACCGCCAGGGCGAGAATCCTGCCCGCTGGAAAGGCCACCTGGACAAGCTTCTGGCCGCCCGCTCGAAAATCCAGCAGGTGACACACCATGCCGCGTTGCCTTACGCGGAACTTGGGAGCTTCATGGCCGATCTGGCGAAGATGGATGGCATGGGGGCGAGGGCACTTGAATTCGCCATCCTGTGCGCATCCCGCTCAGGTGAAGTGCGCGGCGCCACCTGGAACGAGATTGATCTGAATGCAGGCGTCTGGATCATTCCCGCCGAACGCATGAAGGCCAAGCGGGAACATCGCGTGCCTCTATCCAGCAAGGCTGTTTCACTCCTCAACACGCTGCCGCGCCTGGACGGTACCGAATTGGTGTTCCCCGGCACGAGCGGGCAGCTTTCAAACATGAGCCTGACCGCTGTCTTGCGTCGCATGAACCGTGGTGACCTCACTGCGCATGGCTTTCGCTCAACCTTCCGGGACTGGGCGGCTGAGCAAACCGCATATCCATCCGAAGTGGTGGAAATGGCCCTGGCCCACACCATTGCTAACAAGGTGGAAGCAGCATACCGGCGCGGTGACCTGTTTGATAAACGGCGTCGTTTGATGGACGACTGGGCTAAGTATTGCGGAACGGCACGCAGGGTGGTGGGTGAAGTGATTGCATTGAAAAAACAGAAGGTGGCGTGATGCCCCGTGGCCGTCCGAGAAAGCCTGACCCTTTTGCGTGGTTGAACAATCCACCCAAATGGGTTCGACAGTTTCCGGACAACAACTTGGAAGGAATCCACGAGTTTATTAGGCAAGAGACGGAGAGGCTTCGACTGGAAAAGGTTCACGATGCATACGCTGTCGGACGAATTCAGGCCAACGCGAATAAGCGTCGTGAGAAAGAGGAGCGGCGTCTGAAGATCAGTGTTGAATTTGCGGATTTGATCGGGGGGCCGATGTCTGCCAAGTCGGTGGCAGCCCACATTAAAAGAACGGAAATGAAAGAGCCTAATCCTGAATTCCAAGTCAGTGAGAGAACTTTACGGGGGTACGTGACCGAAATCAGAAAGTTGGCAGAGCCTCATCGACCGAAAAAATAGCCGCGTCTATGCTGGCCTCATACCTGTTCAAGGAGGCCACATGCACACCACCCAACTCAAACACAACACACAGACTCGGGCGATCCGTCTCCCCCGCGTCTGCGAGATCACGGCGTCATCCAAGGCCACTACTTGGCGGCGTGTTCAGTCGGACCCTACATTCCCGAAACCCTTCCGCCTTTCTCCTGGCGTGACCGTATGGGACGAAGCTGAAATTATTTTTTGGCTTGAATCGAAAAAAGCGCTGCGGGATGCATCGTGATGGTTGGCGCCAACCACTACGACAAGCTGCCCACGCGGTTTGTAAAACTGAAGCCACGCGAAAAAGTCCCCGAGGGAACGCACCGTATCGAGACAGCAGACTCGACACTAGCTCAGACTTGGCAGGGTTCGGGTTACAACGTCGGAATTGTCCCTAGTGACCAAATCGTCATTGCAGATATTGATCCGAGAAACGGTGGCGATGAGACATTTAAGGGGCTGTTCCGGGACCAGGAAAAACCCCGGACGGTTATCAGCCTGACCGGCGGCGGTGGTTTACACCTGTTTTTCCGCTGGGACTCGAATTGGGGCAAACCACGCGGCACCCTGGGCGCTGGTGTCGATATCAAACATGGAGATAACTGCCATGTCGTCGCGCCTGGATCGATTCATCCAAACGGTTCTGGGTATAGATGGAAGCCGGGTAATTCGCCTGCCGACGTGGAGATTGCCTTGTGTCCTAGCTGGTTGCGCGGACTGCTGGCTAGGTCAAACACGGCACTGCCAGCCAACATCCCCGTCACAACTCGCACGTTGCTGCCCGAGACACCCGACGAGATTGCCAAGGTTCAAGCCATGCTTGGTGCCATTTCAGCGGACTGTGAGCGTGACACCTGGCGCCAGATTGTGTGGTCTGTATTGGCGACAAGGTGGGCCTGTGCTGCTGAGCTTGTGCGAATTTGGAGCCAATCCGCGTCCGTCCGCTATGACGAACGTGAGTTCAATCGGGTTGTGGACTCGTTCAAACCCGAAGCCGGCACCAGCTTGGGAACACTTATTTACCACGCGCGTGAAGCTGGCTGGGTGGAAACCACGCCCGAGCAAATCGATGGTTCTGGCGCGGATGTTAGAAATGGCCAGGTATTTGCCGCGCAATGGCGGTCTAAGCTTCTGTTCATCCACGAAACTAACGATGTGCTGGCCTTCGACAAGGATCGAGGCTGGATTGTGCCGCCGCCCGGTGAATCTGACCGAGCTGCAAAACAGGTGCTGGACTTGATGCGTAGTATGGCTTCTGAGCGTTATCTGGCCGCGCCCGATGACTATAAAACCAAGCGCCTGATGGCCCATGTGGAACGCACCAGCAGGGCGCCAAACCTGCGTGCCATGGTGGAGATGGCCAAGTCCGAGCCGGGCATGATGGTAAGCATCACCGATTTCGATAATGCCCCCATGCAGTTGGGTTTGCTGAATGGCATCCTCGACTTGAAACAGGGGGCACTCTTGCCAGTCTCTCACGATATCAAGGTGTCCAAACGCTGCAATGTGGCTTTTGACGCCGGTGCGCGGTGCCCCCAGTTTCATACGTTTCTTGTCGTGATTCAACCTGACCCCGATATGCGCGCCTTCCTGCAACGCTGGGCAGGCTATTGCCTGACAGGGGGGGTGACGGAGCAGAAGTTCGTTTTTCTTTACGGTAGCGGCGCGAACGGCAAGTCGGTTTTCGTCGAACTGCTCGCCTGGCTGCTGGGCGATTATGCTCGCAAAATCGCCACTGAAATGTTGATGCAGCACCAGCGCAACCCGCAAGGTGCAAGCCCGGATATTGTGGCATTGAAGGGGCGGCGGTTTGTATATGCAAACGAAACCGAAGAGGGTCGCCGCCTAGCCGAAGCACGGATCAAGGACATGACCGGAGGAGACACCCTGACGGGGCGTGTCCCTTATAGCAAGGCCGATATCACTTTTCATCCCACACATAAACTCGCGGTGGTAGGCAATCACAAGCCAGAGATCACCGACAACAGCTTTGGAATGTGGCGGAGGGTGTGTCTGGTCCCGTTTGACGTTACGGTCGCTGAGGCTGATCGCGATCCACACCTCCTGGACAAGCTAAAGGCTGAAGGTCCAGGCATCCTAAACTGGGCACTGGAAGGGCTGCGCCAATGGCAATCGCGGGGCTTGGCCGTGCCCAGCAAAATCGAAGCCGCCACCGCCGCATATCGCGATGAGCAGGATTTAGTTGGCGAATGGATTACCGATCATTGCACAACGGGGCCGGGGCAAACAGTTGCCAAGGCGATGGCGTATCGCGCTTACCGGTCATGGGCGCTGTCGAATGGGCACCACCCCTTTGCACAGGGTCGCTTGACGCGGCGGTTGGGGGATCGAGGTTACAAGACTTTGCCCGACAAGCGGACCATCGCGGGGTTGGCGCTCAATTCGTCTGGCAACTTTGCTGCACAGGGCATATGACCTGGGGCGTCGTTTGCGTCGAATCCGCTCCTTTTTCAAAAACTTTCCATGAGCACCTCCTCAGAAAGGTTTTTGTATTTGGGTCTGAAACAACGCAAACGACGCACACCAACCCCGTTAGATGTAACCACCACCAACCCCATTAGCTAAACCGTGTTCAAGGATTGCCATGAGCGCTTATATCAACCAGCTGTCACAGCACGCCCCAGCCCCGTCACTCACTCAGGCCGACACCTTGGCAGAGCGGTTCGACCAATGGTGGGTGAAGCAGCCCCTCGCCACGAGGGTGCGCGCCTACAGCATTGAAGAAATCACCACAGCACTTGGCACGCAAGGCCGGAATCTATCGCCCATCCTTATCCAACGTGGTTGGGTAAGGCATCGCCGCTGGCAGCATCGCCAGCATTACTTTCGCGTCTGGCTTCCGCCAACCGACCATTTGGAGTGAAACCATGGGCGATGTAATCACATTCAAGAGACCTCAAGCTACCAAAAACCACGGCAAGGCGGTGCATGACCCTCTTGCGGCTCGTATCGATCACATTGCCAGCCTTCCGCCTGCTGATCGCCTCGATATTACGGAACATCAACTTCGCGCCGCAGTTGACGAGGTGCTTGCGCCCACGTATCACGAACTCCTCGAATATAGTGGGGGGAGCAAGCCACTAAGTCTGCAAGGCCGGAGCTTGAAAACCTATCTGGCCCAGGACTTAATCGGTAAATCTCTAGATGACCGCGCCTTGGTTGGCCTGCATGGCTTGGCACTTATCGGGTACTCAAATGCTGACTTGATGCGGCAGTATCATAAACTCAGGCAGCAGATGCGCGCGCTGTCGGTAGAGGCTGCAGGTATTCGCCTGAAAGACGTCGGAAAAGCAGCTTATGCAATGATCGAAGCCGATCTAATCCAACGTACCCAAGGCCACTTGATAGATGCTTGCCGTCTGGTGCTGGCTACCAGTGCAGCTGGTTATACGATCAAGTTTGGCGAACAGTCACGATTGATTGTCGCATTGGCGCGTGGCGCCCCTGGGGTATGATCGAATTTGAACGTGCCTTGGGTACACAGGGACGCTACATCAGCCCGGTGCTGCTGGCATTGGGTTGGCGCAGAAAACGTAAATGGGGAACAACGGGCCAGTATTGCCGGTATTGGGTGCCGCCGGTTTGACCTGATAAGGGGGGTTGCCGTGATGGAAGAAGAAAGCGCCTATACACGTGCTGCGGATGAACTTGAAACCGATCAACTTGATAAGGCGACATGGGCACGGGCCTTTGCCGAATCGGATGGCGATACCCAGCGAACGAAAGCCCGTTACATCACGCTTCGCGTCAAGAAACTGACCCAACAGCCACCCGCACAAAACTCAACTCCGATGGTTTCGGGTCAATCTCCGCATGGAGGTATTGCGCAAACCTCACCCGTTGATCTGTCGAATAACCTTTTGACACCGGATGAAAAGGACCAGTTGTGGAAAGAAGCACAGGAAAAACCCACGGGGCAAAGTGTTGGCGTATCTGCGACATCCACCAGCACTTCATCTAATCCGGCTAAAGCCAATAGCGCAACAGCGGATCGCCATGCTCATGGCACCGCGCAGGCATCAAGCAACGAACTCACAGATTTGTACGAAGCCGGCATCGGCGAGAAGAACACAAGTTACTACCTCACAAAATTCGCGCAATTCGATAGGCAAGGTCCGGGACTCAAGGCAAGCTGGAATTGGGCTGCGTTCTTTCTGGTACCAATTTGGGCGCTTTATCGAAAGATGTATGGTTTGTTTTTTGCGCTTTGGGGCGCTTCAACTGTCGCTACTTTTATCTCAAAATTAAACGCGCCCCTGCTTCTTAATCTTGCCGTTCTCGCCGCCTGGGCAGCATTCGGCATTTATGCGAACTCTCTCTATCACCACCACTTAAAGAAAAAGATCGCCGTTGCGCGATCGACTGTTCGTGCGCCAAACGTATTGGTGAGCCTAGGCAACAAGGGCGGTGTAAACCTTTGGGTTAGTTGGGTGGGTGTTGGCTTGTTGGTCGTGAGCATCTTGGCGGGTATCGTGCTTCCGCAGCAACCGCCTCCTACAGCAATTATTCCGAGCCAACAGACTGCTGACCCAACAGTATCCCGCGCCGAGCGTGTGGGTTTGATGTTGCGCGCCGAATTGGGTGGCATGGAGGCTCAGCACCGTCTGGGGGTTATCTACGCCAAAGGGCAGGGCGTACCGCAAGATTATGCAGAAGCAGCGAAGTGGTATCGCAAAGCCGCTGATCAGGGCCTTGCTAAAGCCCAGAGCAATCTGGGGAGGTGTTACATTTTTGGGCAAGGCGTACCGCAGGATTACGCCGAAGCGGCGAAGTGGTTCCGCAAGGCTGCTGAACAAGGGAATGCCAATGCTCAATCTTATATGGGGGCTCTGCACGATGAAGGAAAAGGCGTACCGCAGGATTACACCGAAGCGGCGAAGTGGTTCCGCAAGGCTGCTGAACAAGGGAATCCGCAAGGCCAATATGGGCTGGGGAATTTGTATCTTTTTGGGTCAGGTGTGCCCTGGGATCAGGCTGAAGCGGTGAACTGGTATAGAAAATCTGCCGACCAAGGTTACGCCTCCGCTCAGTCTTCATTAGGTCAAATGTACGAATTGGGAGTAGGCGTGCAGCAGGATTATGCAGAGGCCGGGAAGTGGTATCGCAGGGCAGCGGAGCAGGGGGATCCGCAAGGCCAATATGGGCTGGGGGACTTTTTATCCAATGGGCGGGTGGTGCCATCGGATAATGTTGAAGCAGTGAAGTGGTATCGTAAGGCTGCTGACCAAGGGCACTTTTTTGCCCAACATATGCTGGGAATCATGTACGAACATGGACTTGGTGTACCGCAGGACAATATTCAGGCATATATGTGGTTCAGCCTGGCAGCGATCCGAGCCCAATCTATTGACGAAAAATTGGGGAAACCCTCACAAGCAATAAAGACACAAATGAACCCCTTTGGAGTAGAAAGTGCTGTAAAAGAACGAGAGGCTGTTGGGTTAAGTATGGCCCCACTCGAAATAGAGCAGGCTCAAGAATTGACGCGTGATTGGCTTAAAAAACACTAACGATAAATAAATTCAAATCACACCATGTGGCGACCCTAGTTTGGGACGAGGCTTTAGAGCTATGTAAGCGCAAAACGGGAGCAGGCGATGAACAATTCTATTAAACATTCGTCCGATACAGCAAAGCTCCATATTGCAATCGCCTTTATTGGTTCGATGCTAAGTATGGTGCTATTGCCCAACGTCTCGTTGGCAGAGGTATACAAATGCAAAGATGCAAAGGGGAAAATCACATACAGTGATAGTCCCTGCCAAAAACTGGGCGTCCAACTGCCAGTGGATAGTAGCATTCAATATGAAAATAGTGCCTCTGGAAGGCAAACTGCTGTGGCAAATAAGTCGCGGGCGGATTTAAGAAAAGCACAGGAGAATGCTCAGGTTGAAGTTGATGAATGTTACAGGGCTACCCTCAAGCTTGTGGATATGGCGGGAGGGCGGTCGAGCAGTGTCGCGTTTGCTCGGCAGAAAATGGCCATGGACGCTATATGCGGGACAAACCGATTGAGTAACGGTGGACAAGGCGATGGTGCTGCCGGGGCAATCAATAATCCGGTACCAAACCAAACGAGCAGTGGAAATGGTGTTGATTCAGCCAATAGGGATTTTGACGTGCAAATGAAGGCAAAACGCGATTATCAGAAACAGCAGATTCCTGGTTTTATTACGCACCAACCTACAGACGCACACGAACGCGGAGTCTACAAACAGGAAATGAACCGTCAAAAAAACATAGACCCGAATACTTGGAATCATTAACTAATGATAAAAATGAAACTGGGTCAGGTGGGTTGCACAGGATTATTTTGGTTGGTGCTGCAGTTGCAATCAAAGCACTTTTCTCTCGCCCGATCTTTCCTGTACGCGTAAACCATGCCCGCTCCCCAATCCGTATTAGCCCTCATCGAAAACTTCGAGCGCAACCTCGACGCCTACCGCAACGGTAAGTACAACGAAACACAAGTCAGGCGCGACTTCATCGATCCGTTTTTCAAAGCACTCGGCTGGGACATGGATAACAGCTTGGGCTACGCGGAAGCCTATCGCGATGTCATCCACGAAGACGCAATAAAGGTCGGCACCTCCTCACGCGCGCCAGATTACAGCTTCCGCGTCGGTGGCCAACGAAAATTCTTCCTCGAAGCGAAAAAACCGTCGGTCAGCGTCAAGGATGCAGTGGAGCCCGCATTCCAGTTACGCCGCTATGCATGGTCAGCCAAATTGCCGTTGTCCATCGTTACCGACTTTGAGGAATTCGCCATTTATGACTGTCGACAGAAGCCTGATAAAAACGACAAGGCCAGTAAGTCGCGGTTGTTCTACTGCACCTTCAGCGACTATCCGGAAAAATGGGATGAGATCGCCGCGATATTCTCCAAGGATGCGGTACTCAAAGGCTCCTTTGACAAATATGCCGTCAGCACCAAAGGCAAGCGCGGCACGACGGAAGTAGACAGCGCGTTTCTGGCGGAAATCGAAGGCTGGCGCGACCTCCTTGCGCGCAACATTGCGCTTCGCAACAGCGACCTGTCCCAGCGAGAACTCAATTTCGCCGTCCAGCAAACCATCGATCGCATCATTTTCCTGCGCATCTGCGAAGACCGGGGCATCGAGCCCTATGGGCGTCTGATGGCGCTGCAGAACGGCAACAACGTCTACGCCCGCCTGCGCGAAATGTTCCGCGCGGCGGACGACCGCTACAACTCCGGACTGTTCCATTTCACCAAGGAAAAGAGCCGCGCCGGTGCGCCAGACGAACTGACCCTGCATCTTGAAATTGACGACAAACCGCTCAAGGAGATTTTCAAAAACCTGTATTACCCCGATTGCCCTTACGAGTTCTCCGTGCTCGGCGCGGATATCCTCGGCAGCGTCTATGAACAATTCCTCGGCAAAGTCATCCGCCTGACGTCGGGCAACCGCGCAGTCGTCGAAGATAAACCGGAAGTGAAAAAAGCCGGTGGCGTGTTCTACACACCCGCCTACATCGTGCAATACATCGTGCAACACACCGTCGGTACATTGCTGGAAGGCAAGACCAGCAAACAGGCTGCGGGTATTCATGTCGTCGATCCGGCCTGCGGGTCGGGTTCGTTTCTCATTGGCGCGTATCAGTACCTGCTCGACTGGTATTTGGCGCGCTACGTGGAAGAGGGTGCGGAGAAGCACAGTAAAGGCAAGGCCGCGCGTATCCACCCGGCCGCACATGGCGAATGGCGGCTCACCACGGCAGAAAAGAAGCGCATCCTGCTCGAACACATTTACGGCGTGGACATCGACACGCAGGCGGTGGAAGTGACCAAACTTTCGCTACTGCTCAAGGTGCTGGAAGGCGAATCCGGCGAATCGCTGAACAGCCAGATGAAGCTGTTTCAGGAGCGCGTACTACCCGACCTCGACCGCAACATCCAGTGTGGCAACTCTCTGATAGGTCCTGATTTCTATGACAACCAGCTAGACCTCGACGATGAGGCTGCGCAACGCATCAACGTGTTCGACTGGCATGTTGCTTTCCCACAAGTGTTTAAGGCGGGTGGCTTTGATGCGGTGATTGGAAATCCGCCGTACATCTTTACGCGAGACCTGATTTCGCCGGAGGAGCGCACGTACTATGCATCCACGTATAAGCTAGGCTGGGAGAAACAGAATACTTATCTAATCTTCATGGAACGCTTGCTTTCGCTACTCTCGAAGAATGGGAAGGGCGGATATATTGTGCCGAACTCGTGGCTAACCATTGAGAGCGCCATGTTGCTGCGCGCGGAATATGTAAAGCATCTAAGTCTTATTCTGGATCTCAATTACCCTGTATTCCGAGGCGTTTCTATGGAACCTTGTGTATTTATTGTTGATGCAAAAAGTAATTCTCAACCTGTCGCATGTGCCAGATGCACTGCTGCTGAACAGTTTTCTGAAGCCATCTTTATTGAGTTAGACCGTGCTGCTTGGATGCAACCTGGTAGTCGAATTACTTTTAGTTCAGATGGTGAACTACATGCGCTTCTGTCAAACATCAAAGAAAAAAATCCCAGCTTGGGTGAGGTATTTGATGTGCGTACCGGCCTTCAAGCATATGAAGCAGGAAAGGGAAGGCCACCACAGACAAAGCGTGATGTGTCCAACCATGTTTTTGACTGTATGTCACAGGAAGATAAGACGTGCGTCCGGTACTTGGAAGGAAAGGATATTGGGCGATATTTTCAGGTTTGGGGTGGTATGTGGATGAAATATGGGCAGTGGCTTGCGCAGCCCAGAGAGCTTGGCATGTTTTCACGTCCCCGCATTCTCATTCGTGAAATAACGAGTCGTCCTCCCTATTGCATTAATGCCACGTTCGTGAATGACACGTTATTGAACAATAAGAGCATCCTGAACGTGTTGGAGCCAGGTGACGATGTTGAGCGTCTTAAAGTGCTGTGTGCCGTGCTTAACAGCCGACTTATGTCTGAATTCTATAGGGCCTTTGCAGTTAAGGCCGTCCGTAAACTTTTTCCGAAGATCGTTATCAGAAATTTGCGAGAGTTTCCTATTCCGGCGATGCTAAGGAAGGCCCCATACAATAAAACACCAGAATTCAACAAGATCAGCGCGCTAGTTGACCTAATGATAGGTGTTCACAAAAAGCTCTCAGCCGCGAAAACACCGCAGGACACCACTCTGCTGCAACGACAGATTGCCGTGACCGACAAGAAGATCGACCAGTTGGTTTACGCACTCTATGGCCTTACCGATGAGGAAATCGCTCTGGTTGAAGGTGCATAGCCGCATTCGCACTGCGTGCTGTCTAGTGCGTCGAATGGAATCCCGGCTTTTTTTGGGAAAAATCTACGAGCAACCATTGAAGTACCCCCCCTTTAGCCACGATTGATCCCCCCCTGGGGGCACCTTCCGGCGTTTTTTTTTCTCGCTGACAGCTCCAGCCCCCTGACCGCGCGGTCATGCGCCTTGCTTCCGGCCTCGGCGCGGGTTCCCCGCACCTGGCCGCAAGGCGCCCGCCCACGCTGCGCCTGTGCTGATTCAACCACGCCAGCAGCTGCGCTCCTGGCTTTGCGGCCCCGGCACGGTCCGCACCCTCAGTGCCGCCGCCGCTTCACGCCGTCGCGCTTCATGGCTCCGCCAAAAGGCACGGCTGCGCCATCAAGCGCTCGCCGTTCGCTGGCGGCTACTCTTGTGCGGGTGCAGGCTTGGTGTGGGTTGCTGGCGTGCGTTGAAAGCAGTGGTCGTGCAGCCATTCAACATAATGCAGCAATTATGCGCAATGGCCTGCGGCCACTGTTCGCGCTCACGCGCCGCATAATCGAGCATTATGTGTAAATGGCAGCCCGGCCTAGAGTAGTCCCCGCCCACCCAGCGTCAGGCTGCGCGGCCTCGCACTGCGTTGCTCGTCTGCCGCTCGCCTGCGCGCTTCCCGTCCGCCCGTTGGGCTCCCAGAAAACTGCGCTGATTATGCTTCGCTCAGTGCCCCTCAGTGCGGCCCCAGGTCGCGCGCGCAACTCAATCCAAGCGCTTTGGAATTGATGGGTTTAATGATGGGTAATCTTTAATTCATCCACGCAGGCCGCGTGAATGCTAGTGAATGGCGGAGACGGAGGGATTCGAACCCTCGATGCAGGTTTAAGCCCGCATGCTCCCTTAGCAGGGGAGTACCTTCAACCTCTCGGCCACGTCTCCGAACCGCCGCGAATTGTAGCGGAATGCGCGACGGAAAGCCACCTCAAACCATGGCTTTCTCGAGTTCGAAGGCTTGATGCAGTGCGCGTACGGCGAGTTCCAGATATTTGTCCTCGACCACCACCGAGATTTTGATTTCCGATGTGGAGATCATCTGCAGGTTGATGTTTTCCTTCGACAGGGTTTCGAACATTTTGCGCGCGATGCCGACGTGTGAGCGCATGCCGACGCCGACGATGGAGACCTTGGCAATCTTGTCGTCGCCGGTAACTTCGCGTGCGCCGATGCCGGTCGTCGTCGCCTTGACGATACCCATGGCCTTCTCAAAGTCATTGCGGTGCACGGTGAAGGTGAAGTCGGTGGTTTTTTCGTGGCCGACGTTCTGCACGATCATGTCGACATCGATGTTGGCGTCGGCGACCGGGCCGAGAATCTGGTAGGCGATACCGGGGTGGTCGGGCACGCCGACCACGGTGATTTTGGCTTCGTCGCGGTTGAAGGCGATGCCGGAGATGACGGCCTGTTCCATGGCGTTGTTTTCCTCGAAGGTGATGAGCGTGCCGTCGCCTTCGTCCTGAAAGCTGGATAGCACGCGGAGTTTGACTTTGTATTTGCCGGCGAATTCGACCGAGCGGATCTGCAGCACCTTGGAGCCGAGGCTCGCCATTTCGAGCATTTCCTCGAAGGTGACGGTCTTCAGGCGGCGCGCTTCGGGCACGATGCGCGGGTCGGTAGTGTAGACGCCATCGACGTCGGTGTAGATCTGGCACTCGTCCGCTTTCAATGCGGCTGCCAGCGCCACGCTGGTGGTGTCGGAACCGCCGCGTCCCAGGGTGGTGATGTTGCCCTGTTCGTCGACGCCCTGGAAGCCGGCGACCACCAGCACGTGGCCGGAATCCAGGTCGGCGCGCATTCTGTCTTCGTCGATCGACAGAATACGCGCCTTGGTGAAGGCGTTGTCGGTGAGGATGCGCACCTGCGGGCCGGTGTAGCTCTTCGCCTTCAGGCCCAGGTCTTTCAATGCCATCGCCAGCAGCGCGATGGTGACCTGCTCGCCGGTCGACACCATCATGTCCAGTTCGCGCGGGTCGGGCGTGGCCTGAATCTGTTTGGCCAGGCCGATCAGGCGGTTGGTCTCGCCCGACATGGCCGAGAGCACCACCACCACCTGATGGCCGAGCATTTTGAATTTGGCGACGCGTTCGGCTACCGCGCGGATGCGTTCGACGTTGGCGACCGAGGTGCCGCCGTATTTTTGTACGATGAGTGCCATGTCAGGGGCTGGGAGTTAGGAGTTAGGGGCTAGGAAACTGGGTAAGGGACGGAATTTTAATGGATTAGCGCGTAAACAGGGCGATCGACTCGACATGCGCCGTATGCGGGAACATGTTGGCGACGCCTGCCGCTTCGAGCCGGTAGCCCTTGGCGTGTACCAGTATCCCGGCGTCGCGCGCCAGCGTGGCGGGGTCGCACGAGACGTAGACGATGCGTCGCGGCGATTTGGACTCCGGCAGGGCATTGATTACGTCGATGGCGCCGGAACGCGGCGGGTCGATCAGCAGTTTGTCGAAGCGGCCGAGGGCTGCGAATTTTTCCGGCGTCATCTTGAACAGGTTGTCGACCGCGAAGCGGGCGTTGGCCAGGCCGTTGTGCAGCGCGTTGTCGCATGCGCGGGCGACCAGTTCTGCGCTGCCCTCGATGCCCAGCACCTCGGCGCCGCTGCGGGCGATGGGCAGGGTGAAGTTGCCCAGCCCGCAGAACAGGTCGGCGATGCGTTCGCCCGCCCGCGGCTGCAGCAGACGCAGGGCGCGGCTGACCAGCGCGCGGTTCATGGCGACGTTGACCTGGGTGAAGTCGGTCGGCTTGAACGGCATCACCAGACCGAATTCGGGCAGGCTGTAGCTAAGCTCGGGGGCAATGTGGGGCCAGAAGGGGCGCACGGTGTCGGGGCCTTTTTCCTGTTCCCAGATCTGCACGCGATGATGGTCGGCAAACGCCCGCACCCTGGCGGCGTCGTCGTCGGTCCAGGGGGAGAGCAGGCGGAACACCAGCACGGTGACATGCTCGCCGACGGCAACCTCGATCTGCGGAATACGGTCGGCGTTCGACAGTTCGTTGATCAGTTCGCGCAACGGCTGGAGCAGCACTGAGACGTCGGACGTGAGCACTTCGCAGCTTGTCATGTCGACGATGAAGCTGGAGCGTTTTTCGCGAAAGCCGACCAGCCCGCCGCCTTTTTTGTCGACCCAGCGCGCCGACAGCCGTGCGCGGGTGCGATAGCGCCAGGCCGGGCCGTGCAGGGCAGACAGCATCACCTCGGGTTTGACCTTGCCGATGCGGGCAAGATTGTCTTCCAGCACGCGCTGCTTGGCGGCCACCTGGGCGCTGATTTCCAGATGCTGCATCGAGCAGCCGCCGCAGCGCCCGAAGTAGCGGCAGCGCGGCTCGGCGCGCTGCGAGCTGGCCTTGAGGATGGCGATGGCGTTGGCCGAGTTGTGTTTGGCGTGTTCGCGGTATACGGCGATTTCGGCGCGCTCACCCGCCAGCGCGCCGTCGACGAAGGTGACCTTGCCGTCGATGCGTGCGATCCCGTGGCCCTCGTGGTCGAGGGAAAGAATGTCGACGATGGTGTTCATGGATTCAATGCATTAACCACAGAGGCACGGAGACAGTGTCTCTGTGGTGAAAAAGGTTTACCCCCAGGCCGCCAGGAATTCCTGCCAGTGTGGGGCGGAATGGGTTTGCACGGTGCTGCGCGCAAGCTCGATTTCGGCGGCGTAAGCCGATTCGGAGAGCGTGCCGCGCATTTTCTGGAAGCGCAGGTATACCAGCCAGGTGTTCATCACGTCGGTTTCGCAGTAGTTGCGGATGGCGTCTATTTCCCCCTGCTGGAAGGCGTCCATCACTTTCGATCCGTCCATTCCCAGCTTGCCGGGAAAGCCGCACAGCTTGGCCATCTGGTCGAGCGGGGCGTTGGCGCGCGGCTGGAACATTGCCAGCACGTCCATCAGGTCCAGATGCCGGGTGTGGTAGCGCGACAGGTAGTTATTCCACTTGAAATCCTTGTCGTCGTCGCCCCAGTCCCAGTAGCGCGCCGCCGCAATGCCGTGAACCAGGCTGCGGTAGTGCAGCACCGGCAGGTCGAAGCCGCCGCCGTTCCATGACACCAGTTGCGGGGTGTAGCGCTCGATGCCGTCATAGAAGCGCTGGATCAGCTCGGCCTCGCTGCTGTCGGGCTCGCCCAGCGACCATACTTTGAGCTGGTCTCCGCTTCTTAGAACGCAGGAGATGGCGACGATGCGGTGCAGATGATGCGGCATGAAGTCGCTGCCGGTCTTCTGGCGACGGTGCAACAATGCCATTTCGGCGAGCTCGACCTGCGGCAGCGCCGTTTCATCTATGCCATTGACCGCGGCGAACCCGGCGAGGTCGGGAACTGTTTCAATATCGAAAACCAGGGTGGGATGCATAAGGGGGGTGCGCGGGCAAAACCGCTATTTTACGCTGTCAGTGCAGGGCTTCGTCGAGCGCCGAGGCGGCAATCAGGGCATCCAGATAGGCCACGGAAATCTGGTGCAGCGGGATCTTCAGCTTTTGCGCGTGCGAGGCCAGTGTGTCGACGTCGTTGTTTTCGCAGGCGTGCGCCAGCCGCAGCATGGCGCCTTCGGGCGAGGGATGGGCGCTCAATGCACGTGCATGCGTTGCCGACAGCCCCAGCTTGCGAATGAGCGTTTCCACCGGTAGCGACAGCGCGCGCGGGGCAATCGATAGCAAGCCGATTTCGAAGGCGTCGGCCGCGCTTTCGGCGGGGGCGCCCAGGCGGGTGATCTTGCCCATAAACAGCGCCCGGGTGAGTGCGGTCACGGCATAGTGGCGCATGGCTTCGCTCGGTTGCTTGCCGGCCAGCGCCAGTAGCGCCGCGACCCGGCGGGCGCGTTGCGGTCCCAGCATAATCAGTGCATGGGCTACCGACTCTGCCGGCCGGCTCAAACCGCCGACCTGGGAATTGGCGATGGCAAGCATGCGCGGCGTCATGTCCGGATTCAGGCGGAAGAACTGCACCAGGGTTTCGACCGACTCGCGTAGGGCGATGGCCAGCAGATCGAGCTGGACGGCGTGTTCATGACTGACTTCGACGGGCTGGGTGTCGCCGGAGAAGAAGCTGCCCTTGAACCAGGCGCTCTCTGGCCAGCGCGTTTGGGTGTGCGCGTGCCGCACACTTTCCACGACCAGGCGCGCGGCAACCGGGGGGGGCGTGTCGTCGGCATGGCAGCTCAGGTAGTGCCAGGCGGAAGCGCTGTCCTGCACGATCGTGTCGTTGCGGTTGAGCGTGGGACAGAATGCCATCCCGGCATCCTGCAAGGCTAGCGCGCGTGCCAGATGCTGCTCGTTGTCGATGGCCACGCACCAGATCAGCCGGGGTTGATTGAGTTGCTGCGGTACCTCGCTGAACAGCACGCCCGGGCTGATCCGCACCAGCAAGGGCAGTTTGTCGGTCAGGCCACCCTGCGTCAAGGAATAGAGGCCGGTCAGCAGCATGTCCTCTTCCATTTGCCGAAGTTCGGCCGGCGCATCGGCGGGCGCGGCGCGGCCGCGCAGGACCAGTTGATGGGCAACCAGGTTGGAGGCGGCGTCGAACAGTGGATCAAACGACAAAAAGCGCGCGCGCAGCGCTTCTTCGCGAATCGGGTCGCTGTTGTCGATGCCGAGCATTTGCGTCACTACGACGGGCGGTTCGGACTCGCGGGTGTTGATGCCACCGCCGACTATGCGTGACGGACGGGGGTCGTCTGAGGTCATGTCGTTCACTACAGAGTTTGTCCGGGCATTTTAGCGCTGTGAACCATTTTTCGCGCGGTTCGGTCATCATGGGAGTTTGCCGCAAGGCGTTCAGGAGACTCGACATGAAGAAGAAACTGCTGAATACGATGGTCGCCGGGCTGATGGCCACATCCCATGCCGGCTGGGCCGCGCCGGGCGATGAAATCGTCAGTACGGCCACGGACCAGCATAGCGTGGCGGTCACCATTTACAACGACAATCTGGCGCTGGTGAAGGATACACGGCGGGTCAAGCTGGCGCGCGACATCAACCGGCTGGCGTGGCGCGAGGTGTCGGCACAGATGCGGCCGGAGACCGCGCAACTGCGCAATCTGTCGAGCCCCGCCGGATTTCGGCTGCTGGAACAGAATTTCGATTTCGACCTGCTGACGCCGCAAAAACTACTCGAGAAATACGCGGGGCGCGAGGTCAGCGTCATCCGCACCCATCCCACCACCGGCGCGGAAAGCCGCGAAACCGCCACCGTGCTGGCGACCAATGGCGGCGTGGTGCTGAAGTTTTCCGACCGCATCGAGACCGGAGTGCCGGGGCGGCTGGCGTTTCCGGGCGTGCCCGACACCCTGCGCGACAAGCCCACCCTGGTGGTTTCGCTGGTCAACCCGTCGGCGGGCACGCAGAATCTGGAACTGTCCTATCTGACCGGCGGGCTGTCGTGGCGCGCCGATTATGTGGCGGAGTTGAATGCCAGTGACGACCGGCTGGATTTGAACGGATGGGTGACACTGACCAACCGGAGCGGCGCGGCCTATCCCGACGCCAAGCTGCAACTGGTGGCGGGGGATATCAACCAGGTGCCCGATGCACAGCCGGTGCCGCGCGCAGCGATGGCGATGGCGGCCAAGGAGACCGACGCCGCCGGGATGCAGCAGGAGTCGTTGTTTGAATACCATTTATATACGCTGCAACGCCCCACCACGCTGGCGGAAAACCAGACCAAGCAGGTGGCGCTGATGTCGGCCACACGGGTGCCGGTGAAGAAGGAATTCCTGCTCGAAGGCGCGAATTACTATTACTCCGGGCAGTACGGCGAGCTGGGGCAGAAAATGAAAGTCGGCGTGTTCGTCGGGTTCGACAACAAGGGCGAAGGTCTTGGCATTCCCTTGCCCCGCGGCGTGATCCGCATGTACAAGCAGGATAGCCAGGGCAACGCGCAGTTCGTCGGCGAGGATCGCATCGACCATACGCCGAAGAACGAAAGCGTGCGTTTGAAGCTGGGTGACGCATTCGACCTGACCGCCGACAAGAAACAGACCACCTTCCGGAAACTGGCCGGCATCAGTCGCTACAACTACGTGTTCGAGTCGGCATATGAAATCGTGCTGAAAAACGCCAAGCCGGAAGCGGTGATGGTCACCGTGCGCGAGCCGATGCCGGGCGACTGGACGATGGTGAGCGAATCGCAGCCGCATACCAAGGCGGCGTCGGGCACCGCCGAGTGGCAGGTGAAGGTGCCCGCCGAGGGCAGGGCGACGCTGAGCTACCGCGTGCACGTCATGTACTGAGTCAGCCGCTGCGCGCATGCCGGACGGCACATGATCTTCAAGCGCTGCTCCAGTGCCTTCCAGGCGGGCGGACGTTGCGCGGTTTCATGGCGGGCGATATGCGGAGGCGAGCATCGAAGGTATTATGAGAATGCTGTGGAGGGGCCAATCGGGCGCCACCGCGGCGTTTTCTTCGACGCTTCAGGATTAGCCAGCATGATTACCGTGACGCAGAACAAGCTCGTATACATTACCTATTCCATACTCGACGCGCGCGGCATGGTCGTCGAGCAGTACGATATTCCGGTTGGTTACGTGCAGGGCGCCAACAGCGGCATTTTGCCGGCAATCGAGTCGGCTGTCGCCGGCCGCAAGGTGGGCGACCGGATTGAGATCACGCTGTCCCCCGAAGAAGGCTACGGCCTGCGCGACGAGAGCCTGGTGTTTACGGACGACATCGAGAATGTGCCACCGCAATTCAGGCGCGTCGGCGCTGAGGTCATGTTCGAGAACGATACGGGCGAGACCAAGGTTTTTTACGTCACCGCGGTCGAGGACGACACGCTCACGCTGGACGGCAACCCATCGCTGGCCGGGCAGAGCGTCACCTGTCTGGTGAATGTGATGGATATTCGTGATGCCACACCGGAGGAAATCCGCAACGGCCGGCCACTCGATGTGAAAACCGGCACGGTTCACTAAAATCCTGAGGTTCGCCACGTAAAAAGGCCGGGATAACTCCCGGTCTTTTTACGTGGCGCGTAGGCTGCTGTGCTTACTTGGCAGGGCAGGCCTGGTCGCCAGGAATCTTGCCCGGCAAGCGCAGGAAGGCACCGAATGGTCCCATCACGCCCATGGCTTCCATCTTCGGGCCGGTGAACTTGAGGCGGCCGAACATCATGGCCTTCAACGGGCCATACTCGCCCGCGCCCATTTCGTTCCAGCGCTCGGTGGTGGCGTGCATGGTGTAGTCGACTGCATAATCCATTTTGGTGTTTTGCACGGCACCGCCGTAGGCGCAGATGGCCTTGTTATCCTTGGGGACGATCTTCATTTCGGTTTGGGTTGTCTCGCCACAGTCGGTGCGATACAGGTGAATGATCTTGTAGCCGCGATCCTTGTCATTCTTGATCCATTGGTCAGCCAGACCGTCGGTGAGGGTGGCATCCTTGTTCCAGGCGTCGCAAGCCTGCGCGGTCCATTCGGTGGACATCATGGCGGGGGCTGCGTGAGCGGTGGTTGCGAGTACTGCCAGGGCAGCCAGCGCGATGGACGTGTATTTCATGGGTACCTCCTCCTTATCGAATTATTTAAGTAACTTGGCTGGACTGCCGTATTACTAATGAATGTTTGTTCGAAGAAATAATTTCTCCGAGGCTGCACGGTAAACATGCGGCGCAGGCTTGTCAATCGGTCAGGTTTTTATTTGTCGCCTCTCGCAGCCATGCGCTCTCCGGGGTCGCCGTTGGTACAACTGACCTATCGAATGTGGCGGTGCCGAAAGATCGATTGCTTTCAGGTGTGGGCCAGGCCGCCTGGGGGTAATGCGAACATCGTCCGCGACAGGGGGAGTGCTGAGGCAGCATGTCTATCGGTGGGGTGAAGTGAAGCTTTGTTCGATCAGCCGGATACGTCGACTGAGCCGATCCAGTTCAGTGGGATCGCCCCGGGCGGCAGCCTGTTGCTGCTGCAGTTTCAGGTAGGTCAGCAAGGGCTGCCGCCAGCCGCGCTCCGAGGCGGTTTCCGCGGCCAGCGTCAGCGTGGCGGCATCGGCTTCCTGGCGCATCACCAGCAGGCTGGCGTCGAGCAGGCGCGCCAGCGGGTCGTCGATCCGGCTCAGCGCTTCAGGCCGTTTTACGGCCGGCGCGCGCACCAGATCGCGGTGCTGGCCGGGCAGCAGGGCGACATCGAGGGCTTCCCAGCGCAGGGTGAGGAAACGGTAGTAGGCCTGATCCGCTGCGTTCGGCGCGCTGCCGGCGAGTTCGGTATATTCGGCGCAGGCGTCGTCGATCAGCATGGCGCGGCGGGTGGCGCAGCGCACCAGCCACAGGCGTGCGGTCTCGGTGACGCGGCCGGCGCCGCCGGTGGCGCCGACGGCTTGCTGGAAATAGCGCTCGGCGAGGATATTTTCGCCCAGCAGGGCATGCTTCTGATAACGCTCGATCAGGTCGGCCGCATCGGTTTTCCAGTCGGGCGGCGGCGGGCCGCCGCTGCAGGCGGTGAGCATGACCAGGCCAGCGAGCACGAGCAGGATCTTCATGGCAGTTTCACCTCGGGGTCGCGCGCAAACGGCCACATCCGGTTGATCTCGTTGACCAGCGCGTTGGCCTTGCGCACGGCATCGTCGATCTCGTTGCGCAGCGCGGCGATGTCCTGCGTCCCTTCCTTGACGTCGGCGGAGATTTCCACGGCATTGGTCATCAGGGCATCGGCTTTCTTCAGGCTGGATTGTGCGTCATTCAGCATCAATCGTATCTGGACCAGCGATTCACGCGTCTGGTCGGCCACGCCGTCCGGCGCGAACAGCCACTGATCGGTTTTGCCGGCCATGCCGTCCACCTTCAGCACCAAGCCGTCGAGCTTGCCGATGAGGTCGCGGGTCTTGTCGAGAGAATCGGTTACTGCACGGGCCTTTTCCGGGCTGCCGAGCAGGCTTTCCAGCATGCCGTATTCACCCGTCATGCGTCCGCTCACAGTCTTGACGTTGGCCAGGGTGGCATTGAGTTCACCATCCTTGCGAGTGAGGTGTTCGATATTGTCGAGAATCGCCTTGACCCGTTCGACCAGTGCCGGGATCTCCTTGCTGATGTCGGAGGTCAGCAGCAGCATGGTGGCGTTGTCGGGAAGTGCGGGGGCGTCGAGATCGGGCGAGCCGACGCGGATCCTGGCGCCGCCGACGATGGGCTTGTCGAGGGTGAAGGTGCTGTTCTCCTTCAGCCACTTGGCATTGCGTTCCATGAATTCGGCGTGGATGACGATGCCGCCCACCTCATTCAGCCCCAGCGTGGTGACGCGGCCGATTTCGATGCCGGAAAACACGATCGGTACCCCGGGGGCGACGTCGTCTGCGCTTGCTGCGGCCAGTTGCAGATGGAAGGTATCCTCAAAAAAACCGCGCGCATGCAGCAGATAAACCAGGAATGCGCCGGCCAGCAGCAGCGACGCGGCAGCAAACAATCCCACCTTGAAATGCAGTTTATTCATTCTGAGTGCAGTGCCTGGTCGTAGAGAACCTGGTTCCAGTTGAAGTCGTAAATTTCCCAGGTGCCCGTCATGTCTGCTTGTGCCGCCAGTTTCCCGATGAAGGCGGGATAGGGCACATCGTAAAGCATGGCGCCGGGGCGGTCGATTACCAGGCGCGGTCGCTTGAGGATGAGCGCGCGCGCAAGTTGGGTGACGAAACGCTGCGCCGGCGTCATGTCGGGGTCGCGCAGCAGCGCTATATCGGCGTGCCCCAGCTGATCCAGCATGGCCTGCGCCTGCCTGGCCGATTCGGCAGCGTTGTAATGGCGCTGGTAGAGCGGAATCAGCGCAATGTTTTCGAGCGCCGACAGGTTCGCCCGCAGCGGCAGATCGAGGGCGACGCGTGCCACGTCGTCGGGCAGGGCGGCGACGGCAGCCATCAGTGCCATGCGGTCGGCAAACGGGGTCAGATGTATTTGAGCGCTAATGACACCACCTCGATCGTCACAATGGCGAAGAACACCCGCATCATGCCGCGCAACACGGAGACCGGAACCATGAAGAGTTTTTTCGGCGTTTCGAGCCCGGCGGTGACCGGGATCAGGGTGACCGCCAGCCCGAACAGCGCGCACTTGACGAGCAGCCCCGCCATGATCGTGAAATCGAATATTTTTGCGATGGTCTGGGTATACGGTTCAAAACCTGCAGTGCTCGTGCCATATATGGAAAGATAGCCCATCAGCAGGGCGAGCAGACCGGCCAGGCCTGCGAGCATGACGACCGAGATTACGCCGCCGATCAGGCGTGGCAGAAACTCGAACTGCATCGGCGGAACCTTGCAGTGCGCCAACGCATCCAATTCATTGTTGACCTGCATCAGCGCTACTTCGGTGTTGATCGCACTGCCGGAGCGCAAGGCGATAAAAAGCGCAGTCAGAAAGGGCAGCAGTTCGAGCACCAGCACGCGAATGGTCATTTCGCTGGCGAATGCAGTGAGGCCGAAATCGCGTGCGGTGGACAGGATGATGGTGATGATGAGCCATGAAATGACCAGTGCGTAGCCCAGAAAAACATGCAGAATCTGCACTGCGGTAAAGTAAACCTGCTTCACCACCACGTCGAAGGTGGCGCGGTTCCAGGTGGTGCGATCCAGCAGCAGCAAGCCGGCCCTGGCCAGAAAGGCAAACATGCCGTAACCGACGGTAAACCAGCCGCTGACTTTGGCGCCGAGCGATTCGATGGATGTCGCAAGAAAACTCATCGCGGCATCTTAACTCTGTATAAGACGCTTGTGACGTCGACGGTGCTTGCGCCGCCGGATGACAGACCATACAGTTTTGAACCTGGACGGAGAAGAAACATGATGAAAACATCCTTGATGCCGGTAGCCGCGCTGGTGCTGTGCGTCGCGTCGGCGACAGCCTGGGCCACACCCGGCACGGTCTTGCGCAATGACAAGCTCTACAGCCAGCCCAGTGCAAGCGCCCGCGTGACGGCCAGCGTGCCCAAGGGCGCCAGCGTCGAGATCCTCGCCAAGCAGGGCGGCTGGCTGCGCGTGAAGGCCGGCAAGTCCACCGGCTGGATCCGGCTGCTTTCGGTGCGCGCGGGGGCGGGTGGACTGGGCGGGGTCGGGGTGGGCGACGTGGTGGGGGCCGCCACCACCCGGTCCGACCCCACTCGCGTCGTCGCGGTGGCCGGTCTGCGCGGCCTGAATGAGGAAGATTTGAAACGGGCCCAATTCGATGCCGACGAGCTGGCGCGGCTGGACGCCTTGAAGGTGACCGCGGCGCAGGCCAGAAGCTTCGCCGGCCAGGCCGGCCTGGTTGCAGTCAAGGTGCCGGCCCTGCCCAAACCCAAACCCGAGCAATCTTCTTCGCCATGGGAGAACAACTGATGAAAATCAAACTGATGCTATTGGCCGTTACGCTGGTTTCTTTCAGCGGGGGGGCGGTCGCGTTCGATCTGGGCAAGTTTCTCGAAGATCGGGTTAAACAGGAGATGGACAAGGACAAGCCGACACAGCCGGAACCGTCCCAGACCACGAAAGAAGCGCCTGCTGCATCCCAAAACACCGCCGCGCCGCAGCCCCCGGCCAAGCAGAAAATCGACGCGGCGCAACTGGGCTTTGCTCTGTTCGGCGATTACTCGCTGGAGGAGGAAAACCGCATCGGCAGCCAGATTTCGGGCAACCTGCTGGGTGCGGTGCCACTGGTGCGCGACGACAAGCTGCAGAATTATGTCAACCTGGTTGGCCACTGGGTGGCGCTGCAAAGTGGACGCCAGGACGTCACCTGGCGTTTCGGCGTGCTCGACACCGAGGATATCAATGCCTTTGCAGCGCCGGGAGGCTATATTTTTGTGACCAGGGGCCTGTATCGCCTGCTCCATAACGAGGCCGACCTGGCCGGGGTGCTGGGGCATGAAATCGCCCATGTCACCCAGAAGCATCATCTCAAGGTGTTGAAGCAGTCCAGCCTGATCGGTGCGCTGGGACAGGCTGCCAGCCGCAAGGTGCGGGGCAGCGACCCGGTGGTGCAGAACCTGATCGGCAATGGCGCGGAAATCATGGCGCGCGGACTCGACAAGGATGCCGAATACGAAGCCGATCGCGTCGGCATGGTGTACGCGGCGCGCGCCGGCTACACCCCCTGGGGACTGCCGGACGTATTGCAGGGCATGGCAGGCTTGCCTGCCAAGGACAGCCGTACCGGCCTGCTCTACAAGACCCACCCGCATCCGGCCGATCGCCTCGCAGCGCTGGGTGAAGCGGTGGATGGGCGTCTCGACGGTGTGCAGGGCAAGGAAGTGGCGGATCGCTTCTACCGCATCCGGTGAGGCGCATTCCTTCCGGCATGGCGCAGGCGGGACTGTCTGCGCTGTTTGTTCTGCTGATCGCAGCGCATGTTGCGGGACTGATTCACATTGCGTCCATGCAGCGCGCCGAGGCCTGGCTGTATGACGCCTGGCTGATGCGCACCGCCCCGGTCGGGACGGATGATCGCGTGGCCATCCTCGACATCGACGAGGCCAGCCTGAAAAGCCTCGGCCGCTGGCCATGGAGCCGCGATACCATGACCGCGCTGGTCGAGCAGCTGTTCGACCATTATGGGGTGGCGGCGGTCGGGTTCGACGTGGTGTTTGCCGAGCCGGACACGAGTTCCGGCCTCGCTACCCTCAAGCAGCTGGCGTATCGCGATCTGGCGGGCAGCCGCGACTTCAGGGCGGCCCTCGAACAGCTTGCGCCGCGCCTCGATTACGACGCCCGCTTTGCGCAGGCGCTGGCCGAGCGGCCCATTTCGCTAGGCTATTATTTCATCCCGCAAGGTTATGGCGACGCCAGGACCGGCATGTTGCCGCAACCATCGCTGCCAGCCGACGCTTTCAGCCCGCTGCAGCCTGGTACGCCACCGCCCACCGGCTATGGCGCGAATCTGGCCGCCTTCCAGCAGGCGGCGCAAGGCGCCGGTTTCTTCAACATGCGAGCCGACGAGGATGGCACGGCGCGCCAGATAAATATGGTCAGTCCGTTTGGCGAGGGGTACTACCTGGCGCTGTCGGCGTCCACGCTGCGGGTGGCGTTCGGCGGCGATCCGGTCCTTGCCGGCATCGACCGGCAGTCGGTGCTGGGGCGGCAGTATCGGTCGCCGTGGCTGGAGGTGGGCGGCCTCCGCATCCCGCTCAGCGCCGACGGCACCGTGCATGTGCCGTATCGCGCCGGCGCGCCGTTCCCTTACCTTTCGGCAGCCGCCGTGCTGGCGGGCAAGGCGCCGCTGGAACAGCTGGAAAACCGCATCGTGCTGCTGGGCTCGACCGCGCCGGGGCTGTCCGATCTGCGGGTGACGCCGTTTTCCAACGCCTTTCCGGGAGTGGAAATCCATGCCCACCTGATCGCCGGCATGCTCGATGGCACCACCCGCACCACGCCGCCGTGGGCGGCCGACGCGCGGCTGGCCGCCGTGCTGCTGCTGGGCGCCTTGCTGACGGCGGTGCTGCTGCGCTTCGGGCCGACCATCGGGCTGGCCGCCAGTATTGCGCTGCTGGCGTTGCTGCTGGCAGCCTACGGCGCGGCATGGTCGCGCTTCTGGGTAGTGCCAATGGCGGCGCCGATGCTGACGGTGTTTGGGCTGTATGCGCTCAACACCGCCTACGGATTTTTTGCTGCTACGCGCAGCAAGCGCCAGATCACCAAGCTGTTCGGCCAGTACGTACCGCCCGAACTGGCTGCCGAAATGAGCCAGAATCCGGCGCATTACACGATGGAGGGGCAGTCGCGCGAAATGAGCGTACTGTTTTCAGACATTCGCGGCTTTACCAATTTTTCCGAGAAGCTGCCGCCGACCGAGCTTTCCGAAGTGCTGAACGCTTATCTATCGACGATGACGCGCATCATCCAGCAGCATCGTGGCACCATCGACAAATACATCGGCGACGCCATCATGGCGTTCTGGAACGCGCCGGTGGATCTCGCCGACCACGCCACCCGCGCGGTGCAGACGGCGCTCGACATGCAGGCGGCGCTGCCGCAGCTGAACCGGGAATTCGCCACGCGCGGCTGGCCCGAAGTCAAGATCGGCATCGGCGTCAACACCGGCCGCATGAGCGTCGGCAACATGGGTTCGGAATTCCGCATGTCGTACACCGTGATGGGCGACGCGGTGAACCTCGGCTCGCGCCTCGAAGGCATCACCAAGCAATACGGCGTCGGCATTCTCGTCACGCAGCCCACGGTCGACGCCGATCCGGTGCATGCCTTCATGAAGGTCGACGAGGTGCGGGTCAAGGGCAAGGAAACCCCGGTAGCGATCTATCAACCCATGGGCCGTAAGGAAGAATTGTCAGAACAGGCCCGGATGGTTGCACGTATTTTTGGGGCAGCCTTTGAGCGCTACCAGTCTCGTGATTGGGATGCTGCTACGAAAATGCTAACCGAACTGAAAGAAGCCGTGCCCTGCGCTTTGTGCGATATTTATCTTGAACGCATCGCGCATTTTCGCGAATTGCCCCCGCCCACCGACTGGGACGGCGTGTTCGTCTACACCACCAAATAGCCACGATAAACACAGCAATGAAACTTACCGTATTGGGCTGCAGCGGCGGCATCGGCAGCGGCCGCCACACCACCTGCCTCAAGGTCGACGACGACGTGCTGATCGACGCCGGCAGCGGAATCACCATGCTCGACTTCGAGCAACTGGTGAAAATCGACCACATCTTCCTCACCCATGCCCATCTCGATCATGTGCTGGGGTTACCGTTGCTGCTCGATAGCGTGGGCGACCTGCGCACCGCCCCGCTGACGGTGCATGCGCTGCCCGAGGTGCTGCAAGCCTTGTCCAGTCACCTGTTCAACTGGCAGCTGTGGCCGGATTTTCGCGAGATCCCGAGTGCGGAGGCGCCTTGGCTGCGGTTTGCGCCTTTAGGGCTGGGGGAGGCGTTCACCCTGAACGGCCGCACGTTCACCCCGCTGCCGGTGACCCACGCGGTGCCGGCGTGCGGCCTTCATCTGGCCATAGAAGCGGGCAGCCTGGTGTTCAGCGGCGACACCACCCACAACGACGCCTTCATCGCCGCGCTCAACGCCATTCCCGACCTGCGTCACCTCATCATCGAGACCTCGTTCGAAAATGCGCTGGCCGACATCGCGCAGGTATCCAAACACCACTGGCCCGATTCGCTGGCGGCGGAACTGCAGATGCTCAGGGTGCGGCCCGAGGTCTGGATCACACATCTCAAACCCGGCAACGAGTCGGCGATCATGAACGAGCTGCGCGAGGCAGCGCCGGAGTGGGGCGTGGAGGCCTTGATGCAGGGCCAGGTGATCGAGATATAGACCGCTCGTCTCAGGGCGCGAAGCTTGCCAGTTCCGTTTCAAACGTCCCCGCACTCAAACCGTCGAACGCCTCCCGGCTGAACAGGGTGACGGCGCCGGCCATTTCGCTCCAGCCATAGCCGCGGCAGCGGGCGTCGAGCCGGATGCTGTCCTGCGGCACGCGGGCGACAAGGTGCAGGCAGTCCTTGCCGTAGACGAGATTGTAGGGCGTGTTCTGCTGGTGCAGCCGATCGAGTTCGAACCAGGCTTCGGCGGGGTCGGTGAAGCGCTGGCAGGGCAGCGGGTAGGGCCGGGCGCCGCCGTTGTGGGCAAAACTGCCATCCAGTATCGGCGGGGGGCTCGCCGGTACGAAGCTCTGGAAGTGCAGGTGGTTGACCGATGCGCCGGCGCCCAGGCTGTTGTAGCCCAGGCAGAGGCCGGGCACGCCGGATTCTGCGCAAAGGTCCCAGGCCCAGCCGTGCAGTTGCGGGGTGAGGCATTGCGGCAGCTCGCGCACCGGTTCCGGCGCCAGCAGGCCGTGCAGGCGGGCGAAGGGGAACTTGTTGTAGAGCAGGCGCGCCGGCTTGCCGGCGAGTTCGCCTTCCCACAGGATTTCCTTGGCGAGAAAGGACTTGTTGAAATGGAAGCCGGTCGGATCGAAGGGGCGCAGCAGGCTTTCGAATTTCATCCCGCTGGTGCGTGGCGGGCGCAGGGCGCGGATGGGGTTGAACATCACGTCCCAGGGGCCGGCGCGGCGGCTTTCCAGCCTTTTCACGTGTTCGGGACCGATGGCATGCAGCTTGAGAAAAACCAGCACGTCGTCGTCCGGCTCGTCCAGTGTGTGGCCGTGCCTGAGCGTGTCGGTGATAGCGGCGGCAAGTTTGGCATGATGCGCGGCCAATGCGGGCGACAGGCGTTCCCATAGGCCCGCATCGCAGGCAGCATTGGCCAGCACGAGGATGTGGACGCCGAGGCCGCTGTGATGCTCCAGCATTTTGACGAGTCCGTCGGTAAAGTCTTGTTCCAGCGCGGTCGGCGAAATGAACGGGGTGAGAGGCAGGAGCATGCGGGTCGGACACGACGGATGTGAATCCCGTATGGTGCCATCCCGCCGCGGCGGCGGGCATTCAGGTTTTTTGGGTGGCGCGGCGCTGTGCTTATAGCTCGCCGGCGGCCGTGCTTATAGCTCGCCGGCGGCGGCGCTGCGCATCACGTTGTCCATTTTTTCACGGATTTCCAGCACGCCGCGGCGCAGCGCCGGCGTCATGCCGATCTGCTCGCCGGCGAGGTCGAGCCAGGTCATGTCCCAGTCCATCATCAGTACCCAGATGTGCTTGTCGGCGTCTTCCATGACCGCAATGCGGCAGGGCAGGAGCACCACCGTTTCCGGAATGATTTTCAGCAACTCGCGGCCGATGGCGATGTCGCAAAAACTGAATACCTCGACCCGCGGTGCACGGGTATCGCCGAGCACGGTCTGGAATTCCTTCCATAGCAGGTTGCTGCCGACGAATTTCAGGTTGAGCCGGTTGGCGCGCAGCATCATCGATTCGACGACCTCGTCGAAGCTGACGCCGGATTTCGCCTGGTATTTGATGGCGAAATGGTTTACCACCTCGCGCGCATCCATGCGCGCCATGCTGGCCATCGCCGGCATGGCCGTTTCACGCCAGCGCTGCCTTTCCTCCGGCGTCAGCACGCGGCTCATCTGGTAGTCGCGATAGGGCGGCGGCGTCCCCTGCTGGATCAACATGGGGCCATAGGGGGTGGGTGTCACATCGAGCCAGTTCTCGACGGGGACTTGCGCGGAGGGCGCTGCGGGCGCATCGGCAGCGAATGCCGGCAGGCAGCAAAACCAGGCAAGAACAAATGAAAGAGTGCGCATCATGACGTGCCTTCCAGACGGGAATGTCTTCATCCTACGCGCCGTAATGCGGGCGTCAATGCGGTATCAGACGTAGGCGCCGAAGATGTTCTCCAGCGCTGCCAGTTCAGTTGCCGCGCCGGCAAAGTCCCCCCGTCTCACGTGCGCCTCGATACGGGCAGCGCCTTCCCGGATGACGGTGGCCGTCACGCTGGCTGCGGCGCCCTTCAGGGCATGGGCCTCCTTGCTGCAGGCTTCGGCATCGCCTTGTTCGATCGCACGTTTCAGCGTGGCCAGGCTGGCTTCGGTGGTGCTGAGAAAAACCGCTTCTAGCTCGGCAACCAGCCCCGGATTGGCGGGATAACGTGCATGCAGCGCCGGCAGATCGAGCAGCGGGGCGCGGGTGGCCACCGTTCCGGCCTGTGGTAGCCATTGTGCCAGCAGGGCTGCCAGCGCAGCCTCGGAATAGGGCTTGCTCAGGTAATCGTTGGCCCCGGCGGCGAGGCAGGCTTCGCGAAAACCGGTATCGGCATTGGCGGTCAGGGCAATGATAGGGATGTGGTGGGTACCCGACGGCAAGCGGCGGATCTGCCGCGTGGCCGCCAGCCCATCCATTTCCGGCATTTGCCAGTCCATCAGCACCAGGTCGAAGGTGTCCGTTGCAAGAAGATCCAGCGCCTGCAGGCCGTTGACAGCCACGCTGTACTGCAGGCCCATCTCACGTAGTTGATGGGCCAGCACCTTCTGGTTCACCGGATGGTCTTCCACCACCAGGATGTGGCCGCGCAACTGAATGTTTGTCTGGGCCGGCAGTTCGGCCAGCGGCAAGGTGGTGGCCGGCAGATCCAGTGCCAGGGTGAAACAGCTGCCCTGACCGGGGGTGCTCTCGACCGTGAGCCGCCCGCCCATCAACTCGGCCAGTTGGCTGCTGATCGAAAGCCCCAGTCCGGTGCCGCCGTAACGGCGCGTGGTCGAGGCGTCGGCCTGTGAAAAAGCCTGAAACAGGCGTGCCTGGGTCGAGTCGTCGATGCCGATGCCGCTGTCCTGTACGCTGAACAGGCAATGAACCTTGCCGTTCGGCGCCTCGAATGCTGCGCGCAACTCAACCGTACCCTGGCCCGTAAACTTGATGGCGTTGTCGACCAGGTTGAGCAGAATCTGGCGGATCCGGGTGGGGTCGCCCAGCAGCGCAGCGGGCGGGCTGGACGGCAGTGCAAGCGTCAGCTGCAGGTTTTTTTCCATCGCACGCGCCTGGAACAGCGCGACCGCGCCTTGCACCAGCGCAACCGGCGAGAAGGCGACCTGTTCGATGGCCAGCTTGCCTGCCTCGATTTTGGAGAAGTCGAGAATGTCGTTGATGATGATGAGCAGGCTTTCCGCCGAGCTTTTCAGGGTGGCGGCGTACTCGCGCTGGCGGCCGTTGAGCGGCGTTTTCAGCAGCATCCCGCTCATCCCCAGAATGCCGTGCATGGGGGTGCGGATTTCATGGCTGACGTTGGCGATGAACTGCGATTTGGCGCGCGCTATTTGCAGGGCGGCCTCGCGTGCGGCCTCCTTGGCGGCTTCGGCTGCCCGGCGCGCGGAGACGTCGCGCATGATCGCCTGGATCACAGGCCTGCCTTCCAGTTGCATCGCGTGCAGGGTGATTTCGGCCGAGAATACCGAGCCGTCCCGGCGCAGTCCCTGCCACTCCATCAGCGCATGTCCGCGGCTGCGTGCCTGGGTTATGGCCTGCATGGCATGATCATAGGCATCCATGCCATGGGCTTGGACTGGTATGCCGAGTTGCGAAATGGAATGCTTGAGAAACTCGGCGACCGAGCCCATGCCGAACAGCGACAGCGTGGCCGGATTGCAATCGGTAAAGCCCTGATCGTCGAGGATGACAACGGCGTCTGAATTGGTCTCGAACAGGGTCTGGTATTTCTGTTTTTCTGTTTCCAGCTGGCGTGTCTGCGTCAGCATGCGGCGGCTCACCAGAACCGCAACCAGCGTCGCCAGCAGTGTGGCGAGGATGCCAAGCACCAGCATCAGGTTGCGGGTGGCCTGATAGGCGGCAAACGTTTTTCCGAGCGCCGCCTCGTTGGCCTCGCGCTGCAAAATGGTCATGTTGTCGAGTGCCGTAACTAGGCGGTCCTGTAGCGGAATAGCCTCTTCCTGCAGCATTGTCAATGCGCCGTAATTGTTCTCGTCGAGTGCTGCTTCGATCACCTTGAACATGACAGGCTGATTGATGGAGGTGAGGGCGTCGAGTTCATTGATCAGTATTTGTTCGTCCATCGTGCTGAGCATGGCGCCCAGCTGGCGGCGATCCTTGGAGTAGCGCTCGCCGTATTCCTGGAACTGCAGGAAGAGCGCGTCTTTTTCCCAGGGGTCGATCGAGACCACGATGTTGTGCATCAGCATCTGCCGGTCGCGAATGGCGTCGCGCATCTGCGAGGCCAGCCGATTCTTGACGTTGTTGATCGACACCACATTCGCTAGCTCGGTGTTGAGGCGCGACATCTCGGTGACGCCCAGGCCGATCACTGCCAGCATCAGCAGCAGGGAGACGGTAAAGCCAAGTACCACATTGAACAGCAGGCCGCGCAGGGGAGGGGGAAGCATGGGCGTTATTCGTGGCGAAACACCACGACGTGATCGGCCGCCAGCTTGATGCCGATCTTCTCGCCGATGGCGTGGTTGTGGTGCGAGGGCACCAGAGACAGCGCGTGCTGGCCGCTTGGGAGCTTCAGGGTATAGAGAAAATCGGCGCCGCGAAAGGCCTTGTTCTCGACTTCGGCCAGCAGCAGGCTGTCGTCGTCGTGGACGATGTCGTCGGGCCGTAGCAGCACATCGACATGGCAGTTGCGCACGCACTTATCGCAGCCCTTGGCGTCGCAGTCGACCGGAATATGCCCATCCAGCACGCCGAGTTCGATTTCCACCTGATGGTCGTTGATGACCTCGCCGCTGACCAGCGTGCCCTGGCCGACGAAGTCGGCGACGAAGCGGTTGGCCGGCTCGTGGTACAGGTTGTAGGGCGTGTCCCACTGCTGGATGCGGCCTTGGTGCATCACCCCGACCCAGTCGGCCAGCGAGAAGGCCTCGTGCTGGTCATGGGTGACGATGAGCGCGGTGGTGGCTTCGCGCTTCAAGATGTCGCGCACCTCGATCGACAGGCGTTCGCGCAGTTCGACGTCGAGGTTGGAGAACGGCTCGTCCATCAGGATCAGGCGCGGGCGTGGCGCCAGTGCACGGGCGAGTGCCACGCGCTGCTGCTGGCCGCCGGAGAGCTGGTGCGGATACTGTCCGGCATGGTCGACGAGGCCGACCAGCTCAAGCAGTTCGTCGATGCGCGCCTGTTTTTCGGCGGCCGGTTTGCCGCGCAGGCCGAAGCCGACGTTCTTCGCCACCGTCAGGTGCGGAAACAGGGCGTAGTCCTGGAACACCATGCCGACGCGACGCTTTTCGGCGGGCAGCATCCAGCCCGGACGGCTGACGACTTCGCCGCCGATGCGGATCTCGCCGCTCTGGATCGGCTCGAAGCCGGAAATGCAACGTAGCACCGTGGTCTTACCGCAGCCGGAGGGGCCGAGCAGGCAGCCGATCGTGCCTTCGGGCAGGGTGAAAGTGAGGTCGGCAATGATCTGCCGATCGGCATACGACTGCGAGACGGAATCGAGGATCAGTTCAGCCATTGGGGCTTAGCTATGGGAATGCGCGCCGCGCCAGGTCAGGAGAATGATGGGGATGATACCGGCAATGACAATGGCGAGTGAGGGCAGCGCGGCACGCTCCCATTCGCCTTCCGAGGTCATCTCGAACACCCGCACCGCCAGCGTGTCCCAGCCGAACGGGCGGGTCATCAGGGTGATCGGCATTTCCTTCATGATGTCGACGAAGGCGAACGCCGCTGCGGTCAGCAGGCTGGCGCGCAGCAGCGGCAGGTGCACCCGCCCCAGCAGCCCGACGGCACTGGTGCCGAGGTTCTTCGCGGCCTCGTCGACGTTGCGGGTGATGCGGTGCAGCCCGCTGTCGATGGGGCCGAAGCCTACCGCGAGAAAGCGCACCAGATAGGCCAGCAGCATCACCAGCAGCGTGCCCTTGAGGATCTCGGTGCCTTCGAAGCCGAACCTGGCGCGCCCGGCGTCGATCAGCCAGTTGTCCAGCGCCGCCACCGGGATGAACAGGCCTACCGCCAGCACCGCGCCGGGAAAGGCATAGCCGATGGTGGCCAGTCGCTGCGTCCACATCATCGCGGTGCCGGGGCGCTGGCGCCCCGCGTAGGCGAGCAGCAGGGCCACCGCCACCACCATCAGCGCACCGATGCCGGCCAGCAGAACCGAATGCCAGGCAAACGTCCAGTAGCGGGCGTCGAGGTCGGTGGCGATGACCTCGTGCGTCCACAGCGCTAATTGCGTGACCGGTATCAGGAAGGCGATCGCCAGCACCGTTCCGGCGTACACCAGGGCCAGTCCGGCCAGCAGCGGCGACAGCTGGATGCGGCGCTGCGCGGCGCTACGGCCCACCGTGCCGTAGCGCATCCGGGTGCGCGAGCGCTGCTCGAACACTACCGCGACCAGCACGAACAGGATCAGGATCGATGCCAGCTGCGCTGCCGCCGCCAGCGAAAACAGGCTGTACCACGCCTTGTAGATGGCGGTGGTGAAGGTGTCGTAGTTGAAGATCGCCATGGTACCGAAATCGGCCAGGGTCTCCATCAGCGCCAGCATCAGGCCGGCGGCGATCCACGGCCGCGCCATCGGCAGCGCCACCCGGAAAAAGCCCTGCCTGCGCGACAGCCCGAGCGACTGCGCCGCTTCCAGCGCGATCGCACCCTGCGTCGCGAAGGCATTTTTCGCGATCAGATAGACATAGGGGTAGAGTGCCAGCGACATCACCAGGATGACGCCGCCGCGCGAGCGGATTTCCGGCAGGCCGGTGATGCCCCAGCCCTCGCGCAGCCAGGTTTGCAGCGGGCCGGTGAAATCCAGCAGGCCGATTGCGACAAAGGCGGTGACGTAGGCGGGTAGCGCGAGCGGCAGCAGCAGCGCCCAGCCAAACAGGCGGCGGCCGGGAAATTCGCACATCGCCGTAAGCCAGGCCAACGAGACGCCCAGCAGGCTGACGCCGATTCCCACCCCGAACACCAGCCACAGCGTGTTGGCCATCAGCTCGGGCAGGGTGAATTCGATCAGGTGGGCAAGGACGCTGCCCTCGACCCGGGCAAACGACGAGAAGGTGACCACGACCGGCACCAGCACCAGCGCGGCGACTGCGAGCGCGAGCAGCATCCAGCCGCTGGGGCGGGGCCAGGCAAAAACGCCCACAGCCGGGAGAACGGAATTAACGTGAAAGCGCATGGCCCATCCCGTCAGCGAGGAACGAAGCGGCGTGGCGATCCAGAAGCTTTTGATTTCGCCCGCATTCTGGATTGCTTCCCACCACAGCCTTCGGCCTCGTGGCTAAAGGCAACAGCGCTCGCAATGACGGGAATTGGTTTAATCGGTGTTTCCTCGGCTTTCAGAAGACGTCGGGTCACTTGTAGCCGGCGCGGTCCATCAATCTTACGGCCTTGGTCTGCAGGCTGCCAGCCTCTTTCACGTTTATCAGGCTCTGCCTGAAGCTGCCCCAGGCCGCCACGGTTTTGTCCGGCGCGACCTTGGGGTTGACCGGGTATTCCATGTTGACGTCGGCGAACAGATTCTGCGCCTTGTCGGACGACAGCCATTCGATCAGCTTCTGCGCGCCGGTCGGGTTCCCGGCATGGCGCGTGACACCCGCCCCCGAGATGTTGACGTGCACGCCAGCCGCCTTGTTTTTCAGATTCTGGTTGGGCCAGAAAATCGCCAGCGGCAGGTTCGGCTTCTTCTGCATCAGGCGGCCGAAGTAATAGGTGTTGACCAGCGTCACGTCGCACTGGCCGGCGGCCACGGCATCCATCGCCTTGGTGTCGTCGGGGAAGGGCGAGGTGGCCAGATTGCCGACCCAGCCACGGACGATGTCTTCGGCTTTCTCTTCGCCGTATTCGTGGATCATCATCGCCACCAGGCTCTGGTTGTAGACCTTCTTCGAGGTGCGGAGGCAGAGGCGGCCCTTCCATTTCGGACTGGCCAGATCCTCGTAGGTCGACAGGTCCGCGGGTTTGACTTTGCCGGTGTTGTAGACCAGCGTTCTGGCGCGTACCGACAGGCCGAACCATTCGTTGCCGGGGTCGCGCAGGTGGGCCGGCACGTTGGCTTCCAGCGTTTTCGACTGGATCTGACGCAGCAGGCCTTCTTCCGATGCCTGCCACAGGTTGCCTGCGTCCACCGTCAGCAGCATGTCGGCCGGGGTGTTCCTGCCTTCCGCTTTCAGGCGCGCCATCAGCGGGCCTTCCTTGTCGGTGATGAATTTGATCTGCACCCCGGTGTCGCGGGTATAGGCATCGAACAGCGGCTTGATAAGCTGTTCGTTGCGCGCGGAATACACCACCACCTCTTCCGCCAGCGCGGGCAGGGCAACGAAGAGAAGAGTCAGGGCGGGGAGCAGTTTGGTCGGTTTCATGTTCGGGTTCTCAAGGCATTAAGTGTTGGCAATCGTACTGCAAATGATAACCGTTATCAATGACAGAAAAAAACACCCTCCTGTCCTTTCAGTTCCGCTCGAACTGAATCATGGTTTGCAGTTCGCCCTCGAATACCGCTTCCACCCGAATGGCGCCTGGCTACTCGGCGATGTCAAGTTCGGACATTCTCTCGGGGGATTGGAGATTATCCGGGGGCGTGACGCGCCGGGCGCCGTCGAAGCGTTCACGCCAGTAGCGGTCGTTGAGATTGGAGATCATGACCGCGCCCGAGCGGTTGCTCGCGGCATGCACAAAACGGTCATCGCCCAGATAAATGCCGACATGGGAAAATGCGCGGTTGAGCGTATTGAAGAAGACCAGATCGCCCGGCAAGAGTCCGGCTTTGGCCAATGGCTGCGCGGCTTCGCTGATCGCATGGCTGTCGCGCGGCAGTACGATGCCGGTTGTCTGCCTGAACACGTGGCCGACGAAACCGCTGCAATCGAGTCCGGTTTCGGGCGAAATTCCGCCAAGACGATACGGGCTGCCTATCAGGCTGACGGCGTACATCGGGATGTCTTCGGGCGGGGTGTGGGCGCAGGCGGGCGACGCCATCAGAAACGCCAACAGGGACAGCAGCACGACAGGCTTCATGGGCCAACAATAATCTACTCTATAGTTAAGCAGGAAAAACGGCCAAATCCGGCGAGTCTTGACCCTGAGGATTGCATCATGCATGACGCCCCATCTCTTCCTGACAGTGAAACCAGTATCCTCGAAAAAGCGCAGTTCAAGCAATTGCATGACGAGGCCGCGGCTGCGGCGTCCGCGCCCGACCTGTATGAGCGGGTACGCGAACTAACCGCGCGTGCGCTGCACGAACGCCGCCTGGCGCTGCAAAACATCGGTGAAATCGTCGGCGCCATCACCTCAGGCGTCGGCAGCGGGCTGGCCGCGCGCGGCGGCGAGATGAAGGACGGCCTCAAGCAGGCCATGACCGGCATCGATGCGGCCGTCGGCAGTGCTGCGCAGGCGGCTTCCTTCGCCTTGCAGGAAGCTGCCGCTGAGGGGAAGGCGTTCAAGGACAACGAACTGAAAGCCAGCCTGGAGCAACTGCGCGACCTTGAGACGCAGATCGTCGAGGCGCTGAAGCAGACCGCCAGTCAATCAGGCGGCAAGCTGAAGGAAGAACTCGGCTATCTGATCGACCACCTGAAAATCAGCGGCACCCGTACCGGCGAAGAGGCGCGCGAAGCACTCCGGCAACTGGCGAGTGGAGTGAAGGCAGGCGCCAAATCAGGCCGCGCCGGCTTGAGCGAATCGGCCAGCACGGCCACCGAGCGCCTGTCCTTGGTGGCGAGTGGCATTCTGGACGCGCTGTCCGATTCGCTCAAACGGCAGAGCGAACGCCTGCGTTCCTGATCCTCCTTGCCCTGCCCCTTGCGGGTGCTGCGGAGTCGTTGCTGCTTTAGGGAAGCGCTGATTAATTCAATATGGCCGTCATTGCGAGCGCAGCGAAGCAATCCAGCGTATTTGATTAAGCGGGCATTTCTGGATTGCCGCGTCGCTGCGCGCCTCGCAATGACAAATTAATCAGCGGTTCCTTAGCGGCTTACGAATCCGGTGTACCCCTTGCGGGTACACTCTCGGCATTACGGATTCCAAAAAAACGATGCTCTGGGAAACCATTTCGGTCGTGCGCGACCTGCCGCGATTGCATGAAATCGCCTCGGTGATGATTCGTTATGGCTGGGGCGATCTGGTGCGCGCCCTGGGTATCGGTGGCGTACTGGAACGCGCCGGGCGGGTTCTGCACTGGCACAGCACCAGTGAAATCAGCCAGCTCGACGCGCCAGTGCGTATCCGCCGCGCACTGGAAGAGCTGGGCCCGACTTTCGTCAAGCTGGGACAAGTGCTGGCAACGCGGGTCGACATGTTTCCGCCGCATTGGATTGTCGAATTCGAAAAGTTGCACAGCCAGGTACCGGCGGTGCCCTACGACATTCTTTACCCCGACCTGGTGGCCGCCATCAAGGGCGAGCCCGGGGAGGTGTTTGCCGAATTCAATCCGCTGCCGCTGGCGGCAGCGTCCATTGCGCAGGTGCATCGCGCCATGCTCAAAGACGGCACGCCGGTGGTCGTCAAGATCCGTCGCCCCGGCATCGAGGACGTGATCCGGGCCGATCTGCGAATTTTGGAACACGCCGCCAAATTGCTGGAAAGCGAAATGCCTGAAGCCCGGCGCTACGATCCGGTGCATATCGTCTCGCAGTTCCGTCGCTCGCTGAATCGCGAACTCGACCTGGCCAAGGAGGCGCGCAACATCGACCAGTTCGCGCGCCACTTTGCCGACGACCCGCTGGTGAAAATTCCCAGGGTGTATTGGGAATTTACCAACGACCGCGTCAATGTGCAGGAAGAAATTGTCGGCATGGCGGGGGTGGCGCCGGACAAATTGCGTGCCAGCGGACTCGACCCCAGGCTGTTGGCGGCGCGCGGCGCCGATACGGTGCTGCGCATGGTGCTGGAGCACGGTTATTTTCATGCCGATCCGCATCCCGGCAATATCCTGTTTCTGCCCGACAACCGCATCGGCATTATCGATTTCGGTATGGTGGGGATGCTGACCAACCCACGCCGCAACCAGATTGTCGACATGCTGCATGCCCTGACGCTCAAGGACGAGCAGGCCATGTTGCAGATACTGCTCGACTGGAGCGGCGAATCGGTGGGCGATGAAGACCGCCTGGCTTACGACGTCACGGAGCTGCTGCAAAATTACGACGACCTGCAGCTCAAGGATGTGAGGATCGGCGCGCTGCTGAATGACGTCACCGCCCTGATGCGCGACAACAACCTGGTGTTGCCGGCCGACCTGACCTTGCTGTTCAAGACGCTGATCACGCTGGAAGGTCTGGGACTGCAGCTCAATCCGGAATTCCACATGATCGACCACGTGACGCCGTTCGTGGAACACGTCATCAAGCAACGCTACACGCCGCAGGCGTTGCTGGCGCGCGGGCGCAAGAGCGTGCGCGAGACGCTGGAGGTTTTGGCCGATTTGCCGCGCGACATGCGGCATCTGGTGCGCGACATGCGGCGGGGACGCATGCGGATCGACCTCGACCTGAAGCGGCTGGATCATTTTGGCCACCAGCTGGACGGCGCCAGCAACCGGCTGACCATGGGCATCCTGACCGCCTCGCTGGTGGTGGGCTCCAGCATCATCATGACGGTGGAGGGTGGGCCTCAGCTATTCGGCCTTCCCTTGTTCGGTCTGCTGGGATTCCTGATCGCGTTTTTCAACAGCCTGTGGATCATTTTTTCCATCTGGCGTTCGGGTAAGCACTGAGCCTCCGGCATCAGGCAATGCATGGGGCGCCGGGGTCCTGGCGAGGTTGGCGGCCAACTCCGCCAGCGGAACGGGCCGCCCCAGCAAATAACCCTGCGCATGGGCAATGCCCAGGCTTTCGACCTTGCACAGCACGGCTTCGGTTTCCACACCCTCGGCCACCAGCGAATAACCCGCTTCGCTCATCATGCGCGCAAAATCCGCCACCACCTGGCCGGCGCGGTTGTCCTTTCCCAGCTTGTTCACCAGCGAGATGTCGAACTTGACCACATCGACCGGCAAGTCCACCAGATAGCGCAACGGCGAATATCCGGTGCCGAAGTCGTCCATGGCAATGCGGTAGTTCACCGTGCGCAGCAATTCGAGATAGGTGCTCACCTCGACCATTTGCGTGATGAGCGAGGTTTCGGTGATTTCCAGCATCAAGGGGTGGTTCGCACTGTGACACGACAATTCCAGCAGATGCGAGACGACTTCGGGGCGCGAAATGCTCTGCGCCGACAGATTGACCGAGATGCCTGCCCCGGTCGGCAACAGGCCTGACGACAGATCGGCATCGACCTGATGCAGCACCGCCATGTCGAATTCGGTTTCCAGCCGGCGGCTGCTGACCACCGGCAGAAACGCTGCCGGTAGCATGAGATCGCCGTGGTAGCGAATACGAGCCAGCGCCTCGTAATAATCCACTTGGCGTCCCGGCAGGTCATGAATGGCCTGGTAGTGCATTTCGATCATGCCGGGGGTGGCCAGCGCCTGGAACAGGGCGCTGGTCTCGCGGCTGGCCACCAGTGTCTGCGAGGCACGTTCGGTGTCTTCCCCATACAGCGCAATACGGTTGCGTCCGGGCTGCTTGGCGGTATACATGGCAATGTCGGCCTGCTTGGGCAGCTCGTCGATATGCTCAATCTGGTCGGCCGCGCAGAAGGCGATGCCGATGCTGAGGCCGACCGGCTCAATGATGCCAAGATCGGTAAACCCGGCGGCGTCGATCAGGCTCTGGCAGCGCTGCGCAACCTGCTTGGCCTGCGCCGGCGTGGTGCGTGACAGGAAAGTGGCGAATTCGTCGCCCCCCAGACGATACAGACGGTCGTTGGCGCGCAGTGCCATCACCAGCGCATCGGCGACGATGCTCAATACGCGATCGCCCTTGGCGTGGCCATACGTGTCGTTGATGGTCTTGAAGCGGTCGCAGTCGAACAGCAGGAAAGCCACGCCCTGCGGCGAAGTTTCCAGTTTCTTGCGGAAATCATCCCAGTCTTCTTCGTAGGCGCGCCGGTTATGGCAGCCGGTGAGCGCATCCTGGCGCGCCTGCGAGTGGAATTCGCGGTTCTGGTGTTCCATCGAACCGTGCAGCTCCCGCAATTGCAGCTGGTAGTCGTACAGCGAGCGGCGGATATTCTCCAGTTCGCTGATGCGCATGGCCGGCGAACGCGGCGGATGGAGGTTGAAGCGGCCGTGCTGCATGGCGTCGATGTCCTGCAAAAGCCGTCCCAAGGGACGCATCAACAGACGGTTGTATGCCAGGAAGCCCAGCAGCGTAGTGGCTGCCAGTAGCACAAACAGTCCGAGCAGGGTGCGCGACAGGATGGTCTGAAACCGGAATTGCTCAAGGTCGGGTCGGGCGCTGAAGCTCAGGCGCGAAAACAGTTCCGGCACGGCCAGTACTTCGCCCGGCTTGAGTGCCAGGCTGACGCTGGAGGTGTCGGTGAAGTGGAGTGTTTCCTGCTGCAACAGGGCCGGCATGAAATCCAGTTTGATCAGACCGTGGCCAAGCAGGGTCTGTCGCTGTTCATTGTTGTATACCGGGAACGCGTAATACAACGCAATTGAGCCCGCCTCGTTGGCCAGCCAGCTGGAGGCCTGAAACGGCGGCAATCTGGCCGGAAATCTGTTGTTTACCGGGCTGGGTGCAAGCAACATGCCTGACTGGGCATACAACGCCGCCTGGACAAAACGGCTGTTCAGCATGCCGCTTTCGTACACCCGCTGATCCCGCCAGTACGTGTAATACTCGGGCAGCACCAGTTGTTGCCGGGTTTCATCCCAGTGCGCCAGATTGACGGCCTGTTCTTCCGTCTGACCCAACAGCCGCTGAACGGCGGCAGCCAGCTCGGACTGCGCCGCACTCTGATTATGCTGCGCCAGACTGTGCGTAGCGGCACGCGTTTGATAAGCGGCAAAGTACCCGATCAGGCTCAGCAGCACCAGCAGACCGGCGATGAAAGCGAGCGCGACCTGCTTGATGGAGATGGAAGCAGGCCATTTCATCTGGATAAGGGCGCCTTGATCGTTTCAAGATGTTTGAGCGTGTGATCCAGCAGATCAAACTCGTGCGCGCCATCCATGAAATGGCTGGCGCCTTTCACAATCACCATTGGTGTCCGCACATGCTGCAGTACCTTGATCCAGCCCGGTTCCAGCATGTTGTCCGCACCGCCCATGATGAGTTTCACGCCGACCGGCGATTGCTTCAATGCAGCCAGCAGGCGTGCCTGATCCCAGTACACATACGACAGCAGGCCTTCAGGCGTGGAGGGATATTTTCCGCAGAATGACAAGGCCTGGTTGACCAGCGCACGCTGTTTTCCGCGCACGCGCGCTTCCAGTTGCGCGATCAGGGCAGGGCGTGCAGTCGTGCCGATCTGGGCTTCGATCAACGAAGCGCCGATATAGGCTTTTACGGCCGCATCCGGTTTGAGCGACAGATAGGCGAGTAACTGCAGGCTGCCGAAGCTGTGACCGACCAGCACGATGGAATGGTGGCCCTGTGATTTTAGCCAGATCACCCAGCGCCCGATTTCGGACACGTCGTCATCCAGGCTGTGTTTGTGCACCGCTTCGCACGCCAGACTTTGCGTGCGGTTGGGAATATTCAGGCTGAGCGTGGGCGCCAATACCGTATAGCCCGCGTCCTGCAGGCCGCGGGCCAGGGTGGCCACGGTGGGGAATTCGCGCGTCTGCAAAAAGCCGTGCAGCAGCAGCACGGCAGGTTTGCTGCGTTCGCCGACCAGATATTCGGCGCTGGCAGTAATGCCGGCGCGCATCTCCTGCTGGACAATCATTGTATGAGCAGCAGCTGGGAATACCGATATCAGCAAGCAGAACAAAACAATGCGCATGGCGGGGCCGTGTAGACGGTAGCTGTAGTGCTAACGGCTGTAAACCGGTGAAACTGAAGTGGGAGCCAAGCGGGATGTGATCGGTTCGGTCACGGCCGGATGGTACACTCCGGCTCGAAATCAGGTTCCCGGCATGTTTGATCTGAACACCATTTTTTCCCCTGAAGGTGCGTGCGCCGCGGTGCTGCCCGGCTGGCGCTCGCGCCCGCAGCAGCTCGCCATGGCCGAGGCGGTCGAGCGGGCGATCGCCGATAACCGCGTGCTGCTGGCCGAAGCCGGCACCGGCACCGGCAAGACACTGGCCTACCTGATTCCCGCCCTGCTGTCGGGCGGAAAAGTCGTGATCTCCACCGGCACCAAGGCGCTGCAGGACCAGCTGTTCCACCGCGATCTTCCGGCCGCGCGCCGCGCGCTCAAGTCGCCGGTCAAGGTGGCCCTGCTCAAGGGCCGTGCCAATTACATCTGCCACCATCACCTTGAGCGCAACCTCAGCGACGGGCGTTTTGCCAACCGCGACGATCCGGTGTGGCTGGCCAAAATCGCCCGTTTTGCCGAAACCAGTTCCAGCGGCGACCGCGCCGAAGCCGAAGGCATCCCCGAAGACGCCACCGCCTGGCATTACGCCGTGTCCAGCCGCGACACCTGTTTGGGCAGCGAATGCAGTCACTACAAGGACTGTTTCGTCATGGCCGCGCGCAAGGCTGCGCTCGACGCCGAAGTGGTCGTGGTCAACCACCATCTCTTCTTTGCCGACCTGTGGCTGAAGGACGAAGGCGTCGCCGAACTGCTGCCCGCCTGCAATACCGTAATCCTCGACGAGGCCCACCAGCTGGCTGAAACCGCTGCGCAGTTCTTCGGCGAAACCCTGTCCGTTGCTCAATTGCTGGATCTGGCGGGCGACACCAAGCGACTGGCGGCGGTGAAGGCGGGCGACTTTCCCGCCCTGCGCCGCGCTGCGGAGGATCTTTCCAAGGCCGCACGCGACCTGCGCCTGGCGTTTCCGCAAAACCCGGTCAAATCGACCATTGCGGAGCTGACGCGTTACGATAAATGGCCGGATGCGCTGAAAACCCTGTCGGCGGCGCTGGATGAAATGACGAAGCTGCTCGAAACCCAGGCCGAGCGCGACGCCGACCTGAAAAACTGCTTCGAGCGTGCGCAAGGTGTGCAGGCCACCCTGGCCAGCTGGCAGCGTGCCGACGATCCCGAGAATCCCCGCGTGCGCTGGCTGGAAACCACCCTGAGTTCGCTGCTGCTGCACGCCACGCCGCTGTCCGTCGGCGCGATGTTCGGTGCCAAGCTCACCGAGCGCGCCCAGGCGTGGATCCTCACCTCGGCCACGCTCGCCGTCGGCGGCGACTTCAGCCACCTGAAAACCCGCCTGGGAATCGAGGATGCCGAAACCCTGTGCGTCGACAGCCCCTTCGACTACCCGCGCCAGGGCGTGCTCTACGTGCCGCAGGGCGTGTCCGCACCGAATACGCCCGAATTCACCGAGGCCGTCGTCAAAGCCGCCCTGCCGGTGCTGGAAGTCAGCCGCGGCCGCGCGTTCATCCTGTTCACCAGCCTGCGCGCGCTGGACAAGGCACGCGGCCTGTTGATCGATGCCTTCAAGTTTCGCGGCTGGGACTACCCCTTGCTGGTGCAGGGCGACGCGCCGAAAAACGAACTCCTCGCGCGCTTCCAGAAAGCCGGCAATGCCGTACTGCTCGGCAGCCAGAGCTTCTGGGAAGGCGTCGACATGCCCGGCGACGCGCTGTCGGTGGTCATCATCGACAAACTGCCGTTCCAGCCGCCCGACGACCCGGTGGTCGCCGCGCGCATCGCCCAGGCCGAGAAGAACGGCGGCAAGCCCTTCATGGACTATCAGCTGCCGCACGCGGCAATCAGCCTGAAGCAGGGGGCGGGACGGTTGATTCGCAGCGAGACCGATCGGGGGGTGCTGATGATTTGCGATATGCGGCTGGCGGATAAGCCTTATGGGCGCTTGTTGCTGAATGCGCTGCCGGCGATGACGCGGACGCGGAAGATGGAGGTGGTGGAGCGGTTCTTTGCTGCGGAGGCGACTTCGCCCGTCATTACGAGCGCTGTTGCCTTTAGTCACGAGGCCGAAGGCCGTGGTGGGAAGCAATCCAGTTAAATGTAGGCGTGAAGCACAACCGAGTAGTGAGGTTTGTGGCTGGCTGACTGCCGTTGACCGGGGTTGCCGGCGGCAAGTCACTTTCTTTGTCTTGCCAAAGAAAGTAACCAAAGAAAGGCGCCCCCGCTCATCCCCGAATTCCCGAAAACCGAGCCTGCCGAGTGGGCGGCAAAGAACTCGCCCCGCTTTTGCTGTTTTAATTTGGTTTTTTGTGAGCGGGGCTCAAACACCTTTGCCGCTGATCCACCCGGCAGGCTCAATTTTCGGCTGGGCTGAGAGGGGATAAAAGTCAAAACCAGGCCGGTGATAACTGGGCGGTTTGAATTACCATTGCCACACATCCGGCGCATTACGCCTACGGCGAATACGCCCTACTCAAGCTGAATTGCGTCGCAAGACAAGTACTCAAGCCCTTAGCTCGTTAGGCGTTTTCCATGGCCCATGCATTTTGCGTTGACTATCTTGCCAATCATGCGGAGTTCATCCCTCTGCTTGCGGGATGGCATCATGCCCAATGGCCCTTGGAGTCAGATCCATCGTTCGAACATCGGATCGAGATAATTCAAGATCGGCTGGGCCGTCGAGAAATCCCGACAACTTTAGTTGCATTGCAGGGCAAGAGCGCTTTAGGTTTTGTCAGCCTCGTTGCAAACAATATGGAGTGTCACACCGAGTTATCGCCATGGCTGGCGAGTCTCTACGTGCATCCGGCGTTCCGGCAGCAAGGCATCGGAACCGCACTGACAGAAGCCATTTTGCGGGAAGCCCATGCTTTGGCAATTCGATGTATTTATCTTTTCACGCCGGACCAAGAGTCATTTTATGAGCGCCTCGGTTGGCGTACTATTTCTCGCAAGGATTATCATGGCGAAAACGTAGCGATCATGGCATGTACGTTACACGTCAACCCTTCGTAAAAGCGGGACTGCCGCGAGAAGCGCGGCAGTCCCTTAACTCTAATTAGCCGCAGGCATAATGCGTCGGATGGGTGTCGTCACACAAGCACGCGAACTACCCCGCCACCACCGTCCTGGTTTTGACTTTCCTCCCCTCTCAGCCTCGCCGAAAATTGAGCCTGCCGGGTGGATCAGCGGCAAAGGTGTTTGAGCTCCGCTCACAAAAAACCAATTAAAAACAGCAAAAGCGGGGCGAGTTCTTTGCCGCCCACCCGGCAGGCTCGGTTTTCGGGGCTTCGGGGATGAGCGGGGTCGCCTTTTCTTTGGTTACTTTCTTTTGGCGAGACAAAAGAAAGTGACTAGCCGCCGGGCTACCCCCGGCCAACGGCAGTCAGCCAGCCACAAACCTCACTACTCGGTGGTGCTCCGCGCCTTAATCTCAACTGGACTGCTTCGCTACGCTCGCAACGACGGATCGGGCATCACGCGCTCACAGCCCCTGCACAACCCCCAACACCTCCGCCGCATGCCCCGGCGCCTTCAACCCGCGCCAGCTCTTAACCAGTTTTCCATCCACATCAAATACGAACGTGCTGCGCTCCACCCCGCGCACCTGTTTGCCGTACATATTCTTCAGCTTCATCACGCCGAACAGTTCGCAGGCGGTTTCGTTCTTGTCGGACAGCAACTCGAACGGAAAACCGTGCGCAGCCTTGAAGCCTTCGTGCGACTTCAGGCTGTCGCGCGAGACGCCGACGACAATCGTGTTGGCCTTGGCGAAATCGGCGTACAGATCACGGAATTCCTGGCCTTCGAGGGTGCAGCCGGAGGTGTTGTCCTTGGGGTAGAAGTAGGCGACGACGTTCTTGCCGCGATGGTCGGACAGCTTGAAGGTGGTGTTGCCGGTGGACGGCAGCTCGAAGTCTTTGATGACGGGATCGCTCATGATGGGGGCTCTTTAACGTGACGAGGATTTAAGCAGCACGATGACGGCGCCGGCGCCGCCGTCGACGGTGCGTGCCTGGCAGAAGGCGAGCACGTCTTCGCGCTGGGTGAGCCAGTGGCGCACCTTGTTCTTCAGCACCGGCAGGCGGTTTTTCGAGCCATGGCCTTTGCCGTGGATGATGCGTACGCAGCGCCGGTCGTCTTTCATGCAGCGGTTGAGGAAGGCGGCCAGCGCAATGCGCGCTTCGTCGCCGGTGTGCCCGTGCAGGTCGAGTTCGCCCTGGATGACCCAGCCGCCGCGTCGCAATTTTCTGAGCGCCGCAGCCGGCACGCCGGGACGTGAGAAAACCAGTTCCTCGCCGGTGGAGATGGCGGCTTCCCAGTCCCACGGGTCGGCAAGCGCATCGACCAGGACCTGCTGCTCGTCGCGCAGGCGCTGGCGGGCAATCGGCTTGGGGCGCGGCCGCGCAACGTCCGCGCGGTTGGAAGGCGGCAGGGGAATGACATCGGCGACGGCGCGGCGAAACAGCATCGTGCCGTCTTCAGGAATCCTGGGCTTATGCGGCGCCTGGTGAAGCGAGGCCGGCGCGGTGGCCTGCGCGCGCAGCACGCGACGCATGCGGGCCAGCGCCTCGAACGAGGCGGGGTCGAGCGCACTGCCGCGGGCGCGCTTCATGCCGGATCACCGTCTGGCCCAGGCTGCGCTCAGGCCTTGCCGAGCGCGTCCAGGTAGCGCTCGGCGTCGAGCGCGGCCATGCAGCCGGTGCCGGCGCTGGTGACGGCCTGGCGGTAGATATGGTCCTGCACGTCGCCGGCGGCGAACACGCCTTCGATGCTGGTGGCGGTGGCGTTGCCCTTGTTGCCACTTTTGGTGACGATGTAGCCGTTTTCAAGTTCGATCTGGCCTTCGAAGATGCCGGTGTTGGGCTTGTGGCCGATGGCGATGAAGACGCCGGTGAGCTTGAGCTCCTGGGTGCTGTCGTTCTTGGTGCTTTTGAGGCGCACGCCGGTGACGCCGGTCTTGTCGCCCAGAACTTCGTCCAGGACGTGGTCGGTGGCGAGGGTGATCTTGCCTTCCTTGACCTTTTCCATCAGGTGCTCGATGAGGATTTTCTCGGACTTGAAGGTGTCGCGGCGATGCACCAGGGTGACGTGGCTGGCGATGTTGGCCAGGTACAGGGCTTCTTCAACCGCGGTGTTGCCGCCGCCGACGACGGCCACCTGCTGGTTCTTGTAGAAAAAGCCGTCGCAGGTGGCGCAGCCCGACACGCCCTTGCCCATGAATTCCTGCTCGGATGGCAAGCCCAGGTACATGGCCGATGCGCCGGTGGCGACGATCAGCGCATCGCAGGTATAAGTGCCGGAGTCGCCCACCAGGGTGAAGGGCTTTTCGGTCAGCTTGACGCTGTTGATCTGGTCAAAAATGATCTCGGTGTTGAAGCGCTCGGCGTGGCGCTGGAAGCGATCCATGAGTTCGGGGCCCTGCACGCCGTCGACATCGGCGGGCCAGTTGTCGACTTCGGTGGTGGTCATCAGCTGGCCGCCCTGCTGCATGCCGGTGATGACGACGGGGGAGAGGTTGGCGCGTGCGGCGTACACGGCGGCAGAATAACCGGCGGGGCCGGAACCGAGAATGACGAGTTTGTGGTGTTGGGTGCTCATGGCCTGTGCTCGGACGATGGGAAAGCTGGCTATTCTAACCAAACTTGGCGGCAGCGTTTCCATGCGGGCTGCCCGGTATAATCCAGAGCACCTTGGCTTGTTGAGTTTCCATGGCGCGTCCTGCTTCCCGTTCACCGACCCCTTTGCCGCCCCGTATGCAGCGTCTGCTGCGCGAAGCCCGCGCGCTGCTGGTTGGCTTTGCCGCGCTGCTGCTGGCGGCAATCCTGCTCACCCACAATGTGGCCGACCCCGGTTTCAGCACCACCGGCGACGGCGCAGCGATCCATAACCTCGGCGGTAAAAGCGGCGCCTGGCTGTCCGATCTGCTGCTGATGATTTTCGGCGTGTCGGCCTGGTGGTGGGTGCTGCTGGCACTGGCCTATGTCATCCACACCTTTCGTCATCTGGATGAAAATCCGCTGGCGGACAGCCGTCAGCGCTGGTTCCGGCTCGGCGGATTCGGCCTGCTGCTGCTAGCCAGTACCGGGGTCGAATGGTTGCGCGCCTGGCACTGGGCGGTGGTGCTGCCCGACACGCACGGCGGCGTGCTGGGCGCTGGCGTCGGCGCGACGGCGGGTGCGCTGCTGGGGTTCACCGGCGGTTCGCTGGCCCTGCTGCTGCTGATGGCGGTGGGGTTCAGCCTGTTCACCGGGGTGTCCTGGCTGGGCATGGCCGAGCGCGCCGGCGAGTGGGTGGAGCGGGCCTGGTGGAAATCGATCCAGACCTGGCAGGCTTATAAGGATCGCCAGGTGGGCGAGATGGCGCAGCAAAAGCGCGAAGCCGTCGTGTCGGTGGAAAAGAAGAAACGCGTCGACGCGCCGCCGATCCGCATCGAGCCGGTGGTGAAGGAAGTGCCGCAATCGACACGTGCCGTCACCGAAAAACAGTCGCCGCTGTTCTCCGATCTGCCTGACTCGCCCTTGCCGCCGCTGCATCTGCTTGATCCCGCCGAGGAGGCGGTGGAAACCGCGAGTGCCGAGGCGCTGGAATTCACCTCCTTGATGATCGAGCGCAAGCTTGCCGAATTCGGCGTCGAGGTGAAGGTCGTCTCGGCCTCGCCCGGCCCGGTGATCACGCGCTACGAGATCGAGCCGGCGGTAGGGGTGAAGGGCAACCAGATCGTCAACCTGGCGAAGGATCTGGCGCGCACGCTGTCGGTGATCAGCATTCGCGTGGTCGAGGCGATTCCCGGCAAGCACACCATGGGACTGGAAATTCCCAACCCCAAGCGGCAGATGGTGCGTTTGAGCGAGATTCTCGGCTCCAGGGCCTACCACGACAGTTCGAGCCCGCTGACCATCACCCTGGGTAAGGACATCGCCGGCAATCCGGTGGTGTCGGATCTGGGCAAGATGCCGCACCTGCTGGTCGCCGGCACCACCGGCTCGGGCAAATCGGTTGGCGTCAACGCGATGATCCTGTCGCTGGTGTACAAGTCTGATCCGTCTGCCGTGCGCATGATCATGGTCGACCCCAAGATGCTGGAGCTTTCCATTTACGAAGGTATTCCGCATCTCTTGGCGCCGGTGGTCACCGACATGCGGCAGGCCGCCAGCGCGCTCAACTGGTGCGTGGGCGAAATGGAGCGGCGCTACAAGCTGCTGTCGGCGGTCGGCGTGCGCAACCTCGCCGGCTACAACCAGAAGGTGCGCGACGCCAGGAAAGCCGGCACGCCGCTCACCCATCCGTTCAGCCTGACGCCGGACAACCCGGAGCCGCTGGAAACCCTGCCGATGATCGTGGTGATGATCGACGAGCTCGCCGACTTGATGATGGTGGTCGGCAAGAAGGTCGAGGAACTGATCGCGCGGCTGGCGCAGAAGGCGCGCGCGGCCGGCATCCACCTGATCCTGGCGACGCAGCGGCCGTCGGTCGACGTCATCACCGGCCTGATCAAGGCCAACATCCCGACACGCATCGCCTTCCAGGTATCCAGCAAGATCGACTCGCGCACCATCCTTGACCAGATGGGCGCCGAGGCGCTGTTGGGGCAGGGCGACATGCTCTACCTGCCGCCCGGCACCGGGATGCCGCAGCGGGTGCATGGCGCCTTCGTGTCCGACGCCGAAGTGCATCGCGTCGTCGATTACCTGAAATCGTTGGGCGAACCCGAATACATCGAAGGCGTGCTCGAATCGCCGGAAGAAGCGGGCGAGGGTGGCGGCGAATTCGGCGAGGCGGCGGAAGCCGACCCGCTGTACGACCAGGCCGTGGCCTACGTGCTGAAAACGCGGCGCGCCTCGATCTCGTCGGTGCAACGCCAGCTGCGCATCGGCTACAACCGCGCCGCGCGCATGATCGAGGACATGGAACGCGCAGGCTTGGTGTCGTCGATGCAGTCGAACGGCAACCGTGACGTGCTGGCGCCGGGCGGGGAGGCATGAGCCGGTTTCACGCCCTGATCCCCGCCGCCGGCAGCGGCTCGCGCATGGGCGGCGTGCTGCCCAAACAATATCTCGAACTCAAAGGCTTGCCGCTGATTGCCCATGCGCTTGCCGCATTGGCGCGCGAGCCGCGCATCGATCGACTCGTGGTGGTGCTGTCGCCCGACGACGCATGGTGGGACAACTACGACTGGTCGGGCTGGCAGGACCGCATGCAGGTGCTGCGCTGCGGCGGCACCGCGCGCGCCGGGACGGTGTTGAACGGTCTGCAGGCAATGGCCGAATGGTGCGCAGCGGATGACTGGGTGCTGGTGCACGACGCCGCGCGCCCCTGTCTGCCGGCCAAGGCACTCGGACGCCTGCTCGATATTGCCGTGGACGACCCGGTCGGCGGCCTGCTCGCGGTGCCGGTAGCCGATACCCTGAAGCGCGCCGATGGCGGGTGCCGGGTCGAGGTGACCGTGCCGCGCGCCGGCCTGTGGCAGGCGCAGACGCCGCAGATGTTCCGTCACGGCATGCTGCGTGACGCGTTGCGCGCGGCAGACGCCGACATGACCGACGAGGCGTCGGCGATCGAACAGCTGGGGCTGCATCCGCGCCTGGTGGAATGCGACAGCCGCAACCTCAAGGTTACCTATCCGCAGGACCTGCGCCTGGCGAGCCTCATCCTGGAGCATCTGAATGACTGATTTTCGCATCGGCCACGGCCTCGACGTCCACGCCTTCACCGCCAACCGCAAGCTCATCATCGGCGGCGTCGACATTCCCCATCACCTCGGGCTGGCCGGACATTCGGACGCCGACGTGCTGCTGCACGCGATCTGCGATGCGCTACTGGGTGCGGTCGGGCTGGGCGATATCGGCCGCCATTTTCCGGATAGCGACGCCGCGTTCGCCGGCATCGACAGCCGCATCCTGCTGCGCCGGGTAGCCGAACAGCTGAAGTCGCGTGGCTGGCGCGTCGGTAACATCGACGCCACCCTCATCGCGCAGGCGCCGAAAATGGCGCCGCACATTGCGCGGATGACCGCGCACATCGCGGATGACCTCGGCGTCGCCATCGAGCACGTCAACGTCAAGGCCACCACCACTGAAAAACTCGGCTTCACCGGGCGCGGCGAGGGTATCGCGGCGGAAGCGGTGTGCCTGATCGCGCGTGACTGAACCCGGTTTAATCGAGTCCAGCCCGGCCGGACCCGACACGCTGCGGCTGTTCTTCGCCCTATGGCCGGACGACGCCACCCGCGCCGCGCTCAACCGAGCCGGCAAGTGGCTGCACCAGCACTGGGGCGGCCGCCGCATGCGCGCCGACACGCTGCACATCACCCTGGCCTTTCTCGGCAGCACGCCGGCCGGGCAACTGGATGCCCTGGCCGCCTGCGCCGACATGGTCCGCACCGATGCGTTCGAGCTTGTCCTCGACCAGGCCGGCTACTGGCGGCACAACCGGATCGGCTGGCTGGGGGTGAACCAGACGCCGCAGCATCTCGAACTGGTCGGCGCGCTGAACACTGCCCTGCAGGGCGGCGGGTTCGCCGTCGACGCGCGCCCGCATGTGCCGCACGTCACCCTGCTGCGCAATTCGGCTGGCGGGGAGGCGCTGCCATGCGAGCCGGTGCACTGGCCGGTGAGAGATTTCGTGCTGGTGGTCTCGCGCCGCGAGGCCGACGGGATGCATTACGACGTGATCCGGCGCTGGCCGCTGGCGTAAAACAACATAAAAAGTCAAAAAACCCCCGCGCCGACTCGACACGCGCGTGGCGTTTCGGTTATGATGCGCCCCGCATTAGGCGCGTAGCTCAGCTGGTTAGAGCACCACCTTGACATGGTGGGGGTCGATGGTTCGAGTCCATTCGCGCCTACCAATATTTGAAGGGTCGGGATGACCCGTTTTAGTTTTATTAGTGGGGCTCGCCCCGTGGAGCTTGTGGAATGTCACTGCGAACTAGTCGGCTTGTCACTCGATAAACCCGGCGCATTGCTGTTCGCAGAGTTTCTGCAAGCTTCCTGTAGTACCCAAAAGCGCGGCCGGTCCGCGCTTTTTTTGTTTCTGGAGTTTGAATCATGATCAACGTCACGCTTCCCGATGGTTCCGTCCGGCAGTTCGAAGCCCCGGTCACGGTCGCGCAGGTCGCATCCAGTATCGGCGCGGGGCTGGCCAAGGCGGCACTCGCCGGACGGGTCAACGGCAAGCTGGTCGACACCCGCCATCTGATCGACGCCGATTCGCTGCTGTCCATCGTCACCGACCGCGATGCCGACGGCCTCGACGTGATTCGCCATTCCAGCGCGCACCTGCTGGCCCATGCGGTGAAGTCGCTGTTCCCCGACGCGCAGGTGACCATCGGGCCGGTGATCGAGGACGGCTTCTTTTACGATTTTTCGTACAAGCGCCCGTTCACGCCGGAAGACCTGGCGGCCATCGAGAAAAAAATGGCCGAGCTGGCCAAGCGGGACATTCCAGTCGAGCGCAGCGTGATGCCGCGCGACGAGGCGGTGACCTTCTTCAAGAACATGGGCGAGCGCTACAAGGCCGAGATCATCGCGTCGATCCCGAGCAACGAGGATATTTCGCTGTATCGCGAGGATGACTTCATCGACCTCTGCCGCGGCCCCCACGTGCCGTCGACCGGTAAGCTCAAGCACTTCAAGCTGATGAAACTGGCCGGCGCCTACTGGCGCGGCGACAGCAAGAACGAGATGCTGCAGCGCATCTACGGCACGGCCTGGGCAAAAAAGGAAGACCTTGAGGACTATCTGTACCGGCTGGAGGAGGCCGAAAAACGCGACCACCGCCGGCTTGCCAAGCAACTCGACCTCCTGCACATGCAGGACGAAGCGCCGGGCATGGTGTTCTGGCACCCCAAGGGCTGGATCGTGTGGCAGCAGATCGAGCAGTACATGCGGCAGAAATTCGTCGAATACGGCTATCAGGAAGTGCGCACCCCGGCGATGATGGACCGCTGCATGTGGGAGAAGTCCGGCCACTGGGAAAACTACCACGAGAACATGTTCACCACCGCGTCGGAAAACCGCGACTACGCGGTGAAGCCGATGAACTGCCCGGGTCATGTGCAGATTTTCAACAGCGGCTTGCATTCCTATCGCGACCTGCCGTTGCGCCTGGCCGAGTTCGGCTCGTGCCACCGCAACGAGCCGTCAGGTGCGCTGCACGGCATCATGCGGGTACGCGGCTTCACCCAGGACGACGCGCACATTTTCTGCACCGAAGACCAGGTCGAGCAGGAAGTCGCCGACTTCATCGTCATGCTGCAGAAGACCTACGCCGACTTCGGCTTCGACGACGTGCTGGTCAAGCTGTCGACCCGTCCGGACAAACGGGTCGGCTCGGACGAATCCTGGGACAAGGCCGAAGCGGCGCTAGCGGCGGCGCTCGACAAGAGCAAGCTGGCCTACGACCTGCAGCCCGGCGAGGGTGCATTCTACGGCCCCAAGGTCGAGTTCACCCTGAAGGATTCGATTGGTCGGCTGTGGCAGTGCGGCACCATACAGCTCGATTTCAACCTGCCGCTGCGCCTCGACGCCGAATTCGTCGACGAGGACAACAGCCGCAAGACTCCGGTGATGCTGCACCGTGCGATTCTCGGGTCGATGGAGCGTTTCATCGGCATCCTGATCGAGCACCATGCCGGCAACTTCCCGTTGTGGCTGGCGCCGGTGCAGGTGATGGTGATGAATATCAGCGAGCGCCAGGCCGACTATGCACAAAAAGTCACCCAGGCGCTGCGCGAGGCGGGTATCCGTGCGATGTCGGACTTGAGTAATAACAAGATTACTTATAAAATCCGCGAACATAGCTTGCAAAAGCTGCCTTATCAGGTGGTTGTCGGCGACAAGGAAATGGAAACCGGGATGGTTTCCGTCCGTGCCCGCGGCAACCAGGATCTGGGGCAGCTCAGTTTGGATGACTTGATGGCGCGCCTGAAAGCGGAAACGCTGGCGCGCCAGTAATGGCGGTCAAACAAGGCGCAGGGACCTCCTGTAGTTAAGGGCGGCCCCGCGCCTTTTTATTTATGGTTTGATCTTTTTGCCTCGGCGCGTAGCGTCAGGTTTTTATTTGGAGAACAACTCATCGCGACAGAAAAGAAACAGACACGCATCAATGGGGAAATTACCACCCCCGAGATACGTTTGGTCGGTGTGGAAGGCGAGCCGCTTGGCATCGTAAAAATTTACGATGCGCTGCGTCAGGCAGAAGAAGCTGACCTGGATCTGGTGGAAATTGCACCGACGGCCCAGCCGCCCGTGTGCAAGATCATGGACTACGGCAAGTTCAAGTACCAGGAAAGCAAGAAGCAGCACGAAGCCAAGCTGAAGCAGAAGCAGGTCCAGATCAAGGAAATCAAGTTCCGTCCGGGTACCGACGAAGGCGATTACCAGATCAAGCTGCGCAACCTGATCAAGTTTCTGGAAGAAGGCGACAAGACCAAGATTACGCTGCGTTTCCGGGGCCGCGAAATGGCCCACCAGGAAATCGGCATGAACCAGTTGAGGCGGGTCGCGGCCGACCTGGCCGAACTGGCGGTGGTCGAGCAGTTCCCCAAGATGGAAGGCCGCCAGCTGGTAATGATGCTGGCGCCGAAAAAGAAAATTTGAGTTTCGAGACCGGCGTTTCTCGGCCCCTGACGGGTCAAGCCAGCGGGTGAAAACGCCACAATACGTGCAGTCGGGTTGGTGAAGCATTCCACGCCGTGGGATCACCTGGCCGCATGAGATAAAAGGAAGCATCATGCCTAAGATGAAAACCAAGAGCGGCGCCGCCAAGCGGTTCCGCGCACTGGGCGGCGGCGGGTTCAAGCGCTCGCACGCGTTCATGCGTCACATTCTCACCAAGAAGAGCACCAAGCGTAAGCGCCAGTTGCGCGGCACGGAAACAGTCGGTGCCAGCGACCACAAGTCGGTTGCTCGCATGTTGCCCTACGCATAAAGGAGAAAGACCATGCCACGCGTCAAACGGGGTGTAACCGCCCGCGCCAGTCACAAGAAAGTCCTCGACGCCGCCAAAGGCTATCGCGGCCGCCGCAAGAACGTATTCCGCGTCGCCAATGAAGCGGTGATGAAGGCCGGTCAGTACCAGTACCGCGACCGTCGTCAGCGCAAGCGCCAGTTCCGCAGGCTGTGGATTGCCCGTATCAACGCCGCCGCGCGTCAGTACGGTCTGACCTACAGCGTGTTCATGAACGGCTTGAGCCGCGCAGAGATCGGGATCGACCGCAAGGTGCTGTCCGATATCGCGATTTTTGACAAGGATGCGTTTGCCAAGATCGTCGATCAGGTCAAGGCCAAGCTGGCGGCGTAAGCCGTCAAACCGTCACAAAAAAAGGCCGCAAGGCCTTTTTTTGTTGGTATTGTTCAAACGAGTTTATCCGCGAAGAATGCGAAGAAGCGCGAAGAGAAAAACCAGCTGGCGTATCGATCGGGCTTCGGTCGTTTCGCTTTTCTTTGTGAACTTCGCGTCCTTCGCGGATAAATTCCCGATATGTAAAAACCGCCATGCGCAATCCAAACGAAATCGTTGCCGACGCCCTTGCCGCGATCCAGACCAGCCCCGATTTGCCGATGCTGGAACAGGTCAAGGCGGCTTATCTTGGTAAAAGCGGCCAGCTCACCGAACTGCTGAAAAGCCTGGGTGCGATGCCGGCCGACGCGCGCAAGACCGCCGGCGCTCGCATCAACGAGGCCAAGCAGGCGGTCGAGGTGGCGCTGAAAACCCGCCGTGACGTCTTGCAGCAGGCCGAACTGGATCGCCAACTGGCGGCCGAGACGCTGGACGTGAGCCTGCCGGGACGTGGATTGGGGCACGGCGGTCTGCATCCGGTGTCGAAGACGCTGGCGCGCATTCAGGCGCTGTTCCGTACGATCGGGTTCGATGTGGCGACCGGGCCCGAGGTCGAGACCGATTTCTACAACTTCACTGCACTCAACATCCCGCAAGACCATCCGGCCCGCGCGATGCACGACACTTTTTATCTGCAGAGCGGGGCGTTGCTGCGCACCCACACTTCGCCGGTGCAGGTGCGCTACATGGAGCACCAGAAGCCGCCGATCAAGATCATTGCCCCCGGCCGCGTCTACCGGGTCGACTCCGACGCCACCCATTCGCCCATGTTCCACCAGGCCGAAGGCCTTTGGGTGGATGAGCAGATCAGCTTCGCCAATCTGAAAGGCGTGGTGCAGGACTTCCTGCAACGCTTCTTCGAACGCGATGATTTGCAGGTGCGCTTCCGTCCGTCGTTCTTCCCGTTCACCGAGCCTTCGGCCGAGATGGATATGAGTTGGGGCGACGGCTGGCTGGAGATCGGCGGCTGTGGCATGGTGCATCCCAACGTGTTCGGCCACGTCGGCATCGATAGCGAACGCTATCAGGGCTTCGCATTCGGTCTGGGCGTCGAGCGTTTGGCGATGCTGCGTTACGGCGTCGACGACCTGCGGCTGTTCTTTGAAAATGATTTGCGATTTCTCAAGCAATTCAATTAATTAAAGCGAAATCATCATGCAATTCCCGGAATCCTGGCTACGCAGCCTCGTCAATCCCGCGCTCGATACCGCCCAACTGGCCCATGCCCTGACCATGGCGGGACTGGAAGTGGAGGCGCTGGCGCCCGCCGCGCCGCCCTTCAATAACGTGGTGGTGGCCGAAATCCTGTCGGCGGAGAAACATCCCGACGCCGATCGCCTGCGCGTGTGCCGGGTCGATGTCGGCGAAGCGGCGCCGGTCACCATTGTGTGCGGCGCACCCAACGCGGCGGCAGGCCTCAAGGTGCCGTGCGCCCGCCCCGGCGCGACGCTGCCCGGGATCGAGATCAAGGTCGCCAGGGTGCGCGGCGTCGAGTCCTTCGGCATGCTGTGCTCGACCAGGGAACTGGGCCTGGAAGGTGCGGCGGATGGCTTGATGGTGCTGGATGAAGACGCACCGGTGGGCGAGGATTTCCGCAGTTGGCTCAACCTGGACGACACTCTCATCACCCTGAAACTCACGCCCAACCGTGCGGACTGCCTGTCGATACAAGGCCTGGCGCGCGAGGTTGGCGCGATCACCGGCGCCGAGGCGAGGTTGCCGCAGATCGTCGAAGTCGCCCCGAGCATCCAGGATGCGGTGCCGCTGCAGGTGACGGCAAGCGAGGCCTGTCCGCGCTATCTGGCGCGCGTGGTGCGCGGCATCGACGCGCAGGCCGCCACGCCGCGCTGGATGGCGCAACGGCTCGAGCGTAGCGGCATCCGACCGCTGCTGGCGCCGGTCGACATCACCAACTACGTGCTGCTCGAATTCGGCCAGCCGATGCATGCCTTCGCGCTGTCGCGCTTGAATGGCGGCATCGAGGTGCGACTGGCGCGTCCGGGTGAAAAACTCGAATTGCTGGATGGCCAGCTCGCCGAACTCGCCCCCGATATGCTGGTGATCGCCGATGCCGGCGGGCCGGTGGCGCTGGCCGGGATCATGGGCGGGCAGCCGACCAGCGTGGAGCGCGTCTCCGTCGACATCATGCTGGAGGCCGCGTTCTTCGTGCCGGCGGCGATTGCCGGCCGCGCCCGGCGCCTGGGCCTGTCGACCGATTCGTCGCACCGCTTCGAGCGCGGCGTCGATTTCGGCGCCACCCGGCAGGCGATGGAACGCGCAACGCAGCTGCTGCTCGACATCTGCGGCGGCCAGGCCGGGCCGATCACCGAGGCGGTCGCCGAGTTGCCCCGGCGTGAGCCGATCACCCTGCGGCTGGCGCGCCTGACGCGCGTGGTCGGCATCGAGCTCGATGCCGACCAGGTTGCGCGCGACCTTGCCGCCATCGGCGCGAATGTCGAGCGCCAGGACGACCGCTTCGTCGTCACGCCACCGAGTTTCCGTTTCGATCTCGCGATCGAGGAAGACCTGATCGAAGAAGCGGTGCGCCTGTTCGGCTACGACAACATTCCGGCGCAGCCGCCTGCGGCACCCTTGCGCATGCTGCCGCAGGACGAAACAGTGCTGGCCGACGATACCCTGCGCCAGATGATGGTCGATCTCGGCTACCAGGAAGTCATCACCTACAGTTTTGTCGATCCATCATGGGAGACTGCGTTCGACGCCACTGCCCGCCCGCTGTTGCTCGCCAACCCGATCGCCAACCAGTTGTCGGCGATGCGAACTACCCTGTGGGGCGGTCTGATCGAAACCCTGCGCCACAACCTCAACCGTCAGCAGGCGCGGGTGCGTATTTTCGAGCTGGGACGGGTGTACGTGTCGCTTGCCGAACAGCCGATGCGGCTGGGCGGCCTGGTTTATGGCGACGCGCTTCCCGAGCAGTGGGGCGCGCCGTCGCGCCGCGTCGATTTCTTCGATCTCAAAGGTGACCTGGAACGGCTGTTCGGTCATGCGCTGGATGCCCGCAGCGGTGTGCATCCCGCCCTCCATCCGGGGCAGTGTGCCGAACTGTGGGCCGATGGCTGGTCCATCGGCTGGATCGGTTCGCTGCATCCGCGCCTGGTGCAGGCGTTCGATCTACCGGCCGCACCGGTGCTGTTCGAACTCGACAGCCTGGCGCTTGCCCGACGCAGTCTGCCGCGGTATGCCGCGTTGTCCCGCTTCCCGCAGATGCAGCGCGATCTGGCGTTTGTGCTGGACGTTCATACGCCAGCCGGCGAGCTGCTGGCTGCGCTGCGCGAGGCCGCGGCTGACTGGGTGCGCTCAATCGAGGTGTTCGACGATTACCGTGGAAAAGGTGTGACCGAAAACCAAAAAAGCCTTGCCATACGGGTAGTTATGCAAGATACTGAACGCACATTGACGGATCGGGAAGTGGACGATGCCGTGCAAAAACTGGTCGATGCCGCACTTCGTCAGTGCAATGCCTCTTTGCGGGTGTAGCGTAAATTTTACTGACGCGTGCGTGACGCGATTTTCCACCAGCCAAATTCTGCAACAACGACCAACGACCATGACCACCCTTACCAAAGCTGATCTGGCCGAACTTCTGTTCGAAAAAGTGGGTTTGAACAAACGCGAGGCGAAGGACGTCGTCGAGTCGTTTTTTGACGAGATTCGCTTGTCCCTCGAAAAGGGCGACATCGTCAAACTGTCCGGTTTCGGTAATTTTCAGTGTCGCGAGAAACCGCAGCGGCCCGGCCGCAATCCCAAAACCGGCGAAGAAATGCCGATTTCCGCGCGTCGCGTGGTGACCTTCCACGCCAGCCAGAAACTCAAGTCACAGGTCGAAGGCGCCGAAATTGGAACGCCCAGCGAGGAGTGAACTTCCGCCGATTCCGGCAAAACGCTATTTCACCATCGGTGAAGTGTCGGAGCTGTGCGCCGTCAAGGCGCATGTGCTGCGTTACTGGGAACAGGAATTCACCCAGTTGCGCCCGGTCAAGCGGCGCGGCAACCGGCGTTACTACCAGCACCACGAGGTGCTGCTGATCCGCCGCATCCGGGAATTGCTGTACGACGAGGGGTTCACCATCAGCGGCGCACGGCAACGCCTGGAGCACGATCCCGAAACCACATCCGAGGCCGCGCTCGCGCCGGCTTCAAGTGCGCTGGATATTGGCAAACTGCGTGCCGAAATCATCGCCATCCTGAAAATATTGGGGTGACCGGCTTCCGCCGGATGCGGCTCATCTGTTAGAATTACCGGCTTCATCGGGGCGTAGCGCAGCCTGGTAGCGCACTTGACTGGGGGTCAAGTGGTCGGAGGTTCAAATCCTCTCGTCCCGACCAAAAAACAAGAGAGTCAGGGCCGGATTGCACCGGCCCTTTTTCTTGTGCGCCCGGCTGACGGCGCTGGTGCCGACATCGGACTGCAGCGCCCGAAAAACAGCCTATCATTTACTGTCTGTTCAATATCAGGAGAGAGTTATGGAACACACCTTGCCCGCACTGCCCTTTGCCATGGATGCGCTCGCACCGCACATGTCCCAGGAAACCTTCGAATACCACTACAGCAAGCACCATCAGGCTTATGTGACCAACCTCAACAACCTGATCAAGGGCACCGAGTTCGAGAGCAAGTCGCTCGAGGACATCGTCAAGACCGCTCCCGCCGGCGGCGTCTACAACAACGCCGCGCAGGTGTGGAACCACACCTTCTTCTGGAACTGCCTGTCGCCCAACGGCGGTGGCGCGCCCTCCGGCGCACTGGCCGACGCGATCGACAAGAAGTGGGGCTCGCTGGACGAATTCAAGAAGGCCTTCCAGACCAGCGCCGTGGGTAACTTCGGTTCCGGCTGGACCTGGCTGGTGAAAAAGGCCGACGGCTCAGTCGACATCGTCAACATGGGCCCCGCCGGCACCCCACTGACCACCGGCGACAAGGCCCTGCTGTGCGTGGACGTGTGGGAACACGCTTACTACATCGACTACCGCAACGCGCGTCCCAAGTTCGTCGAGACCTTTCTTAACAATCTGGCGAACTGGAAGTTTGCTGAAGCGAATTTCGCCTGAGTTTTATCGGGTCAAGTCATATATGAAACCGGGGCGCAAGCCCCGGTTTTGTTTTTGGTGCGCCCTGTTGATAATAAAGTTTTAAACGGTTTAATAAACTTTATTTAGCGGCAAACATGGCGTGTTCCTGGTATGGCGGACTCGGGCTGGCAGCCAGTCGGATCAATCCCGACAGGCTGCTAGTCAGAAGAAGAAATTTCGAGCTTTTTCATCTTCTCCCACAAATTCTTGCGGCTGATGCCAAGACTTTCTGCTGTGCGTCCGAGGTGGCCGTCATTGCGCGCCAGGGAATCGCGGATGTAACGTTCTTCGCAGCCTTGCAGGTAGCTGCCGAGTTCCCGGTTGTCGTCTTCAGGTATCGGCTGTTCACCCTGCTCGAACAGGGCTTCCGGCTCCAGCAGCGGGCCGGGGGTGAGAATCGAGGCACGCTCGATGGCGTGTCGTAGTTCCCGCACGTTGCCGGGCCAGGGGTGGGCGAGCAAGGCTTCCTCGCCGGCGCGGGAAAGCTGCTTGCGTTCTCCCTTGGCAGCCTGCTCCTCCAGGAAGCGGTGGGCGAACCACAGGATGTCTTCGCGTCGCTCGCGTAGTGGCGGTATCTTGGTTTGAATGACGTGGATGCGGTAGTAGAGATCTTCACGGAAAGCGCCTTCTTCCACCATCTTGCGCAGGTCACGGTGGGTGGCGCAGATCAATCGCAAGTTGACGGCAATTTCATTACTGCCGCCGACGCGCACGATCCTGCGCTCCTGGACGGCGCGCAGCAGTTTGACCTGCATGGCCAGCGGGGTGTCGCCGATTTCGTCGAGAAACAGCGTGCCGCCATCGGCCTGTTCGAACACCCCTTTGCGCGCGCGGATCGCCCCGGTGAACGCCCCTTTTTCGTGGCCGAACAGTTCCGCTTCGAGCAGCGATTCGCTGACCGCCCCGCAATTGACGGCGACAAAAGGGCGTTCCTTGTTTTTGGGGTCGAGACGGTGGATTTCGTGGGCGATCACTTCCTTGCCCACGCCCGACTCTCCTGTGACGAGAATGGTGGGCGCGTGCTGGGCGAGCCGGGGCAGAGTCTGCGCGATCCGGCGCATAGCGGGCGAGATGCCCAGGCGGCAACTATCCTTTTCGCAGGGGGAGAAGCGGTTGCCACATAACGCGCCCACCTTTTCCACCAGCCGGTCGAGATCGAAGGGCTTGGTGATGTAGTCCGCAGCCCCCAGCTTGAGCAGCGCCACGGCACGGTCGATCGAGCCGTGGCCGGTGATGAAGAGAAACGGCGGCAGGCTGCTGCCGCGCTCCAGCAGCCGAATGAAGATTTCCTCGCCGCTGCCGTCGGGCAGGCGGATGTCGCTCACCACTGCCGCGTAATCCTTGCGCCCAACCGCTGCCAGGGCCGACTGGGCGGTGCGGTGCCAGTCCACCGTGTAGCCTTCCAGCTCGAAGCGGTCTAGCAGCGATTCGCCCATGATCTCGTCGTCCTCGATCAGGCACAGGGAAGGTGTGATTGGGGTGCTCATGGTACTTTCTGCAAGGGCAGAGTGACGGCGAAACGGGTTTCGCCGGGCTCGCTTTCCACCACGATGCCGCCATTCAACTGGCGTGCGATCTGGTAGGTGACCCACAGACCCAGGCCGTGGCCGTTGTGGCTCAAACGCGAAAAAGGCTCAAACAGGTAGGCCATGTCTTCATCCTCGATGTGGGCGCCATCGTTTTTTACCAGCAGGGTGAAACTGCGGCTGTCACGGTAAACTTGGCACTCGACCCGCGTGTTCGCGGCACGGATGGCGTTGAGCAGCAGATTGAGGAGAATCTGGCGCACCAGGGTGGAAGGCAGCGGCAGATCTTCCGTAATGTCGTTTTCCCATGTCAGTTCAAGTTTTTTTTCGGCCGCTTCCGCAGCCACCAGGGTACGTGTGTCCTCGATGTCGCGGCGCGACAGTGGATGGTTCTCCACTTTGGTTTCCACCAGGAGGGCGGCGACCGTATCCTTGATCTGGGTCAGGCCGCGTTCCAGCAAAGCCAGTGTTTTGAGCGTGCGCGGATCGTCCGATCCGTGCCGTTTGAAGGTGCTGATGGCGTTAAGCATGCCGCCCAGGGGGTTGTTGATTTCGTGGGCGATGCCGGCGGAAAGCCGCCCCACCGCCGCCAGCCGTTCGCTTGCCATGATTTCCTGTTCCAGTTGCTCCTTTTCCTTGAGCTCCTTCAGCATGCGTTTGAAGGACGCCCCGGCACGACCGATTTCGTCATGCGATTCGAACAGATCGCAGTGCAGGTTTTCCGGTACGCTGGGCCCGATCTGGTCCATGCATCCTGCCAGTCGGACCAGCGGTTTAGCCATGCGATGGCCCCAGTACCAGGCGACGGGCAGCAGCATCGCCAAGGCCAGCAGGGTCATCAGGGCGGCGCGCTGGGCGATGCCGACGAAGCGGGGGATGAACAGACTCTTGGAGAAACCCATGACCAGGGTTCCCAGGCGCGTCCCTTCGGCGGTGATGGGAATGATGACGAACAGCCTGCTGGAATCGGGCGGGTCAACGACGCTTGGTTTCACATCGTTTCGGTCCGTCGCCAGATTGCTGATTGCGGCATATTCAGGATCAAGCCGTCCTGGGTCCGACAGCATGGGGTACTGGGTGGGGCGGGTGGAAACATAAACCTGGCCCCGTGTGTCCAGCACCAGGATGGTTTCCGCAATCTGGGTCTGCTCCTGGCTTTCCCCCTGGAAAGGTGAGTTGATGATTTCATACGCGCGCCAGACATCGTCATGGGTGATGGGGCCGACCAGGGTGTTGGCCAGCACCCGGCCCATGCTTTCGGCGTGACGCAGCAGATCGTTGCGGGTTTCGTCATACACCCGAAACAGGATGGAAGCGGCCACCAGAATGGCGGTGATGCTGGCGAGCATGAGTACCCGCAAGGGAATCTTGTAGCGCAGGCTGAGATCGCGCAGGAAATGCTTCATGGCCGGTTTGCCACTTCCTTAACCATGCGTGCGATGCCATCAAACAGCTTGCGCTCACCCGGCGTGAAACCGTCCAGGTTGAGCTGGCGCAGTAATTTCCGCCCCTCATCGTTGTCGCGCATATCGATCAGGGCTTGCCGCAGTGCCGCAAAATCGCTATCGGAAAGGGTGGCGCGGGCGACAAAGGGCGGAAAACCAAACTCGGGCGATTGCGCCACGACCCGGGTTCTGGCTGTGAGCTGCGGATGGGAGCGTTGCAGGGTTTCCCAGACATAACCGTCCACTGCGCCGCCCTGGGCCAGTTCGACGGCAACCGCGTCAACCACCTTGCGATGCGACCAGGTGTAGAAAGTGCGCGCAAAGAAGACCTCGGAACGCTCCCTGATCTGCGCCAGTGCGAACTGGGTATAGAGAAAACCGGAATTGGAATCGGGGTCGGAGTAGGCGAAGACCTTGCCGCGCAGGTCGAGCAGGGACTTGGTGTGCGTGTCGCCGGCAGGAACGATGAGATAGGAGCGGTACAGCGGCTTGCCCTGGAACAACGGCACGGCCAGAAGCCTGAGGCGCCGTTCATGACGCACGTACGGCGAACCGCATAGCCATGCCGCGTCGAGCTGGTCCTGGCTGAGCAGGTCGACAATCTCGCGGTAGCTGCCGCGCTGCACGAAAACCACCGGCCGTTGCAGATGCTCGGTCAGGTAAACGCGCCAGGCCTCCAGGAAAGTGGACTGGTCGTCGAGAAAAACGGGGGTCAGGCCAATCCGCAATGCAGGCGCTTCGCCGGCAAGCGCTGCCGCGAATGCGCCGGGTGCCAGCCCGCACAGGGCCAATGCTGTACAAAACCGCCTTCTCGACACGTTTCATTCTCCGTCTGGATTGGTTGCTTGTTGCCGATGTTTACCAAATGGTAATACCGGAATTCATGATTTGTAACCATCAGGTAACGGTGTTTGCGCTCCCTATTCAAAATATATTGATTAAACAATGAGTTATTTTCTGGCATGGATGCTGCTTTATGAATTAACAACCCGAGTTTGAACAGGGTTATGGCTGCCCGCCAGTAGTTACCAGTGCATCGAGGCGGGTCGGAAATGGAATTTAGGAGGAGACCAACAACCATGAGCGAAATGCGCTTGTCTTCCAGCGAAACCCGTGGCGAGCCTGTTAAGAAAAGGTACGCCATGGTGATCGACCTGCGCCGCTGCATCGGCTGCGATGCCTGCATGGTCGCGTGCAAGGCCGAATTCGACGTCCCGCTCGGGGTATTCAGAACCTGGGTGCCCTACAGGGTGGTGGGCACTTATCCCAATGTGCGCAAGCATTTCATGCCGCGCCTGTGCAATCACTGCGAAGATCCACCCTGCGTGCGTGCCTGTCCGGTAGGCGCCACGTATGTCGTGGAAGACGGCGGCTTCGTGCTCCAGCGCTATGAACGCTGCATCGGCTGCAAGGCCTGCATGGCGTCCTGCCCCTACAACGCGCGCTTCATGCTGCCCAAGAGCCGTACCTACACCGACATCACCAGCGTGGTGGACAAATGCACCTTCTGCCACCACCGGGTAACCCAGGGGCTGACACCGGCCTGCGTGCAGACCTGCATCGGCCGGGCGCGCATTTTTGGCGACCTCAACGATCCCGCGAGCGAAGTGTCGCATCTGGTGTCCACCCTGCCGACCCAGGTGTTGCGCCCCGAGGAAGGCACCAAGCCGCATGTGTTCTACATCGGCCTGGACCGCAATAATTCCGAGTTTGGCCGCGCGGTTTACGACCCGCCCGAGGTGCTGGAACAGGACCGCAAGGCCTTCAACAAGAACCATCAGGGATAGGAGCGAATCATGGGTGACTATAATATTTTCCATCACATGCCGTGGTCGAGTACCTATTCGATCTACTTCTTCACCATCGGCATTTCGGCGGCGCTGTTCTTCATGTCCACGCTGTCCTGGTATCGAGCGGAGTTCAGGACCCTGCGTGCCAGCGCGTTCTATCTCTCGTTCGTGCTGCTGGCGGTGAGCGGCTTGCTGCTGATCGGCGATTTGTCGAAACCGGCGCGTTTCCTGAACATCATGAATCCGGCCTATCTCAATTTCACCTCGCCGCTGGCCTGGGGTGGTCTCAACCTAGTTGCGTTTGGCGCGGTGTCGGTGGCCTATTTCTTCATGATGCGCAAGAACGACGAGGGCCTGAGCCGCAAGCTCGCGGTAGTGGGTTCGCTGCTGGCCTTGGGGCTACCGATCTACACCGGCTTCGACCTTACCGTGCATCAGAACCGGCCGGTATGGAACACGCCGCTGATGCCCATCCTGTTTGTCGCCCTATCGCTGGTATCGGGTGCGGCGGTGGCGTCTTTCCTGGCAGGAGCAAACGAAAAACTGCTCGTCATGCTGCGCCGCTTCATGTTGTGGTCGGCAGCAGCAGTGGGCGTGATGCTGATCTCGATGCTCGGCACCACGGCTTACGGCGGCACCGGCGAGGAGCTGACCTTCATGTTCATGACCAGCGGCACGCTCGGCATGATTTTTATCGGCATCGGCATCCTGCTCGGCACCGCCGCGCCCATCCTGCTCCTGCTCGCGCCCTTCGGACGCCAGCAGGGCGGCGTGATGCTCGCAGCCCTGCTGCTGCTGGTGGGCGGAATGGCGTTGCGCTATTCCATCCTGGTCGGCGGCCAGATCGTTCAGACCTATTTCTAAAGATCGGGAGACCAGAAAATGGACATGTTGAATTTCAAGATTTCGCGCCGCACCTTTCTCCAGGCAAGCGCTGCGACCACGGCCGCTGCCGCGGCTTCCCCCAGGCTGCTCAGGGCAATGGAAACGGATCTGGGCGGCAGGGATTTCAACCCGGTGAATTTCGCCGAACGCAAGGCGATTCCCATTACCTGCCACGTCTGCAACATTCAGGACGGCGCCTTGGCCTACGTAGAGAACGGCCGTATCGTCAAGCTGGAAGGCAACCCGGAGCACGTTTCCACGCGCGGCAGGCTGTGTGCCAAAGGCAATTCCGGCATGTGGTACACCTACAATCCGGACCGCATTCTCTATCCCTTGAAGCGCGTTGGAGCCCGCGGCGAAGGCAAGTGGAAGCGCATCACCTGGGACGAGGCGCTGACCGAAATCGCCCAGAAGCTGGATGCGGCGCTCAAGGAAGACCCCAACACAATCATGCTGAAGTACGGTCGCGACCGCACGGGTGGCGCTATCAGCCGATTCGTCAAGACGCTGGGTTCGGCCACAATCATGAACCATACCTCGGTGTGCGAGTCTTCCAAGAAAATCGGCATGGAGCCGACCTGGGGCCCGGACATTGAAACGCCGGATTTCGCCAACGCCAAGTACATCCTCAACTTCGGCTCCAACATCATGGAGGCGTCATATTTCCACAACCCCTACGCCCAGCGCGTGGCCGATGGCATGGCGGAGAACAAGGCCAAATTGGTGACCTTCGATGTACGTCTGTCCAATACCGCTGGACGTTCCGATGAGTGGATTCCAGTCTTCCCCGGCACTGACGGGGCAGTGGCATTGGCCATCGGCCACGTCATCCTGCGCGACAATCTGCAGGACAGTGACTTCATAGAAACCTGGACCAACGTCACAGTGGATGAACTGAAGGAACATTACCGGCAGTACACCCCGGAATGGGCCTCCAAGCTGTCCGGTGTGCCGGTAGCAACGATCGAGCGCATCGCGCACGAATTCGCCACCACCAAGCCGGCCACCACCTACACCTACCGCGGCCCGGCCAAGCACTTGTACGGTTCCTACAACGAGAAGGCGTGCATGATGTTGCCGATCATGACCGGCAACATCGAGGTGCGCGGCGGCTACTGCATGCCGCGCGGCATGGGCTGGCCCCAGCCGCAGCCAGAACCGCCCAATCCGGCCAAGCCTTCGTGGATGTCCGATCACCCGGATTACCCCCTGGCCGGGCACAAGGTGGCTCATCTGGTGCCGTTCTGGATCGCGGAGGGCAAGCAGAAGATCAACGTCTATTTCACATACATGGACAACCCGGTATACACCAACCCCGGCGCCCAGGCAGTGTGGGGCAAGCTGTTCCGCGACGAGAAGCTGATTCCGTTCTATGTTTCCATGAGCACGGTGATGGGCGAGGAAACGGAGCTGGCCGACATTATCCTGCCCGACTGCATGTACCTCGAGCGATGGGAACCGGAGTCCATGCCCAACTCCCTGTGGCCATGGCTGGGCATTCGCCAACCGGTGATCAAGCCGTTAGGCGAGACCCGTGAAACCCGCATCATCATGCGCGACATCATTCACAAGCTGGACCCGGACGGCAAGCGCGGCATGAAACAATACTGGAACTTCAAGGATGGCGAGGACTACATGCGCCACCATTTCGACAGTGTCCCGGGCCTGAAAGAGGCTGGCGGGCTGGATTTCCTCAAGAAGCACGGGGTATGGCCGATTTATGGCAAGCTTGATCCGGCCACCGGCAAGATCGTGGACAAGACCGGGCGCGAAATCCAGCCGGAATACGGCCTGCACAAGAAGGAGTTGTATGCCGCCGACATGGCCGGTGCCGTGGTGGAAAAGAACGGCACCATCGTCAAAAACGGCAAAGCCATCGGCGTCCAGCGCAAGGGCAAGAACTACACCGGCTTTCCCACCCACGACCGGATCATCAACGTGCGCGTGGACGAGTGGGCTGACTTTGGTTTCAACCCCATGCCCACCTTCAAGCAGATCCCCTGGCATAAGGAAATGAAGGACGACGAGCTGGTCCTCACCACCTACAAGCTCAATGTACACGTGCAATCCCGTACCGCGTCGGTGAAATGGCTGGCCGAGATCGCCCATGACAATCCGGTGTGGATGAACACCGAAACCGGCAAGAAGCTGGGCGTGAAAACCGGCGACCTGGTGCGGGTGGAAAGCAAGGTTGGTTACCTGGTCACCAAGGCCTACGTGTTCGAGGGCATTCATCCCAAGGTGGTGGCCATCCCGACTTCATTCGGGCACTGGGCCTACGGCAGGCTGGCCCAGCTCAAGCTGAAGAGCGAGAAAGCCGGTGCATGGGGAGCGGCGGACGACCCGGATCTGAACAACGTGTGGTGGGAAGACAAGGGGGTTCATCCCAATGCCATCATCCCCGTGGTGGTAGATCCCATCGGCGGCTCGCAGGGCTGGTACGACACGGTGGTCAAGGTGACCAAGGCCGGGCCGAACGACAAGTACGGCGACGTCCAGGCCTCATGGGACCAGCACGTGGAAGCCTTCAAGGAAACCATGCGCTACGCCTACACCGGTGACCTGCACCGTACGATGCACCCGGAAATGGCATCCTGGGGCGGGCCGGAAAGCGTCAAGCTCAAGGCCGGCGGAGGCGGTCATTGAGTTGGTTTACCCTTGAGCAGCGGAGTGCCCCGGTCATGAAGTCCTTCCCTTCTTCATGACCGGGTTTTTTGAGAGGATTGCCATGCAGAATCAGAGTGCAGTTTCAATCGAACCCATGGAAGCCAGCCTGTCCCCTCTGGAGTTGCGTGCCCGCGCCGGCTATTACCAGTTGCTGGCGGGCGCTTTCGTCGAAGAGCCGGGGTGCGATTATCTGGCGGCCCTGCGTGCGCCGGAAGCGCTGGCTGAATTGGGTCTGGCGTTCGACGCGGATGTGACCGATAGTCCCCTGGACACGCTTCAGGATGTTCTGGCGTGCGAATACGCCACCCTTTTCACCACCTCCGGCGGCTGCCCGCCGGTGGAGTCGTCGCGCCTTACCGGGCGTTTACAGCAGGAACCCTTCCATGAGGTGAAGGCCATATACCAGCGTTGCGGATTCGAGCTGCAACAGGGTAGATTTGCCGTATTCGAGGACCAGCTCGGGGTCGAACTGACTTTCGTGGCCGTGCTGCTGGAAAACCAGGCGGCCGCACTGGAACAGGGCGACAAGGCAGCGGCCTGGCGGCTGGAAAAGGAAATCAAGCGTTTCTGGGCCACCCACCTCGGCCGTTGGGTGCGCGGCTACGCGACGCTACTGGAGCGGGTGACGGAGCATTCCTTCTACCGTGAAATCGCACGCCTGTTGCGCGATTTTGCCGAGGCCGAACTGGCCCTGCTGAAGGTGAAGGTCGACGATGTGGACGGCGGCCGGGAAGTGGTGCCGAAAAGTGAAATCGATGTGTTGTTCAATCCCGACGAGCCTGTATGCGGCGGCTGCGAACATGGCAAGCAAGAGAACCGGGTTGCCGCATGAATCATGAATTCGCCTGGGATGAACTGGAACTGTTGTGGAACGCCAATAACTTCGGCGCCGTCCACGACTGGCTGGGCGAACGCTGGAATCACCTGATCCAGTCCCGGCCGGACGAGCACGAAGATCCGGATGCCCGGTTCCTGCAGGGGCTGGCGTTCGCGGCACTGGCCTTTCATTTCACCCAGAACCATAATCAGGATGGCGCGGCGCTGCTTGCCGATGACGCCCTGACCCTGTTGCCGCAATTTGTTCCGGTTTATCGCGGGGTGGCGCTCGGCCCCGTCCTGGAAACGCTCAATATCCTGAGGCCGTTGCTGGCTGGATTGGACCATGAGGCAGACTGTCCCCTGCAGCCTTTTGTTTTCAAAAAATTTGAACACCGGGTGATGAATCGATGACGCAAGCCATGCCGGAAATCGCCCTGCGCCGCTGGGCCAAGCCAGAAGACGGCCCGTTTGCCGAGCCTGTTTTTTTGTTTGACGGCGATGACCTGCCCGAGGACCTGTCCCGCGTTTCGGTCGTGCTGCGCGGTGCCGGCCTGGAGCGCGCGCGCGAACTGCTGGCGCGGGGCGCCGAGCGGGTGCTGGCGGGCGAGGCCGCCTTGCTTGACGGCAGTCTGATCGAGGCCATGAGCCGGGAATTTGGCGGCAATCGCGTGGGGGTATGGGTGCCTGCGCAACGCGTGGAGGTCAGTTGGACGCTGGACATTCATTCCAACGCCGATTTCAGCTGCGTGACACCCTCCTATGGCAAGCCAGCCTGGGAAGTGCTGAAAAGCGATGGCAGCCGCAGTGGCACCGATGCCGGCTGGTGGCTCGGGCAGATGCTTGAACGCGGCGCTTCGCTGGTGCTGCTCGGGGCGGACATCGTCGACGACACCGACCTCAACCTGTGCGCCGAGTTGGTGGAGCAGTGCGGCGCCTGTCTGTGGCTGACGCCGCTGGCAAATCCGGAGGCGGACCTGCTTCCCTGGATTCAATTTGGCCAGGCCAGAAACCTGGCCATTCCCAATAGCGCACATTACGATGAAGCAGCGATGCTGGCCTTGAGCCGGGCACTGGAACCAGCGATGGAGGTCGTGGCATGAACTGGCCGGGAAGATTCGTGGTTGTCCTGGCATGTGTCTTGTCGGCGCCGGCGTGGGCCGCACGGGCCGAACTGCTGGACGGCGCCCAGCTTGCAGAAGTGCTGAAAAAGGGCCAGCCCTGCTGTGTCATCGATGCGCGCGAAGAAGGGCGGCGCAAACAGCAGCCGATTCCTTTTGCCGTGATCTACAAGGAAGGCGTCAAGCCCAAGCCGGGCGGATTCGCAGTGGTGGTGGGCAACAACGACCGGCAGGCACTGGAAGTTGCACAAGTCATTGCCAAAAACAGCGGGCAGGACGTATTCGCCGTGAAAGGCGGTTACGCCATATTGAAGCAGGTGCAGTCGGGTGGCGAGGCATCCTCGGCCGGGCCGGAAATCCTCATGCCGCAGAACTTCACCATCCCCAGCAATACCTGCGAGCAGGGGCAGGCTTTGCATGAGTACAAGTAATTGATGCTGAGTCAGCCCGAATACCGCACCAGCCGCTGCACCCGTTTTCGCTACCGCTACAGCGGGTGCAGCCGCTGTGCCGACGCCTGCCCTCACGAAGCGGTTGAGCTGAACGACGAGGGCATCAAAATCAGCGCTGCGGCTTGCCGGAACTGCGCGCTGTGCGCCGCCGCCTGTCCCACCGAAGCGCTGCTGGCGGACAACCTGCCGCGCATCGAGGTGCTGAAGCGCGCCGCCAAGCGGCCCGAAGTTACTTTCGCCTGCGCGCCTTCCGAATCCAGGGGGGACGAGATCGTCCCCTGCCTGGGCGCCCTGGACGCGGCGATGCTGGCCTATCTCGCCAGCCGCGGCATCGCGGTCACGCTGGCCGGCACGCAGCATTGCGCAGAATGTGCCCATGGTGCGCGCGGGGAAGCGATGCTGGGCCTCAACCTGGAAGCGGCCGAAAGCCTGCGACACGTTGCCGGTAACGACAAGTGGGCCGCAATAGCCGTACCTGACGCAAGCGCAGCCGAACCGGACAAGGGCGGACACAATTCCTCCCGCCGCCACCTGTTTCGCCGCTTCGTCGGTCGCGGTGCCGACCAGTTGTCGCGCCCGGTTTCAGCAAGCGAGGCCTCTCCTGTTCCCCTCAAGGCGATCCGCTTCGCCGCGCCGTTTTCCACCGCCGGACGGGAATTGCTGCAAATCCTGTTCAACGTGCCACAGCCCCCCCCTGCGACCTTGCCCGTCCATGCCGCCCTGCTCGCAGCGCAGATCGGCATCCGGCCCGGCTGCACCGCCTGCGAGGCCTGTGCCCGCGCCTGTCCTACCGGCGCGCTGCAGATCAGGGAGGGTGCCACGGCCTGGCAACTGGGCTTCGAATTCACGCGCTGCGTCGGCTGCGGCGTATGCGTCGAGGTGTGTCAGCCCGATGTGCTGTATTTCAAGGACGAGATGAAAAACCTTGCCAGGTTGCCCGAACCGGTGACCCTGCATACCTTGGGCAAACAGCGATGCACCCGCTGCGACCGCTTTTTCATCTCGCCCGCGCCGGAGGAAATCTGCCCGATCTGCGAGGGGGATGACGCAGATTTTACTTCGCTGTTCGGATAGCCATCTGGAAGGAAACAAGCATGGAATGGGAATTCACACCGCAGCAAGTGGTGAAGGGCGAAATCGATTACGGTCTGGACAAATTCCGGCATGACCTGATGCAGGAAGTGGCGTTGAACATACCGGGCCTTGGCAATGAACAACTGGAGCCTCTTTTTCGTCTGGCATACGATCTCTGCTACTGGCTTGCCACGGGCAAGGACTACGACGAGTTCGAGGAACGTTTCCAGGATATCAATACCGTGATGTTCCTGCGCGCCTTGAGGGAGCATGGCAAGGCCAATGTGGAAATGCTGGGTGCCATCCTGCAGCGGATGATCATGGATGGTGTGGAAGAAGGGCTTTCTGTGGGTGACGCAGTGGCACAAGTGGCATGGCATCAGGAGCAGTCGGCATCCTGAATGCTCAATCGCCAGTGATGCATTTCACGCTGCTGCTGCCGTTGCGGCGCTGAATGGACTGTCCGGCGCAGGCGGCGAGCAGGGCAGCGGTGCGGTTCACGAGGAGCAGCTTACCTCAATCTTCCTCGCCCAGTCAGGCGGCTCGGCGGCGTAGGGCTCGTATTCCGGCTGTTCGTCGAACGGCCGTGTGAGCAGCGCGTGCAGGCGTTTGATCTCGCTGTAATCGCGCTCGTCTGTCGCGCGGCGGATGGCGATTTCGGCCAGATGGTTGCGCAGGATGTATTTGGGGTTGACCGCACGCATCGCCTTGCAGCGCTCGGCGTCGAGCGAACCCTGCTGGCGCAGCGCGGCGGCGTAGCGCGCCGCCCAGGCATCGAAGGCCGCGCGGTCGAGGAAGAGGTCGCGCAGCGTGTTGGGAGAATTTTCCCCAATGTCGAAGTCGCACAGGCGGCGCAGGAAAATCGTGTAATCGACGTGGTTCTGCGCCAGCAGCTGCAGCGCGTCCATCACGAGCGAGGCCGTTTTGTCGCCCGGCGGCAGACCGAACTTGGCAGCCATGCGCTCGAGGTAGGCGCGGCCGAACGCCTGCGGATACTCGCCGATCGCACTGGATGCGGCTTCCACCGACATCAGCGGCACCAGCGTCTGGGCCAGCTTGGTGAGGTTCCATGCCGCGACGTCGGGCTGCTGGTCGAAGGCGTAGCGCCCGCTGCTGTCGGAATGGTTGCAGATATAGCCGGGGTCGAAGGCGTCGAGAAAGCCGAACGGACCATAGTCGAGCGTGAGGCCGAGGATGGACATGTTGTCGGTATTCATCACCCCGTGTGAGAAGCCAACCGCCTGCCACTGCGCCATCAGCTCGGCGGTGCGCAGTGCGACCTGGCGCAGGAACTCGGGGTAGGGATCGGCCAGCGTCGTCAGCTCGGGGTAGTAACGCGCGATGACGTAATCGGCCAGGTGCTTGATCGACTCGATCTGGTTGCGGTAGTAGAACACCTCGAACGAACCGAAGCGCACGAAGCTCGGCGCCAGTCTTGTGACCAGCGCGGCGGTTTCCTCTTCCTCGCGGTAGACCGGGCGGTCGCTGCCGACGATGGCGAGGGCGCGGGTGGTCGGAATGCCGAGTGCATGCATCGCTTCGGAACACAGAAACTCGCGGATACTCGAGCGCAGCACCGCACGGCCGTCGCCGCCGCGCGAGTAGGGGGTGCGGCCGGCACCCTTCAGCTGCACTTCCCAACCTTCGCCGACGGCATTCTTCACTTCGCCCAGCAGGATCGCGCGGCCGTCACCCAGCTGCGGCACGTAATGGCCGAACTGGTGCCCGGCGTACAGCGCGGCGATTGCGTCCATGCCCGGCAGCAGCTGGTTGCCGGCCAGCGTCTGGATCAGTTCGGGGCGGGTGATTTCGCTTTCGTCGAGGTCGAGCAGCGCCAGCGCTTGCGGGCTGTAGCAGACCAGATAGGGGTCGGGAAGGGGGGTCGGGCAGACGCGCGAATAATAGGCTTCCGGCAGGCGGGCGAAGCCGTTGTCGAAGGTGAGCGATTCAAGGCTGGACATGGGCCGATTTTAAGGCCGCGCAAGCCTTGCGCGACCCGTGCGGCGGCAGGGTTAATGGCAGCTTCTAACGATAACGATGCAGCTGGACCGCGAACCCGTCGTGCTCCCATTCGCCGGCCAGCTGCCAGCCGGTGCTGTTCGCAAGTGCGCTGAATTCGTCGCGGCGGAACTTGTAGGAATGCTCGGTGTGCAGCGTTTCGCCCAGGACAAAATGGAAGCGCCGGCCCGCGACGCTCACGTCCTGCTCGGCGAGGCTCACCAGGTGCATCTCGATGCGGCCAGCCACCGGGTTGTAGAACGCGTAGTGGCTGAATCGGGACGGATCGAAGTCGGCGCCCAGCTCGCGGTTCAGCCGTTCGAGCAGGTTGAGGTTGAAGGCGGCAGTGATGCCGGCAGCGTCGTTGTAGGCGCGATGCAACCGCTGCGGGTCCTTCTTGAGGTCAAAGCCGATGAGCAGTTGGCCTTCCGCGCCGGCCAGCTGGCGAAAGCGGGTTAGCAGGGCAGTCGCCGCGTCGGGTGGGAAGTTGCCGATGCTGGATCCGGGATAGTAGACGAGCCGCCGGCCGGATGGCAGATGGGACGCCGCCGCTTCCAGGTCATGGACGAAATCCATCCCCAGCGCGGTGACGGCAAGATCCGGGTGGTCGCGGGAAAGAGCTTCCGCCGCGGTTGCCAGGGGGGCGCCGGCAATGTCCATCGCGACGAGGTGCGCGGGATGCAGCGCGTCGAGCAGCAGGCGCACCTTGGCGCAGTCTCCAGCGCCTGGCTCGACGATGCAGTCCACCGGGCCGATGGCAGTGGCGATGTCGGGCAAGCAGGAAGCCATCAGCGCCCGTTCGGTGCGGGTGAGCGCATATTCGGGCTGGGCGCAGATCGCTTCGAACAGGCGACAGCCCGCTTCATCGTAGAAATATTTCGGCGGAATCGATTTGGGGCTGGCCGCCAGACCGTTCAGAACGTCGGCGCGCAGGTCGTCGCGGTCGGCGGGAAAATCCTTGAAGGTAAAAGACATTCAAGCCTCGATTGAAATCTGGTTGCCGGCATCCAGCCGGCCGATTTCCGTCGCCTGCATAAAGCCGTGCCGGTGGAAAATTTCAAGCACGGCATCCCTTGATTCGGTCGCACAGCTCACCAAGAGGCCGCCGCTGGTTTGCGGATCGGTCAAGAGGGCACGCTGCCAGTCGGCGATGCCATCGGGCAGATTCACTTCGCTGCCGTAGCTCGCCCAGTTGCGTTCGCTGGCGCCGGTGATGTGGCCGCCCTGGGCCAGTTCGGCGACGCCCGGAAAGAGCGGCAGACGCGCCAATTCAACGCGTGCCGCCAGCATCGACGCGCGGGTGATTTCGAGCAGGTGGCCGAGCAGGCCGAAGCCGGTGATGTCGGTCATCGCGTGCACGCCGTCGATTGCGGCGAGGTCGGCACCCGCGGTATTGAGCTGGGTGGTGGCGGCGATCATCGCCGCGTACTGGTCGGCGCTCAGCAGGTCCTTTTTCAGCGCCGCACTGTAGATGCCGACGCCCAGCGGCTTGCCGAGGATCAGCAGGTCGCCGGCCTGGCCGCCGCTGTTCTGCTTGACCTTGCGCGGATCGACCACGCCGATGCCGACCAGGCCGTAGATCGGTTCCGGCGCGTCGATGGAATGGCCGCCGGCGATGGGAATCCCGGCCTGTTTGCAGACAGCCTCGCCGCCGGCGAGGATCTGCCGGATGACGCTGTTAGGCAGCTTGCCGATCGGCATGCCGACGATGGCCAGGGCGAACAGCGGCCGCCCGCCCATGGCATAGACGTCGGATAGCGCATTGGTGGCGGCGATGCGGCCGAATTCGTAGGGGTCGTCGACGATGGGCATGAAGAAGTCGGTGGTCGCCACGATCGCCTGCTCGTCGTTCAGCCGGTAGACGGCGGCGTCGTCGCCGTGCTCGATCCCGACCAGGAGGTCGGGATAGGTTGCTGCCAGATGCGATGCGAAGGGCGTGTCGGACAGGATATCGCGCAACACCGAAGGCGCGATCTTGCAGCCGCAGCCGCCGCCGTGGGAAAACTGGGTCAGGCGAATGGGTGGCGTGAGAAGGGTATCGTTCATAATCAGAATTCGTAGTCGAGGGGGCGCCCGGAATGGCAGGGCCTATAGTAGTTTATACAGCATGAACAAGACCCGACCCGTCAGCGCTTGCACCGCGGACCAGCTCATCGACCGGCTGGCGCAGGCGCACGGCCACCTGCGTGCGCTGATCGACGGCCTGCCGACCGGCGGCCTGCTGGGGCCGCGTGCCGAACACCTGAACCCGCCGCTGTGGGAATACGGGCACATCGTCTGGTTCCAGGAGCGCTGGTGCCTGCGCGCACGGCCCGATGGCGGTTTCGCAGTCAGCCTGCTGGCCGGGGCCGATGCCTTGTACGACTCCTCCAGCGTAGCGCACGACACGCGCTGGGATCTACCCTTGCCGGAACTCGCGGCGGTCGACGACTACGCGGCCGGGGTGGCCGAAGCCGTGGCCGCCCGCCTGCGCAACGCATTCACCCATGAGCTGGCGTATTTCGCCGAGCTGAGCCTGTATCACGAGCTGATGCACATCGAGGCCTGGTGGATGGCTTTCCAGAATCTGGGCTATGCGCCGCCGGGGCGACCCGATGCGACAGCTTTGCCGCCTGCCCGGCGGCTGGCGTTTGCCGCGGGCGAGGTTGTGCTGGGTAGCGGTACGGACGAAGGGTTCATTTTCGACAACGAAAAGTGGCGTCACACGGCGCCGGTTCCGGCATTCGACATCGACGCGAGTCCGCAGTCCGAGACGGCCTTCGCCGAATTCGTCGATGCGGGCGGCTACCAGCGCAGGGACGGGTGGTCGGACGAGGGATGGGCCTGGCGCGAGGCCTCGGGTGCCCGCCATCCGCTTTACTGGCGGCCGCTAAACGGCGATTGGCAGGTGCGCCGCTTCGACCGCTGGATGCCGCTGAGTGCGGACGCACCCATGTTGCATGTGAACCGTTACGAAGCCGAGGCCTGTGCCGCCTGGATGGGCAGGCGTCTGCCCACGGCTGCGCAGTGGCTGCGCGCGGCGGCACTGCCGGAATTTCAAGGGGGCATGGGCTGGGACTGGCTGCGCAATCTCTTCACACCGTATCCGGGGTTTTCGCCCGATCCCTACCAGGATTATTCCCGGCCCTGGTTCCACACGCATGCGGAATTGCGCGGCGGCGGGCCGGTCACCGATCCGGCCCTCAAACGTCCCGGCTTCCGCAATTTCTATCTGCCGCACCGGCGCGATCCGTTCGCAGGGTTTCGCACCGTCAACCCTGATTACGGGGGGGCTAGCCGCCAGTCATCGACATAAAGCGCAGGACTTTCTGTGGCGCCTCGTTGAATTCGTGGCGTTCCGGCTTGAGATTGATCGCTTCGAGAATGGCGTCATCCAGTTCGGCGTCGGAACAGGCGCTCCGCAGCAGCGGGCGGAATTCGAATTTTTCATCCTGGCCCAAGCACATGTAAGCGGTGCCGTCGACGGCGATACGGATGCGGTTGCAGGTCTGGCAGAAGTGCTGCGAGATGGGTGTGATGAAGCCGACGTTGAAGCGGCCGTCCGCGGTGCCCAGGTAGCGCGCCGGTCCGGCGCCGGGCAGGACGGTTTCGACGAGATCGAACTCTTTGCGCAGGCGTTCCTTCACTGGCTGCAGGTCCAGGTATTCGGCGTTGCGGCCGGTATCACCCATCGGCATCGCCTCGATCAGCCGCAGCACGAAGCCGCGCTGCATGCAGAAGGCAACCATTTCGTCGATCTCGTCGTCGTTGGTGCCGGCCAGCGCCACCATGTTGAGCTTGATCGGCGCAAAGCCCACATCCTGCGCCACGGTGAGGCCGGCCATCACCCTGGCGAGCACGTCGCGGCCGTTGATTTTTTCCACCCGCGCCTGCTGCAGCGAGTCGAGGCTGACGTTGAGCCGCGTCACTCCGGCGGCTTTCAGCGCATGGGCGTGGCGTTCGAGCTGGGTGGCGTTGGTCGACAGCGACAGGTCTTCGATGCCGGGCAGGGCAGCGATGCGCCCGGCCAGTCCGGCAATGTCGCGCCGCAGCAACGGTTCGCCGCCGGTCAGGCGGATGCGGCTTACGCCGAGCCGGGCGAATGCGCCGATCAGGCGTTCGATCTCGTCGAAATTGAGCCAGTGTGCGGGTTCCTCGAAGCCCGTGAAACCTTCCGGGATGCAGTAGCTGCAGCGCAGGTCGCAACGGTCGGTCACCGACAGCCGCACGTAGTCGATGCGGCGTCCGAACTGATCGGTAAGAACGGGTGCGTTCATGATGAGGGCCGAAGTGGTGGCAGGAATGGGTTATATATGGAAAAATATAACCCAATTATCCAATCCAGACCAGCCAGACTCACCCTCCAGGCATGAAAATATTCCAGGCATGAAAATATTCGGCATTGCAGGCTACAGCGGCAGCGGCAAAACCACGCTGATCGAGCGCGTGCTGCCGCAGCTGGCCGCGCGCGGGCTCCGGGTGGCGGTGATCAAGCACACCCACCACGATTTCGACATCGACCGCCCCGGCAAGGACAGCTGGCGTGCGCGCGAGGCGGGCGCAGCGGCGGTGCTGCTGGCATCCGACCACCGTACCGCGGTGCTGACCGAGCATCGCGACGCGCCGCCGCTGCTGGACGATCTGCTGGCGCAGCTGCCGCCGTGCGATCTGGTACTGGTCGAGGGCTACAAGCGCTGCGCGATCCCCAAGCTGGAAGTGCATCGCACGGAGACCGCCAAGCCCTGGCTGTTTCCCGACGACCCGAATATTCTGGCGGCGGCGTCCGACGTCGACCCCCCGAACGGTTTTCCCCGCATCGACCTCGATGCCGTTTTCCAACTCACCGACTTTATCCTGAACCATGCTTACAGCCGACCAACTGCTTGATGCCCTGCTCGAACGCGCGCGCGGGGTGACCGAAACCGAGACTGTGGCCATTACGGATGCGCTCGGACGCGTGCTCGCCGTGCCGCAGACTTCCGCCATCACCGTGCCGCCGCTCGACAACAGCGCGATGGACGGCTACGCCGTGCGCGCCGCCGACGTGGTCGTGGCCGGCGTGCGCCTGCCGGTGTCGCAGCGCATTCTCGCCGGCGCGGTCGGTGCGCCCCTGCAGCCCGGCACCGCTGCCCGCATCTTCACCGGGGCACCGGTGCCGCCCGGGGCCGACGCCGTGCTGATGCAGGAATACTGCATGGCCGAGGGCGAATTCGTCGTCATCAACACCCTGCCGCAGCCGGGCGAAAACATCCGCCGCGCCGGCGAGGATATCGAGGCGGGCGGGCAAGTCCTCGCCGCAGGCGCCCGCATCGGCGCGGCGGAAATGGGCCTTGCCGCCTCGGTCGGGCTGGCTGCACTGCCGGTGTTCAAGCGGCTGAAAGTGGCGTGTTTTTTCACCGGCGACGAGCTGGTGACGCCGGGCACGGCGCTCGCCCCCGGCCAGATCTACAACTCCAACCGCTACCTGTTGACCGGACTGCTGAAGTCGTTGGGCTGCGAGCTGACCGATTTCGGCATCGTTCCCGACTCGCTGGAAGCGACCCAGGCCGCTCTGGAAGGCGCGGCCAGCATTGCCGACGTCGTCATCACCAGCGGCGGCGTGTCGGTAGGCGAGGCCGACTATGTGAAGGCGGCGGTCGAAAAACTCGGCCGCGTCGAGATGTGGAAGGTCGCCATGAAGCCCGGCAAGCCGCTCGTCTACGGCCGCGTGAACGACGCCGATTTCATCGGCCTGCCGGGCAATCCGGTATCGGCCTTTGTCACCTTCTGCCTGTTCGTGCGGCCGTTTTTGCTCAAGCGTATGGGCGTGGCCGACGTACTGTACCGCGCATTTGCCATGCAGGCGGACTTCGCCTGGAACAAGGCGGGCACACGGCGCGAATTCCTGCGGGTAAAAATTCAGGCGGATGGCAGGCTGGCGCTGTTCCCCAATCAGGGCTCGGGCGTGCTGACTTCCTGTGCCTGGGCCGATGGCCTGGTTGACCTCGGCATCGGTCATATCGTGCATCCGGGTGACTGGGTGCGCTACATTCCTTTCTCGGAGTTGCTGTCATGAAATTACGCGTATTGTATTTTGCCCGTCTGCGCGAGCGTTTCAGCGTGGGCGAGGAAACCCTGGATTTCGCCGGCACTACCGCTGCCGATCTGGTCGCACAGTTGCAGACCCGCGGCGGCGTGTGGGCGGAAGAACTGGCTGCGGGGCGTGCGTTCAGGATGGCGGTCAACCAGGACATCGTCGCGCTCGATGCATTGCTGCCGGACAATGCCGAAGTCGCGATTTTTCCGCCGGTGACCGGAGGTTGAGGCAATGAAAATCCTGGTCCAGGCCGATACCTTCGACCTCGGCGCCGAAGTCGCCGCGATGAGCCGGGACCGCACCGACATCGGCGCCATCGCCAGCTTCGTCGGTCTGGCGCGCGACCTCAACGAAGGCAGCGGCGTTGCGGCGATGACGCTGGAACACTACCCCGGCATGACCGAGAAGGCGCTCGCCGCTGTGGTCGACGATGCGTGCTCGCGCTGGACCCTGCTCGACGTCACCGTGATCCACCGCGTCGGCCGCCTGTTGCCGGGCGATCCCATCGTGCTGGTGGCAGTGGCGAGCCAGCACCGCGGCGAAGCCTTCGACGCCTGCGAATTCATCATGGATTACCTGAAGACGCAGGCGCCATTCTGGAAGAAGGAAGAAACGACGGAGGGCGAGCGCTGGGTCGAGGCCCGCGCCAGCGACGACGTCGCGGCGGCGCGCTGGCAGGCGAGCTGATCGCCTTTTTATCCGGGAGGGTTCAATTCGGTAGCGTGTGGGTGCACTCCGAGCACCGATTGATGCCAGAAGGTGCACGGAGTGCACCCTACAACCCCGACCTGCATTACCGCGGCCTCAACCGGTCTGGTCCGCTGACAGGGCTTGACTTTGGTTCTAGCACGAACTAAATTATGTCCGTGTTAGAACCAAATGTGCGAGCGATGAGCCAGCCAGCCGAATTCCTGCCGACCGTACAAGCC